>OCVV012866465.1_pt1 | contig 90493 bp, 64 predicted proteins | sample 1539721 | NCBI WGS metagenome assembly OCVV01 (sample SAMN02144230, study PRJEB22623) | gut metagenome | biome: sheep rumen | host: Ovis aries | place: New Zealand
TTGGTCTATCGCCAGTCCCTTGAACAGTTCTCGCTTACCTTGAAACAAAGCCTTGATTGTAGAGATAAGTAGCGACTTGCCGAAGCGACGCGGGCGTGAAAGGAAGTAATAAGAACCCTCAGAGACGAGGCGATACACCTGCTCCGTCTTGTCAACGTAGAGATAACCGCCAGTGCGGATTTTCTCAAAGTCTTGTATGCCAATAGGTAATTTCATATTGCAAAGTTACATATTTTCTGTGAAACAACAGCGTTTTTCTTCACAAAAAAACTTAATTGTATAAAAAAACTATGCAATGAAAAATCTTATCACTGCATAGTTTTTTAATCATTATGGCCATACTCAGATTACGTGGCGAGACATATACTGATTAAAGCTGGAGGATTGTACACATCTGTACCACTTGTAATAGCTATGCTTTTACTGTGTAATCCCTATGCTTTTACCATGTAATCCCTATGCGATTACTGGGTAATCATATAGCTTTCACGGTGTGATGGCCATGAGATAGCATATTTTCTTGTGAAAAACGGCTGATAGTTGCAAAAAATGTTGTAACTTTGCAGGGAAGTTTTATATAGCAAGCGAAAAAGATATCAATTGATGAAAAGAATAATATATGCACTGTTTGCCGTCGGTTTGCTGATGGTGGGAGCAGGGTGCACGGGTGAAGAAAGTCAGCATCGCCTCACAAAGGCTGAGCGCGACTCGCTGCGCCGCATTGATTCTGCTGCGCTGAAGATTGGCGTGTTGCCAGTTGAGGCTTGTCTGCCGATCGTCGTTGCGGAGCAGTTGCGCCTGTATGATACGCTCGGTGTTACGGTACACCTGCGCCGCTACCATGCTCTCTCAGAGTGTCGCATTGCAGTGGAGAAAGCACTTGTAGAGGGTGCCGTATTGGATACCGTGCTTATAGGCATACTGAATAAGAATACACCCGTGGCGTATGCAGCCACTGCGGTGCCCCTTGAGTGGAAACTCCTTACGGCAAAGAAGGCGCGAGTCACACGCCTTGACCAGTTAGTTGATAAGATGATTGCCGCTGACAGTCATGGCATTACGTATGCTCTGGCTATTCAGGTGCTTGATACCCTGCGCCGTAAGAAACAGCAGGCGTTCGTCATACAGGTAGAAGATTTGCGAGTGCGTGAGCAGATGCTCGTCACTGGCAACGTGGATGCTGCATTCCTGCCGGAGCCTTTTGCCTCAAGGGCAGAGAAGAGTGGGGCAAAGGTGCTAAAACTTGCTTCGCCGTCAAAAGGCGAGAGCAAGGCGGTCTGTCACATAGCATACCGCACGGAGGCCATGAAGGATGCCTCGCGACGACATCAGCAGCAGATGTTTGAGAAGGCGGTGGGCATAGCTGCCGACTCCATACGCCGCTATGGAAAAGAGAAATACATGAACATGATGCAATGGTAATATGATTACGCAGACCATAAACGACCTGCAGACTCGTGCGCAGGCTTATCCTACAGAGAATTTCAACGATCGCATAGAGGCTATAGCAACGGAGTTTCGCTATATGAGTGATTTCATGATGCGTAACGGTAACGACCCCGGACGCCACGAACTGTATGCCGAACTGAAAGCGCGTCTGCGCCACATAGCCTACGACCTCGATGTGCGTTCCACGCTGATGGAACAACCCTACATAAAGGCATGGCACAGACAACTGCTCAATGGTGATACCTCGGCGGAAACCTTGCAGTCGGCTCTGCTCGCTGATGCAACGCCGGAGCGTCATCATGAGTCGTTATATCTTGCCTTCATGGCTCTGCTTACCTCATATCATTGGGGCAGACAGCAGCAGGAGGAGTGGACGGTTTATCTGGTATCGCAGCAGGTGAGTGTCATAGATCGTGCAACACTCGTCAGCGCCCTGACGCTATCGGCCATTGAGCATTTCGACAAATATAAGGCAGCCTGTCTTGCCTCGGTGTATGCTAAGGCCACAGACCCCATGGTCAGGGAGCGTGCTTATGTCGGTTGTCTGTTGTCGCTGAACCGCATTTCGGATGATGAAATGACCGAGGTACGTAAGCCTGTGCTTGATATCTTGGGCACGGTAGAAGTCGCAGAACTGTTCATGCAGATGATTTCGTGTACCAATGCTCTGGCTGATGCGCAGGAGATAAGGAAGGAATTGATACCTAACATCTTGCGTAATCAACCCTATGAGATAAAAGATGGTAAGATAATAGAAAAGGGTGAGGGAGATGACAATGAGGCAGGGAAAGACTATGACCCTGACGAGGAAAATGCTTCGCTCGACGCAATGGAAGATAGCGTGAAGCGTATGATTAAGATGCAGAAGAATGGGTCAGATATTTTCTTCGAGGGTTTTAGGCAGATGAAGCGTTTCCCGTTCTTCCAGAAGTTTGTTAACTGGTTTACTCCTTATTATAATGAGCACCCCGATATTCCGAAGTCGGAGGCTCTGGCTGAGAGTTCCAACTTCATAGAGCGCGTGACGACGTTAGGCCCTTTCTGCGAGTCTGATAAGTATTCTTTTGTCATAGCCATGACTGCAGTGCTGAAGAGTATGCCTGAGAACGTGAGAACGATGATGGAAAACGGCGAGATGGGACCGCTCGGTATGCACCAATCTGATGACGATATGCTTGCGCCATCGTTACTTCGACTGCAGTATCTGCAGGATTTGTATCGTTTCTATAATATCTGTCCGTTGGCAGAGAAAATGTATAATCCTTTCAGCGAACTGAACAAATGCTACATAGGTGTGGCCACCGCCACGCATACTACTGACAAGGAAAAGCGCAACCTGTGTCTGTATCTGCTGAAAAAAGACAAGCAGATGCCCGTGCGCAATACTGTAGCGCGACTGCTTAACCGCTTCATCGACCGTGAGTCGTTCGACCGCCATTATTGTCATGCTGAACTGAAACTGCTTTCGGGAGACTATCCTGTGGCTGTTTCCTTATATAATAAGTGTCTTGAACTCAAGCCTGGCAACACGTCATGTCTGCGCTCTTTGGCAAAGGCTTACTACCTGGGTGGCGATTATGAGAAGGCTGCTTTCTATTATGATGCCTTGCATACGTTGCAGCCTGACCGCTTGTCGTATTCGCTCAACTTCGCCATGGCAATGACGATGGATGGAAAGGCGGATGAGGTAATCAACGAATTGTTTCGCTTGGACTTTGAGCATCCGGATAACTTAAGCATAATGAATACGCTTGTTTGGACACTGCTTCATGCAGGAAAGACAGAACAGGCTCTCAGCACAGCACAGCGAATGATGAAGAATAGTGGGGCTGTCGGTGATTTCTCAGTATGTCTTAATGCGGCCTATGCTCAGCTTGCAATGAATAATCCCGTTGATGCTGTGGAAACGTTGCGCTTGTATTACAATGCTATGCCATCAGATAAGCAGCAGGGCTTCATTGCTATGCTTATGCAAAGCATGAACGCCGATGCTGCATTGCTTGGCAAATACAGCATCGGCGAAGCCGAGATGAATGTCATAGCGAGTCAGATATAACCCCGCGTTTATTTCTTTTTTAAATCACGATACTCAAGAGACCCGTTGGGGGCATAGTAATATTCTCTATCATAGCTATAGCGGTCATAGCGCCAGTCACTTACCTTGTAAAAGTTAAATGTTGCAAGGTACTCTCCCGTGTCGTAGTCGATGAAGTCGCCACTGAAGCGGTTGTCCTTGAGTGTGTAGTTGCGTATCACCACGCGTGTGCCGTCTTAGTAATTTAAGTAGATACGACCACTTTTTACGGAGAAGGTGAACTCACATTTTGTATAGTAATGGTTTGATTGATAGTCATACTCCACACCAGTGCCGCTTGCATAGCGAGAAGGGTCTGTATAGAAGTGTATATCTACGTACTGATAATCAGCAGTGTAATTACGATAAGTGAAATACTCTGTTGCCACTTCGCCTTCCCAGATACCATCGAGGGTGCGTGCAATCTCATCATCTTCACATGATGTCACGGTCAGCGTCATCACTGCCGCAACGAAATAGAATAATAGTCGTTTCATAGTTAAAGTTTACTTTTGTTTAAATTCTTCACAGAATTGGAAGTGATTATTTTGTCACGTGGAACCAGTCAACATCTACCCAGCCTCGTACTTTCTTGCCAGCGGGCTCTGCGGCGCATATACCTATCTTGGCACCAATCCACTTGCCTTGACGCATGGTGAAGGCATCACCACATGATGTAAACTTCTTGCCATCCTTGGAATATGCGAATGTTACTCGGGCTTCGTGCTTGTTATCGCCAGACTTTGTCTTGCCGCCGATGTATTCTACGTTCAAACGCATATACATCTCGCAGTGAAGCGCAGGCTGATAATCTATCTTGTCTGCCGACGTGGGGTTAATTGTGGCAAGTACTTTAATATCTTCGGGTTTGCCTTTGTCTGCCTGCTTACAGGTTATCTGTTGCAGTTGAAACTCATTGCCCACTCGGCGCAGTACGATTGAGGAATAGTCCATACCCATGCAGATGATGCCGCCATACTGCCCTTCGTCTTTTGCTGATACGGTCAGCTTTGCAGTTGCAGTGAAATTGTCGGCTGGAGTTTTTTGCAGTAGCAGATTGCCAGCTTCCCACAGGTTTCTGAAGTCTTGGCTCTGGCGATGGCAGAATACTCGGAAGTAGCCGTAAGGCGTAGGCATACCAAAGGTTTGGTCGTAGTTGGCGTGCCACTGCCACTGTTTGCCCAGCGTCATAGTGTTAAACTCATCGCTTTCCACGGGGTTGCATACGGGATAGTCCTTGCCTACGTTAGGCTTCTTGTAGCGCAAAACAGGCTGTCCGCTATATTTCTCGGTCTTGCCATAGGCCTTTACCTTGCCTACGTTCTCACCCATTGTTGGCCAGTTATCTACCCATTTCACCGGCTCAAGCCATACTACGCGACCGTAAGCTTCTTTGTCTTGAAAGTGCAAGAACCAATCCTCACCACTCTTCAGATGTATCCAGCCACCTTGGTGAGGTCCGTTGATGTCGGTCGTGCCCTGAGCAAGCACAATCTTGCTTTCGTATGGACCATAAGGAGAGCGAGAGCGCATAGCCAACTGATGTCCGATAGGCACGCCGCCAGCAGGACACATTATCCAGTACCAGCCGTCGCGCTTGTAGAACTTAGGTCCTTCGGCAGTGCGGTCATTGGTGCCGTTACCGTCGAATACTATCACGGGGTCGCCTATCTGCTTCATACCATCAGCCGACATCTCGCGTACAGTAAGCACAGAATTGAACTGACAGCGTGAGTTTGCCCAACCGTTTACCAAGTAGCAACGACCGTCCTCGTCCCACAAAGGCGTGGTGTCAATCATTCCCTTGCCTGGTATTACGCACTGTGGCTCAGTCCATTCACCAGCAGGGTCTTTCGCTGTTACCACGAATACTCCGAGGTCAGGGTCGCCCCAATAAATGTAATATGTTTGGTTATACTCATTATAGCGTATTGACGGAGCCCATACACCATTGCCATGTTGTGGCGTAGCATAGCGCTCAAGTGGTGGCAGAGCCTTGATGGCATAGTTTATGATTTCCCAGTTTACGAGGTCTTTGGAGTGAAGTACTGGCAGACCAGGTATGCAGTTGAATGATGAAGCGGTCAGATAGAAATCCTCACCGCTGGCTCCTACGCATACGTCGGGGTCGGAGTAGTCGGCATTGATTACGGGGTTAGTAAATGTGCCGTCGCCGTTGTCTGGTGACCACACTTCTGATTTGTAGTTGTCTGCCGCTACTGTAAGTGGCAGAGCGAGTAGAAACGTAAATAATTTCTTTGTCATTATCATATCTATTAACTAAGTTAGCAAATTATATGCTTTCTTCTTGATGTTTGGGGAATTTCAACCACAAAGTTACAAAAAAATATATAATAGAATGCTTTCTTGCGTTAATATTTTCATATTGTACCATAGCTGCGACTTAAAAAGACGCTACTTTACGACCTGTGTGAAATAATTTTCTACCTTCACCATGATTGTCAATGACCATGTTTGATGGATTGTGGAGGTGTTACATGTCTGTAACGCCCTCGTCTGTGGCATTATTGTTAAATACAGGTGCAAAGGTAGTACTTTTTTCTTATATGTACAAATTATTTTGCATTTTCTGTATTCGTAAGTTGCAAGTAGAAGTGTCCGTTAGCAATTATTGTTTGCATTACTCCGTGTTCACCTCGTTGTGAAAGCGCAAGAGCAACGTGACCCATTGTGCGGCGTAGGTTAATCTCTACACTGCTGTGTACGTGGTAGCCTGGTTCGTCATGTCGCGTAACGATCATCATATCTACTCCTAATGGACCGATATATTTTTTGCCTATGATGTCAGTAAGATGCCTGCTTACTTCGCAAATTATCTTTTCAATGTCTTTTGATGAAACATATTTAGTGAGCATCAGCATCTTTTCCTCTTCTGATGCAAGGATATTGCCTGTGTATGTACCGCCGTTTGTACTGAATACTGACAAACCTTCATATTTTATGCTTCCATCAGCTTCGGCGGTAAGTTCTATTGCAAAATCAAGTATCTTGTCATATTTCCTTTCTACTGTGATGTACTCCTGCTGACGTATGACGTTGTTTATCCATTTACTTGTGGCATCGTCAATATGATTAACAAATCTCACACCTCTGCCGCTGCTGCTGTAAGGCGCTTTCACTACAATGTTTTTGTAGAGTTCAAGGTATTTATCTACTTCGTAAGTATGTCTGCACACCTCTGCAATACCCACTGTGCGTCCGACTGATTGCATTCGTGTTGACAGTTGTACGGCAGTTGTTCGTCCCATGAGTAGTCTAAGTTCCCGCAGTTTTTCCTCCGTAGGTAGCAACTCTGCTGGTACTCCTGCTTGTAGAAATTGCTCGCGCAGGGCCATATTCCATCCCCATGGATTGATGCTGGCATTGGCTTGTATCTCAAGTGCAGTATCTTTCATCGTGATGAAACGTACATCAGTATGATGCTTTAGTGGTAGGGCAGCATAAGCTTGCTCCGCCTTTGCTTTGTTGTCAACAATTATTGCATCGCCTTTCTTTGCCCATAGTGCTGGCAGGAAAGCTAAGTCGCTTTTCATCTGGATAACGTTGCGTGAAGGAATGAACTGCTTCACGTTCATAGCTAAGGCTATCTCGTGGTCAGGGTTGAATAATTCATAATTCATGATGTATAATTCATAATGAGTGATTTGCTATGTGTGATATTCTGTGTATAATTCAAATTGCAGTATGCAGTGATATCATCGCCGCCATGTCTTTACAAGTGACAACCTAAAAAATCTCCCCTCGCCGTCGCAGCGAGAGGAGACAACAACACAAACACAAATATGCCCGTGACATTTGTGCACAGGCACTTTTATCAAAATAAATTTATATTCCAAACAACTGCTTGAGACCTCCATCAACGCCGCTGAAGCCCATGAATGCTAATGATAGCAGTGAGGCTGTAATGAGAGTGATGGATACTCCCTTCATACCCTTGGGTACGTTGGCAAACTCCAGTTGCTCGCGCAGGCCTGCAAAAAGTATGAGTGCCAAGCCGAAACCAAGTGCAGAAGCCAATGCATAATCGAGTGACATAAGCAGATTGTAATCCTTCTGTACCACGAGAATCGCTACGCCGAGTACGGCGCAGTTAGTGGTGATAAGAGGCAGGAATACGCCAAGAGCCTGATAAAGTGGGGGGGAGACTTTTTTTAGTATTATCTCCACCATCTGTACCAGTGATGCTATGACGAGAATGAAAGCCAATGTCTGAAGGAATTGTAAACCGAATGGTTCGAGTACGAACATCTGTATGCACCACGTAACGAGTGTTGCCAGCACCATGACGAATGCCACGGCTGCCGACATTCCAAGTGATGTGCTAACCTTCTGGCTCACGCCGAGGAAGGGGCATATGCCAAGGAATTGGCTCAAGACGATATTGTTGACGAATATCGCTGCTATAAATATCAATAGGTATTCCATAGTCTGTATGATTTATCCAAAGTTTATGCTTTCTTGAAACGATTGATTATTGCAATGATGAAGCCTAATGTCATGAAGGCTCCTGGTGGCAGGATAAAGAGAAGCATGCCGAAGTCCTCTGGTATCAGACGTATGTCAAATACGGTGCCGTTACCCAACAGTTCGCGGCAGATGCCTAATAATGTCAGACCAAGTGTGAAACCAAGTCCGATGCCGATGCCGTCAAGGGCAGAGTCAAGTGGGTTGTTCTTGCCTGCGAAAGACTCTGCGCGACCAAGGATAATACAGTTTACTACGATGAGTGGTATGAACAAGCCGAGTGACTTGTTTACCTCTGGCATGTATGCAGCCATGCAAAACTGCACAATAGTCACGAGTGTTGCAATCACTACAATATATACAGGTATATGTACCATGTCGGGAGTAAGGTTCTTGATGGCAGAGATAATAATATTAGAGAATATCAGTACCGCCATGGTTGCCAATCCCATCATCAGTCCGTTAGTTGCGCTGGTTGTGGTTGCCAACGTCGGACACATACCGAGCATCAGTGCAAAGGTAGGATTCTCCTTTATGATGCCGTTCATTATAATTCCGAATTTACTCATAATTGTTGATTCCTCCTTTCTGATTATTTCTTGTCTTTGTAAACGTTGTATGCTTGCTGTACTGCGCGCAGGAATGAGCGTGACGTAATGGTAGATGCCGTGATAGCATCAATCTCTCCACCATCCTTGGATACAGTGAGGTTTGCCGTACCGGGATTCTTACCTATAATGCTTGAGTTGGCAGTGCCACCGCCATTCTCTTGCGTTTGGAACCATTTGTCGGCTTTTGCACCAAGTCCAGGCGTCTCAGTTGTCTCAAGTATGGTGTACCCCAAAATATCACCCGCCTCGTTGAAACCTACAAGTACAGTGAGATTTCCACCGAAACCGTTAGGGTCTGTTGATTGTATGGCAGTGCCCTTATCAGTTTTGTATGCTATGTATGCTAGTTCCTTGCCATCAACTACGCGTTTGATAGTGTCTGTATTCTCAATCTTGCACTTGCCGCACATCACCTGCTCAATACCAGCATTTAATGCTTGGTCTGCAGCCTGCTGACGCGGAGCGGCTGTGAGATTGTTGACATAAGCGAGGATACCACCGCAAAGTACTGCCACTGTAGTCAGTACTCCTACCATGTTAGGCAGGTTGGATTTCAATTTCTGCATATCTGTTGTCCTCCCTTGATTATTTTGCAAGCACCTCGCCGAAGCGCTTTGGTTTAACGTAAGTGTTGATGAGTGGCGTAAACGCATTCATTATAAGTATGGCGAATGACATGCCTTCTGGATAAGCGCCCCAGTTACGGATGATAATGGTCAGTACACCGATACTCACGCCGTAGATAATCTGACCTTTATGAGTCATAGGCGATGTCACGTAGTCAGTAGCCATGAAGATGGCACCAAGCATCAGACCGCCAGACAGAATAACCTGTACAGGGTTGGCATATACGGGATTTGCAAGGTGCATAATTCCAGATATCACAAACACTGTGGCGATGATGCTTACAGGAATGTGCCATGTGATTATCTTCTTCCAGAGCATGAAGCATAAACCCAGTAACAGAGCTATGGCGCATACTTCGCCGATTGTGCCTGCACCCATATTGTTTACGTTGGTCACTCCGAAAAGCATATCCATTGCAGAAGGCATCTTTTCAAGTACAGATGCATCTCCGCTTTTTATTGCCTGCTTCATTATGGCAAGCGGGGTTGCGCCAGTAGTGGCATCTGTATATGCTGTCAACTGTCCTTCTATTGGCCATGAGGTCATAGCTGTAGGAAAGCTGACAAGTAGGAAACAACGTCCTACAAGCGCAGGGTTGAAAGGATTCTGACCGATACCTCCGAATGTCATCTTGCCTACGCCGATTGCTATCAATGCACCTACAATTATCATCCACAAAGGGAAGTTAGATGGAAGGTTCATTCCGAGCAACAGACCAGTTACGATGGCAGAGCCGTCAAGCAATGTAGGCTCGCGCTTCAACAGAGCCTTGCATATAGCCCACTCGAAAAAGACGCAGGCTGCCACACTCATCAGACAGACGATGAACGAGCCGAGTCCGAAGAAGTAGAACGACGCGAGCAATGCTGGCAGCAATGCGATAACTACGCCGTACATGTTCTTCTCCACAGAGTCGGTGCCGTGAGCGTGGGGTGATTGAGAAACAATTAGATTTCCCATGATTTCTATTTTATGAATTATGTGTATTATTTTTATTAACTGATTGCAAGATATGTGTTCTGATTACGCATATCAGGCATTGTAACTTGACCTTTCGTGTTATTTTGGCCATCCTGCTGGTATGACGGCAGGCTTAGGACCTGTGATTATCTCTGGTATTGGATTTTGCTTTGGTCCAGAGAAATCAATGTCAGTAGGCTCAATGAAAGGCTTCGGTGCTGTCCACATAGGTTTCTTGTCACCACTCTTTTCAGCTGACGCATTGCTCTTTGCAGGTGCTGCGGCTGGCTTGGCTGCAGCAGGCGCTGGAGCCGTACGACTACGGATAATGCCCATTACCGTAGCTTTGCCCTTGCGTATGTCGTCAAGCAGTGGACGATGAGCAGGACAGGTGAACTGGCATGAACCGCACTCTATGCATGTGGTGATGTCCTCTTTCTCCATTAAGTCCCACTTTTCCATTATCGTGCCCTTTGCAAGTAGGAAAGGTTCAAGTCCCATTGGACATACGCTGACGCATTTTGCACAACGTATGCAAGGCTGAGGTTCTTTGCGCTTGGCATCGTCACCACTGAGTATTGTGATTGAGTTTTGTCCTTTTCCCACAGTGACTTCAAGCGATGGTACTGCACGTCCCATCATAGGACCGCCGGCCAATACCTTGTTGTCGCCCTCAGGCAATCCACCGCAGAGGTTTATCAGTTCACCAAAAGAGGTGCCCATACGCACAAGATAGTTGCTTGGCTTTGTCAGCTTTTTGCCAGTTACCGTTGTGTAACGTTCAAACAGAGGCTTGCGCTTCATTACAGCCTCGTAGATAGCCACAGCCGTGCCTGCATTCTGTACTACAGCACCTACACTGATAGGCAATGCTGGTGGTGCTGGTACCTGACGCCCGATTACTGCGTCAATGAGTTGCTTTTCTCCGCCTTGTGGATATTTCTTCTGCAATGGTACCACTTCGATGTTAGTGATACCACGACGCTGCAGTTTTTCTGTGATTGTCTTTATGGCCTCAGGCTTGTTATCTTCAATGCCGATGTAACCCTTGTTGACTTTTACTGCGGCCATAACAAGTTTCAGACCCTCAATCAGTTCGTTTGGCTTCTCCATCATCAGACGATAGTCGGAGGTGATATATGGCTCACATTCTACACCATTGATGATGACGCACTCTGCCTTAGAGCCAGGAGGAGGCATCAGTTTTACGTGGGTTGGGAAACATGCGCCACCCATACCTACAATGCCGGCATATTTTATGCGGTTGATAATCTCATCAGGTGACAGTTCTGGGTGTTCTTCCAAACGCTCCAGTTTCTCGGAACGGTCAATGCTTTCTTCCCATATATTGCCTTCGCCTTCGCGCTGAACGATGATGCCAGGCTTCATGGCACCTGATACGTCAAGCACGTCGCCGACTTTTATTACTGTACCTGATATTGATGAGAATATGTTGGCTGATACGAAACCGCCAGCCTCTGCAATCATCGTGCCCACCTTTACCTTGTCGCCTTCTTTGACGATGGCTTTGGCAGGTGCTCCGATGTGCTGGCTGAGAGAATACACAGCCTGCTTAGGTAATGGCGCAGGTCGCGTGACGGCATCGTTGCTCAGCTTGTTCTCATCAGGGTGAATACCACCTATTCTGAATGTTTTTGTTTTCATTTGTATTGATTGAAAAGTTGTTTCTTTTGTTGAATAGTATCGGCTCTTTATGCCTTTGCCCAGTTCGTGGGTATGATAGCAGGCTTAGGTCCGTGCTTTATTTCAGGCACAGGATTCTGTTTCGGACCAGAGAAGTCGATGTTTGGTGTGACGAAAGGTTTTGGGTCAGTAGTCATAGGCTTCAACACCGCAGGCGCTGCAGGCTTTTTTTCTGATTTAGCAGGTGCCGATGATGAAGTTTCCGCAGGTGCATCGTTGCCTCCAGCAGCAAGGATTGCAGTAATCTGATCCATTACTTCGGCACCTCCTACAGGACAACTTAGTCCGTCTGTGGTTCCCTTTTCTGTAGCGGCCTTTACCAGTGCAGCAGCGAAACCAGGGCAACCTGGGAAACCGCAGCCGCCACAATTGGCTTGAGGCAGAATTGCAGCAATCTGTCCGATGCGTGGATCTTCTTCTACAGCAAATTTCTGAGCGCAGAAATAAAGTATCAGTGATGCCACGACTGCAATGATGCCAAGGGTAATTACTGATGATAATATTAAGCTCATAATGAAATAATTAGTTATTTAGTTTTGTAATATTTGTTGTTTTGTAGTTCAGTTTATTCCAGATAGAAAGTCAGTTCTCGTTCTATTCTCGACCTCATCACATACAATAAAATATAATAAGGTATGAGTATGGCTACTCCAGCGAGTGCGCTGGTCAGTTCATTGTTTGTTATCTTCAGCGTGATAGCAATGGTGATGAGTATCAGTGCCAGTGGTATCACAAATGCCATCAATACGGCTTTCATGCCTACGGATTGTGCAGCCATTACGGTAACTTCGTTGCCTACTTGTCTTGCTATACCGTCTGTGCAATGCACGTCAATAATTTTCTCCTTGCTTTCAGCCGAACTGCAGTAGGATGCGACCTTACAACTTGAACACGCACTATGTTGGACGATGCGTACGCGCACCATCTCCCCGTCGATGCTGTCTATGACACCAGTATGCGTTATGATTTCGCTCATAGTATTCCAGTTAAGGAAACAAGGTTTGTGTCCCTCAATGCCGGACTTAGGTCTTCTTCTTCTTGGATTTGTATTGCTTGTGCAACTGACACATAATTGTAATGTGGAGATTGCAATTGCAAAAGTAACAATATATTTTGGAAAAAACAAAATTATTCGTAAAAAAACAATCATAAATATTAAAATTTCGCATATTTTAGCAAATTATTTTGTTTTTTGCAGGAAAAAAATGTATCTTTGCATCCAAATTGCATCTAATAAGGAAAAACAAAAACATTTATGAAACAGACGAAGATAGTAGCATCAGTTAGTGACCTGCGTTGTGAGGTTGATTTTATCAAACAATTGTATGAGGCTGGCGTAAATGTGATACGCATGAATACTGCCCACGCTACGCCTGAAGGATTGAAGAAGATAATAAACAACGTACGCGCGGTTTCGCCACACCTTGGTATTCTTATTGATACGAAGGGACCTGAGGTTCGTACTACTGGTGCTGAAGCCCCGATAGATTATAAGACGGGTGAGAAAGTCTGTATCATTGGTAAGCCAGAACAAGATACGGCGCATGATGTGATATGCCTGTCGTATGGTGATATCTGTAAGGATGTAAAGGTGGGGGATGATATTCTATTTGATGATGGCGAACTCGATATGCGTGTCATAGGCAATGATGGCGAGAAACTTACCGTGGAGGTGATGAACGATGGCAAGTTGGGTTCGCATAAGTCTGTGAATGTTCCGGGGGAGCATATAGACCTGCCAGCGTTGACAGAAAAAGACAAGCGCAACATATTGCTTGCGATAGAAGAGGATATTGACTTCATAGCACACTCTTTCGTGCGCTCGAAGGAAGACCTTATGGAGGTGCAGAAAATACTTGACGAGCATAATTCTGATATTAAGATTATCTCAAAGATTGAGAATCAGGAGGGTGTAGATAATATAGATGAGATACTTGATCACTGCTATGGTATAATGGTGGCTCGTGGAGATTTGGGCATAGAGATTCCTGCAGAAAAGATACCCGGCATACAGCGCATGATAATCAAGAAGTGCGTGTTCAGGAAGAAGCCTGTCATCGTTGCTACCCAGATGCTGCATACTATGATTAAGAACCCGCGTCCTACGCGTGCGGAGGTCAGTGATATCGCAAGTGCAGTATTCCATAATACTGATGCCCTGATGCTTTCAGGTGAGACAGCAAGCGGTGCATACCCAATAGAGGCCGTAAAGACTATGGCTAAGATAGCAGAGCAGGCAGAGGCAGACCGCCGCTTGCACCTGCCAAAGGTTGACGTTGACGGTGCAGACACCAATCTGCGTGACTTCCTTTGTAAGGCAGCGATAGAGACGACGGCGAAACTTGGCGTAAAGTGTATCCTTACCGATTCTGGTACGGGCGATGATGCTCGCACGCTTGCCGCTTACCGCGGACCACAACCTATCGTTGCCATCTGCAAGAGGGAGAAACTGCAACGCTGGCTTGCCTTGTCGTATGGAGTCATTGCTACTTATCCTAAGCAGGACGAACTGGAGCGTATGTTCTACAACGTGGTAAAAGACCTTCATAAGAAGGGCATGGTGTCACTTGACGATAAGGTGACCTATCTCTCTGGTCACATGAATATAGGTATATCTGATAAGTCGGCAGGCGTATCAATGCTTGAGGTCAACACCGTGAGTGAGGTGTTTGCTAATTATGAGAACTAAAAAGAATGCTTCGGAACACAGATTGTAGATATATTATAAATAATGTATAATCCGAGACTCAGGGAATATAAACAATACGAAGTTGACAGAGATGTGCCACTGTTGGAATATCTCCTGACTACGTTGCCTGGTAGCCGCAGTAAGATTAAGAGCACCTTGCAGGGACGCGGCATCAAGGTCAATGGTAAGATGGTGACGCAGTTTGATTATGAACTGCATAAGGGAGACAAGGTCAGCGTGAGTCAGTCAAAGCAGAATGATACGTTCAAGAGCCGCTATGTCAGCATCGTATATGAAGACCAGTATATAATAGTAATAGAGAAAAAGCCCGGTATATTATCGATGGCTGCGGGTCATTCGTCGTTAAACGTAAAGACCGTGCTTGACGAGTATTTCAGGAGAACACGCCAGTCGTGTCGCGCTCATGTAGTGCATCGTCTTGACCGAGATACAAGTGGCTTGATGATTTATGCAAAGGATATTGAGACTGAGCAGATACTGGAACACGAATGGCATGATATAGTTTTTGATCGCCGCTATGTTGCATTATGTTCAGGAGAATATGAGGAACAGACAGGAACTGTGGCAAACTGGCTGAAAGATAATAAGTCATACGTGACGTATTCATCGCCCGTGGATAATGGTGGCAAATATGCCGTTACTCATTATTGGGTGCTTGACAGTTCGCTGGAACATAGTCTCGTGGAGTTTAAACTTGAGACGGGACGTAAGAACCAGATACGCGTACACTCTGCCGATATGGGGCATCCCGTGTGTGGCGATGTGAAGTATGGCAATGGCGACAGCCCGTTGCATCGTCTGTGCCTACATGCTTATGTGCTGTGTTTCTACCACCCCGTAACGCATAGGCCAATGGAGTTTTCATTGCCTATCCCTCCACAGTTTAAGGAAGTAATAAACAAAGAAAAGAAGAAATGAACGAACTGACTTACTATGCTTTGGCCATAGTGGCCATAATAATTGCTGTCATCCTGCTGAAACGCTTTGTAGGATGCCTTTTCCGTATTATAGTAACGGTAGTACTTATGGCAATATTGGGTGCTATATATTATTATGTGAAATTTGGAAATTAAATGAAAATATGAAAAAGTTATTTATAATACTGTTTGCACTTTGTGGCATACTCACAGTGAATGCACAGGGCAAATATACCAAACCTCAGGATATGACAGTACAGGATGAGAAGCCTCGTCGTGGATTGTTCGATAAGGATAAAACTCCTATTGACAAGAAGTATCTTGAGGGAGCATGTCCTATGGTCGGCAATAGGATCGTATGGCAGAAATACTTCTATGCGGATGATCTGACTGCTAAGGAGATATATGACATTATATTGCCGTTTTTACAGAGAATGGCAAAGGAGAAAGGACAGACGGAGAAGAGTAAAGTGGCTGTGGTAAATGAAGAGGAACATCAGATAGGTGCGCGCTTCGTAGAGAAGCTTGTCTTTCAGAATAGTCCACTGTCGCTTGACCAGGCGGAGTTCGCTTATCAACTGCTCGTGTACTGTATAGACGGACGTTGTGAGGTCGTAATGACCAATATGAGTTATATCTATGAGGCAGACCGCGCAGGCGGCGGACAATTTCCTGCAGAGGATATGCTTTCTGATGATAACGCACTTAACAAGAAGAAAGATGGCTTTCACGTAGGTGGATACAAGAAATTCCGTATGAAGACCATAGACCGTAAGGATGAAATATTCCGTAATATTGCTAATGCTCTTAAAAAAGAATAATGCCAACGATACGCAGTCATGGTAGTAGAAGAAGGAACAATAGAGGTGCGTCATCGCCGCAGATATGGTAAGGATGACGAACCACAGGACATAGTATTTAAGATACGTCAGATACTCAACTGGACTTTTATCATAGTGGGTATCATCGGTATAGCACTTTACACGTATGGCGTGTGGTACAGAAGTAATACCCGGTTTGAAATGATGGGCATTGTGGTAGTGGTCATCGCTGTGGTGGTTAAGATGTCAGAGTGTATGCTTCGATTGAAAAAGTAGTAAGTAATAACAGATAATACAATAACAACGAGGAGAACAATCCCGCTTTAGATGAGAGTAAGATTTTCAATTCTCATGTTTACCCTGTTTGTCTGTATGATGACATATGGACAAATAAGTGATTACGACGACGGCTTCACCGTCGTCGATAATTCGTTTAACCCCAATCGTGCTCTTGATTCCCTTAAGACGAAGGATAAAGAAGTGCCTAAGGGTATGTATGTGTGGACAATAGATGATTTGTTCGGAGATCGCACAGACCAACCGCTTGACACTGTGCAACACTTGTTTATGAACTCTATATTTACCACAGGACGCTATGGTGAATATAATACAACGGGCAACCTCGGTGCACCTCGTATATCACGTATCGCAACAGACCGAGACTTCACTGCTCCATTCCCATTTACAGAGCCATACGGGTATTTTATAACGCAACCTTCAGAGTTACGCTACACCAACACATTGTCGCCTGTGACCAACCTTTCTTTTAATAGTTGTGGTGATAAAACTAATGGTGAAGACCACCTGAAGGCTCTCTTTGCTACAAATATCAACAAGCAGGCAGGCATAGGGTTTAAGTTTGACTATCTTTATGGACGAGGCTATTATCAGAACCAATCAACTGCTTTGTTTGACTACACTGTGTGGGGCTCATATATTGGTGAGCGTTATCAGGCACATCTCTCCATGTCGTTTGACCACATGAAAACGACAGAGAATGGTGGCATAACTGATGATGACCTCATAAAACACCCAGAAGCCACTAAAGAAACTTATTCCGAGGGTGAAATCCCTGTGTTGCTCTCTAAGAACTGGAACCGCAATGATGCCTTCCACCTGAACCTGTCACACCGATATAACGTTGGTTTTTATCGCAAAGTACCAATGACGGAAGCAGAAAAGGAGGCAAAGCGTTTTGCCTTGAGAGCGGAGAAGGAAAAGCAAGAGAAGGAGACAGAAAAGAATGTCAAACAGGATAAGAAGCAGAATGTGTCTGCTGTAAGATTTGCTGGTAGGCCTGATGATGCTAAGGTCATGGGTGACCTGGATAATGACTCCATCAAGGATATGATAAAGAAAATGGCTGAGCAGAAGCGACGCCTCGAGGATAGCCTGCGTGCCAATCGTGATACGGTAGTTGCTGATACGTCATGGACTAAGGAAGAGTATGTGCCAGTGACGAGTTTCATACATACTATGCACCTCGACAATTACAAGCGCACCTACATAGCTTATGCCTCTCCTGCTAACATGTATCTCAACCGTTATGCTGTGCCAGAGGATGGAGCACCTGGTGACTCGCTGTATGATAAGACATCATATTTCAATCTGAGAAATGTTTTTGCCGTCGGCTTGCTTGAGGGATTTAATAAGTACGTGCCTATGGGTGCAAAGGTGTTTATAGCTAATGACCTGCGCCACTTCTCTTTGCCAGAATTGGGTACGGGACGAATGCAGTCATATAATGAAAATGCTGTAAACATAGGTGGCGAGATTTCACGCACTGCAGGCAAGGTGTTAAATTACAAACTGCAAGGAGAATTTGGAGTTATTGGCGATGATTTTGGTGATATTATGCTTGATGGAAGTGGAGACCTTAAACTACGCTTATCTAAGCGTGACTCCGTAACAGTAGGGTTGAAGGCATTTTATCACCTTACTGCCCCCACTTTCTATCAGATACACTATCACTCCAAGTTCTTCTGGTGGGACGAAGACAACCTCAGCAAGCAGATGCAAACGCATCTTGAAGGTGAGTTCTCGCTTAGCCGTACTCATACCACGATACGTTTTGCGTATGATAATTTTCAGAATCTGACATATACGGGAGTAACTTACAACCGTGATGCCAACAATAAGATTACGGGCTTCACTGCAGGTGTGCGTCAGACTTCAAAGAATATAAGTCTGTTGACACTGGCGTTGCATCAGGATTTTCGTGTCGGCATACTTAACTGGGAAAATCGTATTACTTTCCAAAAGAGCACTGATGACGATATTCTGCCTGTGCCAACGCTAAATATCTGGTCAAACCTATATTTGAATTTCCGTATAGCACGCGTGCTTCATGTGCACTTTGGTGCTGACGTACGTTATTTTACGGAGTACAAAGCCATGGAGTATGTACCTCAGTTGTCACAATATGCTGTACAGGAGAACGGTGATGTGAAGACCAAGGTAGGTAACTACCCGATAGTTGATGTATATGCAAACTTTAAATTGCGCCATTGTCGTTTCTTCGTGATGATGAGTCACATAAATGCTGGTAGCGGTACACCAAACTATTTCCTTACACCTCACTATCCGCTCAACGAGCGTATTCTGCGCCTTGGACTTAGTTGGACGTTCTTCAATTAGTGTGAATAGATAGACATTACGGTGGTAACTAATAGAACTCCACTTTCATTCAATACAAACATACACATGGAAAAAGATTCAATACTTATCTATAGCGGTGGTATGGATTCTACTACTATGCTATATGAATACCACGAGCGTATCGCCATAGCACTCAGTTTTGATTATGGCAGTAAGCATAATGCCAAGGAACTGGAATGTGCCAGATATCATTGTGGAAAACTTGGCATCAGTCATGTAGTGATACCACTTGCTTTCATGCAGCAGTATTTTAAATCATCGCTACTCATTGGTGGTGAAGACATCCCCGAGGGAAACTACGATGATGAGAATATGAAATCTACCGTAGTGCCATTCCGTAACGGCATCATGCTTGCCATAGCCGCAGGTCTGGCAGAGAGCAACGGCTTGCTGCACGTGATGATGGCAAACCACGGTGGCGACCACGCCATCTATCCTGACTGCCGTCCGGAGTTCGTAAGCAGTATGAGCGAGGCTATTAGCAACGGAACTTACGAACACCTCACTATCCTTGCGCCATATACAGACATAACAAAGAGCGATATCGCCATTCGTGGTAAGCGTTTAGGGATAGACTACGCACATACATGGTCATGCTACAAGGGCGGAGATAAGCACTGTGGCAAGTGCGGCACGTGTACGGAACGAAAACAGGCACTGCAAGATGCAGGGATAATTGATGATACAGAATATGAAGGATAGTACATATTTTTCGTTCAAATAGGCTGCACGTTGTTATAAATCAAGAAGAAATACGAAAACTTAAAAAGATGATATAAGTTTTATTCTTGTATCATCTTTTTTTTGTAAATTTGCATATATTTTTAGTAATTAGATATTTTAGCAAAGCAAAGATATGGTTAAAAGGTTGTATCTGTCAATGATTTTGATGCTCATGACGCTTGTGATAAGTGCTCAGGAGATAACGGGCGTGGTAGTAGATGCCGATACGGGTGATAGTATTTCCTTCGCCAGTGTGACGTATCGTGGTCACCACGTTTCCGTGATAAGCGATGGTTGGGGCAAATTCTCAATCAGTCGCCATATAGGTTGGAACCTTACCATTTCGGCAGTGGGCTATAAGGCAAAAACATATGCTGTGACCGACCGCACACTGAAGCACCTGATAGTGAAGCTAAAGCCTGACACGAAGAACCTTGATGAGGTCATAGTGAAGGCTAAGAAATCGAAATACTCGCGCAAGGACAATCCAGCTGTCGAGCTGATGAAACGTGTAATTGCCGCTAAGCAGCAGACAAAACTTGAGAATAAGGACTACTTCCAGTATCGTAACTACGAGAAGATGACCATCTCGCTCAATGATATTTCAGAGAGGCAGATGACCGAAGGCGCGTATGCAAAGAAGGAATGGCTGAAAAACCAGCTTGAGGTTAACCCCATGACGGGCAAGTCCGTTTTGCCAGTGATAACCAACGAGAAGGTATTCCATCGCTACTACCGTAAGGAACCGGCTAAAGAGCGCATCTACATAGATGCAGAGCACAGCAAGGGCGTTAACGACCTGTTGCAGACTGGCGACATCTTCACTGCTTTAGCAAAAGAAGTTTTTACCGAGGTCGATGTCTATGATGACCAGATGCGCTTGCTGCAATATCCCTTTACGTCGCCTATTGGCAAGGATGCTATAGGTTTCTATCGCTTTTATATCGTAGATACGCTTGAAGTAGATCGCGACTCCTGCATTCAGGTGTCGTTCGTTCCAAATAATCAGCAGGACTTTGGCTTCCGTGGTGATTTATGGATTCTGAAAGACTCCACGCTCCACGTGAAGAAAGTACACCTCAGCATACCTAAGCGTTCCGACGTGAATTTCGTGAGAAATATGTCGATTGACCAGGAATACCTGCGTCTGCCGAGTGGCGACTGGGTACTGAGCAATAATGATATGCTCGTTGAGATGTCACTCGTGGGACAGTCGGGTAATTTCCTTATTACGCGTACCAGCCGTCGTGGCGACTACTCTTTTGACCCTATCGACGACAAAATCTTCCGTGGAAAGGCTCTGGAGAAGCGCGACCCATATTCAGAGATGCGCGATGCTCAATACTGGGATATCAACCGTGAGGTGGAACTGACCCACGGCGAGGAGGGCATGGACAATTTCCTGCAAGGCATGAAGAGTACCAAGGGCTTTGGCTGGTTGCTCATAGGACTTAAGGCTGTGATGGAAAACTATGTGGAAACCACCAAAAGCGCCAATCCAAGCAAGGTTGATATAGGACCTATCAACTCTATGCTGTCGTCTAACGATATTGATGGTTTCCGCTTGCGCGTGTCGGCGCAGACTACCGCCAACTTCAATCCTCATTTCTTCCTGAAGGGTTATGTGGCACGCGGATGGCGCAGCAAGAATAACTATTACAGCGGCACGCTGACCTACTCATTCAATAAAAAAGCCTACTCGCCTGACGAGTTCCCTATGCGTAACATCTCGTTTACGTCAACTTACGATATCTGTTCGCCATCGGATAAGTTCCTTAATGTCGATAAGGATAACGTGTTTGCAGCCATAAAGTGGACAAAGGTGATGAACCAGGCTTTCTACAAGCGTCAGACGCTCGACTTCGTTCGTGAAGAAGACTGGGGGTTCGCTGTCAGTGGCGGATTGAAATTTGAAGAGGATGAGGCTGCAGGCCATCTCTATTTTCGCCGACTCAACGAGCCGGAGCTCGCTAACGGCGTGCATGGCAAGTATCGCTTCAGTGAGGTTTGGGTACAGCTGCTGTATTCTCCTGGTCAGACCTACGTGAATTCCAAGCAAAAGCGTACGCCTGTTAACCGCGATGCCCCAATATTCAAACTGAAACATACCATCGGTATCAAAGGCTTTATGGGCGGACAATATAACTACCACGTGACCGAAGCGAGCATCTATTACCGCCAGTGGCTCAAGTCGTGGGGTAAGCTCGATACATGGGTGAAGGGTGGACTGCAATGGAATCAGGTGCCATTCCCTCTGCTCATTGCGCCTGCCGCCAACGTGTCATATATCTGGCAGCGTGAGACCTTCGAGCTTATCAATAATATGGAGTTCCTCAATGATCGCTATGTCTCCGTGCAGTTGGAGTGGGACCTCAACGGAAAACTCTTCAACCGCATCCCCCTGCTCAAGAAATTGCAGTGGCGCGAGCTTATCGGCTTCAATGTGTTGTATGGCGGACTGTCAGACAAGAATAATCCATTCCTTGATGAAAATGCCGGCAACGGTCGCCTGATGTTCTTCCCTTCGTGCGCCTCTATCATGGATCCTCATGAACCATATATGGAGTTCCGCCTTGGAATACACAACATATTGAAGATGCTCAGCGTGGAGTACGTACATCGTCTTAACTACCACCAGTTGCCCACGGCAACAAAGAACGGCGTGCGCTTTGGCTTCCGCTTTACGTTCTGATTTCTCGACACTTATCCATAGCATCACAATCGCTATCTGATTACCGTGTAATCGCTATCATATTACCATGTAATCGCTATGCTTTTACCATGTAATCTCTATCTGATTACGACATGGTTGCTATCCAGTTGAATTTTAGCTGGATAGCAACCATGTTTTTTCTGCTGTGTACTCAATATCAGTGCAGACAGGCAGATATCCAATTTTAAGTGGTCTATTGTTGTTTTTTAACAGATATGAAGCGGAATTATTAAAAAGAAATGTGTACCTTTGCAGGTAATAATGCTGTTTATAATACTATGAATAAACTGATTCAAACCGCTTTTGTGGCTATCACCTGAGATGTGGAAACTGCTGGATACCAGTCTCGTCACTACAGACTATATACGTGTGGCTCCTAAGAAATACTATAGCCGTATGCGCCCATACATAGAAACATTGATGAAATAATATGGTTAGAAATGAATGATATTTATACAACGATAGAAGGAACTGCCGAGGGATATTATACAGAGAAGAGAAGTAAATTCTATGCCTTTGCACATCACGTCACTACGGCTGACGAGGTGCGTGAACTCAATCAGATGTATCGTAAGAAATACTACGATGCCCGACACGTGTGTTATGCTTATCGACTTGGAGCTGAAGGAAAGGAATATCGAGCAAATGACGATGGGGAACCCTCAAGCACGGCTGGAAAACCTATACTTGGAGTATTGTTAAGTGCGGATGTTTCGGATGTCGTAATCTTCGTGATACGCTATTATGGAGGAGTTAATCTCGGAACGGGCGGTCTCATAGTGGCTTACCGTGAGGCAGCACACGATGCCATGGAACATGCAGCGAAGGTGGAGCGTCAGGTAGAAGAGAGCATAATATGGAACTTCGCTTATCCACAGATGAATGCCGTAATGCGAGTGGTGAAGGACATGGACGCACGTATCGTGGCACAGGATTTCCAAACCTCATGTTCGATAACGCTTTCGATAAGACGCTCGCTGATGCCTCAACTGAAACAGAGGCTGGAAGCAATAAATTTTTCTTGAGAAACCGTTATGTGACTTTCTTCTTAGAATTGAAACCATCGGGAACTGTATTCTTGATATATTAGCAAAGCGGTGTTGCGCCTTTTTCGTGTGATTTCTTTGATATGTCAGAAAAAAGTATTAACTTTGCACAACGAAATAAAACATAACAAGATAACATACTAATGGAAGAGAAAAATCCGTTGCTGTTCCTTAGCGAACTGCAAGACTTTATTGAGAAGCGTCATGAAGAAATGCCAGAAGGTTCATACACTACATCTTTGTTTAAGGATGGATTGAACCGTATGGCACAGAAAGTGGGCGAGGAAGCCCTTGAACTCGTTATAGAAGCTACTAATGGAACTAACGACCGTTTAATCTATGAGGGGTCAGATATGCTCTATCACCTCATTGTATTGCTTACATCGAAGGGATTGCGCATAGAAGATCTTGCAGCAGAATTGGCGGAACGCCATAATCCTGGTTGGAAGAAGCACTGATTCTGGCATATAGTTGATAGAACAGAATTATATGTACCTCATACAACCGATGATAAACTCCAAAACGACCATCCATGTTAATAAATTACAAGAACGTAAATATCAGTCATTACGATGAAGAGACTGTACTCAAAGGTGTTAACTTCAAGGTCAACGCTGGTGAGTTTATATACATCATCGGTAAAGTAGGCTCTGGTAAGAGTTCACTTTTGCGTACTGTGTATGGCGAATTGGATATTGACAGTGCATTCACTGCCAACGTGCTCGGGCGTGATATGATGCGCATAAGGCGCAGTGAGGTACAGTCGTTGCGCCGTGAATTGGGAATAGTATTTCAGGACTTCAAGTTACTTACCGACCGTTCTGTACGACGAAATCTTGAGTTCGTATTGCGTGCAACTGGTTGGAAAGATGCATATGATATAGACAAGCGCATATCTGAGGTGCTGAAGTCTGTCGGTATGGAAGGGTATGATGAGCGTATGCCTCATGAACTTTCGGGTGGAGAGCAACAGCGTATTGCCATAGCGCGTGCCTTGCTAAACTCTCCGAAACTGATATTAGCTGATGAACCTACGGGAAATCTTGACCCGGAAACGGCTGAGAGTATCGTTGGATTATTTCGAGATATATCGTCAACGGGTACTGCTGTAGTTATAACAACACACAATATGACGCTGCTTGAGAAATTTCCCGGCATAGTATATAAATGCGAAGACGGAAAACTTATCAATTGAATTGCAGAGGAATAAAATAGTAATAATAACACAAAACAACATACACATAAACAAAAATGGGAAGAGCATTTGAATATCGTAAGGCCACCAAGTTGAAGCGTTGGGGGCACATGGCAAAGACATTCACACGTCTGGGTAAGCAGATTGCAATAGCTGTGAAGGCAAGCGGTCCAGATCCAGACACTAATCCTACGCTGCGTTCTATCATAGCAACATGTAAGCGTGAGAACATGCCTAAGGATAACATAGAGCGTGCAATCAAGAATGCTATGGGTAAGGACCAGTCTGACTACAAGGAGGTGACATACGAGGGATACGGTCCTCATGGAATCGCTGTCTTTGTAGATACACTGACAGATAATACTACACGTACTGTAGCTGACGTTCGTTCTGTATTTAATAAGTTCTCTGGCAACCTTGGCACTACGGGTTCGCTGTCTTTCCTGTTCGATCACAAGTGCGTGTTTACTTTCAAGAAACCTGCCGACCTTGATATGGATGACTTGATTCTCGAACTCATAGACTTTAATGTAGATGATGAGTTTGATGAAAACTATGACGAGGAGAAGGATGAGACGACAATCTCTATCTATGGTGATCCGAAGTCGTATGCTGCCATACAAAAATTCCTTGAGGAAAAGGGCTTTGAGGAAATCGGTGGTGAATTCACTTACATTCCAAATGACCTGAAAGACGTAGATGAGGAGCAACGTGCTACTATCGATAAGATGGTAGAGAAACTCGAAGAGTTTGATGACGTGCAGACTGTCTATACCAATATGAAGCCTGAGGAGTAATGCAATTACCCGTATATAACAGTGCTGGACTGGCGGAACTCGTTAACGAACTTGGTTTCCTTCCATTGCTTGACAGTGGCATTGCAGGTTTTTCTGCAGAGGAAATGGTGGACGATGATTGCCGTTACGTGACCTTTCCCGAAGGTGGTTGGGACTGGCCTTTGTGGAAGTGGAAAGGTAGTGTAATCACTGAAGGTGGCTGTGTATATGGGAAGTTCTTCGCAGGTAAGGCTGGCTTCATAAGTCGTGAGTGGTGGCCAGACTTCTGTAATTATCGCAGAAGCACCCATTCGGAACCGCAAGAAGGCTCCATTGAGCAGGCAATTTTGCTTACATTGCAAGAGCAGGGGAGTATGATAACGCGTGAATTGCGTGCGGCTTGTGGCTTTACCGGACCGAAGATGCGAAGTCGTTTTGATGCTTTTGTAACTCGATTGCAGATGGATTGCTGCATAGTGACGGAGGATTTTGTATATCCTCATGACCGTCATGGCAAGGAGTATGGCTGGGGATGGTCACTGCTTACAACCCCAGAGCAACTCTATGGTGCGGCTTTCTGCCATGCTGACAGAACTCCTGATGAGTCATATAGCAGGATGACCGCGCAGTTGAAGGCTATATGCCCACAGGCTACAGAAAAACAGATACAGAGGTTGTTGAAATAGATAACAATGATTATAAGTAGGTGTACATAATTATTTATACAATCCTTGCATCATCTGACAATGCATCTTCAGCACCTGCTAACGGTTGAGTAGGAGTTACTACACGCCCTAATATCATGTACTGAACCTACGTCATCATGCAGTTCAAACATTATAAAAAATAATTATGCACACCTGCTTAGTTTGAAAAGAATAATCCCTCGCTGCAACTTGCAGCGAGGGATTATTTTATGCTTCAGTCCAGTCAACCAGACAACTGTCGAGTTCGGCTGTGATTGCCTTGCGGTCAAGATGCTGTCCGATGAATACAAGCTTCTGTTGGCGGTCGCCATAGCGGTCATCCCAATCGCGATTGACACCAGGATTGTCCTTGCGGAATTGCTCTAATTCGTCGGCAGGCATTGTTGCATACCACTGTCCTGCATTCTGTAGCTGCACTTGACGGCCCGCCTGCTCGAAGATATAACACAGATGCGGTTGGTCTTCAAACCAACATAATCCCTTGGCACGTATTATGCTCTTAGGCCAGCGACGCGCCACAAAGTCATCGAATAGATTGATGTTAAACGGACGGCGCGCATAATATACGAACGTACCAATGCCATATTCTTCAGCTTCGCCCTCATCGTGATGATGGTGGTGGTGATGATGGTGGCAAGTACATTCTCCACCGTGATGTGATTCGCAATGTTCATGATGATGTTCATGCTCGTGTTCATCGTCGTGTTCATGATGATGGTGATGCTCATGCTCGTGCTCATCATCGTGTTCATCATCGCTCTGATAGTTCTCGATTTCACTTATCCAAGCGGCAGAGGTAGCTACATCGTCGAAATTGAAACGACCTGTTCCAAGTATCTTTTCAAAATCTACGTTTCCGTAATCACAGTCTATTATCTCGGCCTTTGGTTGTATGGCTCGTACAATCTGGCGTACTCGCTCCAATTCTTCTGGTGACACCTCTGAGGCCTTGTTGAGTAATATTATATTGCAGAACTCAATCTGTTGTATCACAAGATTTTCAATATCTTCCTCGTTACGCTTTGCGCCAAGCAATGACTTACCGCATCCGAACTCGTCTTTCATGCGCAGTGCATCGACCACGGTCACGATGCAGTCAAGTCGAGGAGTGCCTCCTTCGTTGTACTGAGCGCCCATCTGTGGTATTGAACAGATAGTCTGTGCGATAGGAGCAGGTTCGCAGATGCCGCTTGCCTCAATGACGATATAGTCAAACTTCTGCATTTTCACGATGTCGCTGAGTTGCTGTACGAGATCCATCTTTAGCGTACAGCAGATACATCCGTTCTGCAGGGCAACGAGAGAGTCATCCTGCTGTCCTACGACACCACCTTGCTGTATGAGGTCTGCATCGATGTTGACCTCGCCTATGTCATTGACTATCACTGCGAACTTTATTCCCTTCTCGTTGTTGAGTATGCGATTGAGAAGTGTGGTCTTTCCGCTGCCTAAATAACCCGTAAGCAGCAGGACGGGAATCTCTTGTGAGTTCATTGTTATTGTCTGTTTTGTTTTATTAGTGAATTCTTTTTTCCGCTGCGGTATAGTAACAGTCCGATCGCCAGTGGAATTAGCGCAACGACTATTATTACCAATGCTATCAGCCCGCCGAAGAGTGTGGCAAAGCCCCCTTGTCGGATGATAGGCCGCGGATATTGTGCGTCAATGATAGAGTCTGGCACGCCTACCTCCATCAGAGAATCTATCGTAGTGAGATGATTGTTGTATTCTTCCCATTGAGCATGATTCTTCTTGCCTGCATCAACATCGGCTGTATAGCATGCCACGGCGAAAAAAATGCCACAGACTATCATCATTGCACCGATGACAGCGAGAAGGCATCCGCCTGCTTTTTTCAATCCTGCGCTCATACGTTGCGTTGTTTTTGCTTGTCGCTTCAGTTTTTCAAGAGGTCTGGTCTGAGCCTTTTCGTGCGCTCCAGAGCCTGCTCCATCTCCCATTCCTTTATCTTTGCCTCGTGTCCGGAGAGCAGAATGTCAGGCACGCGCCATCCTTTGTATTCAGCAGGGCGTGTATAGATAGGAGCCGACAGCAGGTCGTCCTGAAAACAGTCACTAAGTGCACTCTGCTCATCTCCTATCACACCTGGGATTATACGCACGATGGCATCAGCCATGACCGCTGCAGCGAGTTCGCCACCCGTTAGCACAAAGTCGCCTATGCTTATTTCCCTTGTTATGAGATGATCACGCACTCGCTGGTCAATCCCCTTGTAATGGCCACACAGTATTATTATGTTTCCTTTCAGTGAGAGGTCGTTTGCAATATGTTGGTCAAACTTCTCACCATCGGGCGAGGTATATATAACCTCGTCGTAGTTGCGCTCAGTCTTCAATGCACTGATGCAACGGTCGATAGGCTCACACTGCATCACCATGCCTGCGAAACCACCGTAGGGATAATCATCAACGCGTTTCCACTTGTCGAGAGTGTAGTCGCGCAGGTTGTGCAGATGTATCTCTGCCAGACCTTTTTTCTGTGCACGTGCCAGAATCGACTCGTTGAAAAATCCCTCAAGCATCTCTGGCAATACGGTTATAATATCTATGCGCATATAATGTCGTGCGGTTTTCTTGTTTGTTTTACAACTTCAGTATCAGGACGTTACGTTTACTACTGTAAAAGCATACATATTACCATGTAATCGCTATGCTTTTACACAGTAATCTGTATGCTTTTACAGTGTAATCGCTATGCTTTTACAAAGCCATTTGTTTGCATATCACTGCATATCGTAAACCACCTGCATGATTTTCTTGCCGAGGGCATCTGCCTCATCCATGCTGTGCGCCTCGCTGTAAACGCGGATTATCGGCTCGGTGTTTGACTTGCGCAGGTGTACCCACTTGTCGGGGAAATCAATCTTCACACCGTCAATGTCGTTTACCTGTGCATCCGACTGTGCACTGTACATTTCTTTTACCTTGCTTAGTATGGCATCAACGTCGGTTTCTGGCGTGAGGTCAATGCGGTTTTTGGCAATGAAATACTCAGGGAAGGTCTTGCGCAGTTCGCTGACCTTACACTCCTTCTGTGCTAAAGAGCTGAGGAATAAGGCAATGCCTACGAGTGCGTCGCGACCGTAGTGGCTCTCGGGGTAAATCACTCCTCCGTTGCCTTCGCCGCCGATAACGGCACCCACCTCGCGCATCTTGGTCGTTACGTTTACCTCGCCCACGGCGGCTGCACTGTATTTGCCTCCATGCTTCTCCGTCACGTCGCGCAGTGCGCGGGTGCTTGACAGATTGCTTACCGTAGCACCAGGAGTATGTGACAGCACATAGTCGGCCACGCTGACCAGCGTATATTCCTCGCCAAACATCGTGCCATCTTCACATATAAATGCCAGTCTGTCAACATCAGGGTCAACTACGATACCGAGATCATAGTTACCATTGCGCAGGGCATCCATAATGCCGCTGAGGTTTTTCTCCAAAGGTTCGGGATTATGGGCAAAATCTCCGTTTGCTTCGCCGTTGAGGAATGTGTAGGTCACACCGAGACGGTCGAGTAGTGGAGGGAGTATTATGCCGCCTACGCTGTTGATAGAATCGACGACGACACGGAAATGTGCTTTCTTGACAGCCTCCTCATCAACCATTTTCAGTGCCATCACTGCGTCAATGTGGCGCTCGTCGAAGCTTTCTTCGGTGTAATGACCTATGTTATCTACGTCGGCATATACGAAGTCCTCTGCTTCTGCCGTGGCGAGTACCTCGGCACCATCCTGCGCAGTGAGGAATTCACCACGGTTGTTTAGCAGTTTCAGCGCGTTCCAATGGCGTGGATTGTGAGAAGCTGTGATTATAATACCGCCGTCAGCACCTGCCATGGTGACAGCGAGCTCGGTGGTAGGAGTAGAGGCCAGTCCGATGTTTACTACGTCGAAGCCCATGCCGAGCAGTGTGCCACAGACGACATTCTTCACCATCTCGCCAGAGATGCGTGCGTCACGACCCACTACAATCTTGCCGCTGCCGTTTGGATAGGTCTTGCGTATGAAAGTGGCATATGCCGAAGTGAATTTTACTATGTCGAGCGGATTGAGGGTGTCGCCTGCAGGTCCGCCTATTGTACCGCGTATGCCGGATATTGATTTTATTAAAGACATGGTTTATTAAAGTTCTAAATTTTTAGTCATGTGTTGGGTAAAACCCCGTTATTGTCCTCTTTCGTATGTTATGTCGTAATAGCAAGCGTACACACTGCTTGTCGCGTATGCCTGCCCTTGGCCGTGAGGAACGATGAGTCTTACGTGTGCGATACGCTCATCAGCACTTGCAGGGCGGCCGAGATTGATGTATGTGAGTGGTATAAGCCATCCCGATGGCACAGAAGCACTGCTGTAACAGTTATACATCAGTCCTTCGCTAAATGATGCGCTGAATGTGCCAGAGGAGTTGCGTACGCTCATTTTATCTACCCATGTTGAGTAGAGAAACGAACCTCTGTTTGACAGTTGCAGCGAATCACCGTTGATGTTGTATTCCGTAAATCTGCACAGTACATCGGCACTCTCACCGTTTTTCAGCTTTTCACCGCAACCTTTGTCTATTATCTGCATATAGACACCGGTGGAACTGAACAGTACGTATTCATTCTTTGCCGTATCAGTCGTTTCGCCCTGTGCCTTGAAGTCAGCCTCGCTTATTACCTTGATGGCTCGTGTGTTAACATTACTGTTGCCTGCAAGAAAGCGGCTGATGCAACTGTTTTCATACTCTTTCTGCTCAGCGTAGGTCTGTGTATCGTCGCATGAAGCGAATATAGCCACTATTGCGGTAAGCACAACCAGCGTGTGAAGAATTTCTTTCATAATCTATTATCTCTTATTTCAATTTGTCTGCGTAAGCATCGATGGCTTTTTTTACTATCTCCACGGCCTCGCTGAGGGAACATTCCAGCCTGCCTCCTGCGGCATTCTTGTGACCTCCGCCATTGAAGAATTGCTTAGCCATCTCGTCGCAGGGGAAATCATCAACGGAGCGTGTGCTTATCCACACCAGTCTCTCTTTCTCAGTGTCCTCGCGTAGTGATATTGAAAGTTTGTGTTTCAGTATCTTCAGCGGTACGTTTACTAATCCCTCGGCATCTCCTTTCTTGAAGTTGTACTTCTTCATATCTTCTTTTGAGATGGTGAAGTATGAAGCGTGTTTCGGAGGATAGAGTACCTTTAGGTTTCTGTTGAGCACATGTCCCCATAGTCTAAGGCGATCTACACTATATACATGGTACACATTGCGATAGATCTTGTCCTTGTCTATGCCCTTTGCCAGTAACTGCGAGATGATGAAGTAAATCTCAGGTTGTGTGCTGTTGTATGTGAATGCTCCCGTATCAGTCATCATACCACAGTATATATCTGTAGCCATGTCGCGTGTTATTGCGTCATATCCTCCCAGTTGCCAAATCAGTCGGAATACCATTTCCGAGGTGCTTGACATTTCAGGGTGCGACACCATTATGTCTGCTTTAATCTCTGGCTCCTCATGATGGTCGATGAGTATGACTTTCCCCTTGTAATTTTCAAGTGCAGCAGGCATCTCATGACCTGTTCTTGAGATTGTGTTGAGGTCGAGATAGCACAGCAAGTCGGCTTCATTCAGCAGTTGTTGTGCTTGTTCTTTCTTCTTGTCGTAGCGCAGAGACTGCTGCGTGCCAGGTATCCACTGCAGGTAATCTGGGTACATATCTGGCACGATGACCGTTGCTTCCTTGCCCTGCTGGCGCAGATATTCTGCCCAGCTCAGTGACGAACCGAGTGCATCGCCGTCGGCGTTCATATGGCATACCAGTGCCACCTTGGTAGAACTGGCGATGAGGCTGCGCAGTCTGTCAGCCTCGTCGTCAGTCAGTAGGTTGATGTCCATCGCCTAAAACAATTTGTTTGGGTAAACGCCCTCTTCTACAAGTTTGGCTATTCGAGCCACGGTGTCAGGACGATCCTCAGAGTATGTAACACCAAACCACTTGCTCGTGGTGTCGAGTACTTTGCACGTAGCAGTACCCTCGTTGATGAGTTTGTTGACCATCAGTGGGATAAAGAACTCTGATTTCAGGTTTTCAATGTTCGCTTTATCGCTTAGGAACTCCTTGAAATACTCCTCGCTGTATTGGAAGTAGTCAGGAGTGAAGCCCCACATGTTCATTGATACAGGTGCGTTCTCGTCGATATAAACCCACTCGCCGTCTTCTTTATTGTCAGCACGATAAGCCACTTTGCCGTCAACTCGTGCTATCTTGGTGCGTTCTACACATGTAGTCAGACATCCGTTGTCGTCCTTGGCGCATACGCCACGGCTTACCGTTCCGTTCTCTGAGAGTGTGTTACCTACGCGGAAACCTACCATGGCATACTGTCCTTTAGCGCCTTCTGGCAGTTCGCTGAGGAACTTACCCATAACCATGAATGCGTCGCGGTTGTAGAAATCATCGCAGTTGATTACGCAGAAGGGTTCGTTTATCACGTCCTTACCCATCAGTACGGCATGGTTTGTGCCCCAAGGCTTCTGTCGCCCTTCTGGAACGCTGAAACCCTCAGGCAGGGCATCGATAGACTGGAAACACAGTTCGCACTGTACTTTGCCTTCGTATTTTGCAAGAATTTGTGTACGGAACTGCTCTTCGAAGTCCTTACGTATTACCCATACAATCTTGCCGAAACCGGCCTGTATAGCGTCGTAGATACTGTAGTCCATGATTGTCTCGCCATTTGGTCCGAGACCGTCGAGCTGCTTCAGTCCGCCGTAGCGGCTGCCCATGCCAGCAGCGAGCAGGAAAAGTGTTGGTTTCATTTGTTTTTATGTGATTTTATTGTTTGTTTAAGCTCTGATACTCCACTGTCCATGGTGAGCAGAGGGTTTGTTGTTGCATCCTTTAGTTCCCGTCAGGCTTGCGGTTGTCGTTGAAGATAGACTCCGGCCAAGGGAAGAACTGCTGTACTTCGGGTGCTGGTAATATGTCAGACGTGGGTTTAATGTCAGGATTGGCAGGCGAGAAATCCTTCCAGTCGCTGACGATATACTGCGTCAGTGGCGACTGCAATTCCTTCAGTCCCATAACGATAAGCTTTGAGATTTCGTAAGCTCCGAAAGGGTTGAAGTGTGTGTTGTCAGCAAAAGCCTTTTCCTGCCAAGGGAAAGTGCCGGCAGGGTAGTGTACTAACAGATTGCGGCAACCGTTTTCACCCATTGTCTCAAATAATGTCTTCGTTGATGCGTTAAGGTCAATGTACGGTACATTCTCGCGCTCAGCGACGGCTTTCATTGCTGCAGGGAAGTCACCATGAGTGTTGTTCAGGGTACCGTCTTTCTTGAAAGAGCGACGCTGTGTTGGAGTACAGAAAATGACATTGCCACCACGTTCGCGCACACGGTCAACGAAAGTCTTCAGTGCTACCGAGTAATGATACCATGCGCCACGACCAGGTCCCTTTTCCTTTTCGTCGTTATGACCGAACTCGCAGAATACATAGTCACCCTTTTTGAGTTCGCTAAGTATCTTGTCGAGACGCAGTTGTGCGAGGAATGACGTGGCAGTCAGGCCGCTTTCCCCATAATTAGCCACGCAGACCTTGTCGTTGAACCATCGAGGGAACATCTGTCCCCACGATGCCCATGGCTCACGTCCTTGGTCAACCACGGTGCTATTGCCGCATAGAAACAGAGTTACGGCGGTGGTGTCAGGCTCTATCGTTATACTCTGCACAGCAGGAGCCTTACCGCAAAATTCCAATGTCAGCTTGTCATCCCACGTCAGCGAACCAACCTCGCCAGGCTTAATCTTGACCTTTTGCGGTGCGGTGGCATTGCCAGCGTTGATTATGGTATTACGCTTGTTTACAACAAACGACACAGTGCGCAGTTCCCCCCTCTTCGTCTTACAGCCTTCCACCATCAGTCTGCGGCTCTCAGCGCGCACCCATGTCTCGGCCGCACGTTTCTTGCTGCCCAGAACGAGTGTTATGCGGTAGTTGCCGTCAGGCACATTTACGGAGTAGTATATAGGCTCATTGGGCAGGGTCTTGGCTTGTCCGTTGAGTATGGAACCCATGACAGGAGAGTTGGTGAAGTCCAATCCGTAGCCTTGGTCTTCGTTATATAGCCCCATTGGGCGGTCAGTAGTGAATGTAGCAGGTAGGTTCACACCACCAAATGCTGCCACTGAAGATGTGGCAACGCACAAGGAAATTATGAAATGTCGTAGCATTAAACTCGTGTTTTTAAATTACGGCGCAAAGGTAAGAAAAAAAATCAAAATCCAGACAAGTATAAATGTTTTTTATGTATTATTATATAAATAAAGTGTAAATTTATTTGTAAACTGAAAGATTTTTTGTATTTTTGCAGTTGATTTATGAAAGATTTCTGGAAATACGTTTTTGCCACTGTTATTGGCATTTTACTGACTGCAACGCTGTGGCTACTCCTTAGTTTGTGTATCCTTGCTTGCTCCATAACTGGAGGCAGCAAGGGCAAAAGCGTGGTACCGAAGGATGGCTCGGTACTCGTTGTCAAGTTGTCAGGGCAGATTGTAGAACATGTAGAGAGTGATGCCTTCAGCGACTTGCTTGGCGGCAGTGGGGTGGAGCAACAGGGGCTTGACGAAATCGTTATGGCTATAGATAAGGCAGCATTATGCCCCGAGATACGTGGAATATATATAGAGGCAGGAATGCTTGACGCTGACTATGCTTCGCTTCAAGAGATACGCAATGCTTTGTTGCGCTTCAAGTCTGCAGGCTTGAGCAAACAGGCTTCGGGGAAGCGTGGCGCATGGAAGGCTGAGAGCCAGGCTGGAAAGCGTAAGTTCGTGGTGGCGTATGCTGACGAATATATGCAGGGAGCATACTATGTTTGTTCGGCAGCCGATGCCGTTTGGACTAATCCTCAGGGTATGGTTGATCTCCATGGCTTGAGCGCCCAGCCAGTATATATCAAGGATTTGCTTGAGAAGTTCGGCGTAAAGATGACCGTCGTGAAGGTGGGTAAGTACAAGAGTGCAACGGAGCAATACACAGAGACGCAGATGTCGGCAGAAAACCGCGAACAGACCAGTCGCTATATAGAGAACCTGTGGCATGAGATAGTGTTGGCAATAAGCCAGAGTCGTGGCATACCAGCTGACGACCTTAACCGATATGCTGATGAGATGACAGCCTTGCAGGATACGCATTGGCTTTCAACCACCACGGGGTTAGTTGACGAACTGATGTATGCCGATGATGTAAAAGGCGAGATTAAGAAACTATTAGGCTTGAATCAGTTAGAGACAGTGCCTCAGGTATCGTGTGGCGAGATGTGTGGCTACCTTGTTTCAGCAAAGCAGATGAAAAGTCAGGTGGACTACCTCGGAGTGAATGTGGCTGATGATAAGATTGCCGTATATTACTGTGACGGCACAATAGCGCAAAATAGTGCTACGGGAACGATAATGGGTGGTGCAGGCATCATCAGCAAAACGATGGTCGATGACCTCGATGCTCTGGCGCAGAATGACGATGTAAAGGCTGTGGTGATACGTATTAACTCTGGCGGTGGCGATGCCTTCGCCTCGGAAGAGATATGGCATTCAGTAGTAAAACTGCGTGAGAAGAAACCAGTGGTGGTGTCAATGGGCGGCATGGCTGCATCGGGTGCCTACTATCTCAGTGCTGGAGCATCATGGATAGTGGCACAGCCTACCACGCTGACAGGCTCTATCGGCATCTTCGGATGCTTCCCGAATATTGGTGGACTGATGCAGGAGAAACTCGGACTGCATTATGACAATGTAAAGACGAATAAGCACGCAGACTTTGATATGACGCAGCGCGCACGACCGTTTGACGCTGAAGAGCAGCGCGCTCTGCAACGTTATATCGACCGTGGTTATGATTTGTTCTGCAAGCGTGTGGCTGATGGACGGCGTTTGTCTGTCGATTCGGTGAAGGCTATAGCGCAGGGTAGGGTATGGACTGGTGCCGATGCCAAGCAGATAGGACTTGTTGACCAGCTCGGAGGATTACCAGAGGCTGTGCGCAGGGCAGCTGCGCTTGCGAAGTTGTCGAGATATGAGTTGATTACGTTGCCGTTGCCAGCAAGCTGGACCGACCAGTTGTTTGAAACGGTGAAAGGTAATGGCAATAATCTCGATGAGCAGTTGCGTCTGATGCTTGGTACATTCTATGAACCATTCTGTACTGTCAGAAGCATAGAACAGCAGAGCTATGTGCAGGCTCGCTGTGAATATGTCATAATAAAGAATTGATATAGCGACGTAACCACTATCAGAGCGTAATGTTGTTGGAAATAATGATTGTGGGAAAACTACAGACTAAGAATAATACATCATACACAAAATAAGGCAAAACCTTGGAGGGTGATTTCATAAAAATAAACAAATGGCTGATGCCGCTGTCGTGGTTGTACGGCGTTGGCGTTGGCGTAAGAAATGCAATGTTCGATAATGGGTTGCTGAAATCGCGAGAGTTCGACATTCCTGTTATATCCGTAGGCAATATAACCGTGGGTGGTTCAGGTAAGACACCACACTCAGAGTACCTTGTTGACTTGCTCCGCAAGGAGTTTAAGGTGGCTGTGCTCAGTCGCGGATATAAGCGAAAGACGCGTGGCTATCGCGTGGCTGGTGCTGAGACCACGATGCCACAGATAGGCGATGAACCTTACCAGATGCACCGCAAGTTTCCAGATGCCTACGTAGCCGTTGATGCCAATCGTTGCCATGGAATCGAACGATTGACAAATGACGAAGCAACGAAAGACGTGCAGGTCATCGTGCTTGACGATGCCTTTCAGCATCGGTATGTTAAACCAGGACTGAACATACTGCTCGTTGACTATCATCGGCTGATTATCTACGACAAATTGCTGCCGGCAGGCCGCCTGCGCGAACCATTGAAAGGAAAGGATAGGGCTGACATCGTTATAGTCACCAAGTGCCCGAAGGAAACAACGCCTATGGGCTACCGCGTACTTCAGCGTGCCATGAACCTCTATCCCTATCAGCAGTTGTATTTCACTACGATGAAGCAACTGCCACTTGTGCCTATGTTTCCAGAATGTAAAACGCTGGAACATGACGGATTGTTGCCTAATGTATTACTGATTAGTGGCATAGCATCGCCAGAACAGATAATGGAGGATATGAAGGATAAATGCGCCAGTATAACGCCGATGCACTTCCGTGACCACCACCAGTTTACGAAGTCTGATGCCGAGGCTATCAATACGCAGTTTCGTATGATGCCAAAGCCTGCCGTTATCATAACAACGGAGAAGGATGCTACGCGACTGGAACTGCTCACTAACCTCTCTGATGAAGTCCGTCAGTCAATATATGTGCAGCCGATAAGGGTGTCGTTCATACAGGGCGATGAAGAAGTGTTTAACGAAAAAATCATAAGCTATGTACGAAAAAATCAAAGAAACGGCGCAGTTCCTGCGTCAGCAGTTACAAAGCCTGTCGGCACTGCAAGCAGACCAACTGCCAACAACAGCGATAGTACTGGGAACAGGCCTCGGACAATTAGCTTCTGAAATTGACATCGTGTGGCAGATGTCATACGCTGATATTCCCAATTTCCCGGTTTCAACAGTTGAGGGACATGACGGACGCCTCATCGTGGGACGTCTTGGCAACAGCATGGTGCTGGCTATGAAGGGGCGCTTTCATTACTATGAGGGTTACTCCATGCAACAGGTCACGTTTCCCGTGCGCGTGATGTATGAACTGGGCATACGCACACTCTTCGTCAGCAATGCCGCCGGAGGTGTCAATGAGAATTTCCGCGTGGGCGACATGATGGTCATCACTGACCATATCAATTTCTTCCCAGAGCATCCTCTGCGTGGAAAGAATTTACCAACAGGACCACGATTTCCTGATATGCACGAGCCTTACGACCATAAACTCATTGCTCTTGCTGACAAGATTGCGGCTGATAAGGACATACGCCTTGTGCATGGTACGTATATAGGCGTACAGGGACCGAGTTACGAGACACCTGCCGAATACCGCGCCTATCACACTCTTGGGGCTGATGCCGTAGGCATGAGCACGGTGCCAGAGGTTATCGTGGCTCGGCATTGTGGCATTCGTGTGTTCGGTATAAGTATAATTACGAATATCTACATCAGCGATTCGCCCGTTGAGGCTACTCATGAAGAGGTACAGGAGGCGGCTAACAGCGCTCAACCGTTGATGACTGAGATATTTAAAGAAATGATAAAGAATGGAGATTGCTAAACTTGGTGAGTTTGGACTCATCGAACATCTTACTAAGGAGATTAAACCTAAGAACTCGTCCACCGTCAAAGGAATAGGTGATGACTGCGCAGTGCTTCACTATGGTGCTTCCCTCGAAACCCTCGTTACTACTGATATGCTTATGGAGGGCGTTCACTTTGACCTTACGTATGTTGACCTGCGCCACCTCGGATATAAATCGGCAATGGTCAATATCAGCGATATCTTTGCCATGGGCGGCACACCACGTCAGATGACCGTGAGCATTGCCCTGTCAAAGCGCTTTCAGGTGGAGGATCTGGAGGAGTTCTATGACGGAATGCGAATGGCATGTGAGAAATGGCATGTGGATATAATAGGTGGCGACACTACGTCGTCGCTTACAGGACTTGCCATCAGCATCACTTGCATAGGTGAAGCAAAAAAGGAGGATATAGTATATCGCAACGGCGCTCGTGATACCGACCTTGTATGTGTCAGCGGTGACCTCGGTGCTGCATATATGGGTCTGCAGCTCCTTGAGCGCGAGAAAATGGTGTATTACGAGCAGGTACGTAAGATACAAGCAAAGATGAAAGAAACCAAGGATGCTAAGGCTTTGGAGGCTCTGCGTAAGCAACTCGATGAAGCATGGCAACCTGATTTCGCAGGACGTGAGTACTTGATTCAACGACAGCTACAGACAGAAGCACGTGGAGATATCATTCAACAACTGCGTTCTGCCAACATCCACCCCACGGCAATGATGGATATTTCGGATGGTCTCTCGTCTGAACTTCATCATATATGTAAACAGTCGGGCGTTGGTTGCCGCATCTATGAGAAATTCCTGCCTATCGACTACCAGACTGCAGTGATGGCAGAGGAACTGAATATGAACGTAACAACCTGTGCCCTTAACGGAGGTGAGGACTATGAACTGCTCTTTACATGCCCCATAGGCGACAACGACACCCTGCAACAGATGGAAGGCATCAAGGTCATCGGGCATATCACACGTCCTGAATTAGGACTGAAACTCATCAGTCGCGACGGCGGTGAGTTTGACCTCCTTGCCCAAGGGTGGAATCCTCTGGAGAAATCGTAGCTTGCAGTGATATTATTGCAACTTCGTTAGCATAACAACAAAACAATATAATAATGAAAAAACTAACTACTTTTCTACTCTTGACGCTATTCGTTCTGACGATGCAGGCGCAGCGTGTCATTGACAATCTTGACCGTGGCGTCGTTGCTGTCAAGACCACTGGTGGCGTATTCGTCAGCTGGCGTATTCAGTCTGATGAATACTATGATGTCACCTACAATCTTTATCGTGATGGTTCTCTCATTGCGGAGAATCTGAAAGTGTCTAACTTTACCGATGCCTCAGGCTCGACCTCAAGCAAATATACTGTTGCGGCAGTCGTCAACGGTGTAGTTCAGAAGCAGAGCCAGCCTGTCGCTGTATGGGCACAGGATTACATGGAAATTACTCCAAAGCATCCTGAAGAACTCAAGGCAACCTATGTCCCTAACGATGCCTGTGCTGCCGATGTTGACGGTGACGGCGAAGTGGAACTGCTGATGAAGTACAACAACTCACAGGAGATGTCAAACTCTTTCCCCGTTAATGGCTGGTTTAAAGAGCATACTCTGTTTGAGGTGACAAAGCTCGATGGCTCTGTGCTTTGGTGGGTCAACTGCGGACCAAACATGGGTGACTTCCAGAACAATGAACAGAATATCGTAGGCTATGACTGGGATCAGGATGGCAGTGCAGAGGTACTCATGCGTCTTGAGGAAGGTTCAAGCATACACATGTTTGACGGCTCAGTTTATACTATCGGTGCCGATGGTAAGAATGGTACCGCATGGACTAATTACCGCAGTCAGGGCTGGGTTTCTCCTGCTGGTGCGACTGCAGCGATTGAGACTGGTCTGTCATCTGCAGCGACGGCAAGCTGTCCAGCGGATTGGGTAACCTTAAGTATTGTTGATGGCGTGGTTTACGCTACCGCAGTAAAGAATGGAGATCCGAAGGAAAATCCGAACGTGACTACTACCGCACGTAGCACTACAATTACTGTTGTTGACAATGGCGTGACTAAGAAATTCGGTTTCGGTCAGAATTATTACAGAGACGGAAAGGAAATCTCAGGTCAGTACTTTACCCACTATGGCAAGGAGTTCCTCGTTTATTGTAATGGTGAGACAGGACAGATATACGACATTATTGACTTCCCTTGCGCACGTTTTGAATCAGGTGAGTCAAACCTCGAAGCTGCCTGGGGTGACGGCTATGGACACCGTTCAAGCAAGTTCTTCTACGGCGCACCTTACCTTGACGGACGTAATCCAAGCATCTTTATTGGTCGTGGTATCTACACCCGTCATAAGTTCGTGGCTTTGAATGTTGACAAGAACACCCACAAGCTCTCTGAACGTTGGCGTTGGATGAACAATCAGAAGGGTTCTCCATGGTATGGTCAGGGTTATCATAACTATGGCATTGCCGATGTTGACTGGGACGGTCGTGACGAAATCGTGTTCGGTGGTCTCGTAATCGATGATAATGGTATGGGTCTCTCTACCGCAGGATTCGGTCATGGCGATGCTCAGCATCATGGTGACTTCAACCCTTATATCCACGGACACGAGGGATGGTTCTGTAATGAGGAGCAGCCAAGCAACCACTATCGTGACCTTACTACGGCTAAGCTGTATTATCGTCTTGCAGGAGGTAGTGACGACGGACGTGCCATCGCCGGTAACTTCTGTAATACTGTGCCTGGTGCATTTGCATCATCTTCCAGAGATTCTGATAATCCAATCAGTCTCGTAACCAATGAACATGTAGCTGGTTATGATACCAATGGAATGGCACAGAACTTCAACTGTTACTGGGATGGTGACCTTTGCGAGGAAACATATAATGCTGACGGAACTAACTATGATAACAAACCAGGCGCTATCTATAAATATGGAAGAGGTAAGATAAAGACGTTCGAGGGTTCGTTGGCAAACAACTGGACTAAGGCTACTCCTTGCTTCATGGGCGACATCCTCGGTGACTGGCGTCATGAGTTTGTAATGCGTACTGCTGACAACAAGATACGCATCTACACCACTACCATCGAAACACCATGGCGCGTTTACTCTATGTGGTACGACCACCAGCAGCGTAACGCTATGGTATGGCAGATGTGTGGATACAACCAGCCACCTCATACCTCTTACTTCCTCGGTGAGATGGAAGGCATCACTGCCGCTCCGCCTGCACTTACCATGAAAGGACGCACAGAGGTGAAGAACAATGGAACTATCAGCAATAACGGCGAGTCTGTCATCACTTGCGAGACAAACGACATGACCGTCAATGTCGCTGACGGTGCTACACCTTATATATATATAGACAACGCTCCGTCGTTGGTATCTGGTTCTGCTCCTTCCGAGGCTACTGCAAAGGAGTATCCTATCACTTATAAATATTATACACACACCCTCACAGGCGGTGCCTTCGCTGGTGATATGCGTCTCGTGAAGCAGGGTGACGGTGCGCTGACTCTCCCTGATGTAGTGCAGACATATACTGGCCAGACCGATGTGTGGGCTGGTACGCTTAACTTCAACGGTACCTTGCAGAACTCACGCCTCTGGCTCAACCGCTTTGCAGAACTCAACTCTGATGGCGGAACGTTTGCTAAGGGCATACAGGCAGAATATGCTGCCATCATCCGTCCTGGTGGTAAGGAGGCTAAGGCTTCTACCATAACCACTGACTCGCTTATCCTTGATTTCGGCTCTGTCGTTGAACTCGATATCTACAGTGATGGCTTAAAGGCAGATAACCTCAATGCAAGCGTGCTGAAGATAGAGAAAAAGAACTGGACTAATGGTCCTCAGTACCTCGCGCCTATATTCCGCATCAATGCACATCCGGCAACAGGAGCGGCTGCTATCGCCGACGGCATTTATTGCCTTGGTACAATAGGAGAAGTCAATGGCAGCCTCGATGATATAATCATTGAGAACCTCCCGGGAGCAAGAACGGTGTTGTCGCATGAAGACGGAAAACTATATCTTGAGATAACCAACTATAGTGCAAAAGATCTTGTATGGATTGGTGATGAAAGCTCTGTATGGGAAAATGACGGAGCGGAAAACTTCAAGACGGCTGATGAAGGAGAGAAGAGTAAGTTCTATCATGGTTCAGAGGTTACATTTAATAATGATGCAGTAAAAACATCCGTAGAGATAAATGGACCGGTAAGTGTTAGGGCTCTTAATTTCGAAGGAACAAAATCCTTTACGCTATCTGGTGATAGCATTGTCGGAAATCCTGATGTGTACAAGACTGGAACTGGTAGTATAACTCTCAATAATGTTAACCATACGGGTAATACGACAATTGAGGGAGGATACATATTCGCTGGTTCTCTTGCTAATGAAATAGGTACAGAGTATGGTTCCCTTGGTTCTGTTGATAAGAGCATCACTCTTGTCAATAATGGTAAGTTAGGTGTCAACTCAACCATGACATCAGGACAGACTATTTACGTTGCTGAAGGTAACGGTACATTAAATGTAGGTAGTAATGCAACATTCTCTCAGTCTGCAGACATTATAAGTGTAGGTGGAAACGCATTATATAAGGCAGGTGCAGGTACTCTTAATATGCCAAGAAGATTCGGTGTTGATAAACTTGTTATTTCTTCGGGTAATGTCAATGGCGTAGATGATACTTTCTCTGATGATGTTACACTACCTAAGACGGTAGAGATTAGAAATGCTACGTACACTGATACTAACTCTGAAGGATCTAGTAGCATTAATCCTATCAATTGGCTTGTGCCGTCTGGATATACAGCAACATTGATTATTGACCCAAGATGTAATTATACTGGTAAGCTTTCTGGTGCTGGTACCTTTGTGGTTACCGCATCGGGTGTACGTAGCTACCTACAGGGTGACTGGAGTGGTTTCGAAGGTGAGATTGACGCTCGTACCACTAAGCGCGGCAGTTATAATCCTATCTTCTGCTGGGATAATAACTATGGTTTGCCAAAGGCTGTGCTGAATGTGGGTTCTGGCTATACCTTCAATACAAATGGCAAGAATATAAATCTGCTTGCCTTTAAGGATGATGCTACCGGTACAATAACAGGTGGTGGCAAAATAACTGTAGGTGCAGGGTACGATGCTAATATTTCATGTGCTAATGTCCTTGGTACTGCCGTTGTTTATGCTGGTGAACCTGACAGGCAGATTATATTCGCCAATGCTAATTGTGAGAATGTAAAGGCAAACTTCACAGTTCAGTCTGGTACATTGTATATACAAGGTACGAGCCGCGTTGCCAATCGGTTGACATTTAATCCTTCATACATCACGACTGTAACAGGTAGTGGAATGATGTGTGGTCCGTATATGAAATTCGGTAATGTTGCAGTTTCAAATGGTGGTGTCTTGTCTATTACAGGTGCTAATGATGCCTGGACTACTGCCACGGCTACATCCATACTTAATATCAGAAGTGGTGGTGTGCTGGATATGAAGATCACAAGTAACACACAGTGCTCAAAACTCAACTCAAGTAGCACACTTACTTTTTGGAATGGTTCAAAATTGAAGGTACGTCTTGCAGACGGCGTTACTCTTGCTAAAGGTAATACTTTTAAGCTTTGGGAAGTAGCTACAATATCTGGTAACGATACCAAGTGTACGGTGGAATTACCAGAGTTGCCTGATGGTCTTATTTGGGATAAGTCTGGTCTATGGAATACCACAGGTGTTATAACAGTGATTGAAGATCCTACGTTTATATATGAGAATCTTGCGGATGACGTAGAGTTGACCGCAGATGTGTACTCACTTGACGGTATAGCGTACGGACGTATTGTTACGACGAAGGCTGGTGTGCATGAGAGCGTCAGAAAACTCGTATCACAGCAAGGTAACTATGTCGTGAAATTCTCTAAAGGCACAATAACAGACAACATAATAGTTTCCGTTAAATAACGAGTACAGAACGAAATAATAATGCATAAAGAAAAGGTATGTTTGCTGACACTTGCTAACATACCTTTTTCTTTGCTCTATTACTATGAAATGGCGCAGAAACATGTATTATGAGCATAAAACCATGGATTTTTCAATGATTGCTCTTTTTTTTTGCGAAAAAAAAGTTTTTTTTGCAGAAAATATTTTGTTAGAAAAAAAAAAATATGTAAATTTGCAAAATGAAATAGATATAATACCTAAAAGGAATTTTAAAAAACATAATTAAAATATTAACTAACAACAAACAATTATGATTAAACGATTACTTTCTGGTGCAATGTTGGTTATGTGCACGTTGGGTGCGTTTGCTGACGAGTATCCTATTGGGACGCTCGTGTACTCAAGTGATGCGTGTTTCCGAATTGCTGGAGACAACCTTTTGTCGAATAGTGATTTTGCATCTGGTTTGACGGCGAATTGGACATCTATTAATGAGACGTCTTTGGACGAGGTGTTCAATGTTGAAGAAGGTGCTGGTCCAAGTGGAGAAAAAGCTATTGTTGCAAAAGGTGCTTCTTCAAATGGTTGTTATCAGGCTATACCTGTTGAAACAGCAGGAACCTATGTGCTTGTTCTGCAGATGAAAGGTTCTTCTGCGGGCTTTACACAAGCTTCAAGAAATGGTACGGCTCCTTTTGAGGCTGGTCAGAACTACATCAATCTTATTTTTAATAGTGATGGTTCTCCTGCCGGTACAACTGATCGTGTAGAGTTACCTATAGGTGAGGGTGGCTCTTATGGTACTGATGGATGGACAACGATTTGTTTGCCACTCACTGTAAGCGGTGATGAAGTTCAGGGATATGTCATACCTGAGATTGCAGCGTTAGCAGAAGGCGTGCAGGTTACTAACGTAGAATTGCACGTCGCAACAAACGTGTTCGATACTCGTACTGCGCAGAATTTCAAAGACTACTGTCAGACAATATATGACGGGTATTCATGGGCTAATGATCCAGTTTATGAAGCAGAAGCTGGTGCGCCTCGTGTGCAGATTTCTGAATTCCAGACAGCGTTGTCTGATTTGCAGTCAGCTATTGATGCAAATGAGGGCGTAGAAGGAAAAGTAGCTTCTCTGCAGACTGCTCTCAAAGCATTCCTTGTTGAGAATGCAGATGAGATGTTGCAGTATTATGTAGAAGGAGATGGTGATGACGGATCACTGTCTTGGCAGTATTGGACTGGTAAGTTCAATAAATGTCAAACAGAGATGACGGGCGGTCATGCTAATGCTTATTGGAACTTTAATACTGATCGTTGGTGCCATAAGGGTGGCGCAGCAAATACGGATTTGGGCGTTCAGTGGCAGACTAGAGCAAGTGGTGACTGGGATAATATCGCTACAGCTACAGTAAAACTTGAAAAGGGTACATATTTCTTCGGTTTTGAAGGAGATGGCGGTCGCGGTACAGCAAACAAGAGTGATTGGCAACGTTCTAAGGCTGTCAAGGCAGCTTGGTTTCAATATTGGTTCAACGGAGATACTGTTGCAGCTCAGCCTCTTGATCCAGCATTGCGTATGCGCTTTATTCATGGATTTACTGTTGAAAGTGATACAACCGTGACTTTTGGTATCCGTTGTAATAATACAGAACCAACAGATCCTAATAACTGGAAGTCGGTCGGTTCTACAGGTATGTTTACTTCTTTCTATGCTCCTGTTCTCTATAAGGTGTATATCCCAGGTCTGTTTACAGAGGAAGAAAAGGCATATCTGCGTAAAGCGAAAAAGGAGACAACTACTCTTGCTTCTCTTCTGGAAACGTCTGATAAAGACTTGAAGGAGGATGCTTCTCGTCCATGGGGTAAGGATGAATATCAGATTGGCTATAATGAAGTTAAGGGTTTGTATGATACTTGGATGGCACTCTCTGATGAGGATATTATTGCAGAGTTTAAGGATAATGACATGACTTTGGCTGATACTGTTAAAACAAAAGCACAAAAACCTATCAACTCATATAGAAATAATTGGCTAAATCTGAATAAGCCATTCACAAATCTTGTTGACTCTATTGCTTATGCTAAGGGTATCTATGAGGATGCAACATGTGAGCTCTATCCTAACCGCGTAGCCTTGAATAGTGCCATAGAGGCTTCGCAGAAGGTATATAATGATATTATTGGTGCTTCTACGTCGGAGTTCGTTCAGGCTGATTCCCTTTCTCTCGCAGAGGCTGCACACAATGTAATTGTTGCAGTTGACGACTTTAAGGCATGGCTCGCTGGTGAGGCAATCCTTGATATTGACTTTGAAAATGCTCCGGTTCAGAATGATGACGAAACTTATACCATAACTGGTGCTGTGGGTCAGATGGACTTCCCAACTGCTTTCAGTACATTTGCAGAGGGTGCTGGAGCTGATGCAACAACTAACTTTGCCGTTGGTTATTGGAATGGCTCTGAAACACTGACTCCTGGTATTCTTCGCGTAGGTAAGGGTACAGCTACAGCAGTTATTGCTGATGATAAGTTACCTGTAGTTGCTACTGCTGATACAGAGATTGGTTCTACAGTTGACCTCGTGAACGTAAGCTTCGACCTTTGGTATGGTAATTTTAATGGTGGTTTGACAACGTTCTCTCTTGTGGATACAGATGGTGAGGAAATCGTAGGTGGTACGTATGGTTGGGGAACACAGGTTGACCCACTTGGAATCGCATCAAAGATTAAGTGCGGTGGCGGTAGTGGTGTTAACAATAACCAGATCTGTGTTAACGCTTATAAGACACACATGGAGATCACTCTGAACTATGGCTCTCAGACAATGAGTTGCGCTGTATCAAATGGCACTAATGGTTCAATGACTGTTACTGATGTTCCAATGGCTTCTCCAAAGGCTCTGAAGACTTTCTCTCTCAGTTCTAACTTTGGTAATAGCGGTCGTCGCTCATGGTTCGATAACCTCAAGGTTACTGTTGTAAGAGGTGGCGTGAAGGTAACAAACGTTCCTGGTGCAGAAGCTGCTTCAGGCGACGTAAACGGTGATGAATCAGTTACTATGTCTGACGCTAACGCTATCGTGAACTACTACCTCGCTGAGGATAAGACAACCGTTACAGGCTTCAACGCTGATGCTGCTGACATGAACGGTGACGGAGATGTTACCATGTCTGATGCTAACGCAGTAGTTAATATGTACCTCGGTCAGGAGTAATTTCTTGAACAAGTAAAAAAAAATGTAAATCATAATAACTCTCTGGTGGTGGCATAGCCACTCCAGTTATGACCATCGCTAGAGAGCATTTTATAACAGAACAGTGTGAATAACTTATTTATTAATTGTACAATTTAAAATCTTAAGATTATGAAAAAAATTTACTCTATGATTGCAATGGCAGCTTTTGCTCTTGCTGCTAATGCAGAGATTACTACGGATGTAAGTACATTTAAGAATTATATGTATCTTTCTGTAGATGGCGACGTTAAAGCTGGTGAGGATAATACCTTCTATTTGAATATCGTACAGGATGGTGCAGGACAGACTATCGGTTGTGATAAAATTTCTTTCCCAGCAGGTTATGAAATTAAAAAATTTGTTGCAGTAAAGGATATATGGGCTCAAGACCCTGATACAGAAGAGTATTACCTTACTTTAAAACCTGCGACTATTTCTGGTAATACTTGTAAAATTGGTATTTTAGGTGGTGGAGCTGCTTCAAATTATACTGCGAAAGAAGGTAAGATCGCTAAGTTTACAGTAGCTGTTCCTGCTAATGCTGATGCTGTTTGTAATGCTACAATGGAGGGTGCAGAAGTATCTGTTTTAGAGTCATATCAGGCGGCACAAGGACTTCCCTATAATTATGAAAAGCATGATGTAGCAATGACGTTCAATGTTACTGCTGCTGATGCTATTGAGACTGTAGCTGCTGATGGTACACAGGCTGCTGCTCCAGCAAAGAAGGTCGTTGACGGTCAGCTCGTAATCGAGACTGCTAACGGTACTTTCACTGCTGCTGGCGCACAGGTAAAGTAAATAATATCTAATATGTTTTTTGCCCCCTCCCGGTTACGAGAGGGGGCAAAATTTTTATATATGCTGTATCCATGGCGAGTTTAGTATAGTGAAAACAGAGACTAATGTTATCTCATATATAATGTACAAAAGGAAGGAATAGTACTATGAGTCTTGCAACGGAAGAAAGGAAGGTAAAATTCATTTTAACGGAAAACAAAGTAATAAGATAGCTATTACATGGTAATCGGATAGCTTTTACATAGTAATCAGATAGCTTTTACGGTGTAATCGCATTGCGATTATGCGACAATCAGATAGCGATAACGTTGTACCTAATATAAAAGGCGCAACTTTTTTTGTTTTTATAACTTTTTTTGCAATTTTCAAAGTTTTTGTGTTAAAAAGTTGCATAATTAAAGAAATTTTAGTTACTTTGCATAATCAAAAAGCCGTTCGAGTGCACCAATGATGTACTTGACGGCCGTTGATGCATATACTAACACTTTGACAATAAATAAAATAAAAATAAAACTAACTACTTCAATCTTTATGAAAAAACTCATTTTATGGGTGTCGATGGTCAGTGTGGCTTTCGTTTCTTGTACAAAAGATTTATTAGTACCGGAGGAGGAAAAACCAGAATGGCTTGGTGGCACAATCTATGAGGAGTTGCAAAATCCTGATCAACGAAAACTCACAGGTACGTTTAATACGTATCTTAGATTAGTTGATGATTTGGGATATGCAGAAGTCCTAGGACGTACGGGTAGTATGACTGCTTTCCCCGCTAACGATGAGGCTTTTAACCGCTTCTTTAATTCTGACAATGCTTTCGGTGTCAGTTCGTATGAACAGCTGACAACACCGCAAAAGAAGTTGTTACTTAATTCAAGTTTGCTTAAGAATGCATTGCTGACTTCGATGCTTTCAAACATTCCGCAGGGTGACAATAATGTTAGTCGCGGACAGGCAGTAAAACATGAAACGAATGTCAGTGTTATTGACGATATTCAGTTCTTGTCAAACCGTGGAGTCATGCCTCAAGGGAATTCTTATTGGGATGCACATGGTAAGACGGGGATCAATTGTGTATTTGATGCTACGGTACCAATGCTGTTTCACTTAACACGTGAGCAGATGCTCAACAATTATATTACTACAGTGGGTACAGACTGCGATTTCGGAATATTGCGTGGGGAACCAGTTGGATATAATGTTGATAATGCTGACACTGCTTATGTTTTCCAGAATAAGATACTGAACCAGGATGTAGTATGTCAGAATGGATACATACACCAGTTGACAAATGTGCTGGTTCCTCCTGGCAATTTAGGACAGGTGCTCAGGACAGAGTCCAATGCAAAATTATTCTCACGCATGCTGGATTATCATTGTGCGCCATATTATGATGCCACTACAACGAATAACTATAATTCATGGGCTCGTCAAAATGGTGCTCCGATACTTGATTCTATTTTCCAGGTTCGTTATTTCAGTACAAAATCTCAAGGTGGTGTAGGTAATACTACTGATCCTGACGGTTCAGGCGTAGCGTCAAATATGCGCCTTGATTGGGATCCAGGATGGAATCAGTACTACTCGTCATCTACTGCGGCAAACAGCCTTAATGATTTCGGCGCTATCTTTGTTCCTTCGGATGATGCCGTCATCGACTATTTTGTAAATGGCAGTGGTTCTGATTTCGTATCGTATTATGGTGTCAAGGGATTACCTAACACTCCGGAGAATCTTCCACAGCATCTTGATTCTATTTTCGTTAACGGTAATGGTGTGATTACAAGTATTGTCAATAATCACATGAAGAGTTCCTTCGTAGCTTCTGTTCCAAGCAAGTTCCATACGCTGACAGATATCGGCTCTGGAGAGTTTATGGAAATCTCTGCAGCTAATCATTTGTTGCAGGTAGATGGACATTATGACGTTAAGATTGCAAACAACGGTGTAATCTACAAACTCAATAAATTATTTGCCCCAGACGAGTTCCGTTCCGTTATAGGAGGAGCTTTGACACTTCCGAATTTCGATATTATGAATTATTTCCTTTCTGATAAGAAGAAAGGAAGTGTGAACTCTGTTTTCGGTGCAGATATGTACTATTATCTCATGGCGATGAAATCTCATTATGCGTTCTTTACAATGCATGATAATGATTATGCTAATCCTATAATTGATCCGGTATCGTTGGGATGGTCACAGCCAAGAGCATTGTCTTTCTATACATATCTTGAGCCACAGATAAATAAAAAGACTGGTGAGATATTCCGCTATGATCGAAAGTATGCCTTGAAGGCTTATCCTTTCAACCCTAAAACGGGTGTTATCAATTATTCACGTTCAAATGATTTAGGACAGATTGCTGTAAACGGTAATACCAGCTTTGCTTCTCAGGTATGTGATTATTTGGATTATCAAACAGTTGTGCTTGAAAGCAACAGTTTCTATGGAGAAGGTAATAATAATCACTATTATCTGACAAAGAACGGTGGCGCAATATATGTCACAGGTGCTGGTTCAGAAAGTGATTGCGTAGGCAGAGTCTATGGTGGTGCTCAGTTGGCACATCCAGATAATCTGCCTGCTTCAAAGATCAAAGAACGTTCGCTTAAGGAAAACGGTTTCTCACTTGTTCTGGATAGGCCAATACAGACGGCTTATGGAAGTGTGTATTCTTTCCTAAATAATAATAAAGACAAGTTCTCTGAATTCCTTGAACTATGTGCCGCGGTTAGTAGCACGACCTATTTGAATTGGGTACGTATCAAGGATACGGCTCCTTCAAAGCAGAATTCTTATCGTATATGGAATGATACGCTTGCTATACAAGGTGATGCGAATGTACGTTTCTTTAATGGTTATAATTATACATTGTATGCACCAGACAATGAAGCGGTAGAAAAAGCATATGCAATGGGACTGCCTACGCCTGCACAACTGGAAGCTGTTATAAATGGTGATTATTCTAGTTCGGAGTTAAAGGCTGCGCGTGAATTGGCTGCTGACATGATTGAACAGATGCGTGCATTCATACGTTATCATTTCCAAAACAATTCTGTTTTTGCAGATAATTATCTTCCTGCAACATCTTATCAGTCTATGTATTCGTCAGATTTGGGTATAGCCTCAAATATACGAGTGTCAAGTCGCAATGGAGTGCTATCTGTTACGGATGTATATCGCGCTTCTCAGGGCTTGAGTCCTCTGACAATTACGGCAGAAAACTTGAATGATGCCACGAAGGCAACAGAAAAAATCGTAAATAAGATGACACGTGATATTCAGTATAATGTTGATGCCAAGAGCGCCACATCATTACTTAGTTCGTCATTTGCGGTTATTCATCAGATTAGCACTCCGCTCTGTTATTCCGCAAGTGGACGCTATGACGAAATAAAGTGCCCTTCTTCAAATCGAGATGATTAAGGCATAATGCTACGTATTTAATAGTAATATAATAAAGTATATTCAATTATGTCAAGAATAAAGATTTTTCTGATGCTGATACTATGCGTGTTCGCTCAATTTGTGATGGCGCAGGGTACGGTGATATCTGGTACTGTGGAGGATGCCATGGGACCGGTTATGATGGCTAACGTCACGGAGCGCGATGGCAATGACCGTATCGTCAATGCTACGCAGACGGATATGATGGGTAACTTCTCGATGGAAATCAAGAATACCAAGAACAAACTCGTCGTTTCTTTCGTAGGTAGTAAGACCTGGAAACAGGTAATCGGAGAACAAACTACCTTCGCAATCAAACTGGAGGATGAGAAAACTACTCTTAATGAAGTGACTGTGCGCGGACGTCGTACGGGTTCTGGTGGTTTGAATATTCCAAAAAATGAGGTGACGGTATCTCAGCAGACTTTCAACCTCTCTGACGTGGAAGGTATGGCATTCACATCAGCCGACGAGGCATTGCAGGGTGAGATTGCCGGTCTTGATATCGTAAGTAACTCAGGAAACCTTGGTTCCGGTACGACTATGCGTTTGCGTGGTGTAACAACCATTAATGGTAATGCAGAACCACTTATTGTCGTAGATGATAAGATATTTGATAACCCAGACGCATCTTTTGATTTTACAAATGCTACTGAAGAAGAATATTCTTCATTACTGTCTGTAAATGTGGAGGATATAGCAAAGATTGATGTCCTTAAAGATGCAGCGGCAACAGCAGTATGGGGTTCCAAGGGTGCCAACGGTGTCATCATGATTACCACGAAGCGTGGTTCAAGAGGAAAACCACGCGTGAACTTTTCGTACAAGTTAACAGGCACTTGGCAGCCGGAAGGCTATAAACTTCTTAACGGTGATGAATACACCATGCTGATTAAGGAGGAGTACTATAACCCTAATCAGTCTTCTACTGCAACCTCTAACATCCGTGAGGTGAACTATGATAAGTCATGGGCTGACTATGAGAACTGGAATAACAACACTGATTGGGTAGATGCAGTCAAGCAGTTTGGTGCTATGCACTCATGGAACCTCAATGTCTCTGGTGGTGGTCAGAAGGCCCAGTTCCGTATCTCTGGCGGTTATGACCATCAGACGGGTTCTATAATAAAGCAGAAACTTGATAGATTATCTACGCGTCTGGTGCTTGACTATAATGTCAGTGACCGTATCAGGTTCTCAACAAATTTTGCTCTTACATATACGAACAATGTACAAAACTATACAGGTTTGCTTGGTATAGCACAGAAGCTTGCGCCAAATATGTCAATATATAGACAGACAGCAGACGGTCAGGATACAGGTGATTACTATATTATGAATCCAGAGGGTACATTAAATGCCAAGACACCATATGTGGGAAACTATTCTTCGTATGAGTTGCGGGCTATACGTAATCTTGGAAACCCTATAGCTTATGCTAATATGTCTTGGAAGAAAGACCAGACATATCGTATCACTCCTGATTTCAATATCAAGTATGAGTTACTTGGAACTGATGTAGGTCAGCATCGTTTGACATTTAATGGACGTGTAGATTTTGATATATATGCACGTTCAGTACCTTCATTCTGTTCTGCTGGTATTTCAACGATTACTTGGAATGACATGAATTCCTATAATTCTGTTGACAATACAGAATCAAATCGTCTCAAGATTGGTGCTCGAGCAGAATTGATTTTTACACCTTATTTCAAGAATGAGGATTTGAGCTTGACTATGCTGGCACGCTATGAAATGAGTACACAACGTAGTAATTCACAGTACATACGTCAATACTCACTGCCTAATGGTATCACATCACCTACCGTTGATGCTGCGTTATATTACAAGGATGGTACACATGACGGTTTGTCAAGTGGCAATAGCCGTGCAAATTCACAAAACTGGATATATAATGCCCACTTCTCATACAAGGGACGTTATAATGTAGGTTTCTCTTTGCGTGCTGATGGTGACTCAAAGTTCGGACCTATGCAAAAATGGGCATATTTCCCAGGTGTTTCTTTGCGATATAATGTAAGTGACGAGAAATTCTTTGAGCCTGTGAAGAAATACGTATCTATGCTTGGATTACGTGCTTCTTGGGGCATCGTAGGTAAAGCACCAGATTCAGACTATCTTTTCTATAACACGTACGTTACGGGAGCAAGTGGCGCTTACGGCAACTACGCTTATATGGATGGCTTGAAACTTGATAATCTGCGCTGGGAGAAGACTACGTCATACAACCTTGGTTTCAACCTCGGATTGCTCAATGATATGATAGAGATAGACTTTGACTACTATCATAAGGATACTAAAGACTTGTTGATGCAAAAAGTAGGAATACCTTCTACTGTCGGCTATCCGACACTGGCATACCTAAATGTTGGTGCGATGAAGAATGATGGATGGGAAATCAACGTTAATGCAAGAAAGTTCATCAAGATTGGAAAATTCTCCGTTTCTGCTGGGTTTAATTTAGCACAGAATTACAATGAGATTACAGAAATGGATCAGCGTGTGCTTGATGTCATCAATACAGACTGGTCTGCCACCGTGCGTGGATATACAAAGAATGAAACAGGCTCTACATCTTTCTTAAATCATATACAGACAGGTAATCCTTTGGGTTCTATCTATGGTTTCCGATTCAAGGGAGTATATCAATATACATACGACTACTTGAAGAACTATAAGACTGAGAATGGACTTTCAGATGCAGCCTTTGAGACTTGGCTTAATAACGAGGTGGCTTCAGGCAAGACCTTCCCCGTTGTGCTTGGTACAGATGGAAAGGTAATCATGCAGCCAAATGGTATGCCACAGCGTATGGTATATAATTATAAAAATGGTAAAAGTACATACGAATTCCAAGGTGGAGATGCTATATATGAAGACATTAACCATGATGGTCAGATTAACGATTTGGATATTGTTTATCTTGGTAATTCTATGCCGAAATTAAGTGGAGGTTTCAATTTCACGTTCAACTATGGAAACTGGAGTGTTAAAACTCGTTTCATGTTCCGTTGGGGCAATAAGATTATTAATGCTGCACGTATGAATCTTGAATCTATGTCAACAGCTTATAATCAAACATCAACCGTAAATTGGAGATGGCGTAAGGACGGCGATGTGACATCGATACCACGTGCTATCTATGTATATGGCGATAATTCTGCTTACAATTTCCAAGGATCAGATCGCTTCGTTGAGGATGGTGCTTTCTTGCGTTTCCAAAACTTGCAGATTTCATATAATTTCCCCAAGAAGCAAATAAAGAAGTGGGGATTGAACCAATTGCAGATTTATGGTTCAATGAACAATCTGTTCTGCTGGACCAAATATTCAGGTGTGGATCCTGAGATTGCCACAGGTGGATGGGGACTTGCAATTGATAACTCATCTACACCGCGTGCTAAGTCGTTTACGGCAACCATTTCTGTTGGTTTTTAAATTAAAATGCTTTCACAACAATGAAAAAGATACTAACAATAATATTTTCGGCTTTTACACTTGCATCATGTGTTGATACTATTATCTTACCAGACGATAAAACCGTCGAGGAAGATTTCTGGAAGACACAAAATGATGTGGAAAAGATGGTGAATGGAGCATATACGGCTTTCGCCTGTCAGGGTGTGCAGGAACGTTTAATCGTTTGGAATTCTCGTTCTGACGAGTACACGGTAAATACTATGCTGCAAAACTCAAATCTTAATCAGATTTATACAGCTGATATGCAGACTGATAACGGATATAATAGCTGGGGAGATTTTTATACTTGTATTAATAGGTGTAATCAAGTGATACAGAAATCGCCCAATGTTATGAAGTTAGATCCAAACTATCTTGAGGGTATTCATAATAATTATGTAGGACAGATGTATGCCTTGCGTGCAATGTGTTATTTCTACCTAATTAGAGCATTTCATGATGTCCCGTTGATACTTCAGCCATATAATGAAGCATCTCAGGAAATGAATGTAGAACAGGTTGCTCCTGGTGTCGTCCTTACTCAGATTATCAATGATCTTGAACAGGCAAGGAACATGGTTATTAGTTCGCAGGATCAGTCGTTGTCCAGCATGGAACGTGCTTGCTTCTTTACACAAGATGCAGTACTTGCACTTCTTGCAGATGTGTATTTGTGGAAAGCTTCTGTGTATAGGGATATGCAAGCATATACGCGTTGTGTGGAACTGTGTGAGCAGATTCATGTTAATCGTAAGAATGCACACGGTCCACGTATAGGTGATATATACATGGCAGAAGACGACGATTACTTTTTATACAAGTATAATCGTTACTATAATGTGTTTAGTGCAATAAATGATGAGACAATATTTGCACTGGCATATGATGACAACGTGGGATTGCGTAATTCGTACTATACAACAGAGAAGAACAAGGCTGAAAAGCAATATTTCTATACTAATACAGTGTATTCTGTAACAGGTGAAACTCCTGCAAGTGGCTATGCGTTCTTGAAAGATAAAGACGGAAACCTTACGGATGTCCGTTGTTTTGAGAGTGTTTTCTCTTACGGAGCGGCAACGGAAAAAATAGGTATTCGTAAGTATGTGGCAGAACAAGGACTACTTTATCAGAACCAGGCTGAAAAAGGTACTTCTCGTGACTTCTCTCCATATGCGGTGGACTTTAATATCTATCGTATAACTGATATTATGACAATGCATGCAGAAGCATTGGTGCAGCAAGGACGTTTGATTCTTGAAGACGATGCAGAACTCATAGATGCATTGGATGCAGCTACGACGCTTGAAGATTCTTTGACTATTGCGAAGAAAATACGTGAAACGAATGATATAGTGTCAAAGAAATATGTAAAGGCGGCTCATCTTGCACAGATTGTAAGTGAACGTGCTAGTACAAGTGGTAAGGCATCAAATGGTATAGATTCAACAAAGGTGGCAGTTTCTGGTGGCAATTTAAAAGAAGAGCCTACTGATGAAGAGAAACGCGCATACATAAGCACACAAGTTTCTAATCATAACACTTTACTTGTTCCAACTGCAACAAAAGACCTTGAGTTGCTTATAATGGCAGAGCGAGCTAGGGAATTGTGCTTTGAGGGTAAACGCTGGTATGACATGATGCGATATAATTATCGACATACGGAGATGCCTGCTAATTATGATGCTACTCTCTTTTCTCAGCCTGCATTGAAAAATAATGATGTTTTTCTTTCATACATTAAGAAAAAATATTCTGGTAATGCGGGTGTCACTGTGACTATGCGTTTGGCAACAGAGCCATATTTGTATATGCCTATATATAAGAATGAGATGGATGTTAACTCACTGCTCATACAGAATCCTGTATATAAAGATAATGAGACATCTTCAAAGAACTAATAAATAGTAAACTATGAATAAGAATATTATAAAAACGGTGTTATGTTTGGCATGTTTAGCGATATTATCGTTGACATCTTGCAATAAAGAGCCAGATGAGTCCAATCTATATACTTTCACAGGCCAGACGGTCATGGATTATCTTGAGGCCAATGACAGCATATATCATAGTTTTAATGTGATTTTACATCGTTCAGGCTATGATCGTATGCTTGATACATATGGTCAATATACCTGCTATGTGCCAAGTGACGAAGGAATAGTAAAGTATATAGACTCTCTCTACAATGACCCAACAGCAGTTTTACCGCATAATGGACTCACTGAAAATTCTCTTGATGGTTTGACAGATTCTATGTGCGTGGTTTTGTCAAGGTATCATATCTCTAATATGATATATACATATTTGGAAGATTTGAGTGATGCTAAATCAAAGACAATAACGACAGCTCTAAACATCTCTTTCCTCGCTAACGCAGATAAGGATGGTATTGTGCGTTTCAACGGAGTTTCTGCTTTGGATTTACAAAAGCATGACATAGAGTTGACCAATGGTTATGTACAGTGTATAGATAAGGTGATACCGTTGGAGTCAAAGACTATAGTTGACAAGATGAGCACCATGGATGAGTTCAGCATCTTCTACGATGCTATAAAACTTTGTGGTTTGGATAAGATCCTTTCTGTGAAAGAGAAACCTGGAACATACACTGTCAGCTCTTTGGCAGGACGTCCTGGTGGTTCGTGGAATGGTCCTTATTATTATCCTACAGAATGTAAGGTGAAATATACAATATTTGCAGAATCGGATGAAGTGTTCCAAGCAAATGGTATTAATTCTCTGGAGGATTTAAAGGCGAAGTGTAATGAATGGTATGCTAATGCTGATGATGAAAATTCAGGATGGTACGAGCATCCGGTGAAGGATCCGTCAAAGGATAAGGTAAGTACGGGTGATGATTACGAAAATACATATAATACACTGAATATGTTTATTCGTTATCATATCTTGGCGGCAGGTATGACTGTTTCTAAATTATTGTATGAGCGTAAGGCTAATACTAATAATGTAAACTGGAACTATGCTTTCGGCGGTGAGCCATATGATTACTATGAAACATTATTGCCACATACTTTGATGAAGATATGGCAACCTTTATACAGTAATCCTAACAATGGTGATAAAATATGGATAAACCAGTATCACCCTCTTAATACCTTGACCGATGAGATTGGTACATTTGGTAAGGATTTCCCAGAAGGAATACATAGTATGGCTAATGGAGGCTTTGAAGGCGTGTTGATCGACAGTGAGAATTCTAATATCAATTCGACAAATGGATATATACATCGTATAAATAAACCATTGATATATACTCGAGACGTTAATGAAAAAGTCCTCAATGAGCGCTTGCGTATTGATATGTCAACAATCCTCTATGAGATGATTAATAACGACATTCGTTTCGCTACGGGAGTAGAGATTGGTGCCCGTAATCAGAATGGTAACGATGGTAACATGGCATTGATACCGAATAACTATTGTGATAATATAGTTGTTTACAATTCAAAGACAAAGATGTCATTCTATGTTCAGGGAGCATGGCGCGCATGGGAGTCTGATCAGATTTCTTTCTGGGATGAATATGATTTCGCCTTCCGTCTGCCACCAGTTCCAACAGGCACGTATGAATTGCGTATAATCTTCCCTGTTACAGATTTTGGTGGGTATATGCAGTATTACATAGGTACGTCAAAGGCAACAAGTAGTATGCAACCTTTGGGTATCCCTGTGGATGCAAGTTATCCTAATGTGGATAATGAGGATGACCGAATGAACACTGGCTATTATAAGATTGACGAGGTTGACGACTATGGAGTTGCGAGTGACCTTGTAATGCGTAATCATGGTTATATGCGTTGTCCTGCGAGCTTTACACGTGGTACATGGAATTCTGTTAAGGAACCTGCTACATCAGTTGAGGACTTTAAAAATGCTTCAAATGGATGGGATGCCTCGTCACGTTTCTCTAATGCAGGTGGAACGTTATTGCGTAAGATTCTTGGCACAGTGCATCTAAAGCAAGGTGATGAACATTGGATTCGTATTAAGAATATGATGACAGGATACGATGCATTAGGTGGATCTACAGATTTCATAGAACTCGTTCCGATAAATATTGTAAATAGTCAGGACTATAGTGAAGATTGGTATTAATATAGAATAAAAAAGTTGTATATTATGAAATATAGAAATAAAATAAGAGCAATGTTATTGACGGCCTTAACGCTGGTTGTGACATCTTGCTCAGATTTCAACGACTACAACACTATTCCAGAATTAGGCAATGCACAGGCAACGCAGACGCTTTGGCAAAACATCCAAACGGATGTGAGACTGTCTGATTTTGCTTCAGTGTTGAAGCGTGTAGGGTATGATAAAGTATTGGATATGCCGCAAGCATATACTGTATGGGCACCAGTTAATGGCGCTATAAATATGGATTCCCTTGCTAAAGTGAAGGATGATAAAGTTTTAAAGGAATTCGTAAAAAATCATATAGCTAGCTATGTGCATAGAGAAGGTGATGTAAACGATAGCATTATTTATATGCTCAACGGTAAGTTGCAAAAGTTTAATAATAAAAATACTGGTAATCTTACTTTTGCAGGACAGAGAGTAAATTTAAATAATGATATTACGACTGAATCAGTGTATAATCATCCGAGTACCAATGGATTGTTATATTCTATATCTTCACCAGCGGTTTTTCGCATGAATCTTTATGATTTTATGTATGAATTGAAAAATATATCCGATTCTTTGGCAGACGTGGTTACGAAGTATGATAGAAAATTTCTTGATGAGCAGAATTCCATTAAAGGTGCTATTGTTGATGGAATACAGACCTATGATGACGAGGTTTATGTATATGGTAACGAATTGTTCTGTAACTATAAGCTTAATGGCTATACTCATCGTAGTCGATATGGATGTACACTCAATGATGAGGACAGTGCTTATATGATGATTATACCGACTAATGAGGCATGGAAAATAGCTAGAGATAAGATGTCACAGTATTATAAATATGCGGCAAAAACTAATTATCAAAACTTATCAAATAGCAATGTAACAGGTCAGAGTGGTTCTCTTGCATCAGGAAAGAATAGTGCTAAAGTTAGACCTGCAAATAGTGGAAGTGAAACACTCACTCTTACAGCTAACGCTGTAGATGTGGCTGCATATTGGCAGGATAGTCTTGTAACACGCTTCCTTACTCGTGATTTGGTATATAGTCTTAACAATAAACGCTATAACAACAAGTTGCAAGAAGGTTCCACTGAAATTGGAAATGATAGTATTATAAATACTACGAATGTATATCATACGGGGATAGATAGTCTGCGAAAAGCTACAGATGAAATAGTAACACTTAGTAATGGTTATGCTCGTATAGTACATGATTTCCCATTCCGCTCGTGGGAAAGCAGTTCGTTTGCTCCTGAGATTAAAGTTCTAAATTTGGGACGTTGTTATCCTGCAGGCTATTATGAGACAAAGTCATACCGCAGAAGTCTGGTTAATCCAGCAATTTGTACGCTAGATGAAGGCGAAAACTATCTGAATTACTATAAGCAGAAACCTAAAAATGCAGATAATGCAACTCCTATAGAGTTTGATTTCTATTTGGACGACGTGTTATCTACGGCTTATAATGTATATATTGTTACGGTGCCAGAGTGTTTTGAAAATCCAAAAGTTGAGAATAAGAGAAAGTATAGCCTCTTTGTTGATATAAATTACATAGATGACTCTGGTAAGCAGATAGCTGGTCGTTTTAATCCTGTGACCAATGAAATCGCTACAACTCCTGCGAAGATGAAAAAAATAGATCCAATACTATGTTCCGAAGAGAAAGTAGATACGGTCTTCCTTGGAACAGTAAAGTTCGGAACCTGTTATAAGGGATTACGTACAAGCGATAAGAAAAGTGTTGCGCCAAACATACAAATTATGCATACGACGAAGACTTTCAAAAGCGATCCTACAGCAAATGAGTATGATAATATATTACGAGTTGCAAATGTAATACTTCGCCCAGTGGAGTATGACGAATACAAATCCTCAAAAAAACAATAAGCGATGAAGAGTAAGATATTCGATATAATACAAACAGGGACATATAGATGTGTTCTTAGTGTGGCGGCTCTGTGCCTTTCTGTAAACGCTTATGCACAAGACGAATTGGACGAGGTTGAAAATGAACAGTCGGTAGATATTAAAGCTCCTAAGCGTAAAGATGTGAAGGATGAAAATCCGCTTATGACTGTAGAAGGTACTGTCGTTGATTATGCTACAAAAATGCCAGTGGCAGGCGTGCGTGTGATGGCTTTGGGTAATGAAAGATATACCTCAATGACAGATGCACAGGGTAAGTTTACACTTACGACTCCGACTTTTACTACCTCAATCTATGTGACAGCGCCAAGGTATGCTGCACAACAGGTTGCAATTTATCCTAATAATGAGAAGCAAAATATTAACGTTTCTCTTTTGAGTGCTAAGTTTCGTACTATGTACACTGATGGTACAGACTATACAGCTAAAAGATCAACTGAAATAAAGGAGGGTACAATCGTCGTGGATGATGCCATACAGAGTAATCTTGGCGCGGATGTTCGTTCTGTTAATCGTTCAGGAGCAATAGATGGTGGTAATGTCATGTTTATTCGTGGTTTGAATTCCCTTAACGTTAATTCTCAGCCATTGGTTATTATTGATGGCGTAGAGTATGATATGCAACGAAACAGGGATGCCCTCCATATTGGAAATAACCAAAATATATTGGCAAATTTCTCACCAGAGGATATCGCAAAAGTGACAGTGCTGAAGAATGCTACAGCACTTTATGGCTCACGAGGAGGAAATGGTGTTATACTTATTGATACAAAGCGTGGTCATTCTATGGCTACCCGTATTGATGCAAATATTTCTGCAGGTGTGATGCTGAAACCTACTACATTGAAGTTGATGGATGCTTCTCAATACCGTAATTATGCCACAGCAATGATTGGCACCATCAGTGATACATATAAAACGGAAAATCGAGGTTTGACCTTTAACTTCTTAAATGATGATCCTTCATATGTAAATTATCCAGTGTACCACAATAATACCAATTGGTATGATGAGGTGTATCGTACAGCTATAACTCAAAACTATAGCATTAATGTACAGGGTGGTGATGATATAGGTATGTATAATCTATCTGTTGGGTATGTTGATTCAGACAGTCCTATCAAGGAGAGTTATTTCAATAGATTGAATGTACGTTTTAATACAGACATACAGTTGCTGTGGAATTTCTCTACAAAGTTTGATATGTCTTTCTCTCGTACAAATAATGCGCTTTTTGATGATGGCTTTGCTCAGAATATATCATCTACCGTTGTTACGTCTCCAACAAATTTGGCACAGATAAAGTCTCCTTTGATAGCGCCTTATCAGTATAATCGTTATGTTAATGGTTTTACGGAATTGTTGTCAGACTATGATCAACTTTATAGTGCATTAAGTCAGGCACAATATGGGAATGATTACTATTATTCATTGGCCAATCCAACTGCTATAATAGAGAATGGTAATGGTGATAACAAAAATAAGGTAGAGAATACATTCTTCAATGTGCATGTCCAACCTACTTATGAGTTTAATCAGCATTTAAAGTTGACAACGCTCTTTAGTTATGTGTTGAATCGTAATTCACAGCGTTATTATCGTCCTGCAAAAGGAGTACCACCATTCATGGTAGAAGGTCTCGGTACGGTTTATAACCAGCCATCTTCACTTTTTGCCAAGCAAACAAATGTGTTAAGTAATACACATATTGATTGGCAGAACATTTATGGTGCAAATACAGTATCAATAGTTGGCGGTTTCCGTTACAATTATTTCTCATTTGACTATAGTGATGCGACTTCACAATATCGTAGTTCGCAGGATGATAAAAATCCAACATTGACTGCTAATCCCAATAGCGCATTTTCAAATCTGGCTGGTACAAGTGATGTTTGGAAGAATATGCAGTGGTATATAAATTCGGATTACAACTATGCCAACAAGTATTTCCTTACACTTTCCTTGTTGGGTGAGGGTAATAGCCGTTTTGGAAAGAATATATCTGAAAAAACGGGTATAAAGATAGGAGGGGTACGTTGGGTGCTCTATCCAAGCATACAAGCGGGTTGGGTCGCAAGTAATGAGTCTTGGTTCCCTAAATCATCAGTAGTCAACTATCTTAAGTTCTATGCAGGTTTTGATGTAAGTGGTAATGATGACATAAATAACTATGCAGCTTATACAGCCTTTTCTACTGTACGTTATAACAATACGGCAATAGGTATGCAAATGACCAATGTTGGAAATGATGAGATAAAAGCCGAAACTGTACAGAAATGGAATTTTGGCGTTCAGGCGAATATGTTTAATAACCGTTTGATGATTGGTGCAGATTTTTATCAACACAAAACTAAAGATTTGTTGACCATAGCTTCATTTGATAGTCCTTTGGGTGGTATTGATAACTATTGGACAAACAATGGTTCTTTAACAAATATGGGATTGGAATTGTTTGTAACAGGTAAGCCTGTGGTGACAAAAAATTGGTCGTTAGAAATTGGAGCTTCAATGGGCCACAATAAGAATAATGTGACAGAATTGTCTTCACGTACGTTTACCGATGGTAAAAAAGTCTTCACGGAGGGTTCATATTGTAATTCAGTATATGGTAGTAATAATATACTTGTTGCGATTGGACAACCTGCCGGGGTGTTCTATGGCTATCAGACAAATGGAGTGTTTGCGTCAGAAGCTGATGCGAAAGCATCTGCTTTGAGGTTCAAGAATACTGCAGGTGAAGATGTGGAATTTGAAGCAGGAGATGTATGCTTCGTTGATCAAAATGGTGATGGCTATATAGATGAGTATGATAAGGTAGTGATTGGTAATCCTACTCCTACTATCTACGGTAATATATTTGCCACGGCGACCTGGAAACGTTTCACCTTGAATGTCGGTTTTAACTACTGTGTAGGAAATGATGTGTATAACTACCAACGTTCAATTCTTAATTCAGGTTCAACATTCTATAACCAGCAGATACATGAGTTGGCATACTGGCATTATGAAGGACAGGTGACGGATATTCCTCGTTTGGCTTATGGTGATCCAAAGGGAAATAATCGTTTCTCGGATCGATGGATAGAAGATGGATCATATCTCCGTCTCAAGTCAATACGTTTGGACTATCAGATCCCTGTTCCAGAGTCATGGCAGTCATGGTTGCAGGGCATATCTGTTTGGGGTGAGGCTCAAAATGTATTCACAATAACTAAGTATACAGGAATTGATCCTGAATTTAGTGCAGGTAACAGCGTATTCTATCAAGGAATAGATACTGGATCAATATCACAGTGTCGTGCTTTCCTGCTAGGCTTAAAGATAAACCTCTAAATACTGATGATAAATATGAAAAAGATAATATATAGTATTATTGTTGCGGTAGGAATACTCTCAGTAATGTCGTGTGAAGACATGCTTGAGGTAGAAAATACTTCTATGGCACAGAATCCTGCACTAAATGAGAAGACAGACTCTGTATTCTTCGCTTTAGGCATAGCAGAGGCCATACAGGAGTTAGCAGACCAGTATTATTTCATTGGAGAAATGCGTGGCGATCTCGTTGCTACGAATAGTAACACTGATGCAAATCTGCGTGAGTTATACAACTATTCGTTGTCAGAGACTAATAAATATGTTCGTGCAAATTCATACTATAAGGTAATTAATAATTGTAATTATTATCTTGCGAATCGTGATACCACTCTTTATACCGGAGCGGAAAATGTAACGATAAATGAATATGCAGCAGTTGCAGCTTGGCGAGCTTGGGCATATCTTACGTTGGTTCGTACTTATGGCAAGGTGCCTTTCGTAACATCTCCATTAACAGCTATCTCAGACATTTCAGATGAGAAATTTGAAAAATGTGGTATAGAGGAAATCGTAGAAAAACTTGCCCCGGAACTTGAGAAGTATTCAGCAAGATCTGTGAATGTTCCAACATTTTCTACTGCAAGTTACCCAATTGGTACAACTAACTGGGGTGCAGCAAAGACAATGAACCCGTCAAAGATATTTGTGCCAGTAGATGTAATCTTAGGTGAGTTGTATTTGGAAAATGGTGAATACCAAAAAGCTGCTCAGAAATATTGTAAATATCTTGGTGAAAATAAAATTTTGCCGATACCTTATACATCTTCTGAACGTATTGAAGAGTATCTACAACAAGGTTCAATGAAAGAAGATCGTGCTAATGGAGGAGTCTTCTATTTGGGACAAAAATGGAATGAAGTATTTGCATCAACTACAAATGATGAAATTATAAGTTATGTGCCAATGGCTGTTAGTTCACAGATGGGAACAACAACAAACATTCCTTTGGCATATGGATATGACTATTATCAGTTGAGTAAGTCTTCGTTCTGCCCTCGCATTGATGATATTCAGATTGATGTTTCAGCAAACTATAAGGCAATAGCAGATACAATGCCTGTTTATTACTATTCTGAAACAGCGGCATTGATAGCAGCAAGTAATGGAGAAAAGACCTATCCAGACTCAATAGGTATTGTACGTGGAGATGGTCGTGCAAATTATGGTACGAGTACTCATGATGATTATATGTTTAACCGTTTGGCTAACGATACAACGAAACAGTACATACGTAAAAATTCATTTGCAAATATCTATCTTTATCGTGTCGCAACTATTTATTTGCATTTAGCAGAAGCATTTAATGGTATGGGATATCCTGAATTGGCGTTTGCTGTGTTAAAGAATGGAATTTCTGCCGATTTGGAATCCCTTATTGATGATGGTGAACATGATTATTGTTATCTTCCACAGGAAGCCTATGATGTTTTGAAAAGCTCTGTGCCATTCCTGACTACTTACCAACCAGTCTTTGGTGAAGTTGATGGTACCAATAATTATGATAAGATTGCAGGTATGCATATTAGAGGTGCAGGATTCCTTACAAGTGGTGGTGAATATGATGATAGAGGATCTGTACAGATAAATTTGAGGTCAACCACAAATAATACTTCGCTTAGTTCCAAACTGAATTTGCATTATCTTCCTAAGCCTCGTATTGAAGAGCGTCTTCTTGCTATAGAGAAAATCTATGGTGTATCAACTGGTAAAGAGAAAGAAGATTATATGGCTGCAATGTTAGATATGTTGTGTGACGAATATGCAATGGAGTTTGCCTTTGAAGGTACACGCTTCTATGATCTACAGCGAATAGCGCGTCATTTCAATCAGATGGGAGTGTTTGGCGGTAATTTTGGTGATATTTGGCTTGAAAAGAAATTGAGTAATAGGGGAAAATTGATAAATACCTCCAATTGCTATATGCCATTTAAATAAAATTACTGTGTAAAGTTCGGCTCAGCGAAATGCATGAGATAATGCTACAATATGGTCTTTAATTGTTATGAATAACACATAGTATGTATTTGTAACAATAAAAGACCATATTTGTTCTATAATTTAGCTTATATGTATTACAAATCAGAGTTAACGCTAGTGAATTTTAGTTCTTTTTTATCATGGTGAGAGTGGTATTGTTTTTTTTATCCCTAATGACTTTGCGGATAGTCGCAGCGCCACTTGACGAACTTGAAACCATCATGAGGGATAAACCGCAAGTGCAGGAGAAAGTGTATGTGCATACCGACAATAGTATTTACTTCGTCGGCGATACGTTGTGGTATAAGGCTTATGTGTCAAGGGCTGACAACTTGAAGCCCACTAACTACAGTAAACTGTTGTATGTGGAATTGCTTACACCTGATGGCTATCTTGTTGAACGACAGCGTGTCGTAGTAAACCAGACGGGACAGGCCACAGGACAGTTTGTGTTGGTTGATTCTCTGTATTCAGGCTTCTATGAGGTACGTGCCTATACGCGTTGGCAGTTGAATTTCAATGTTACCGAAAAAGATTATACGCGCGATGATGCCCTGAAATTCTACGGAAAAGATAATGCACGCGATTTCTTCCGCAACTGGGAGGGATTGTATTCGCGCGTCATTCCTGTGTATCAGAAGCCGCGTGAGACTGGGGATTACGTAGAGCGATATATGGCTCATCGTCCGAAAACGCGCGTGCTGAAGGATAAGGAATTCCTCACGATGTCGTTTTATCCCGAGGGCGGACAGCTCATTGAGGGCGTGTCATGTAATCTCGCATTTGAACTTATGGATAATCACGGCGAGCGCTTTGACCTTGAGGGAACACTTAGCGATGGGTCGAAGATAAAGACGCAGCGTCTCGGAATGGGACAAGTTATGATAACGCCAACGGCTGCTCCGTTGAAGGCTACGTTTGCGTGGAAAGGAAAAGACTATACCTTTACCCTGCCAAAGGCACAGCAACAGGGAGTGGCACTGAAGTATGATGCAGAGAAGAAAACGGTGTCGTTGTCTGCCAAAGGCGTGACACCAGCCGCATACGCCGTGTTGTGCAGAGGCAGACTGATGACTTTCCAACGCTTGTCATCAAACAAGATACAGTTGCAGCAGGCAGATTTGCAGACTGGCGTAAACGAACTGATAATATATGATGACAACGCACAGCCGCTCGCCTCACGCCTTTTCTTTGTTAATAATGGCGACTACGGCAAACCTTTGAATGTCACCCTTAGTGCTGCAGGTGCAGAGATAGGGGCAAAGACAACCGTTGATGCCTATGCACCTATAGATGTGAAGGTAGAGGCTGGTGAACAGCATCCTGCCACCATATCCTTGGCAATACGTGACGCACAGACTGACGAGCGTGGATATGACAACGGCAATATCATGACTGATATGCTCCTGAGCTCAGAACTCAAGGGGTTCATTGCCTATCCCGCATATTACTTTGAGAGCAATGACGCGCAACACCTGTCAGACCTCGACCTGCTGATGAAGGTACAGGGATGGCGCAGGTATAAGCGCGTGGAAAAGCTGCGCTACTTGCCCGAGCGCATGCTTACCTTTGAGGGCTGCGTATATACAGTGCCAGAAGAGGCAGGAATAATGGAGTATGATGACCTGGACGGCGTAGGCAAACCTGTCATGAATATGGCTGATGTTATGCGTCGCGACCTGGGTATTGACGACTTTGATACTGATATTTCAACCTCTACAACCACTCTTGAAGACTCAGAGTCGGAGGATGCGAGCAAGAATACATCGGCGGAAGAAGTGATAGAATGGGCAGACAATGATGATACACGCCTTGGCAGCGGTCGCCTGCGCAAGTCAGTACTTGTAGAGGCCGAGATAAATAAAAATGGCGAGATGGCAGGAGCTATTACTCGCACCGATCGCAACGGACATTTCCGTATCAACCTTCCGCCCTTTGCTGGATGGGCGTATATGTTCGTGAAAGCATATACGCGAGGGGATTCCATAAAGAAAAATATGCAGTCGGGCGAGGTCGACTCCCACTTCATGGACGAACGCGCATTCCCCGATTTCTTCGTAAAGCAAGATCGTTTCTTTCCTATCTACTCACAACCTTATTCTTGGTATCAGACCAACTCGCCGCAGTTGACGTTTGTTGACGAGGAAGATGAGAATATCCCTGAAACTAGTCGTCTCGCAGGCGACCATCAGTTGCAGACGGTCATAGTAAAGGCTCGTCGTCGCGGGCGTAGGGCTATAGATATGTCAAAGCCGGCGATAGTGATGGATGCCTATGATTTGTATAATGAACTGTCAGACCGTGGATTGATGTATGGTGTTTGCGACTTCCGCGCCTTTCCATTGAAGGCTGCCACATACTTGTTTGGCAACATGGGGCGCAGAAATCAGTTTAAGATACGCGCTTTACTTAATGGAACTTCATTCTATCGCAATTATGTACCTTCAGCTTCAGAATATGACAAACCACGCTCGCAGGCTGACGTGTTTAAGAACCTGCGACTTGAGCGTATGATGTATGTAAAGGCTTATACGGACTATGAACTGCGCACAGATTCGGGAGATGTCGTAAACTCAAACGTGGCCGATGTCACGCTCGACTTCGTCACGATTGACAACGATGGACGTCGTCCGACCTATCGCGACCGACGTTACGTGATTGACGGCATTGCCCAGCCTGAGGAATTCTATTCTCCAAATTATGCAGAAGCCGTACCTGAGAAGCCGACTGACTACCGACGCACGCTTTATTGGAATCCAAACGTGAAACTTGATGCAGAAGGTCGTTTCACGACTACAATCTACAACAACTGCCGTGAAACCCGCGTAACAGTCAGTGCCGCAGGCTTGGATGACAAAGGACAGATGTATTATAAGTGATACCCTTACTAATCATTATTCCTCATGTCAGCAGAGTAAAAGGAAGATAAATATACAATGTGTTAATTAGCGGAAAAGTCATGAAAAGACTGCAAACACAAATTTCAGAAAGATAGGTAAATTATTCTGTTTGTGATACTGTGTACGTAAACAATCGTTGATATTTGTCAATTATAGAATAAATTGAAGACAAAAAAAAAGTTAAACACTTGCAGTTGCCTCAGAAAGGTAGTAACTTTGCATTAGCATAGACAAAAAAACAATCTCAATAGATATAGTGTATTTTGTTAAGGCTAAAAAAGATTGCATGAAGGATTGACACATGAAGGTTTGAAACTTTGTAGCAATTTTGCATAATAGAGCAAGGAAGATATTGTTTAGGTTAGTAGATATATAATAGATTTAGGTTTTAGTTATTAGGTTAGAAAAAGATTGTTTAACTCTTGGATGATGAAAGAAGACCGTGAGGTCACAATTTCAGTTTGAAAAGGCTTTAAGTTAAACATACTTTAAAACGCACTACCGCTCGTGAAGAGTAGTAGTGCGTTTTTTCAAATAAAGCTCTGCTGTACGGGTGCGAGAAAGTTTTTTTATTGTAGAGAAAAAAACAGAGTGACATACTTGTGTGTTTCAAAAGAAAATATTAACTTTGCAAGGAAAAATGCAGACTAAGTCTGCATGTACCCCATACATTCTGACTACCCATGAACAAAAATAAATACAATCACCCTGTACTCAAGGCTGGTTATTTGTCTTGTGTAACAGCATTCTTGCTGAATATGATGCTGGCATATATCGTCTATTTCTTGTGTCGCATCGTTTTTATACTTGCAAACTACCATATCTATAAAGAAGGATGGAGCGAACTCTCTATTGCTGAGTTGTTGCGAGGAGGGGCTCTCTTTGATACTTCTGCCATACTTTATACGAATGCACCGTATGCATTGATGATGCTTGTGCCACTGTTGATAAAAGAGCGTAGGCTATGGCAATCAATAGCGCGTAATCTGTATATTACTGTGAATAGTATAGCAGTTGTGATGAATCTGGCAGATGCCGTTTATTTTACCTATACAGGGAAGAGAACGACGGCAAGCGTGTTCAGTGAATTTTCAAATGAAGGAAATCTGTTGCAGATAATAGGGACAGAATTATTGCATCATTGGTACCTTGTTATCATAGGAGTGCTGTTTATTGTAGCACTTGTTCGGTTTTCCGTGAGTGTGGAAGAGATGCGTTTCTATAGCCATGGTAAGACAAGTAAAAAGACTTATTACCTAATGCAGGCGGTATTGCTGCTGATATATGTGCCACTTTGCGTGGCAGGTATGCGCGGAGGCTTTACAACTGCTGTGAGGCCGATTACCATAAGTAATGCCAATCAATATGTAAACCATCCTAATGAAGCTGCAATAGTATTGAACACTCCCTTCTCCATCATCCGTACATTAGGGAAAAAGACATTTCATGATCCAGGATATTACCCACAGAGTGTGCTTGACAAAATGTATTCGCCAGTACATAATGCCGCAGCCGATACAACAACACAGGCAGAGGTGAGACGGAAGAAAAATGTTGTGGTGTTGATAGTGGAGAGCTTCGGCAGGGAATATATCGGCGGTTACAATCGTGACCTTGACGGAGGCAAATATAAAGGCTATGCGCCCTTCGTTGATAAACTACTGGAACAGTCGCTGTCGTTTGAGAATACCTTTGCCAACGGACGTAAGAGTATTGACGGTATGCCGTCAGTATTGTCGAGTATTCCGCATTTTGTAGAACCATTCTTCCTGACCTCGGCATCACTGAATGATGTCAGCGGATTAGCAGGTGAACTGGCACGCTGTGGTTACGAGACAGCATTCTTCCATGGTGCTCAGAACGGAAGTATGGGTTTTGAGGCGTTTTCGCGCACTACGGGATACAAGAAATACTATGGCAGAACGGAATTTTGTGAAGACAAGCGTTTCCGTGGGGATGCTGATTTCGACGGCACATGGGCGATATGGGATGAACCCTTCATGCAGTTCTATGCCCTGAAGATGTCAGAGATGAAAGAACCATTCGTCACTTCCATATTCACTGCATCAAGTCATTCGCCATATCACGTGCCAGAAGACTATGCAGCGAAATTCCCTGAAGAAGGTAACAATCCAATACACAAGTGCATACGTTATACTGACATGGCAATACAGCGTTTCTTTGAGACTGCACAGAAGCAACCATGGTACAAGAATACAATCTTTGTAATGACATCGGATCATACCAATATAGCTGACCATAAAGAGTTTATGACTGACCTCGGCGTGTATTGCTCACCAATTATCTTTTTCGATCCATCAGGTGAAATGCCTCGGGGAATTAAGCAAGGTATTGCGCAGCAGATAGATATCATGCCAACAGTACTTCAGTATCTGGGGTATAACCAGCCCTATGTGGCGTTTGGCATAGATTTACTTAGTACACCAGCAGATAAGACATGGGCAGTGAACTACTCTGGTGGCATATATCAGTATGTCAAGGGAAACTATGTGATACAGTTTGATGGCTCTGTCACGAAAGCTGTGTATGACTATAAGAAAGATCGTTTGATGCAGCATAATCTTATAGGCGATGCTGCGGCGAAGAAAGTGGCTGCAAAGATGGAAGCAGAATTAAAGGCCGTGGTACAGAGCTATATGCAAAGAATGGAAAATAATAAATTAGTTCGTAAATGAACTATCTCGATGTCATACTTCCTCTGCCTCTCGAAGGAATGTTTACCTATTCTGTACCAGAAGAAATGGTAGGTAAACTCAAACCTTACATGAGAGTGAAGGCGCCTTTTGGGATAACGAAGACACATACGGCTCTTGCTGTTAGACTTCATGAAGATAAACCAAACGGTGACTATGAGATAAAAAATATAATCTCAGTAATAGACGATGAACCGGTATTGTTACCAGAACAATTCCGCTTATGGCAGTGGATAAGTGATTACTATATGTCACCGCTTGGTGATATCATGCAGGCGGCATTGCCTCATGGTATGAAGAAGGAAGGTGTGTTTCGCCCGAAAACAGAGGTCTATATACGTCTTGCAGATGAATGTCAGAATGAACGCTCCATACGTAATGCCATTGACCTGCTGCATCGTTCGCCAAAGCAGCAAGAGGTACTAAATACTTATCTTGAGTTGAGTGGATGGAGTGAGATGAAACCAGACAAACTGGTGACGCGTGAGGAACTAATCAACGTGTCGCATTGCAATACCACACACGTAAAGGCGTTGGTGGATAAAGGTATTCTGCGTCCTTATGATGTAGAAGTCGGACGACTTAATTGCGACATAGTGACGCAACCCGAAAACATCAAACCGCTTAGTGATGCTCAGCAAAAGGCTTTCGATGATATAAAAGCTGCAGGAAAGATACCCGTGTTGTTTCATGGCGTGACGTCATCGGGCAAAACGGAGGTGTATATACATCTGATACAAGAAGCTATAGACCGTGGGGAGCAAGTGCTATATCTATTACCAGAGATAGCACTTACGGTTCAGATAATGTATAGGTTGCAATGCGTGTTTGGCAGTAAGCTCGGGATCTATCATTCGCGATATTCTGATGCGGAGCGTGTGGAGATATGGCAGAAACAGCTGTCGGATAAACCATACGATGTTATATTAGGAGCACGGTCGGCGGTATTCCTGCCATACAAACGCCTGGGGCTTGTGATAATAGATGAGGAACACGAGACTTCCTTCAAACAGCAAGACCCTTCGCCACGCTATCATGCACGTTCCGTAGCAATGATGATGGCACACTGGATGAGTGCACGAGTGGTGCTCGGTACAGCTACACCGTCTGTAGAGAGTTACTATAACGCGCAGGGTGGGAAATATAAGTTGGTTGAATTAAAGACACGTTATCGTGACCTTCAGTTACCTCATATAGAAGTCGTCAATGTGAAGGATCTGCGTCATCGAAAGATAATGCGTGGTATGCTGTCGCCAATGTTGAAGAAAGCTGTTGCTGGTGCGCTTTCGCGTGGTGAGCAAGCTATTATTTTCCATAATCGCAGAGGATTCTCGCCAGTGATAGAGTGTCGGCAGTGTGGATGGAGTCCGAAATGCCCCAACTGCGACGTGTCGCTGACGTATCATAAGACCAGTACTGCGCTTACCTGTCATTACTGCGGTCATACGATGACGATGCCAGCGGAATGTCCGGATTGTAAAAACAAAGATTTACGTGACCGCGGTGCCGGTACGGAGAAGATAGAAGAGATGCTAATAGACGAGCTACGAGAGGAAGGAAATGGAGAACTATTGCATATAGCACGCATGGATCTCGATACGACTCGAACTCGAAATGCGTATGAACGTATCATAGCTGAATTCTCATCAAGAAAGAAAAACCTGCTTATTGGTACTCAAATGGTAACCAAGGGACTGGACTTCGGTGGCGTCAGCGTCGTAGGGATATTGTCTGCAGACACAATGCTTAATCAGCCAGATTTCAGAGCCTATGAATATGCCTTTTCAATGATGACGCAAGTAGCAGGACGTGCAGGCAGACAAGGACGTAGAGGACAGGTGATATTACAGACTTCACGTCCCGAATTGCCAGTGATACAGCAAATAGTGGATAATAACTATGCAAGTTTCTTTCACAGTATCCTTGAGGAAAGACGAGTATTCCACTATCCTCCGTTCACTCGGTTAGTATATGTGTATTTAAAACATAGGGATGATAATACAGTAAATACAGCCGCCATAGAACTTGGTAGTCGTTTACGCTATGTGTTCCGTGAGCGTGTACTTGGTCCTGATCGACCTGCCGTAGCAAGAGTGAAGCAACTGCATATTCGGAAGATTGTGTTGAAACTTGAAACAGCATTGCCTGTTATGCAGACACGTCAGCAGATACGCCAATGTACGATGGCAATGATGCAGGACGAACGTTATAAATCACTTATGGTGTCGTATGATGTTGATCCAATGTAGTCTTTTATGTGATTATACAGATAAAAAATAGTATGAAATCGATTATTTTACGATTAAAAGATATGTAATTCAAAATAAAATATTAATTTTGTAGGCAAGGATAATGAAAAGTCTATCATGAAAACAAAAAATACTATTATGAAGAAGAATATTTATTTAGCTGCACTTATGCTGATGACAGCAGTGAGTGTACAGGCACAGATTACTCCCACAAGCCAGATGGAAAAGCTCGGTCGTGGCGTGGTTGCTGTGCCGTCAACTAATGGTGGCACTGGGCGTCTTGTCACTTGGCGTCTGCTCGGAACTGACGACCCTTACAATACCACGTTTGACGTATTGCGCAATGGTTCATCAATTGCTCAGAATCTCAAAGTAACAAACTACAAAGATGCCTATGGCAATGCTACGTCAGAATATCAGATTGTAGTAAAGGTTAACGGTGAGGAGGTTGAGACTACCGCCCCCGTGAAGGCATGGGCTAACGTATGGATGAAACTGCCTCTTGACCGTCCGGCGAATGGAGTAACTAAACCTTACTATACTACTAATGGTAGTGTGTCTAAAGGTAATTTTGTAGAACTAGACTATAGGGAAAGTGGTCAGGAATACTTTTATACACCTAACGACTGTTCATTAGGCGATGTTGACGGTGATGGAGAGTATGAAGTGTTCGTAAAATGGGACCCTTCAAACTCTCAAGACAACTCAAATAATGGTGTAACAGGTAATGTAATCATTGATTGCTACAAGCTCAATGGCACAAAGTTGTGGCGTATAGACCTCGGAAAAAACATCCGTGCCGGTGCCCACTATACCCAATTTCAAGTGTACGACTATGATGGCGATGGTAGGGCAGAACTTATTTGCAAGACCGCTCCTGGCTCAATAGATGGTACAGGTGCATATGTAAATCAGGCTTCGGACAATGCTACGATTAAGGCTGCAGACAATTCTAAAGATTGGACATCTGAGGCAGGCAGGGTTAACGGCGGTCATGAGTATCTTACCGTGTTTGAAGGTCTGACAGGTAAAGCTATCAATACCATAGCGTATTATCCAAACCGCAACGGCGCAGCGGCATTATATGCGGGTGAGGGCACTAAGAACTGGCACACATCAGGAAGTGATTATGGCAGTTATGGCAACCGTGGCGAGCGCTATCTTGCAGCTACCGCATACATTGATGGTCCGGACAAAAATGCGAGCGCTATATTCTGTCGCGGATACTATACATACGCATATATCTGGGCAGTAAGCTTTGACGGTGAGAAGCTGATACCACGCTGGCTGAGTTCTCATGAGAATGGTTCTAGTTATAAAGTGACTACATGGGATGCACAAGGTAATACTACAAGCAAGAATTTTAGTAATCTAAGCCCAACCAGAGGCAGCGGCAGCGGCACCATGTTTGGCAATGGTAACCACAACATGTCTGTAGCAGATGTTGATGGCGACGGAAAAGATGATATCATCTGGGGTTCGGCAGCATTGAAGCATGATGGCACTCTGCGCTATGGCACGGGCTTCGGCCATGGAGATGCCATACACGTTGGGCAGATGATACCAGGTCGTGAGGGCTTCCAAGTATTTGAAATACACGAGGAGGGAAGTTGTAGTTATGGATGGGATTTGCACGATGCTGCTACTGGAGAGATCTTATACTCTGCAACAGGTTCTAAAGACAACGGTCGCGGAATGGCGGCACAACTATCTGCAGCAACAAAAGACTGGTGGTTCAGTTCTGCAAACGATCGTCAGCAACGCAACGCTACCACAGGACAAGTAGGATCTACTGCCAACGGCTCGATGAACTTCCGTATGTATTGGGATGGAACGGTGCAAGATGCTCTGCTAGACGGTAATACACTTGACAAATATAATGAAAGTGATACTAAATTCGATCGTCTTGTGACTTTCTACAACCTTGGCCCAGGTTCTACATGTAATGGTTCGAAGAAAACTCCGTGCATTTCGGCAGACCTCTTTGGTGACTGGCGTGAGGAGGTGGTGTTCCACTATGAGGACGACAACGAGACCTACCTCGGCATCTATTCAACTAATATCGCAACAGACTATGCCGTACCTACATTGATGCACGACCATACATACCGTATGGGTATCTGCTGGCAGAACACTGCATACAACCAGCCTCCACACCTCGGCTATAATCTTGCTGTTGAGACATTGCCGTCGTTGGAGAACAAGGAACTTGAATACACCGTGAAGGTGGGCGAGGAGTTCTCTTATTTCTCAAATACTCGCTATGCCAAGAGCATAATGCAGACGCGTACTTATAATAGTGACAACACTTCTATTGTGGGACTGCCTGCGGGACTGAAGAAGACTATTTCAACTGTTGACAAGACAATACAGATTAGTGGTGTGCCAACAGCGGTGGGCGATTACAGAATACCTATCAAGGTAACGAGCCTTAACGGTAAGAACCTGGATGCAGCAAATGATACCCTCGTAATACATGTTACGGAGGCTGATGCTATCAGTCAGGTGGATATGCAGTCAGAGATAGTGCGCACTGTTATCTACGATGTATATGGACGTGAGTTGCCAACAAATGATGTTGCAAACCTGCCACGTGGAATATACATCATACGTCAGGAAACTGCAGAAGGCGTGGTGTCACGAACTATTACAAAGGAGTAATAACCTACTTATGACTATGAGTGAATGTTCATTCGGTAGTCAAATATAAAAAGAAGTCCGACAAGTAAAAACCTGTCGGACTTTTTTTTTGATTGTTTTAGAAATCCATAGACAAACGGAAGTTCAGTTGACGCCCGGTTAAGTAGTTAGGTACAGCATACTGGTAATTCTGTACATCGGTTACCCAGTAGTATGAGTTGACGTTGTTATGGCCGAGCAGGTTCAGACAGTCAATGCTCAGCCAGATGTTGCGCAGGCAGAACTTACCATTTTGTCTGCGTTTCTTTTCTGCCTCTTTCTTTGCAGTAGCGTCGTTTTCATCATACACAGGAATGGTCATGTCACGCTTGTAAGCACGATAACTCATACCGATGTCCACTCGTTGGTAGGCAGGCGCACGGAAGTGCTGACGTGCATTGTCAGTATGTGGAGGTCCGAATGGCAGTCCGTCGGCATACGCCAACTTCAGCGTCATGCGCCAGCGGTCGGTGCCAGGGAAGTAATCTGTAAAAAAGAGATTGATAGCGTAGCGCTGATCAGTAGGCAGAGGAATGCTCTCTCCACGATATTTCATGCCTGTTGACATGAGTGAGAACGTAAGCCATGAGTCAGTACCTGGAACAAACTCTCCGTATAGTTTGAAGTCTATGCCGGCAATGTGGCCTTTGGCTTCGTTTACACCGTTGTAGGTTACCTTAACGTTGTTTACGCTATATGGTATCAGATTAGATAGTATCTTGTAATAAGCCTCTGCTGAGAATTTATAAGGCCTGCCACCTGCTTTGAAACGGTAATCAAGGGCTGCTATGAGGTGTATGCTCTGTTGTGATTTTATTTTCTTGTTCAGAGTGGCATAGGTTACACCGCCGATGGTCGTAGTGTCACGCAGTTCTTTGAAGAAAGGTGCCTGATAGTACATACCTGCGGCAAAACGCAGCGTGACATCGTTATTCCAGTATGGCACAGCAGACAAGGATACGCGTGGTGAAACGATACTTTCTTCGTTAAATGACCAGTTGGCAAACCTTATACCATAGTTCAGCGTATAGAAATTCGTCTCCAATGGAGAAGGAAACTTCCATGTATCCTGTATGTAAGCCTCTATGCGTCGTGCACGTAGCGAGTTGCGCGCGGCAAGCGTGTATATCATATTCAGGTCGGTGCCAGTGTGTGGCATGACATAACCAGAAGAGTCGCGCATCTCGTATTCACGTGTGTTTTCCGTAATATGCTCCCATTTCATGGCTATTGCTGCCTGTATTGCGTGATGTCGTGTCTTGCGGTCAAGCATGAGCTTCAGGCTTGCCACGTTTGCCGTGAGGTAGTTGCGTGCGTACTCCATGTACGTGCCTACTCCCATATTCTCCTGCGTCTCTGTTTGCGAGAGCCAATACTGTCCTTGTATGTCGTATGTCTCCTGCTCTTTGGTGTGGAAAGCCGAACCAATGAGTGACACTACGGCTTTGTCGGAAATGGTGCGACGTAGGGTCAGCGTGCCGAAATAGGTACGGAAGAGGTCTTTCTCTTGTCCGTCGAAGTAAACTCTGAAGGCCTTCAGGTTATCCTGCGTACCGAATGTAGTCTCGCGGTCTTTGGGGTAGAAATTGTATTTTGATTGTGAGATGTCACCAATAAACTCCACCTGCCAGCGTTTGTTTGGGGTAAATGTCAGGTATGTCTGGTAGTCAATGAATTGTGGGTCATACTCGCCTGTGGTGTCAAAACTCTTCAGCAATGCTTTCGTCTGCTTGTATCTGAAACCGTTAGCCCAGCTGAATTTCTTTCCGCCCAGGCCTAAATATGCCGATGCTCCCAGCAGACTTGCAGACAGCGAAGCCTCCGTGCGGGTAGGACGATGGTAGGTAATGTCGAGTGCTGACGACATCTTGTCGCCATATTTTGCTTCATAGCCGCCAGTAGAAAAGGCTATCTTCTCCACCATGTCGGGATTGATTATTGACAGTCCCTCTTGCTGACCCGAGCGCACAAGGAAAGGACGATATACCTCAACATTGTTTATATATACAGAATTCTCGTCAAATGAGCCTCCACGCACGTTGTATTGCGACGATAATTCGCTGTGTGTGCTTACTCCTGCCTGCTGTTGTATGAGTTCTTCTACGGCGTTGCCACTGGCAGAAGGCGCCTGTTTAGCATCGGCAATGTCGAGTTCCTGAGCAGTTCCGCTCTGTCGTTTTTTCTCTGTTATTGTAACCTCCTGTAGTTCCTGACGGTCTTCATAGAGCGTGATTTGCAGGTTTTGCCTGCCACGTGGACGCCGTAGCACGCGTGTCTTAGCCTTGTATCCAATCATGGAGAAACGCACTACGACAGAGTCTGCCGATGAAAGTGACATGGAGAACTCGCCCTTCAGGTTGGTCATGACAACCTTTGCCTGTTTCAGGCATGACACGGTGCATAGTTCCACGGGATTGCCCTGCTCGTCCATTACGCGGCCAGTGAGTACGAAATCCTGCGCTACAGCGTGTAGGGCAAACAGAGAGAAATGAGCAAAGAGAACGACAGCGAGTAATGCTAATCTCGCACTTGTGCTGCTGTTCGTATGTTGTTTAATTACAGTATTCATCAGAATAATAACGCACTCTGGTTGGAAATATTGTATGGATTGCATGGTAAGTGGTGAAATTTTAGTTTGTCAGCGGTGCGTGTGATGAGCGTAAAAAACTATTAAAGCAGGGCATGAAAACATAAACGCACGTTAACACAAGCGCGGAAAAAATTAAAAAATATCAAAAGTAAGGGCTTAAATTCGTGTTTATGATATATTCTGTTTAACTTTGCAGTCGGAAATAAGTTAAAAAGGAGGGTGTGAACCAAGCCCGCCTATAATGAATTTCCATTGATAAATGAACAGAATAATATAACTCTTTAAGCAATGAAGAAGATAATGAAGAAAATCACGAAAAGCATTTTGTCAGCAGCAGGGGTAGTAACCCTTGCGCTTGGTACATCGTTTGCATTCTGCACCATTGACAAGGCTATGGCGGCATCGCCAGCAGCTATAGCTGGGCAGCCCGTTGACCTCACGGTAGCTGCTGAGAAAGCATTGCCATGTGTGGTACATATAAAATACGTGCAGAACTCGAAGGTGCGTGAGGTAGAGGTTCAGAGCGATCCGTTCGGTGATATGTTTGACCCATTCGGCTTCTTTGGTCAGCGTCAGCAGACACCGCAGAAACGCAAGGTGCAGACACCAAAGAAGGAGGCTACTGGCTCAGGCGTTATCATTAGCGAGGACGGCTATATCGTAACCAATAACCACGTTGTCGAGGGAGCAGACGAACTTATCGTGACGCTCAACGATAACCGCGAGTTCTCTGCGCGCATCATCGGTACTGACAAGAATACAGACCTGGCACTCATCAAAGTGACAGCCAGCGGACTACCTGCCATAAAAGTAATCTCAAGTGACGACATCAAGGTAGGCGAGTGGGTCCTCGCCATCGGTCATCCGCTCAACCTGCGTGCCACGGTAACCGCAGGTATCGTCAGTGCCAAGGCTCGTTCGCTTGGTGCCAATGGCGTTGAGGCTTTCATACAGACCGATGCTGCCATCAATCAGGGTAACTCCGGCGGTGCGCTTGTCAATGCACGCGGTGAACTGATAGGCATCAATGCCATGCTGACATCGCCTACGGGCAGCAACATCGGTTACGGATTTGCCATCCCTACCACTATAATGAACAAGGTAGTGGCTGACCTTAAGGAGTACGGCACCGTACAGCGTGGCCTCATCGGCATACAGGGACAGGACGCACGCTCATACATTGACTCGCAGAAAGAGCAGGGCAAGGAGATAGACCTCGGCACCAACGAGGGTATCTACGTAGCAAAGGTGATTGATGATGGTGCGGCAGCAGATGCAGGTCTTGAAGAAGGCGACGTAATCACGGCCGTTGACGGACAGAAGGTTACGAAGATGGCAGAACTGCAAGAGATACTTGCTACAAAGCGCCCTGGCGATAAGGTGACACTGTCATATCTGCATAAGAAATCGAAGAAGAACGCTACCGTTACGCTGAAGAACGAACAAGGCAATACCAAGGTAGTGAAAGATGCTGACCTCGACGTGCTTGGAGCCGTGCTTCGTGAGGTTAACGATAAGGAAAAGGCAGAACTCGACATCAAGTATGGACTGAAAGTAACCAAAGTCAACAGCGGACGTTTCCGTGAGCGCGGCATACCTGTGGGCTTCGTGATACAGACCGTCAACGAGCAGCCTATGAAGGAACTCTCTGACCTCAACGAGGCTGTCAAGAGCGCCAACAAGAGCAAAGACCCTGTGCTCTACATCAAGGGCCTCTATCCATCAGGCAAGAAGGAATACTTCACCGTACCATTGGAGGATGCGAAGTAAAGAACTCTGTATGAGGAAAAGATTGAAATTCAGGTAAATAACGCAGTAAAAACAAATCAGCATCTGATTGCCTTGGTAATCAGATGCTGATTGCTTTGTTATCGCATAGCAATTACATGGTAATCGCATAGCTTTTACTGTATAATCAGATAGCTATTACACGGTAATTGCATAGCTTTTACAGAAGAGATGTGAAAACAATGCGTGGGAAACAAATGTAAAGCCTTGAAATACAGGCGGTAAATCCGTCAGAAGACCGTCTTCACCAGTATCTCCTTGGGGTTGCTCTCAGAACGGCATAGATAGATGAAATGGAACCCAGCCTCTACGTATGGCTTCATCGAAGTAGAGCCACGCACCGATGAGCGTAGCATGTCCTCAATCTTGGAACGATGGGTCTCTATGGCCTCTGCATCGTCAAGCACGCCGCTGAAGGTGCAGTGGTAAGTATAGGTACGCGTACGAGTGTCAAAGGTCACACTGTCCGTGCGCACGTAATTGACAAAGGGCGTAGGACAATATTTCCGTGTGTAGTTCTTAGCCTCACGCGCAGCGCGCTCCTCCATCGTCTCTTGGCATGACGAAAGAAACAAGGCTGAAAAGGCAAGAATTGATATAAGATAGTTTTTTTTGGTCATAATGATACCCGAATTATGAAATTTTGATGCAAAATTAAGCTTTTTCCGTCAGAAATACAATAAAAAAAGAAAAAAAACATCCGTTTTGCTTGTATAATTGAAAAAAACAAATTATCTTTGCATTTATGAATCATATAAGAAACTTCTGTATCATCGCACACATCGACCATGGCAAGAGCACAATAGCCGACCGATTGCTTGAATATACCAATACCATTCAGATAACCGAGGGGCAGATGCTTGATGACATGGATTTGGAGAAGGAACGTGGCATCACCATCAAGAGCCATGCCATCCAGATGGAGTACGAAAAAGACGGAACGAAATATATACTTAATCTCATTGACACTCCAGGACACGTAGATTTCTCATACGAAGTCAGCCGAAGCATTGCCGCTTGTGAGGGCGCAATACTCGTGGTAGATGCCACGCAGGGCGTGCAGGCGCAGACCATCTCTAACCTTTACATGGCCATTGACCATGATCTTGAGATAATTCCCGTAATCAATAAGATAGATATGCCGGCCGCACATCCCGATGAAGTGGAAGATGAGATTGTAGAGCTCATAGGCTGTAAGCCAGAGGAAATTATCCGCGCCAGCGGTCGTACGGGTGAGGGAATATCGGAAATACTCGATGCTGTGGTAGAGCGCATACCCGCCCCGAAAGGTGATGCTGAAGCTCCGTTGCAGGCGTTGATATTCGATTCCGTGTTTAACAGTTTCCGCGGTATCATAGCTTACTTCAAGATACAGAACGGTTCGATACGCAAGGGCGATAAGGTGAAGTTCTTCAATACCGGCATGGAGTATGATGCTGATGAAATCGGCATACTCAAGATGGATATGGTGCCGCGTAAGGAACTGTGTACTGGCGAGGTAGGCTACATCATTTCAGGCATCAAGGATGCCAAGGAGGTGAAGGTTGGCGACACAATCACTCACATAGAGCGCCCATGCAGCGAGGCCATCTCTGGCTTCCAGGAGGTAAAGCCTATGGTGTTTGCCGGTGTCTATCCGATAGACCCTGCTGACTATGAGAACCTGCGCGCCTCGCTTGAGAAACTGCAGCTTAACGATGCTTCGCTGACGTTTATGCCAGAGTCTTCCGTAGCGCTCGGCTTCGGATTCCGTTGCGGATTTCTCGGACTGCTCCACATGGAGATAGTACAGGAGCGTCTTGACCGCGAATTCAATATGGATGTAATCACTACCGTGCCTAACGTGTCGTATATGGTTTATGACAAGCAGGGTGGGGTGAAGGAAGTACATAACCCTTCTGGCTTGCCAGAGGTGACAATGATAGACCATATCGAGGAGCCTTACATCAAGGCAACGATAATAACCGATGCCAACTATATAGGAGGTATCATGAAACTGTGTCTGGACAAGCGTGGAGAACTTATCAATCAGGAGTATGTGAGCGGCAACCGCGTGGAACTTCACTTCTATATCCCGCTGGGTGAGATAGTGATAGATTTCTATGACAAGTTGAAGTCGATTTCAAAGGGCTACGCATCGTTTGACTATCATATTGATTCGTTCCGTCCGTCGAAACTGGCTAAACTCGACATACTGCTCAATGGCGAACCTGTTGATGCCTTGTCAACGCTTACTCACAACGACAATGCAGTGACATTCGGTCGCCGTATGTGTGAGAAACTCAAGGAACTCATACCGCGCCAGCAGTTTGATATAGCCATACAGGCTGCCATAGGTGCTAAGATTATAGCACGAGAGACTATCAAGTGTGTGCGTAAGGATGTGACGGCAAAGTGTTATGGCGGTGACGTCAGTCGTAAGCGCAAGTTGCTTGAAAAGCAGAAAAAGGGTAAGAAACGCATGAAGCAGATTGGCAACGTGGAAGTGCCACAGAAGGCTTTCCTCGCAGTGCTGAAGCTTGATTGATACGGTTACAACTTATGTATATGCTGTTTAAACAGTATGAATTGAAAAAAATAATCCTACCTTAAATAATAATAGACAGAAATGAAAGACCTGACAATTCCTATTAGAGACGTGGCGCGCGAATTAGCACGTCGTTTCAGTACTATGACCTATGAGGAACTCGATGTTCTGGAGGGCATTATCATGCCGATGAAGTTCGTAAAAGGAGAGAAAATACTCAAGGACGGAGAAGTAAGCAAATATATATACTTCCTCTATCAGGGACTGATACGCCAGTATTATTTCAAGAATGGTAAGGAGATGACTTCGCATCTCGGTGTTGATGGCAGCATGTTTATGAGCGTAGAGAGCCTGTTCAAGGAAGCACCATCGCAGGAAACGATAGAGGCTCTGGAGCCGTGCTATGTCTATGCGCTGCCAAAGAAGCGCCTTGAAGAGGTTGCTTTGCATAACCAGAATATACAGATTCTTTATCGCAAGATACTCGAAGGACAACTCATAGAGGCTCAGATACATGCTGACCTCGTGCGCTTTGAGACTGCGCAGGACCGCTATCGCCGCATCTGCCGACAGATGCCAAAAGTTGTATTGCGTGCTCCGTTGGTATATATAGCCAGCTATCTGCAGATGACACCTGAGACATTGAGCCGCGTGCGCTCGTCAACACTGATTGATTAAGACGACGCATGGGATGCGATGATATGTAATAAGGTATGATTACCCTTTGGCTTTATATGATGCAAGGGCATCAAGTCAAGAGGTAATCATACTTTTTAATTCATTGTTCGTGGTCCGTAGTCCATGGCATCGTAACTCGTAATTCATAGTTTCGTAACATATAATCATACAAGGTGGGTTCTTATAATTCCCACTGTCAGATTTTTGAAAAACAAAAATATGACATAATGATATTCATATAATTGACTAATTTAACTCGTGGGAATTTTTAGAACCCACCATAACACCAATGCATACAAGGGAAGAAACACTGCAGGCTTTCTCGCGCCTGCTTGATATTCAGGATGAACTGAGAGAGAAATGTCCGTGGGATCATAAGCAGACCAACCAATCGTTGCGTCCGCATACTATAGAAGAGGCTTTTGAACTCTGCGATGCCATAATGGATGATGACCCGAAGGAGATACAGAAGGAAATGGGCGATGTAATGGAACACCTCGTGTTCTATGCCATGATAGGGCGTGAGCAGGGCAGGTTTGATATGTGCGATGTGCTCACTAAGGAAGCCGACAAACTCGTATTCCGTCATCCTCACATATATGGTGATAAGTCAGCAGCTAATTCAGAAGAAGTGAGTGCTATCTGGGAGCAGGTAAAGCAGAAGGAAAAGGACGGCAACAAGACAGTGCTGTCGGGAGTGCCGCGCTCGCTGCCCTCGCTCATTAAGGCCTACCGCATACAGGATAAGGCTCGCAACGTGGGCTTCGACTGGGATAAGCGAGAGGATGTCTGGGACAAGGTTTTTGAGGAAATCGGTGAACTGAAAGCCGAGTTGGAACGTGGCGACAGAGATTCTGCTGAGCGTGAAATGGGTGATGTGTTGTTCTCGCTGGTTAATGCAGCGCGCCTTTACCATGTGAACCCTGATACAGCCTTGGAACTTACCAACCGCAAGTTCATGCGTCGCTTCGGCTATGTTGAGCAGAAAGCTAAGGAACAGGGACGGGACATCAAGGATTTGACGCTCGGGGAAATGGATGATTTGTGGAATGAAGCCAAGGAAATAGAAAAAGAAACAGAGATAAATAGAAAATGAGAGTTGCACGGGTGATGTGATGAAAACTCCGAGTAGTGATTGTTAGAGTGCTCTAATGCCGTTGTAATCCACCGACCGTGCGGTTTCCAAGCTGTGATATATGCCGCATGCCGTAAAAGGACTCACTGACGACTATCATTGACCAACCTGCATTGTGGCCCGCCATTGGCAAGAGATGCGGTCTCTCGGTTTTTCTATTAATTGATGAGTATCCCAATCGAACCTGTACAACTCTCATGTAATGCAAAGTTACAAAAACAATTCATAATTCATGATTTGTAGTTGATAATTTACCTGTAGGATGTGTTTTTTTTCTCAATCCTTTCTTCGTTTCAATTTTTTTTTGTACCTTTGCACTTTCTTTTATGGAAGCTTCATGTGAGAAGAATGCTATGGTTAAGATAACATAGCGTAAATCAGGCATTTACTTAGGATAACATCATAAAGCAAAGAAGATATAATAACGAAAATGAAATTTATTGAAACAAACAACATCAAGGGCGATGTCTTTGGTGGTGTAACCGCTGGTATTGTGGCTCTGCCTTTGGCTTTGGCGTTCGGCATACAAGCCTTTGGCGGTGTCAATGACCCTGCTGCAGCACCAATAGGTGCGTTGGCTGGACTGGTAGGAGCAACATTGCTCGGATTTTTCGCCGCTCTCTTCGGGGGTACTCACTCGCAAATCAGCGGTCCTACCGGACCGATGACCGTCATTACGGCTTCACTCATCAGCGCAGCCTGGACGGCTTCAAGCGGCAATATCTCTGCAGTGCTTATTGCCATGGCTATGGCAGGCATGTTTTGCGGACTTTTCCAGATAATCTTCGGACTGATACGCATTGGTAAATATGTGCGTTACATTCCTTATCCGGTACTCTCTGGATTTATGAGTGGTATCGGTGTTATCATCATCCTGCAGCAGATATATCCGCTGATAGGCAAGAAATCACCAATCAGTACTATCGACATGATAATAGGTTTCCCAGCAGCTTGCGCCGGAGGCATCAGTTGGTTGGCACTGATACTCGGAGTGTGTACTATAGCTATAATTATACTTCTGCCTCGACTGACAAAGAAAGTGCCTGCTACGCTTGTGGCACTTATCGTTATGACCATAGTGTCGCTGCTTTGTTCGTTTGATGCTGCGCTGACCATTGGCAACATACCATCAGGCTTACCTCTGCCTTTCTTTATGAAAGATGGTATAAACCTTGAAGGCATTGACTGGTGGCAGACAATAGAAGCATCCATTATACCAGGCTTGACACTCGCTGGTTTAGGTTCTATAGATACGCTGCTGACGTCAGTTGTGGCTGACAATATTACGAAGACAAAGCACAATTCCAATAAAGAACTTATCGGACAGGGCATTGGTAATGCTGTAGCAGGTTTGTTCTGTGGTATTGCTGGTGCTGGTGCTACAATGCGTACGGTAGTTAATGTAAAGAGTGGCGGGCGCACGCAGATTTCGGGTATGGTTCATGCTTTGTTCCTACTTGCTATATTGCTCGGCCTGGGTTCATTGGTAAAATATGTACCGCTGTCAGTCCTTGCAGGCATATTGATTACCGTAGGCTGGGGAATAATCGACTTCCGTGGGTTTCGTGACCTCACACACATTCCTAAGGCTGATGCCTTTGTGTTGTTAGTGGTTTTCCTAATGACAGTATTCGTAGATTTGCTTACGGCAGTAGGCATAGGAATGGTAATAGCAGCAGTACTTTTCATGAAGCGTGCGGGCGACCTTGCGGAACGTCAGTATGAAGGCGGTGTGCTAAACGAAGGCTTCGACCACAATACTCCATGGGAGGATGAGACTGGCGTAACCGAAGAGATGAAACAGCATATCTACATTATGCGTCTTGGCGGACCAGTGTTCTTCGCTTCTATCACGGGTTTCAATAAGGTGATGCACGAAGTACCTACGGAAGGTATCAAGACTGTAGTAATCCGCATGAAACGTGTGACGTTTATGGATCAGTCGGGTGCTTACGCTCTTGAGACTGCCATAAAAGACCTGCAGGCTCAGGGCATTGAGGTGCTCATGACCATCATACAGCCGCAGGCTGATGCCATATTACATAAGACTCACATCATCCCTACGCTCATACCGGAGGAGCATACCTTCCAGACCTTCGAAGATTGCATAGAATATCTGAAGAAATAGATATGGCAGATGTTGTAGTAGAGTGATAGGAAATTGACAGTTTTCTACAGCTTCTACTACTTCCCTTCTATTTCAGTATGATGCTCTTTATCACTGTGGCAGAGGCACCGGTGCTGCCTGTGTGCTGCAAGTGGAAGCCACGGAAGTCGTTAGGATGCTGCATCGTGGCGCTTAGTGTCTGCTCCTTGAGTGATATTTTGTTTTTATTATAATTCTCTCCTTCATCCATGGATAGGATGGGGGAGGGAATGTTTTGTATTATGGCCTTGAGAACATCATGTTCTGCCGTGAGCGTCACGGTGCATCCACGCTTAAAGAGGTCGCAGCGCTCGGGTTTACTGATAGCAGTTATTGTGCCTTGTTGGTATTCTACGAGGTATGTCTCCACGGCATGGTCGTAGTCAGGGGTGCGTATAAAGCGCAATCCATAGCCCGTCAGTGTCTGGGTATCGAAGCAGATACAGATGTCGAGATACTGTCCTGTGGCAGACCCAAAGCCCTGTCCGGGTCCCTTGCAGGGGTCGAGTGTTACGATAGCAGAGCGTGGTGCGTCCTTCGGTGTGTTGTCGGTAAACATCAGACGGGCACCCTTTTGCAACTGTACCAATCCCCATGACCCCTCAGCACCGTCCATTCCTTCGGCATATCCCCATGCAGGCAGTGTAGGGTCGGGTTGCCATGGGTAGTCAGCCGTATCGCTTGGTTTGTAGCAGTCTATTGTCCATTGCCCTTGAATTATACGTGGCTGCTGTTGCAGAGGGAATGGAGGTAATGCCACAGGCAGAGGTTCCGTAGGCGTAGGCACATAGAGTGGCTTTCCATTGAGTGTGCAGTCGGTCATGCGGCAGAAGTGTTGTGGGTCGGGACGCTTGTTCCATTCAATCTTTATTTCGGGGTCGTCGCTCGTCCATCTGCAACGCTCCATGATGACAGGACCGCTGACTTTTGTCAGATACTGCGTACCATGGGTTTTTGAGTGTATGTCACAATCATAGAAACGCACACCGATATTCTTGTCTGTCGTGTAAAAAGGTTTGCTGGAGAAGAACGTGAAGCGACAGTTCTTGTAGGTACCAGTGCCACAGAGGGCATCGTCAGTACATTCGAAGTAGCAATCGTTATATGTGGTATGTGGCGCGCCGACAAACGGACAAAGGTTCAGTCGGGATATAAATCTGCAGTTCTTGAAACGGAAATCGTCGCCGTGGCAGATAGCTATCTGTGCCTGCACGATGGTTTGCTTACGACGGTTGCGGTTCATTTGCGGATTGCGCTCATAGATGAGATCTACGTTGCAGTAGTTGCCGAAGGTGATATTCTCGGCACTGACGCGGGAACCTTCCCATGAGAACATGGTGAAATTGCCATCAGCCCCCTGGGTTTGCCCACGGTTTACTGCCAGTACCACATCGTCAGCCCGTGTGCCCAGTCCTATGAGAGATACGTCAGATAACCGAACCTCCATTGCAAACGGAGTGCTGCCCGTGCGTGGTCTGCGTATTTCAGGGTCGTCAGGGTCATCGAGCCAATATACCGATGGCTCTATGTAGAGCGTGCGGTGCTTGCCTTCGTCACTGCGTTGCTCTGCAAAACGAAGAGCCTCTTCTACGCTATGAAACGTGAACCTGACGGGCTTCGTCTTTACGTTGCTGCTGACATACAGGCAAGTGTCAGACGATGTCATGCGCCTGCCTTCATAATGGAATATAGTCTGTGCGCTGGCTGGTATGGATATGCCACAGCAGTACAGCATTGAGAGTAGTATATGTTTTGCTGACATGATATTTGTGAATATAGTAAATATGTGCAGACAAAATTAAGTATAAGTTCTGAGATACGCAAATGTTTTGCAGGAATTTCTTAAACCTAAAATCCGCAGATAATTTTTCGATTGTCTGATTTTGTCACACTTCCCTCAAAGTGTCTGGGATATTATGCATTGTTTTGTGACGAATGGTATGCCTCTGCAATGTCATCGAGCGTGATGCCGAGCAGCTGCATCTGCCGGAACAGCTCTGGCAGGCGCTCCTTCATAAACTCCTTTTTACGAGACTTCATAATCTGTTTCTTTGCTCCTTTGGTCACGAAGTAACCCAGTCCGCGCTTGTTGTATATGATTTCCTCGCGCGCCAGTTGTTCGTATGCCTTCACCGCCGTGTTGGTGTTCACCTCAAGCAATACGGCATACTCCCTTACCGACGGTATGCGGTCATCGTCTTTATACACTCCAGACAGTATCTCGTCGCACAGGCGGTCTGCCATCTGTATATATATAGGTTTA
>OCVV012870351.1_pt1 | contig 90257 bp, 85 predicted proteins | sample 1539721 | NCBI WGS metagenome assembly OCVV01 (sample SAMN02144230, study PRJEB22623) | gut metagenome | biome: sheep rumen | host: Ovis aries | place: New Zealand
ATTTGCAGGATGGGCAGAAAGTGCTGATGGTTCAGTTGTATATTCAAATAAAGCAAGCGTTAATAATTTAACTGAAACAAATGGTGCAACAGTTAATTTATATGCTAAGTGGACACCAATTACATTTACAGTTGCATATAATAGAAATACAGGTACTGGTACAATGAGTAATCAGACATGTACTTATGACCAAGATTGTAAACTAGCAGCAAATGGATTTACTAAATCTGGTAATGGATTTGCAGGATGGAAGAAAAATAATTCTGGAACTGCATTAGCAGCCGGTACAAATATTAAAAATGCATCAAGTACAAGTACAACAATTACATATTATGCACAATGGTCTGCTTGTGGAAAAGGATATTATTTAAGTAATGGTGTTTGTGAAGCCTGTCCAAAAGGTTACTATAGTACAGGAACAGCAAATGCAGAATGTACAAAATGTCCTGATGGATATACAACAGATAATACAGGTTCTCAAGCAAAAACAGCATGTAAGATAACATGTTCAGCAGGAACAAGAGTTACTCAAGCAGATAAAAAATGTACTGGTAACTGTAGTACTGGATATAATATAGGGCAACATACTGTAGTTGCTGGAAATACAAGTAATAGCTGTAATGCTAATACATACTATGTAAAATATAATGGAAATGGTGCTACAAGTGGAAGTATGAGTAATTCAACACATACATATGGAACTGCTAAAAACTTAACAGCAAATGCATTTGCAAAAACAAATCATACATTTGCAGGATGGGCAACAACTACAACTGGAAATGTTGCATATGCAAATCAAGCAAGTGTTAATAATTTAACAACAGTAAATGGTGAAACTATCAATTTATACGCTAAATGGACTGTAATAGAAGATACAACAAGTACTGCAGGTACAGCTTGGGGTACTTTAGAACAAGCTGATAGAGATTATCAAGGATTCTATCATGGCGGTTGGGGAGACGGTGGAGCTCAATCTAACACAGTAGCGGCAGCAAATGCCGGAGATTCAAATGGATTAAAAATACCACTAAGTAAAGTTACAGTTTGTACAAAAGGTCAAACTTGTAGTGGTGGAGGAACAACACCAACTTGTTGGACAGGTAGTGGAAGAACTGTATGTAATTACTATGCAGCTGAAAAAATATGTTCACACTATGGTTTATATGTTTTACCACTTGAAGTTAGACTTAACTTTAATTTAAATACTGCTGTTGAAAATAAAGATAGAGAGTTAGATTATACTTTCTATCCTGGAGTAGGATATGCTTATACATTAGATTTATGTGCAAATAAAGATATAGATTTAGTAGATTATTGTCCTGATACTACTACTTGCCAAGGGGCACTAAATAATAAGTGCCAACCTGGTTATTATTGGGGATATAATGGCCAAGGTGGATATTTGACTTGGGGTTATGATAGCCATGCAGTATTTACAGGTTTATATAGTTCATATGATAAGAAAAGAGCATTTAGCGTAAGATGTGTAGATTACGATAGTTGGGATAATATTATATTAAAATAGAGGAACTGAATTTTCAGTTCCTTTTTTATTAAAAAATATTTATTAATTAATATTAAATATGTTATAATTCTATTATGAGATAGTACGGCGGTGAATAGGTATGAATAAATTTAATAAAATAATATTTTGTATCGCATGTTGTTTTTTATTAATTACAAATATAAAAGCAGCATGTAGTGATACAAGTCTTAATGATTTTGTAGAAAAATTAGAAATAAAATTTTTAGAACCAAGAACTGAAGAAGATTATGCTCCAGGATTCTTAAAATCATTAAAAGAAAATGAATCTCCAGGATATTATTATTATTTTTATTTTTCTGAAGATAAATATAATGGAAAAGATATTAATGAAACATTAGAATTAATAGCTTTAGATGGAGAAGGAAAACCAGGTATATGGAAATATCAACCTGCTATAGCTAAATATGGTGTAGGTGGATATAACGGAGTAGATGAAGAAACATATACATTAAAAGTAAAAGCAATATCAGGCGCTTGTAAAGATCAAATATTAAAGCAAACATCATATACTATTCCAAAGTTCAATATGTATGTTAATACAGCATATTGTGAAAAATATCCAGACCATGAATTATGTCAAACATTTACTGATAAAACAGAAGATATGAATGATGCAGATTTTGGAAAAGCAATGGCTGAATATGAAAGAAGTCTTAAAGATAAAAAACCTACATTTAAAAAATTTATATTAAAATATTATTCATACATTTTATGTATTGTAATACCAATTATATTAGTTTCTATATATTATAGAAGAAGAATTAAGAGATTGATAAAAATGAAAAATCAAATTGAAGATGGCGATAGAAGAATTAAAAGACATAAAAGGAAAGCAGAAGTATTTATTATATTTTTAGTTCTATTTGCTTTTTGTAATGTTAAAGCAGCTTCAGGATGCGATATACAAGTTGTAAGAACAAGATATGTTGCTTCAATAACTGGTACGCAAGTAAGCGTATCTCACTGTAGTTGGGGTAGTGAAGGAACTTTTACTTCACCAGACTTTGATAGTCTTACTGGCTCTGTTGGATGGGGTGAAGAGTTAGTCCCATATGGAGGAGACCCTTGTTCAGGTACTGGTGGCGGCATGATAAGAAGATGTGTTTTAAAGAAAGGAATTCAAGCATCTGGTGGCCAAGGTAAAATTGAAGTTGAACCACACTCTAGAAGTATAACTTGTAAGGATAATGCAGTACATGGTGTATGTAGTTTAACTCATAATTGCGATTGTAATAATGCATATACTGATGAAAACGGCGTTGATCATCCGGATACTCATAATTGTGGATGTAATGATGGTGGACAATGTCCTGATGGTACTTGTAAAAGACCTGGATCTCCATGTTCAAAAAACTATAGTTTATCCATGGGTGGAGGTACTTTTGATACTTATAGTGGCGCTGCTAAAGATAAAGCTGAAGCTTGCAAACAAATGATGCAGCAGCTAAAAGATGCATGTACGGGTTGGAGAAGTTACACACTACATGCATGTAAAACAGGTTCTTCAAAAGTAAGATGCCCTACATATCCATGCAGAAAAACAAGCACTACTGTTACACCAACAATTGAAACACATGAAATAGAAGGTGAATCATCATATTGTGTTAACCCTAGTTACCCAGCTTCATCTACTGGTTATAAAGAAATAAATTTAGATGCAAGTAAATGTGCTAATAGTAACTCTTCAGTTGACTGTGGTTATGCTAACATCTTAATTGAATCAAAATATCATAATGAAGTAACAAGAAAAAGTGATCCTTCTCAAGGAGTAATAACAGATGAAATGGTTGCTTTAGCGATGCGTTTATGGGGTGCCTATACTAACCAAGGTGGTTATGGTACAGTTGGACTTGGCGTTTATACAGGTGAACAATGTACTGTTGATTTAAATGGTGATTTAGGTGGTACTGATGCAGCACCATTCCAAAAATGTTATGAAATGACATATTTAAATCCAAATACTGGTAAACAAGATAAAGGATATTTAAATGTTTACAAAAAAACTGTTGAATATATGTTAACACCTTCTAATGTTACTAGTGTTGATTTAGACAAATATGATGCATTAAAAAGTGTAGAAGTTAAAGATGCAAGAGGTATATTTAATACATTACAATGTGTTGCCAACTCTGGTATTATATGTGGTGAAAACATGAGATATGTTTTAGCACTTTTCTATAATACTAAGAATGGTAATGAACATTTTAAAGAGCATTTAAATAAATTATTCGGTGAAGTTTCAGTATTACCTGTTAACATTTCTATTTCTTCACAAACTAATGTAATTGGAACAGATGTACAAGAAGGCGAAGAAATAATTGAAGAAGATTGTATAAAAGATAGTAATGGTGAGTGCGTAACAACAAAAACTATATTAAATATAGAATATGGTGAAGAAATAACTAAAGGAACTGAAAGGATTGATTGTGCTCCACTTTTATTAAAACAAAAAAATAATCCTGGTAGTTTAACTGAAAAAGAAAGAATGGTTTTAAATTATTGTAAATTTGAAGTTGAAGAAATTAGAGTTTACTATAATGATGGATCATTTAGAAAGTATGTTAACTATGTTAATGGTGAAGGAAAAGATAGAGATTATTATCAAGATTGTAAAATGGTAGATAATGTAGAAAGTTGTGGCCCTAAGGTTACAACACCAGGTACAATATCTGGAATTAGCGCATGTCAAAAATCATTATGTGCTATGTCTACAAAAATATATGCAGATTGTACAGAAGATATTAAGAATATAACAGTTGTTACTACTTATAATGAGTCAACAACTTCATATGGTATTAAAAAGTATGTATCTTGTGATGCTGCTAACCCTATGATTAATGATGGTATAACAAATCAATTCTTATATAAAATTGAACCATTTGAAAAGACAAATAATGTTCCGAAGAAAAAGACTAAACAATATTATGAAATAGAATTAAACTGTGATGCTGATTGTGAAGATACTTCAATTAAGAGAAGTTCTCAAGCATGTGGTGAGCCAAAAGTATCAGATGTAAAGAATTATACAAAAACAGGTACATATGAAACATCTATTAATGATCCATCCTTAAGTTGTATATTAAATGCTTCAGTAGCAAATAAAGCAACTTATGATTATAGTGATTATTTTGGTGTTAATACAGATGTATGTAGAATTTATTGTAGTGACTCTGCTCATTATTATTTAGCAGATAAAACAGTAATATATAATGGTTTATCATTCAGATTTGATATTGAAAAATCAGCAATAAAGAAAAATAGTTCAGTTAAATCTCTTGACAGTATTATTGAAATGAGAAGAGATTGTGTATCTGAAATTTACTATGATAGAGTAACAAGTAGTAAGAAATTTGGTCAAATTGCTGCTACATATGGTTTTGATGAAACAGATATTGAAGCATTAAGTGCTGTTGATACATGGAAAGAATTATATAATGCTATATATAATAGAGTAAGAAGTAGAGAAAATAATCGTAATGAATTATTAACTAAATTAATCTATGATTTATATAACTGTAATTTATATTCTGAAATTCCAATTGCACAACCAAAAGATAATACTGTAGGTCCAATTTTTGAAAACTCTATTAAGAAAAAATATACTGCAAGTAATAATTATGGTTTTGAAGATTGTACATTAAATAGTAATACAAATAATTGTATTAGTTATGAAGGTATTACTTATGACGGTGGAGCTCAATATGCACCAGGATCTGGTGGAGCAAAAGCTGGATTAAAAGATGTTGGAGATGCAAGAGATACAATATTATTTGCACATACTCTTGAGTTAAATCCAAATACAGCTTCAATATCAAAAGTTAAATATTGTAAAGGTAAAGGATGCTTTGATTACAATAAATATGTTATAAGTAAGAATTATAATATTAATGGTAATAATGCTGCTAAAGTTGATGAAAACTTAAAACATGGTGAGTATTTATTACCTGATCAAAGAATTAATCCTTCACATGAGAATGCATATAGAGTATCTAATTCCCCAGATGAAAACGGAAAGAAATATATTCAATATGCTGATTCAGCTCAACATTTAGAGAGCGTAAATTATATAAACAATAATAAAAGTCTTACTAGTAAAGATGTACCTATAAATGATTATGCTTACTTTACAATTTCAACTAAAGTAGGATATTACAATAAGAGTACATTCCAAGCTAAAGCTTATACTGGTGATGTATATGATACAACTTATGGTTCTAATTATAATGATGTAGCATTACCAACAAGAGTTAATGTTCCTTCTGGAACATATCCAGCAACAGTAATTCCTAAAGAATGTCCTATAGTAAATGGAAGTAAAACTGGAACAAATTATTATCAATGTTCATTTAAGAGTTATATGGGTGAAACTGGAACATATCATAGAAATTTTGATGATTCAGATGTAGAAGGTAAGCCAAAATTATTAGATAAGTTCTATACAGCAATTAATAATGATGATGCAACAACATTCTCATGCTGGTATATTAATAAATATGCTTATGATAATGATCCTCAAGCTATTTATAGGAATGTTGAATTAAATGATATATTCCCATCTAATAGAATTATTGGAAAGAACTGGTCAACAGCAGAAGCAAATGAATATATAAATGCTACTGAGAATTATGTTAATCAACAAGGTATATTACAATACTATAATAAGCATTTAGAATATAGTTATACTTTAGATCAAGATGCTCTAAAGAAAATTAGAGAAGATAATAGTAACAATAAGAAGTATACTAATGATAACTTATATGCTGGTTCAGTAGATGAAAATAAATATACTGAGTTAAGATCACTATTTCTTGATGCACAAAGTTTACAAAATTATGGTATAATTGATAATAGAAGCAACGCGTCTAGGGGAGAATCAGAATATACTTATGAGCTAAAGACAAGCAAAAAAGGAGGAAATTAAAAAATGAAGGAATCTATGTGGGGCTATATGTTAATAGCATTAGGATTAGTAGTTATTACAATAATCGTATTAGTGCAAAATATAACAACTACACAAGAAGAAGATTATTATTTAACAAGAGAAATTCTACAAGCATCTATGATTGACGCAATTGATTATGGTACTTTTAGATCATCTGGTGAAGTAGTAATGATTAAAGAAAAATTTGTTGAGGTATTCATTAGAAGATTTGCAGAAAGTATTAGTGGTGCAAAAGAATACACTTTAGAATTTTATGATATTAATGAAAATCCTCCAAAAGCTACAGTTAGAGTTCTTACAAATTCAGGTGATACAACAGTTAGTGAAAATGCTGAAGATTTCAATGTAGACTTAAATACATATTTAACAGGTATACTTGAAACTACTGATTCTTATCTAGCAGCTAAATCAGAGTTTTGTAGAGAAAACCCTGGTGCAGCAGTTGTTGGTATAGATCCTGTAATTGGTAGCTGTGACAATACAAACTGTAGTAAAATCTGTCCATAATTAAAAATAAAGGCTTTCGAAAGAAAGTCTTTTTTTCTTTAATTATGTAAAGTAGTTAATCTTTTTTATAATAAATTGTGGTAATATGGTAATATATATTATAGGAAGGTAATTAGATTGAAAGAGTATATTGTTATATCTTTGGAAGGTAATACATTAGTCTTTAATTATAGAACTATTAATGATGATGAAAAAACTTTCGTTAATAAAAATAGTTTTTATAAAGACTGTCTTTTTTATACTCTAAAATACTATAAAAACAATAAAAAGAAAGTATATAATACAATAGAAGTAAATACTAATAATTTATATGTTACTACTATGAGAATTAGTAGATTAATAACATTTAAATATGCTTTTGTTTTATTTGAAGGTCTTAAATTATCTTCGCTAATACTAAACTTTTTATCAACAATTGATATTGAAGATTATGAATTATTTTTAACATCTAAAACTTTAAAAAATATTGATTGTTATTTTATGCCTAGTACTTATGTAACTAAGTTTAATAATAATGGTGTAAAAGTTAATATGTTTAGTACTAAGAAATTATCTAATAAGTTTATGGCATCTCAAAATGTTTTAACTGAGGATTCATTATATTATAAGAAAACAGTTAATGTTAATGAAGAATATGCTGGTTTAATAGATGATTTAACAGAATTTTTAAAAATTAATTATAAATTAAAAGCTATACATTTATATGTGTTTTCTAAAGAATTAATAAATACATTAATAGATTTAGTTAAAAAAGATGAATCAAGAAATGTAGTTATATTCTTGCATCAAGGATATGACAAAGGTGATTTCATTGTTAATAACTTCTCATGGTTAAAAGAAATAAGTGAGAAGTGTAAAGAGGAATATACTTGTGAGTTTAGAATTATATATTCTTCTGCTTTCCTAAGAAATAATTTATTTAAACAATTAACTTTCAATAATTTAAAACTTATATCTATATTATGTATTTATATATCAGTTGTATGTATTATGCTTATAAAATCATATGAATATATTGAGAAAATGAGTATTAATACATTATCTAGTGATTTAATAAATGATTCATATGCTTTACCAGATGAAGATGATAATGGCGATGGAATGTATGTTGTAGATCCATTAGAGGAAACTGATGAGATATCTAATATGACTAAAGAAGAAGCTAAGAGTAAATATAGTTTTGAAAAATCATTTAAGAAATTAAAGAAGATTAATAAAGAAACAGTAGGTTATTTAATTGTTAATAATACTGAGATATCTTACCCAGTAGTACAACATTCTGATAATAGTTATTATTTAAAGAAGGATTTTTATAAGAGAACAACTAGTATGGGATGGATTTATTTAGATTATAGAAATAATATAGAAGAATTAGATGATAATAGTATTATTTATGGACATAGTATGTTAAATGGAACTATGTTTGGAACACTTAAAAAAGTATTATCTTCATCATGGAGAAAAGAAGAAGATAATATGATAATTACTCTTGATACAGAAAATGGTACTTTAAAATTTAAAATATTCTCTGCTTATAAAGTTGATTACACAACAGATTATTTAAGAAATAAATTTAATACTAAAAAGGAAAAAGAAGAATTCATTAAACTAATTAGAGGAAGAAGTAATTTTAAATCAAGCACTAAAGTTGGTGCTAATGATAAAATATTAACATTATCAACTTGTACAGGAAGTAATAATAAGAGACTTGTTGTACATGCTGTGTTATTAGGAGATGAAGAAGAATGAAAAGGTATTTAAAATTATTGGTTGTATTTTTGCTAGTGTGTCCTATATTTATTAGAGCTGCAGAATGTGATTATAATAGACATACTGAATATATGAAATATGCAAATTATATTACATATGAAACAGAGTATAGTTTAGGAGATAATAAGTTTACTGTAAAATTCTACAATGTTATTAAAGGTTTTACATTAAAAATTGGGACTGTAAGATATACACCTGATGAAAATGATATGGTTACTATATCTGAAATAAATGAAGGAAAAGTTCTTGATGTATATATTTATGGTAATGATGGATGTTCTTCACAAGCAGGTAATCTATCTATAACGTTACCATATTACAATCCATACTATAAAACTCAAATATGTAAGGGTTATGAACAATTAAATTTATGTGCATCACAATTTACTACAACTAAAGCTACAAAAGAGATAATAGAGAAGACTAAAGCAAACTATGATAATATAATTATTCAAAGAACTGATCCTGAAGAAGAAAAGCCAGCAATTATTAGTTTTATTAATAAAGCTAAAGATATTTTTGTTAATTATATATTAAAAGTATTATTAGCTTTAGGTTCAGCTGCACTTACAATAGTTTATTACAATAATAAATTAATTAAAGTAGAGCATGGAGTATAAAAGCATTTAATCAATGCTTTTTTCTATTGAAATAAATAAAAGATTTGTGCTATAATACTTTATAGAATAGATAGTTCTAAGGAGGAATAAAAATGAGGAGTATGTTAATAGGAGTAAAAAGGTTTATTACAAATAAAAACACAATAACAATAATAGCTATTATTGGATCTTTGTGTTTATTATATTGGGCCTATAATAAAAGAATTGAAGATGCTACTAGTCCAAAAGCAGTAGTAACAGCTATCAATGAGATTGGGCCAAGAACATTAATCACAAGTGATTTGATTACTGTTAAAAAGATTCCTGGTAAAGTAATTGAAGGAGCTTACACATCAACATCACAAGTAGTAGGAAAATATGTATCAAATGATGCTGTTATACCTGCTAATGGAATGTTCTATGAAGGAATGGTAAAAGAATGGAATCAATTACCAAGAAGTGTTTATGGAGATATTCCAGATGGAAATACAGTAATTGCATTAAAAGTATCTATGGATAGTACATATGGTAATTCAATTTTCCCTGGTAACTATATAGATTTATATTATACAGATGTTGAAGATAATGGAAAATTAATTCTTCAAAAATTTATAGAGAGTATTGAAGTACTTGCTGTTGTTGATTCTGGTCTAAAAAATGTTTTTGAAACAAATGGAGACTTATCAGCACCATCATATTTAATATTCAGTGTACCAGAAGATATGTATTTGCTACTTAAAAAAGCCTCATATTTAAGTGGTGAAATATTCCCAGTACCTAGAAATGCAAAATATACAACAGGTCAAACAAAAGAAACAAGAATTGTTTGTACTTATATTCAACAACGTATATTATCTAGAACTATTGACGTTAATAATAAAGATAAAAACTTAACAATCGATGGTGACAATGGAAGTCATATTGATGCAATGGTAGTAGAGTAGGAGGGGAAACATGAAAGTATTTAAAAATAAAACAGTTGTAACAATCTTAGCTGGTATCATTTGTGTTATTATACTTGCATTTGCATATAATAATAGAGTATCTAAAAAGATAGATTCAGTTGATGTATTTGTAGCTAAAGTAGATTTAGCTGCTAGAGAACAAATCACAGCTGAAAAGATTACTAAAATTAAAGTAGCAGCTAGTGCATTAACTAAAAATGTTATAAGAAATGAAGAAAATATTAAAAATAAATATGTAAACTATAATACTAAAATACCTGAAGGAAGTTTCTTCTATACAAATGCTGTAGTAGATTGGTCATCAATGCCAGATGCAGCTTGGGGAGAAATTCAAGATGAACATACAGTATTCTCACTACCAGTTAATAACCAAACAACATTTGGTAACTCTATTTATCCTGGAGATAAAATAGATATTTATTATAAAACTAATGATGGTAGTTTAGTTTATGGACCATTAATTACAGGAATTGAAGTATTAGCAGTTAAAGATAGCGCTGGTTATCATATTAATCAAAAATCTGCTTCTCAAAAAGATGCAGTAGCATTAATATTTGATGTTTCTGAAGATATGTTTTTATTACTTAAGAAAGCATATTATTTAGATGGAGCTAATAGTTTAGTACCAGTTCCAAGAAACTCAAATTATAGTAGTACTGAATCAGAAACAGTTGTAAGTAGTGATTATTTAAAGAACTTAATCATTAATAGATCTAAGGATGTACCTTTAGATGTAGTAACTAAATCAGAAAATGCAAATATTCAAGTAACTCAATAAAAAAAGAAGGAAGGATAAAAATGGAGGATGTTGTTTTTTCACAAATAGATTTTGGTTTATTTATGCCTCTTTTAGAGGATGATGATGTAACAGATATCTCTTATTCAAATAATGGTCAATTATGGGTTAAAACACTTTCTCAAGGTGTTCAACCAAGACATATAGAAGGGCTTACAAACGAAGTTGTTGAAAAGCTTGCTTTTCAATGCTCAAATGTCATGGGTAAAACATTTAATATGGCGCATCCTTTCCTAGATGCTGAAAGCGCTGAGTTACGTCTTAACTTTGTACATAATAGTATTGCTACTAATGGAATTGCACTATTAATAAGAAAAACTCCAGCAAAGATAAGACTTAATAAAGAAAAATTAATTCAAGAAGATTATGTATCAGTTAAATTACATGATTTTCTAATTACATGTGTTCAAAGCCACTGTAACATCTTAGTTAGTGGAGAAACTGGTTCAGGTAAAACAGAGCTTGTTAAATACTTAGCTAGTCACACTAGGGAAGATGAAAAAATTATAACAATTGAAGATACTTTAGAACTTCACTTAGATAAGATTTATCCTAATAGAGATATAGTTGCTATGAAAACAAATAATATAGCATCATATACTGAAGTTCTTGTAACTTGTATGCGTCAAAACCCAAGATGGATTTTACTATCAGAGGTTCGTTCTGCTGAAGCTGTTATGGCTGTAAGAAACTCTATTTCTTCTGGTCACAACATTTTATCAACAATTCACTCTGATAAAGCATCAAGTATTCCAATGCGTTTATATTCTCTTTTAGAATCAAGTCAAGAAATTGATCAATTCTTAAAGAGTATTCATAGATATGTACAAATAGGAATTCATGTTAAAGGTTTCTTTTCTAAAAAATATGGAAGATTTCAAAGAGAAATTACTCAAGTTTGTGAGTTCTATGTTGATGATGAAGCTAATGAAGCTAAGGTAAATATTTTATATCAAAGAGATTTAGCTGGAAATGAAACATATAATAATCCAACTTCTCACTTGATAGATTATATGGCAAGCCAAGGTGTTGAAATGAGACCTGATCCATTTGTTCCTATCGATAATACATTGAAAGAAACTACTGATGAAGTTGCAGTTGATAATGCAAATGTTGTTCAAGTAGCAAATGAAGCTCAACCAGAGCAACAAGTTCAACCTCAACCTCAAGCAGTAGAAGCACCACAGCCAGTTCAACAACCAGCTGCGGAAGCACAAATCGTTGCGGAAGCTCCAGTTGAGCAACCTCAACCAGCACAAAGTAGTAATTTAGAAATATTGGAGATATAGGAGGTGTATTTGAATGTATATTGAAATTATAATTGTTGGCGTAATAATCTTATTTGTGTTCGTATATAGAATGAATACAGGAAATAATTCTTATAAGTTCATTGCTAAAAACGTCGGAAATGCATATGAAAGATTTTCACCATATTCATTTAGAGTAGTTCGTGAAAAGGCTAAAGAATTAGGCCAAGAATATACTACTAGACAATATTTGATACAAATAACAGTATTTGGTGTTGTAGCCGCATTTGTTTCATATTTATATTTCTATAGTATATTATGGAGTATTATTTATGCAGCAGCAGCAATTGCATTCGTTCCATATTTAGCATATATGAGGTGTAAAAAGGCATATAGTGAGTTTATATTTGAACAAATTCAAATCTATACTACAAACGTTATTATGGAATATAATACTCAACAATCATTTGTTAAATCATTAGAAGGAGTTAGAGATTCTGGTGTACTAGAAGAACCAATCTTATCTGATGTTAAAGAAATGATTCAAATGGCATATGATAGTGGTACTATTGATGATGCTGTTAGATTTATGAATGAAAAATATGATTATTATGTAGTTAAAAACATGCATCAATTATTTATTCAAATCACAAGAGAAGGTTCTAAAGATTCAGGTGAAGCTTTAGAAGGAATGCAAATGGATATAGATATGCTTGTAGAAAGTGTATATAGAGATAGAATAGATAGAACAACATTCTATACACAATTCTGTACATTCGGTATTATGCTTTATTTCTTAGTATTACTTGTACAGTTATTAATTGGTAATGATGGTTACCTAACACTGCTCGAGGAGTGGTATGTTGTAATACTATTGCATATGGTAATCTTAATTAATACATTCTTCTTATTATCAGGTATTAAATTTTACCATGAGGATGTGGGGGCTGAATAATGATAGAGATTTTAATAGTTGGTTTAATAATGATATTTGTATTTACTTATGTAGGTGCATTTAACTTTAGCAAATTTGTAGATGATAATAAGGCATTATTTACAAAATTAAAAGAAGATGATTATGAATTCCTTGTTAGAGCAAAATATGGTGAACAAGTAGATGTAGATGAAAAATTCCAAGGAAGAGTAAAAACTGCAATTATTTCATTACTTGTATCTGCTGCAGTAGCTATTACAAGTTTTGAAGATGCAAACTTTGCTATCAAAATAGTAGTAGTACTTGGATTTACTTATTTCATGTATAAAGATGATTATAGAAAAGTAAGTAGTTTTTATAAGATCCACTTACATGATATAAACTTAAAACTACCATATTATTTAAAGAGTTTAGAAATCTTAATTCAACACTATACAGTTCCTGTAGCTATTACTAGAAGTGTAGAGGAAGCTCCAGAAATGTTTAAACCTGGACTTAGAGAATTAATTGCAGCTATAGATGCTGGTGATTCTACAATTGAACCTTACATGGCATTTGCAAGACGTTATCCAGTAAGAGATTCAATGAGAATGATGAGACTTCTTTATAGACTTAGTCTTGGTAGCCAAGAAAGAAAACAAGAACAATTAACTGTGTTCTCAAGAACAATATCTAACTTACAAGCAAAATCAAGAGATACTAAGTATAAAGAAAGATTAGATAAGATGGAAAAGAAAACTATGACAATGCTTATGGCAACAGGAGCAGGTGTTATGGTTATACTATTGTTAAGTGTTTTACAAACATTTGGCAGTATGTAATTAATATTCTTGAAGAAAGAAAAAAGTTATTATATAATTAAAATATAGATAATAAAGGAGGAAATGTAATGAAAGAAGCAACTGGTGAATTAAATATGACAGTAGTTACATTAATTGCAATCGCAGCTATTGCAGCATTATTCTACTTTGCTATTTGGCCAATGGTACAACAAATGTTAGTACAACAAACTTGTAATACTTATGGTACAAACTATAAAGCTGTTAAAGGTGAAGTAGCTTCTACTAGTGGAAATGCTACTGTAAACGTTTGGTGTTGTTGTAGTGACGGAAGTAAAACTTGTTCAGAAAGCAACGCTAATTGTATAGTTGTAAAATCTGACGAAGACAAAGAAGAAGCAGCAACTGGAGATTAAGATTTAAAAAAGGTATTAAAAAATAGAAAGGAAGGTAAGCTCGTATGAGAGAAGCGATTGGTGGTACATGGTTATTTGGTATTGTAATATTATTCATAGCTCTTTTTGCGAGCTTTCTTGCTTATTCTATAAGCTACACAAGAGCTTTTAATACTAAAAATGAAATTATTAATTTAATTGAAAGAAGCGAAGGTTATACTTCATGCACAAAAGGTCAAACTGATGAAGATCAGAATGGTGATAAAGGTGCATGTGAAGTTAAAAATATGACTAATGAGGAACTTGCAGCAAATAAAAGTGTAGAATCTCAAGCATATTATAAAATCATTAAAGCTGGATATAACTATTCAGCTGCTGAAACAATTGATTGTAGAAGCGTAGGACATGCAGAAAAGGATGCTATGCCTGGTGGTTATTGTGTGACTAAGTATTGTCAAAAGGCTGATGATGGATCAGGTTTAGGACTTGATTCTCAATATTCTACATACTATAAAGTAACAACTTTTATTGCTTTAAGATTACCTGTAGTTAATATAGTATTCAATATTCCTATCTCTGGAGAAACCAGAACAATTTATTATGATTCTGGTGACATTTTAGATTGTAGCGAAACAGGAGGGGATTAATAAATGAATGTAATGATTTATAATAAATATAAAGACCTTCTAATGGGACTAAATATTGATGTTATGAAGTCTCTAGAAGGTGTTTATAATGTAGATGAAATTATTGATACATTTACAAATTTTTATTATGACAAAATGATTCTTGATATTACTGCAATTAGAGATTATCAAAATACTGATAATCTTCAAAAATTAGCTATGAATATCAATATGGAAAATGTAATTTTATTATTAGATGATAGTCCTGAAACAAATACAAAGACTTATTTATCTAAATTAATATCTTTAGGAATTTATAATTTTACTAAAAATATTGATGGTATTAATTATTTATTAGTTCATCCTCATTCATATAGAGATGTAGTTAATATTCATAATTTATCTGAATTAGATAACGAAATGGCATCTAATAGTGCACCAGAGAGTAAAGGAAATACTTTTATTACTGATATTCCTGATAATCCAGTTCCTATGCAAAGCGTAGGAAATAATAGAGTAAGAATAATAGGATTTAAGAATGTAACTCCTCATGCTGGAGCAACATCACTTATCTATATGATTAAAAAACAATTAGGTAGTGCTAGAAGATGCGTTGCTTTAGAGGTAAATAGAGTGGATTTCTTATATTTCAATGAACCTGGTATGTTAAGTACTACTACTAATGACATATTTAAGGATATAATGAAAAATCAAGATAATGATATTATTCTGTTAGATTTAAATGATTATAATGATACGGATATATGTACAGATGTTATTTATTTAATTGAACCATCAACTATTATGATTAATAAAATGATGAGAAAGAATAAATCAATTCTTGAAACATTAAAGAGTGAAAAGGTTGTTTTAAATAAATGTGCATTAAATTCTGAAGATGTTGCTACATTTGAATATGAAACTAAATTAAGAGTTTTATGTGCAGTACCTTGTGTAGATGATAGACAAGTTGTTATTGGACCAATTAAAAACTTTATTAGTAAACTTAATTTATAACGTAAAAATAGTGTAGTTATATTGACATTTTTAGTAATTTTATATTAAAATTGAAGTAGTGGAGGAGGATTTGTTATGTTTTATATGTTAGATACTATTAATTCTGCTGAAGAGTTATGTGGTGAATTATCACCAGCATTAAGAATTGTTGGTATTGTTTATAAGGGAATCCAAATTGTAGTACCAATTATATTAATCATAGTAGGTATGATTGATTTTGCAAAAGCCGTTACTGAAAAGAGTGAAGATAAGATTAAAGAAGCACAAAAGAAACTTATCGCTAAAGCTATTGCAGCAGTACTTGTTTTCTTAGTAACTGTTATCGTAGGTGTACTTATGAGCATTGTTGGTAACAAAGAATATGAAAAATGTATGGATTGTATTAAACATCCATTCGATTCAAAACAATGTCAAGCTTCATTAGAGTAATAATAAGAGTTTTTAACTCTTTTTTTTTGACCTTCGTTAAGTTGAAATAATATACATTAAGTGATATAATCTTCACGAAGGTATTTATATGAAAAAAAGGGAAGTTGATTTGAAAAAAACTGTTAAAAAGTTTGTTTCTAATAATATTTTATTTTTATCATATATAGTAATTTCTGTTTTAACAGAAGTTTTTTTGCGTATTTCTACAGTTGGAGGACATTTCTATATTAAAGCTTTATATGCTGATGTAGCATTTGCTTTATTAGTAGGATCTTTTGGTTATTTATTTAAACCTAAAAATAGATTTGTATATTATTTTATTATTTTATTCTTTGATGTAGGATTATGTGTTGCTAATATTATTTATTATCAATTTTATACTTCTTTTATTTCAGTAGATTTACTTTCCACAGCATCTATGATAGGACAAGTTAATGATTCATTATTTGCTAAGATGCATATTAGACATTTCTTATTTTTAATATTTTTAGTTATTTTTGTTTTAATACATTTAAAACTTAAAAAAAATAATTATTATGAAAAGCTAGAGAATAAAGAAGAAACAATTAAATATAAAAATATAGTTATACCAATTATAGTAATAGTTGTTATATTATTTGGAATGTCTTTATTTGATATACATCTATATGCTAAGAAATGGAATAGAGAAAATATATTAAAAAGATACGGTATGTATGTTTATACAGTTACTGATATGATACAAAGTATACATCCAAAAATAGATAATTTATATGGTTATGATGAATCAGCATTAGCATTTAGAAATTATTATTCATGTAAATGGGATGAAAAAGAAATAGTTAATCAATATACTGATTTATTTAAAGATAAAAATGTATTATTAATACATATGGAAAGTATACAAAACTTCTTAATTGATTTAAAAATTAATGATAAAGAAGTAACACCTTTCTTAAATAAATTAACTAAAGAAGGAATATATTTTAATAAATTTTATCCTCAAATAAGTGTAGGTACATCTTCAGATACTGAATTTACTTTAATGACTGGCTTAATGCCATCTTCAAGTGGTACTGTATTTGTTAATTATTATGATAGAACTTATCATAGTATGATAGAGTATTTTAATAAACAAGGATATTATACATTTAGTACTCATGCTAATGACGCTGATTATTGGAACAGAAAGACTATGTATAAAACTATAGGTTATAAAGATTTTTTTGCTAAAGAAAGCTATATAGTTCCTGAAGATGAGGAAAGTGATGAATTAGTAGGATTAGGTTTATCAGATAAGTCTTTTTTTAGACAATTTATTCCTAAATTGAAAGATATTAAAGAAAACAATAATAAGTTCTTTGGAACAGTTATTACATTATCTAATCACTCACCATTTAGTGATATAGAAGCATATGGTGATTTTGATGTCACTATGAATTATTCATATACTACTGCTAGAGGTAAAAAGGTTAGTGGACAATCTCCATATTTAGAAAATACTACAATGGGTAATTATATTAAATCTTCTCATTATGCAGATAGTGCTTTAAAGGAGCTTTTTGAGGGCTTAGAGAAAAATAATTTATTAGATAATACAATTATCATATTATATGGAGATCATGAAGCTAGAATACCTAAATCAGACTTTGAATTATTATATAATTATGATCCTATTGAAAATAGAATAATTGATAGAGAAGATGAAGAATATATAAGTATGGATAATTATTCATATGATTTATTAAAAAATACACCATTAATTATTTGGTCAAAAGATATAGAATATAATCAAATAATTTCTAAAACAATGGGTATGTATGATGTTCTTCCTACTATTGCTAATATGTTTGGATTTGAAGAAAAATATTCTTTAGGTCAAGATATATTTAATGATGGAGAAGGTATAGTAGTATTTCCAAATGGTAATGTACTTACTGATTCAGTTTATTATAGTAATATTAATGAAGAATATATATCTTTAAATGAAGGACCAATAAGTGAAGATTATATTAATAATATAAAAGAATATGCTAATGAAGTATTAGAAGTTTCTAATGGAATTATTACTCATAATTTAATAGAGACAGAAAGTGATAAAGTAGGTAAATGCAATAAAAAATAAAGCTTAATTAGCTTTATTTTTTATTGATTTCTTTTTATTTTTTTTAGGTTTAATTTCTTTCTTTTCTTCAGATTCAATTGGTTTAACATCTTTGTTTTCTTTTGCATCTATTGGTTTAACATCTTTATTTTCATCTTGAGTTACTTCTTCAACACTTTTTAATTCCTTTTGTTTTTTCTTTTCTTCAGCTTGTCTTTGTTTTTCTTCAATCATATTTAATAATTTCTTTAATTTCTTTTTAGAATTTGATCTAGATACTAAAGCTAATAATGTAACAAACATCATTAATCCACAAGCTGCGGTTAATATAATAACTAAATCTTTATAATCATCTTTATTTTTATTATCTGTAGGAATAATAGTATCTTTTACATTTTCTTTTTCTTCTTCAACATATCTAACAGCCGTATTAGTTTCATCATCATATAAATAATAACTATCTAAACCAGTTATTAGATTTCTTGCTTTTAAAATATAATAATTATTAGCATAAGCTAGTTTTAATGAATTAAATGTATGATTACCAATTGTTACAGTACTTTTTGTATATTTCTCACCAAAATCTTTATCTATTTCTAATGGATATAGTTCTAATTCATCTAATTTAACATCAAAATATTGACTATATGTATTATTAACTGAATCATAAATATATAGATTTGTTTCTTCACTATTTTTAAGACCAACTAATGTATATTTATTAGTTTCATTATAGAATGCAGGAACATCTAATTCATTTATTTTAATAGTTGTTTTTTCATATCCATCAGGACATTCAAGAGCACTTTCTCTTTTAACAACTGTTAAGTCTTGACCATTTACATTTACTATTATTGGATTAGGATCTATAACATTAACAGTTATTTTATAAGTTCTTGTACTTCCATTTTGAGCTTTAACAGTAACTTTAAATACATTTTCGCCTTCGCTAACATTCTTTTTCCCAGCACCTGATACTGAAGCTCTACTATCATTTTTAGTTGCTTTAATATTAATAGATGTTGTATTTGAAGAAGCTTCTGCTGTATATTCTAAAGTATCTTTTTTAAATGAAGGTGAAAGAGTTAATCCATTAATTGATAATTTCTTTAAATAATTATCTTTTGAATAAGATGCCTCTAATTCTTTTTGTGTAATAATATTAACAGTTTTAGGATTAATATTAAGTGACATAGATTTTTCTTCATTATAATCAAGCACATCTATACTTTTAACAGATATTTTAGCAGAACCAGTACTTATAGCTTTAAATTTATATGTATATGATATTGATTTTTTCTTTCCATATGATTTAACACTAGCACTACCACTTGTCATTTTAAGTTTACTTGAATCATAACTTGGAGTGAACTCCCATGTTCCGAAATAACTTCCAGATGATATTTTAATTGTTACTGTAAATGTATTACCAACAACAACTTTACTTGATGAAGATGATACACTAACTGTAGCACTTGATGCATTAACAGATAGGGTAAACATAAAAGTAACAAGTATTCCAAATAATAATTTTTTAAGTTTATTCATAATATAATTCCTTTCTATAATAATTTATCTCCATTAATATGTTTTAATACTTTTAATAAATCTAACATAGTAATATTATCATCATCTGAAGTATCTCCTGCTTGGAAATTAGCATCTTGTAATGTTTTATCTCCATTAATATGTTTTAGTATTTGTAATAAATCTAACATTGTTATTAATCCATCTCCGGATGTATCTCCCTTAACACTTATTACAAATTCTTTTGTTTCAGTAGGAGAAACTATTGTTACTTTTGATAGAGTAGTAAGAATATCATTATCATTTAATAATGTTCCATCAGCTTTAGTAAATCTTACTTCAGCAGCTCCATATGATAAGAACATACTTTTAAATGTATTAACAGTAGTTCCATTTTGAACTTTAGTAATAATATCACCATTTAATCTTAATCCAGAAGCTTCAACAACTTCATTTGGTGTAATATTACCATCTATTTTTTTAATAGAAATAATATATTTCTTTTCATTTCCTGTTTCACTTGTAACAGTAATTGTTACATCTTTTTCTTCATCTTCTAATAATATTTCACCAATACCATCTATTGTTGCAACTGAGCTTTGTGCTGTTGCTAAAATATTAACTTTTTCAGTAGTAGTTGGTACATATACGTTATATGTAAGAACATCTGAATCAAATGAAGGTGACATATTAAATCCTTCTACACTAAGTGATGCTAAATCATTATTTTTATCTCCAGCACCAGGTAGAGAAGTGTAATCAGGCATATTATTATAAATAGGTATTTCAAATACAAATGTTTCATTTAATAATCCTGCATCTTTATAAGATGAATGAGAACTTCCACCTTCAGTAGCAGGGGCTTGAATATTAGTCATATATTGATGAGTAAAGTTTGTATAGTAAGCATCAGGAGAAACATTAAATTTTTGATAATAAATTGTTCCTTGACCTTTATTGATATATCCATTTGCTAGGAATCTACTTCCTTCAGTAATAGCAACTTCTATATCATTCCATAATTCACCATCTCTTTTGATAACTTTAGCTGCATATAATAAACCTCTTAATACAGAATTAACTTTAACACCATCAATTGTATCTTCATAAGCTCCTATATTAAAGAAATTATAATATCCACTATATGTATTTCCTTTAAATGTGAATTCTCCACCTGAAGTAGAAGAACTACCATTAGCACTAACTTCTAATCTAATACGACTTGCTATTGCTAAAGGACTTATTTTATTTGTTCTACCAGCATTAACCATTGGAATTGTATATTTATCATCAGCTAGTTTACCAGAACCAAATATTGCTTTAACAAGAGCAGGATAGTTACTTTCTAATTCATTAGAATAATCTAACTTTTCAAACATAAATATTCTATTCTTAGTTAACCAGTTTCTAGGATCCATATAGAATGCTATAACAGCATCATTTACATGAAACCAACTAGATGATTCAGCAGGTTTATTACTAGTTCTGTAATTATCATTTGTAGTTTGCATGTAACATTTTCCTTCTTCTGAAGAAACAGCAATGCTAAAATTATGATTTGTTTGTTTTGCTATAAAATCCCAACTAGGATATTGAGTATGTAAATAATTTAAAAATGGAATATATGAATCAGGGAATCCTTTAGATCTTAATACTTCTGCATACACAGGATCTTCTAAAGTAATATCTGATTTTTTAACAACAAAGTTTTTACACATATATCCAGTTTTAGAACCATTGTATTCTATTTGATACCATTTACCACTTGAACAAGATGAATTATTTCCATCAACTTCATTTAGTATTTTAACGTTAGCACCAAGTGATAAAGAACCAACTTTTTTACTAGATGCATTTGCTTTTTCACGAACAGCTACATCATTACCACTAACTCTAGCAGTCCAATCGACAACATTAATTCCATTGAAAGTATTATCTACATATTTGACATAACTAGAGCATACATAAGCTTCTTTTTCTTTATAAAGAATTTTTAACCATCCATTTGAACATCCAGAACCAGTTATTTTATTTTTATCTAATACTTTTATTTGAGTACCAGAGTTAACATTAAATAGTATTTTTCCATTAGTACTAGCTTCACTTCTAATTCTTACAGAAGAGCCAGTAATAATAGCGTCATATTCTTCAGCATTAATAAAAATAGGCACACTAAAAACAAGAACAAAAAGAATAATTAGTTTAAATATCCTGTTCATAGTATACCTCCATCATTATATTCTATATAGATTATAACAAATTTTATTATTTATATGCTTATTTAAAAGGAAAAAATAACAATACTTTACACTTTTTAAATCATTATAAAATCTATAATAAAACATATTTTATAGAAAAATAATTATAATTAAGGTATAATGAATATAAGGAAGTGAAAAAATGGACAAATATTTAATTAATGGACATAATGTATTTGTAATAGTTGGCGTATGCTTTTTAGCTTCTGTTATATTTGTACATATAATGAAAAAAGTAGCCATATTTTTACATGTTTTAGATATGCCTGATAAGAAAAGAAAAATACATACTAAACCAATGCCACTTCTTGGGGGAATTGGAATATTCTTAGCATTCTTGTTAGGATATATGTTATTTGCAGAAAAAAATAATTTAATGTTATCAATATTAATTTCATCATTTTTGATAATGTTATTAGGTTTATTTGATGATATGACTAAAAGTGAAACACCAATGCCTAATAAGTATAAAGTATTAGTTCAAATAATAGTTGCTTGTATTATAGTATTCTATGGTGGATTAAAATTAACAAAAACTACTTTCTTAGGTTTATCATTAAATTTTGCAGTAGTTCCATTATTACCTGAAATATTATCAGTATTAATAATTGTCGCTATTATTAATGCTATGAATTTAATTGATGGTTTAGATGGTTTATGCGCTGGAATATCATCAATTTATTTCTTAACAATTGCAGTATTAGGATTTATATTAAATAAGTTTGGTGGATTAGATGTAGTATTAAGTTTAATAATGTTAGGATGTACTTTAGGATATTTAGTACATAATTTCCCACCAGCTAAAATATATCAAGGAGATGCTGGAAGTACATTTTGTGGTGCTATGATAGCAGTAATTTGTTTAATAGGTTTTAAAACAACAACATTAGCATCATTAATAGTTCCATTATTTATTCTTGCTATTCCAATTTTAGATACATTATTTGCAATAGTTAGAAGAAAATTAAAAGGACAAAGAATTGATCAAGCTGATAAAGAACATATACATCATCAATTATTAAAGAAATTTTCTAAGAAGAGTTCATTATTAATAATTTATGCTATTAATATATTATTCTCAGTAACAACTATCTTCTATACATTAGGAGATAAAACTGATTCAATTATATGTTATTGTATATTAGCAGTAATAGTATTATTCTTAGTACTTAAAACAAGTGTTATATTTGAAAGAAAAGACTAATTTAATTAGTCTTTTATTTTGAAATAAAAACAAATAATGATATAATCAAATTAAGGTGATAGATGTATGAAAATATTAGTGACAGGTGGCACTGGTTATATTGGTAGCCATACATGTGTAGAACTATTAAATGAAGGATATGAAGTAGTTATTATAGATAATCTATATAATTCAAAGATTGAAACAGTTGATTATATAGAACAAATATCGGGAAAGAAAGTAAAATTTTATAAAGATGATTGTTGCGATAAAGAAGCTTTAAGAAAGATATTTAGAGAAAATAAAATAGATGCTGTTATTCACTTTGCTGGATATAAAGCAGTAGGTGAATCTGTAAAAATACCTTTAAATTATTATCATAATAATTTAGGTTCAACTATTATACTTTGTGAAGTTATGAAAGAATTTAATTGTAAAAATATTATTTTTTCATCATCAGCAACTGTATATGGAGAATCAAAAAGAGTACCATTTAAAGAAACTTACAAGTTATCAACAACTAATCCATATGGTACTACTAAAATGTTTATAGAAAGAATTCTTACTGATTTACATATATCAGATGAAGATTGGAATATAGTACTTCTTAGATATTTTAATCCAATAGGAGCACATCCAAGTGGATTAATTGGTGAAGAACCAAATGGTATTCCAAATAATTTAATGCCATATGTTGTTAAAGTAGCAACAGGTGAACTTGAATGTTTAAGTATATTTGGTAATGATTATCCAACTAAAGATGGTACTGGAGTAAGAGATTATATTCATGTTATAGATCTTGCAAGAGGACATGTTAAAGCTCTTGAAAAAATTAAAAAAGATAATGGATTATTTATATATAATTTAGGTACTGGTGAAGGATATAGTGTACTTGAAATAGTTAAAACATTTGAAAGAGTTAATAATGTAAAAGTTAATTATAAAATTGCTCCAAGAAGAAAAGGTGATATTGCTATATGTTTAGCAGATCCATCTAAAGCAGAAAAAGAATTAAACTTTAAAGCAACTAAAACATTAGATGAAATGTGTAGAGATGCTTATAATTATGCAGTTAAAAATGGGAGTGCAAGATGAATATAGGAATAATAGGTAGCGGAGCATATGGTATTGCTTTAGCTAGCATAGCAGAATCAAATAATCATAATGTCTGTGTATGGACAAGAAGAGAAGAAGAAAAAGAAAAATTAGATAAAAAAAGACAATCTGATAGATTGCCTGGTTTTGATATACCAAAAAATATTAAATTTACAACAGATTTAGAAGAATGTGTTTCAAATTCAGATTTAGTTGTATTAGTAGTTCCAGCTTATGCTTTTGAAGAAGTATTAAAAAAATTAAAAGGAATATTAAAAATACGTATTCCAGTTTTAATAGCTACAAAAGGTATTCAACAAGATACATGCTTATTTTTACATGATGTTTTTAGAAAATATTGTTCAAATAAATATGCAGTTATATCAGGACCTACATTTGCAGCAGATATTGTAAAAGATAGTGCTATTGGAATGAGTTTAGGAACTAAATATAATAATGTTGAACAAGTAGTTAGAAAATGTTTTGAAAATAGTAGAACTAAGTTTAGAAGAACAAAAGATGTAGTAGGTGTAGAAATATGTGCTAGTGTTAAAAATGTAATGGCAATCGCAGCAGGTATTTTAGAAGGAATGGGAGTATCTGACTCAACAAGAGCATTATTCTTAACAGAAAGTTTAAATGATATTAAAGAATTAATACATGCTTTAGGTGGAAAGAAAAATACTATTTTATCATTCGCAGGTTTTGGAGATATATTAATGACTTGTACATCTAAAACATCTAGAAACTTTAGTTTTGGTTTATTAATAGGTGAAGGTGCTTCACAAAAAGAAGTTGATGAATATTTAGAGACACATACAGTAGAAGGTATGTATACACTAAAATCTATTCATAAATTAGTAAGAAGAAAGAAAGTTAAAATACCAATTATTAATTTAATTCATAATGTAATTATTGGTAAAAAAGATAAAAAAGAATTCTTAAAATTCCTAATTGAAAAATAATGGCATACTTGCTATAAGAGGTAAAATATATTAAAATATTTTATGTAAGGACTTGGAGGTTTTCAATGCTTTTATTTAATTATTTAATTAAAATTGGTTGTAATGTATTATACTTCTTTATGAAGTTTAAAAAGATAAATAATAACAAAGTAGTTTTTATTAGTAGACTAGATTCAAAAAAGTCACTAGATTTTTGTTTGCTTGAAGAAGAATTATTAAAAACAAATAAAAATGCTGAGTGTGTTTTTTTGTGTAAAAGGGTAACATCATTGACAAAAGATTTTTTTGGAAATGTAAAGTATACATTTGATTGTCTAGATAACTTAGCAAATGCTAAAGTTTGTATAACTGATTCTTTCGTACCTGCTATATCAATTGTAAATCATAAAAAAGAATTAAAGGTTATTCAAATATGGCATTCAATGGGAGCAATTAAAAAGTTCTCATTTCAAACATTAGGAAATGAATCAGGAAGAGATGAAAATGTTGCTAGAATATTAGATATGCATAGAAATTATGATTATATTATTTCAGGTAGTAAAGCAATGACTAAATATTTTTCTAAAGCATTTAATTATGATGAAAAATATTTTAAAAACTATGGACTTCCAAGAATGGATTATTTATTACATAATGAAAAGAAATTAAAAAATGAAATATATAAAGAATATCCATATTTAAAAAATAAAAAAGTTATATTATATGCTCCAACATTTAGAACAACTAATGATGATCAAACAGATGAATTAATAAATAGTATTGATTTAGATAAATATAATTTAATAATTAAAGCACATGCTAGACAAGAATTAAAACATAATAAAAAAGTTCATACTTGTGATAAGTTTAGTGCATTAGATCTAATAACTGTATGTGATTATATTATTACTGATTATAGTGGAATAGCTATAGAAGCTGCAATACTTGATAAAAAAACATTATATTATGTATTTGATTATGAAAAATATAAAAAGAATAATGGTTTAAATATAGATTTATATAAAGAAATGCCAGGTTGTGTATTTAGTGATGCTAAAGAAATTAGTAAATTTATTGAAAAAGATAAATATGATATGAAAGTTTTATATGATTATAAAAATAGATATATTGATGTTCAAGATGGAACAAGTACAAAGAAAATAGTTGATCTAATTAATGATTGTATGGAGGAATAATAATGAAAAAGAAAATACATGCTCTTTTAGTAACAATAGCAAGAAAGAATAGAATATTACGTGAAACATATATTAGTTTAAAAACATTTATTCAAAAACAAAACTATTTAAGATATTCAAGAAAGTATAAAGTTGATGATAAATTATGTGTTTTTGAAGCTTTCAATGGTAGAAAATTTTGTGATAGTCCAAAAGCAATATATCTTCGTATGTTAAATGATAAGAAATATAAAGATTATAAATTTATTTGGGCATTTATTAAACCAGAAGACTTTAAAGAATTAGAAAAAAATAGAAATACAACTTTAGTTGAATATCATAGTAAAGAATATAAAAAAGCATATGCAAGAGCAAAGTATTTCTTTACACCATCAAGATTACCAGATTATATTATTCCTAAAAAAGATCAAAATTATGTACAATTTTGGCATGGTACTCCATTAAAAAGATTAGGATTTGATATCAAAGTAGGTGGAGTAAATGCTCTTCATACTGTTAAAGATTGGCAACATCTATATGAATATGATGCTACTAGATATTCTTATATGGTATCACCATCAAGATTTGTTACAGATGTTTATATTAGTGCATTTAATTTAAAACATATCAATAAAGATAAATGTATTCTTGAAACAGGATATCCAAGAAATGATGCATTATTTACTTTTGATGATAAATATGTAAATAAATTAAAGAAAGATTTAAATATTCCAAAAGATAAAAAGATTATATTATATGCTCCAACATGGAGAGATAATCAATATATTTCAGGAACTGGTTATAGTTATAATATAGCTTTAGATTTTGATAAGTTTAGAGAAAAATTTTCAGATGATTATGTTATTTTATTTAGAACACATTATCTAATTGCAGAAATAATTGATTTATCAAAATATGAAGGATTTATTTATAATGTATCAGATTATAGTGATATAAATGATTTATATATTTTAGCAGATATAATTATTACTGATTATTCAAGCGTATTCTTTGATTATGCTAATTTAAAAAGACCAATGTTATTCTACATGTATGATTTAAAAGATTATAAAAATAAAATGAGAGATTTCTATATTGATTTAGATGAACTTCCAGGACCAATTGTTGAAAAGGAAGAAGATTTATATAAAGAAATTAAAAATATAGATAAATATTGGAATAAATATAAAGATAAATATGAAAAATTTAATAAGAGATTTAATTATTTAGATGATAAAGATTCAAGTGAAAGGGTACTAAAGGAAATAATAAAAAATGATTAACAAAGTAACTAAACTAATTAGTAAAATACTAGGTTATTTAAAATATAGTAGATATGTTAAATACTATATGGAATTATCTATCGATGATAGTATTGTTTTGTTTGATTCTAAAAATGGAAATGATTTTGCATCTAATATGTTTGCTTTATTAAAAGAATTTGTAGAAACAAAAGAAGGTTTTAATTATTATATAGTTTATGATAATAATAAAGTTAAAGATAAAATAATTAAGTTATTAGATAGTTATAATATTAAAGACATTAATTATGTTAAATTTAAATCATTAAAACATTTAAAAGTATTAGCTCAAGCAAAATATTTATTTTCTGATAATACTATGCCAAGAATGTATATAAAAAAAGAGGGACAAATATATACTAATACATGGCATGGTACTCCATTAAAATGTATGGGAAGAGATACTAGAGGAGATAGTGATCAAATTGCTAATGTACAACGTAATTTATTATTAAGTGATATTCTTGTTTATCCAAGTGAATATATGAAGAATAAAATGCTTAATGCATATCTTGTTGATGAATTACATGAATCAAAAATATTATATTCAGGATATCCAAGAAATTCAGTTTTTTTAAATAAAGAAGAAGAAAAAGAAATACGTAAAGAAATGAATCTAGAAGATAAAAGAGTATATATTTATATGCCTACATATCGTGGAGCTATGAAGAATGCTGGAAGCCATGTTAAAGATGAATTAACAATGGTTAGGGAACATCTAGATGAATTAGATAAAAAGCTAACAGATAATGAAGTATTATATGTTAAATTACATGTATATATTGGAAAGAATATTGATATAACAAGTTATAAACATATAAAACAATTTCCAAATAATTATGAAGTATATCATTTCTTAAATGTAGCTGATGTTTTAATAACAGATTATTCAAGTGTATTTTTTGATTTTGCTTTAAGTAAGAAAAAAATAATTTTGTTTACTTATGATATGAAAGATTATTTAGAAAATAGAGGAATATATTTAAATATTAATGATCTTCCATTTCCTAAAGTTGAAACAGTAAGTGAACTATATAAAGAATTAAATACAGATAAAAAGTATGATGATAGTAAATTCTTATCAACATATAATACATATGATTGCAAAGATGCTCCTAAAAAAGTAATAGAGGAGACATTAAATTTTAAAAAAGAGATTAGAAAGAAACCAAAAAAGAATATATTAGTATTTTGTGGTAAATTTTCTAAGAATGGTATTACAACTGCATTTTTTAATTTATTTAAAAATGTTGATAGAGAAAAGTTTAATATTTATGTAACTTTTAATGAAGATTTGTATATTAAAAATTTTGATGATATAGAAAAATTAAAAGAAAATGGTTTTTATGAATTGCCATATATTAATGGTACATCAAGACCATTATTTGTATACTTTTCACAATATTTATATGAGCACTATAATATGTATAATTTAAAAATTAAAGAAAAAATGGATAAAGCAATAGATATTCATAATATTAAAAATTATGGTTTTATTCATTTTGATGCTGTTATTCAATATACAGGATATGGTGAAGCAATTACTAAACAATTTCAAAGAATGAATAGTTTTAGAATGTTTTTTATACATAATGATATTGTTAATGAAATGAAAACTAAACACACAAGACATTTATTAACAACAAAAATGGCATTAAATACTTATGATAAAGTTGTTCTTGTATCAGATGGAGTTCATAAACCAGCTCTTGAAATAGCAGGAAATGATAGTAATTTTATTACACTATATAATATATGTGATTATGAAAGTATTATTAAAAAGTCTAAAGAAAAAATAGAATTTTCTAAAGGCACATATTGTAATGTAAGTAAAGAAAAATTAGAAAATATTTTAGATAGTAAAGATACTAAATTTATAAATATTGGAAGATTTTCTCATGAAAAATGTCATAAAGAAATAATACATACTTTTGAAAGATATAATAAAGAAAATCCAAAATCATATTTAATCATTATTGGTGGTTATGGAACAGATTTTGAAGATACTTTAAACTATGCTAAAAGTACTAAAGTATATAATAGAATTATTATTATTAAATCTATTAATAATCCAATGCCAATACTTAAAAAATGTGATGGATTTATATTATATTCTAAATATGAAGCTTTCCCAATGACATTAATGGAAGCTGATGTATTATCTGTTCCAATTATAATGTCTAATTGTGAAGGACCATATAAATTTTGGAATGAAAAAGGTGCTAGAATAATACCTTTAGATGAAGAAAAATTATTAGAAGCTATGATAGATTTAGGTAATGGTAAAATAAAACCAATTAATATTGACTTTAAAGACTATAATAGAAAGTGGACTAAATATTTTGAAGAATCAATATTAGAGGGTATAAAAAATAAAAAATAAATGTTATAATTTTTGTATAGGGAGGATTTTATGAAGAGAATTTTAACATATGGAACATTTGATTTGTTACACTATGGTCATATTAGATTATTAAAAAGAGCAAAAGCTTTAGGAGATTATTTAATTGTTGCTGTATCAACAGATGAGTTTAATGAAATAAAAGGAAAAAAAGCATATCACAATTATGAAACAAGAAAACAAATGCTAGAAGCAATTAGATATGTAGATCTTGTTATTCCTGAAGAAAATTGGGAACAAAAAATTAGTGATGTTCAAAACTATTTTGTTGATGTAGTAGTTATGGGAAGCGATTGGGCTGGAAGTGATAAATTCGATTACCTAAAAGATTATTGTGAAGTAGTTTATTTAGATAGAACTGAAGGAATTAGTACTACTAAAATTAAAAAAGATTTAGGACTTCAAGAACCAGTTAATGGTGTTGATCAAATACCAGAACCTTCAAAAACATTAAAAAGAAAAAGAAAATAGGCAAATATAAAATTTGCCATTTTTATTATAAAATTATGATATAATTATGCTGTAAAGAATAGGTGAAGAAAGAATGAATATTTATGATTTTGATGGAACAATATATAATGGAGATTCTACAAAAGATATTATAAAATATGCTTTTAAGAAACATCCATTTATGGTTATGAAGTGTTTAAGAAGAGCTAAGAAAAAGAATAGAGATTTCTTACAAGGATTATGTTCATTTGAACAAGTTAAAGAAGAAATGTTAGCATTTATTTTTAAAATGCAAAATTATCCAAAGTTTATAAATGATTTTGTAGAATCACATATGAAAAAGATTAAACCTTTATATACATCAAGACATGCTGACAATGATGTAATTTGTTCAGCATCATATGAATTATGGGTTAGTCAATTTGCAAGACGAATTGGTGTTAGAAATGTTATTGCTACAAGAGTTGACACTTCTGGTAAAATATTAGGTGTTAATTGCAAAGGCGATGAAAAATTAAGAAGAATTAAAGAAGCTATTCCTAATATACCAATTGAAAATGCATATACAGATTCTCAAAGTGATGAACCATTATTAGTAAATGCTGTTAATGGTTATGTAATTGAAGGAAATAAAGTTATTCCTTATGTGAGAGGTTATAAGTTTAAAAATAAAAATTAATCTGAAAGGTTTTATATGGCTAAAAGTGTAAGAAAAAATTATTTTTATAATTTATTATATGAAATAGTAGTATTAGTTGTACCTTTAATCACAGCACCATATTTATCAAGAGTATTAGGTGTTGATGGAGTAGGTGTTTCAAGTTATACTCTTTCAATAGTTTCATATTTTATTTTAGTTGCTAATATTGGAGTCGCTAGTTATGGTAGTAGAGAAATTGCTATGGTTAGAGATGATAAACATATAATGTCTAAAACATTTTGGGAATTACTATTTTTAAAAATGTTTACAGGACTTATTTCATTAAGTGGTTATTTATTCTTTTTATATTTTCAAACTAAATATAATATTATTTATAAAATATTAGCAATCAATATTTTAGCTAATATATTTAATATAAATTTCTTATATCAAGGAATAGAACATTATAAAATGATTTCTATAAGAAATATAATTGTTAAAATAACATGTACAATAGCAGTATTTGTATTTGTAAGAGAAAAAAGTGATTTAGACATTTATATTTTAGTACATAGTATTTCATTAGTTTTAAGTTCTGCTATATTGTGGAGCCATATACATAAAATAGTTGATAGAGTACCTCTTAAAGAATTGAAGGTATTCCGTCATTTCAAAAATACAGTTATTTATTTCTTACCACAAATTGCTACTCAAATATATACAGTATTAGATAAAACTATGATTGGTGTAATTACACATTCTGAAAAAGAAAATGGATACTATGAACAAGCACATAAATTAATACATGTTTGTCAAACAGTTCTTACTTCTTTAAATTCTGTAATGTATCCAAGAATGTCATATTTATTTAAAAATAAAAAATTTGATGAAATGAAACTTAGAGTAAATAAATCACTAAATTATGATCAAATGATAGGTATACCAATGGTAATAGGACTTGCTTGTATATCATATGGTTTTGTTGATTGGTATTTTGGTTTAGGCTTTGAAAAGGTTAAATTATTAATAGTAATGTTTGCACCAATATTATTAATAATAGCATTTAGTACATGTTTGGTAACACATATATTAAATCCAATTGGTAAAAGACTTCAAACTGCTAAAGTATTATTCTTAGGAGCAGCTATTAATTTAATAGCTAATGCGATATTGATTCCTAGAATAGCTAGTGTAGGGGCTACAATAGCATCAGTACTTGCAGAATTAGTGATAATGATAATATATGTTAGAATGGCAAGAGATTATATATCAATAAAAGAAGCAACAAAACGAACATATCAATATTTAATAGCAGGAACTTTTATGGCAGGAGTATTACTATTTATGTTATTTAATATGAAGATGTGTGCATTAACAACATTTTTAGAAATTTTAACAGGTTCAATAGTATATTTTGCAATATTATTCTTATTTAAAAATGAACTTATTATGGAAGGAATTAAAATAGTTAAGAAAAAATTCAAAAAAGCATAGTTGTCAACAAAAAAGTGTTGACAACTTTTTATTTATGGTGTAATATATCTTTGTAATTGGGAAGGAGTATACGACATGGCAGTAAAAATTAGACTAAGAAGAATGGGTGCTAAAAAAAGACCATTTTATCGTTTAGTAGTAGCTGATTCAAGAGCTAAAAGAGATGGTAGTGTAATTGAATCTATTGGAACTTATATGCCTTTAGAAGCAGAAAAATTTAATATTAATAAAGAAGCTGCTTTAAATTGGCTTAAGGAAGGAGCTCAACCTACTGATACAGCAAAGAATATTCTTAGTGAAGTAGGTGTTATGGAAGAATTCCATAAGGCTAAAAGAAACAAATAATGAATTTAGTTGAATTTTCAGAATTAATCGTTAAAAAAATCGTTAAAGAACCAGACTTAGTAAAAGTTCAAATGTTCGAAGGCGAAGATGAAAACGTTATAGAAATCATTGTTGCTGAAGATGACATGGGAAGAGTTATTGGTAAAAAAGGAAAAATTGCTAATAGTTTAAAAACATTAATTCAAGCAAAAGCATACAATGAAGGACATAAAAAAGTAAAAGTAAATATAGATTCATTTTAAGAACTTGAAATCAGTTCTTTTTTTATTGAAATAATATACATATGATAGTATAATAAGCTTGCTTTAAAGAGGTGGATTATGACAACTGAAGATGAAATATTATTAGAAAGCAATTTTCAAACTGAAAAAATGGATAGTGATGAAAGAAATTTTTATTTAAATTTACTTGCTAATTCTAAAGAAGTACAATCTAGTACAAGAGTAGCTGATCCAAATAATTTATTAGGGACATTACATCCTAATTATGAACCAAGTGATTATATGAATTTTATAGATGAAGATGAAGATATTATTCCACCTTTTTCAAAAATAGTAAAAAGTCATATAGAAGAAAGACCTAAAGATAAGAAACATCAAAAACCATTTGAAATAGTTACTATGGCTTTATGTAAAGAAAAAGATAAAAAGGGAAGAGATGTTATTTTTTTTAACGGAGCAATCGCATCTCAAACAATTAAAGATGATAATAAATGGATAAGTGGTAGAATTATTAAAACTGGTGATAGAAATTATCATATTGAAACTCATGTAATGAGATATTATGAATATTTAAGAAATTCTGAAAAAATGTATACAGTTGTAGATGATTTTGTATTATTTGATGAAAAGACAATAAGAATATCAAAATATTTAGATAATATAAAATATGAAAAATATTGTGATGCTTTACCACCTTTAACAAGTGAATTAAGTCAAAAATATGTTGATGGTTTAGTAATGACTATGAGATTAAGATATAGAGGTTAATATGAGAAAAATAGAAATAGGTTCATATTATAAACATTTTAAAGGTAATATTTATAAAGTAATAGATATTGTTTATGATTGTGAATCAAAAGGTGATGAATTAGAAAAAGTAGTTATATATGAAGCACAATATGATGATAAAAAAAGATGGGCAAGAAAGTATAATGATTTTGCATCACTTGTTGATAAAGATAAATATCCTAATGTAAAGCAAAAATATAGATTTCAAAAGATAAAAAGTGTAAACAAGTGTTGAAATAAATATTTATAAATGTTATCCTAAATATAGGTTGTGGTGATATGTTGATATTTATTTATAACTCAAAAATAATATTTTGTTAATAAAGAGTATTTTAATGTACTCTTTTTTTTGTGGAGGTGTTGTAATGAAAGAACAATTAGAGAAGGAAAAGTTAAGATTAATTGTATTCAAAAGTGCATTAGAATTAGGAATGAGTGTAGATAAACACTTACTTGATATGTATAATTACGATAGTAGTAAATATACATTTATAGTTCCAATAAATGAAGTATTCTTTTCTGATGGACATTCTAAAGTAGAAATTAATTCTACTGTTAGAGGAAAGGATCTATTTTTCATAACAGATGTAGAAAACTGTAGTATTGAATATAATTTAAGAGGATTTACTAATCATACTAGTCCTAGTGATTTATTTCAACAATTAAAAGATGGTATTAATGCTAGTAACTGTCATGCTGAAAAAATTAATGTAATAGAAACAATTTTATACGGAGGAAGACAACATAAAAGAAATACTAGAGAACCACTAGCGTGTGGAGCAGCATTAAGAGAATTAGATAATTTACCTAGAATAAAAAGTTTTGTTACTTTTGATGCACATGATCAAAGTGTAGAACATGCAACACACAATATGGAATTTGATAATATTTTCGTAACAAATACTATTTTAGAAAGTTTTATAAATAATGTACCAAAAGAACAACTATATGATATGGTATTCATCGCACCTGACGGTGGCGCTAATGGAAGAAGAGATGTATTTTTAAACTCATTTAATCATGAAGCAGTTAATAAAGACGCTGGAGGCTTCTATAAATTAAGAGATTTTAAACGTTATGTAAATGGAAAGAATCCAGTTATATCTCATGAATATATGGGACGTTCAAATCTAGAAGGAAAAACTGCTATTATAGTAGATGATATGATAGCTAGTGGTGGAAGTATGTTTGATACTATTGATGAATTAAAGAAAAGAGGTATTGAACATGTATATATAATGGTAACATTTGCATTATTTACTGAAGGAATAGATACATTTAAGAAATATGCAAATGAAGGATTATTAGATGGATTATACGTAAGTAATTTATCTTATATACCAGAAGAATATAAACAAGAACCATGGTTACATGTATGTGATTGTTCAAAAACAGTTGCAGAAGTAATATATAATATACATAATGATTTATCTATAACAAGTATTTTAACTGATAGATCACAACCATTAAGATTATTAGAAAAGAAGTTTAAGAAAAATGAATGATTTAATTAAAAATATAGAAGATGGAAATTTAGTAATTGTGCCTACTGATACTGTTTATGGTATTTCATGTGACGCTACTAATAAAGATGCTATTGAAAAAGTATTTATAGCTAAGCAAAGAGAACAAAAACCATTAATAGTTATGGTATCTAATTTAGAAATGCTAAAAAGATATGTTAAAGATATTAATGATTTAGAACAAAAATTAATTGATAAATATTGGCCTAATACTTTAACAATATTATTTAAAAAGAATGATAATTTATTAGAAGAAATAACTTGTGGTAGTGAATATGTTGGTATTAGAATGCCAGATAATAAATTATTATTAGATTTAATGAATAAAATTAATAAACCAATTATATCTACTAGTGCTAATATATCTGGATCTAGTGTTATTACAAATACTAGTTTAATTGAACCAGAATTAAAGGAATATATATCATATGTATATGATGATGGTGAAAAAACTAATGTTGCTTCAACATTAGTTAAAGTAGAAGATGGTAAAATAAAGATACTTAGAGAAGGTATTCTTTCTAGTAAAATAAAAGAAGATTTTAAAGATTTCATAAGTGAATAAAAGAACTATTAAATAGTTCTTTTTTTATGAAGCACATTTTCATTTTTTTGTCAAATTGACTTATTATTTGTAATTAGTATAATAGTGGTACCATTTTTAAATGGTGAGAGGAAGTATTTTAAAAATGCTAGAAAAAGTAGCTGCTGAGGGAAGTAAAAAGAATAAAGAAGCCCTTGACAGGTTATTAAAAGAAAGTGATAGAGTATTCATAGTAGCTCATAATAGACCAGATATGGATGCAATTGGATCTGCTATTGGAATGTCTCTTATCTGTAAAAAGAAGAAAAAGGAGTCTTATATAGTCTTAGATGACGATTTTGATAATGGAGAAGAGGTTGCTAGTAGAACAATTAAAGCAACTAAGAATGAATTTAAATATATCAGAGCAAAAGATCTTAACAGTTTATTAACAAATAATAGTTTAATGATTGCTCTTGATGTTAATCAAGAACCTAGAATGGCAACAAAAAATCATTTAGATAGATTTAAAAGAGTATATATAATTGATCATCATAAAACAGATGCAACAACTATTAAATCTAACTATGCTTATATAGAAGAAAGATTATCTAGTGTTTGTGAGGAAATAACTAGATTAATTGGATTATATGGTGTTAAAATAGATAAAACACATGCTAACTATTTATTAGCAGGAATAATGTTGGATTCTTTTACATTAAACTTTGATAGTGATGCAATGTTTAGTGCTGTATCTAAATTAATTAATAAAGGTGCTAAAACATCTGAAGCAAAAGCAATGTTTAGAGAATCTGTTGAAAACTTGAATTTTATAAGAGAAATATCAAGTAATGCAGAAATGGTTTCACAAAAATATGCTGTTACATATGATGTAAAAGATCCAAATAGAATTTTTAAAACAGAAGATTTAGCTAAAGTAGCAAATGATATGTTAACAAATGTTGATGCTCATGCTGTATTTGCTATTGGTTATATTAATGAAGACACTTTATTTATTAGTGCAAGAAGTAATGGGGTAATAGATGTTTCTACTGTTATGCAACAATTTGGTGGTAGTGGACGTACAACAGCTGCAGCAGCTCAAATAAAAGGAGCAACAATAGAAGAAATATGTAATAAACTAAATCATATATTATTACCATATATGAAATTAGGACAAGAACCTCAAATGTCATTAGAACTAACAAAAACAACTGATTAATCAGTTGTTTTTTCTTGATTATAAATTATTAAATGATGTTGACTTCTTGTACATGATACATAATATAAATATCTTTCATCATAAGTATATTTATTATCTTTTTCTGTATAAATAATTGTTGCATCAAATTCTAATCCTTTAGCCATATAAGATGGTAGAGTAACTAGTTTTCTTGAGAATGCTTTTGAATTATTTGCTATTAAGACTAAATCTTCAACATCTTTATGAAGCAATTTATATATTTTAGTTGCTTCAACATCAGTTTTAGTAATAATAGCAATACTTCTATTATCTTTACTTAGATTATTTATATCATTAATTAATTGTTCTTTAAGATTATCTTCATTTCTAAACTCAACTGGTATTTTAGTATCTCTTCTAATTGCTGAAATTAAGTTTAATCCTAATATTTTATTTGTATGTTCAATTATTTCTGGACTAGATCTATATGTCTTAGTAAGTTCTATATAATTAGTACCATCTTTAAATACACTTTTTAAATCTTCAAGTGATTTATATTGATAATATGGATTTATTGTTTGATTAATGTCTCCAAGTATTGTAAATTTACTTTTCTTAAGTATCTTTTTTAGTAATATATATTGAAGTATATTATAATCTTGTGCTTCATCAATAATTGTTTGTTCTATTGAATAATCATTTCCTAAGAACATCATTAAACTTTTCATATATACAAATAAGCAAGCATCTTCAAATGAAATACTTTTATCATCTAATCTATTTATATATGAATCTGGTAATTCTTTATGATATGCATTTATAAATTCTTCACTTTTATAGAAGTTTTTATATATTTGTTTCATATCTATTGAGATATTTAATCTTTCTCTTAACCATTTTCTTATTTGTCTTTGTTTTGATTTATTTCCTTTAAATTCCATCTCAGCTATTTTAGTAGCTATTTCATCAATTCTTTCAAGTAATGGAATAGAGGAGTATCTTTCCTTTAAATAATAATTTAGTTTTGATTTTTCTATATATAAATCATGATTTAATATTTCTTCTGTGAATGTAGCATTTTTTGTATAGTTTTTTATGTATTCTTCTATAACTGGTATTATTTCATTTGATTGTTTAAATTTAATTAAATCTACGTATCCTTCTTCATGTTTATAATATCTTTCTATAAATGAAGTAAATGTTTCAATTGATTTATATTCTGTTATATATGTCTCTAAGAAATCACTGAATGTTGTTTCTTTTGTATTTTCTTCACCAAGTTCAGGAAGTACATTTGAGATATATTCACTAAATACTTTATTTGGTGCGAATATTAATACTTTATCACTTGTTAAGTTTTTAATCTTATAGAGTAGGAAAGCTATTCTATGAAGTGCTACTGATGTTTTTCCAGAACCTGCTATACCTTGAACTATTAAGTTTTTATCTTTAACATTTCTTATTATTGCATTTTGTTCTGTTTGAATAGTATTAACTATATTTTTCATATATTCATCAGTTTTATTAGCAAGAACTTCTTGTAATAATTCATCTTGAACATTTAGTTTTGAATCAAATACTCTTTTGATTTTTGAATCCTCTATAGTAAACTGTCGTTTATTGTGAAGATATCCTTTTATAATGCCTCCAGGTGCTTCATATTGTGCATCTCCTGATTCATAATCATAGAATACACTTGATATTGGAGCACGCCAATCAAAAATGATATTTTCATTCTCCTTAGTTAAGTACGTAAGTCCAATGTAGATATCATTTGTCCCTTCATCACTTTCAAATACAATCTTAGCAAAATAAGGTGAGTTTTGTATTTTGTAAAGTTTTTTGTAATAGTTTGCTTTCATCTCTAAGTTATCAATTTCTTGATCATTGTTAGACATGATAGTTTTCATTTCTGTAGGATCTAGTTCAGCTCTAGTATCCCAAACAAATTTTTTAAATTCTTTTTGCTTTTCCTCATTATCGTAGAGGTCTTGTGCCAGTTCACTAATTTGTTCCCTCAAAAGTTTGGTTGTCAATTCTAAATGATGTGTCTCTTTTTTTAATTCTTCTTCACTTAAATTCATTAATCCTCCTATAAAAATAAGTGTTACATCCTGTATAAAATTAACGGTAATGACAAAATATTATCAAATAAAAATAGTATTGTCAACAATTTATTGTCTAAAAATAATTAAAATGTTAAAATTAGTGTAGGAGAATAGATATGAAAGAGAGTTATTATGATCAATATATTAGTGAATTAAATAAATTGTATGAAATAAATCCTCAAAAAGCTGTTGATACATTAGCTGATTCTGTAAAAAGAGTAAATAACAATCAACCATTGATGAAAAGGTTAGGTTTGGATGATAAAAAACTAGATAATTTTTTTGCAATATTATGTGCTTTATTAACAATACCAGCTGTATTTATTTGTAATACAGAAGCTGGAGTCTTATTTGGATTGGTATTTTATTTAGCAGGGTTAATGATAGGAATTTTTGTCCCATATGCAGGACTAATATTTTTATGTTCACATGGAGGAATAGGATTTGTTTTCATATGCCAAGATGTTTTTGAAATAATTAAAACGAATCCAGCAATGAGCGATTTATCTCATTCAGCTAGAAATCATTTATATTCAATTATCTTTGTATATGCAGCAGCTATATTATTAACTATATTACAGAGTGTTGTTCCAAAAGTGAGAGAGGTTAAATATATAAAAGCAATTATATCATTTTTATATTTAGCAGGGTTAGTGTTGATAAGATTAGTACCATATAAGTTAGGTGTATCACCATTATTCCCATTGCTTGATTAGGAGGTTAATATGAGTAGAGAATATTCAAAAAAAGATTATCAAATGTTATTAGCAGCTTATCAAGAAGCAAGAGAATTATATCCAAAAAAAGTTGAAAATGATGCTTATTATTCATTAATGCAACTAGGAAAAATAAGAGTAGAAGGATTAAAAAAGTTTGAAAACAGTTTATTTGGCATCTGCGCTACAGCAATTGGTATTATGAATATTATTTCAAGTTTTTTCTTAGGGCCTGCAGTAATTCCTATTGTTATATTTGGTTTTGTATTCTTTTTAGCAGGTTATTATGTAGGAACACAAAAAGATGGATTACTAGGTATATATGCTCATGGTTTAGTTGGCTTTTGTATAATGAATGGATATTCTATATTTACTATTTTTAATAATCCAATTATGAGTAGTAGACCACCAATTATTATTGGAGCATTGGCACTAGGATTTATAATTCAATTTATTGGCTTAATATATGCTGCATTATATAACTTTAGTGATACATTAAAAGGTAATATAATTAATAAAAATATTCCAATTATGATGGCAACTATAGCAACATTTATTTTCCAAGCAACAGCAATATTAATAAAAACAAATATTTTATAATAGAGGTATTATATACCTCTATTTTTTTATATGATATAATGTTTACAGGAGATTATTATGAATAAAGATATAAAATATGTTGTTGAATCTTTAGAAATTCCACAATTAAAAAAACAATTACAAGAAGACAGAAAAAGATTATTTGAATTAAAATGTGAAATGTCTAGATTAACATTTGATAGGAATGTTGGTTTATATGCTTATTATGTAGATGAAATGGATTATTTAATAACAAAATTAGAAAATAACACTCCAGAGAAAGTAAAAGAGATAATGAGTCAAATAAAACAACTTGAATTTCAAGCTATGCAATTAACTTCATATCCTGGAGTATGTGAATATTCAGCTTTAAGAGATGAATACTATGAATTATTATTAAAAAATGATTATTATCTTGCTATTAATATGGGTTTAAGAGAAAGATTACCACATTTTGTAGAGATGCCTAAAATATATATAGAACAAAGTCATTTTGATTTTGATAAACATATTATTGATGGTTCACCATTAAAACCAATTGATGAAAATGATGCAATTGTTATTGATCCAACATATTATATGGAATCATTAAGAGATTATAGACATTTTTATAATAAAGTTAGTTTTAAATATTTAGAACAATTATGTGAAGATTATTCATTTGATTTAGAAGGTAAAAGATTAGGAAAAGTAAGAATTAGAGGATTAAAAAAGAACTATTAATTTAATAGTTCTTTTAATATATATTGAAATCTATATAATTATTCGAAAGATCATCAGGATCATATAATAAATCAACTTTATCTTTAGGAAAATTATCATCAAAGAATGGATGACTCATAAAAGTTTGCATTTCACCATTTATTTCATATTTAACTTCTAATGTACAAAACTTATAATTATGATTTGGAAAATCTCTAGTAATTACTTTATAAGGAAGATTCTTAACAAGTATTCCATTTCTAGCTAAATGATCATGTTTATAATTTCTTCTTTCATAAAATCTTTTTATTATTTTAGGAGCTAATAATATGGTAGTGAATAGTATTACTCCAAACATAACTAATAAAATTGGAAACATAGGACTATATGTATTTTTATAAATATAAAAAACAAATATTATAAACATTATAACCATACCTATAAATACTTTTTTTAATTTCTTTTTATCTTGTTCTTCACGATATCTGTTATATTCACCATTATTTATTTTTAATGTATAACCACCTTGTGGAGGTCTTGTTATAACAGTTGGTTTTTCAGGTTCATATTTTTTAAAATCTTTAGAACCGCATCCTGTGCAAGGACTATTATTATCATCAGTTCTATTTCCACAATAAATACATTGATACATATTATCACCAATTATATTTTACACTAAAAAAAGTGATAAATAAATACCACTTTATATTTTATTTATTGCTCTATTAATTCTAGAACAATCACTATATGTAGAACTAATTGAACTATCAATCATAGTATCAATTTCTTCTAAACCCTCTAATTTATTTTTTAATCTTAAACTATATTCATATGAACTAGTAAAACCTGCTAATGATTTTCTAATTCCTTGTAATAATTCAGAAGAATCATCTTCTTTAATAAGTGAAGTTATTTTTTTAGATAATTCATTTATTTGAGTTCTTGACCAATTTAAACTTTTTTCAACTTTTTCTAAATCAGCTGTATCAAGGACATCAAATTCTTCCATATAATCAATCATAGTTTGATTTCCGGCTATAAAATTATTTTCAACTATTTGACATAACAATTCTTCTTTTTCAAGAATAGTTGTAAAATAGCTTAATCTTTCTCTAACAGCATTATATCCTTCACCAGTTAATGCTTTTTTAGAATCATTTATAAATTCTGAGATAGTTAATCTAATATGTGAGATTTCATTTCTTACATTTTCAAGTTTTCTTAAATTAGTAATATTACTATTTAATCTTTTTTTATTTATTCTAGTCATTATTTAAATCCTCCTTTATAAAGAATGGATCTATTTCTTCAGAAGATATCATATTAGTTGCTAATGCTGAATCAACAGCAATTGATAAGTTTATATCTAGAACTCCATCATTATATGAAAAAGAAACGCCTCTACTAACAAGATTTTTATATTTTTCACCGGCATAAGCTTCCATACAACTAATAACTTTTTCTTTTATTTTTTCAATTGTATCTTCATCATCAACTAATATAAAAATATTATATTTATTTACAATACCAGACTTCTTTTCAAAAACTATATCTGGTATTTCATATTCATTATTTGAATTTACAAAACTATCAAAAATTCTTGAAAGTGGAGAATTATAATAAAGAGCATATTCTTTTTGAAAATCATCTTTTGTATAAGTTCCACCTTGTATGCAAGGATTAACATTTGCTTTTGATAGAAAGAATTCATTTTGATTAGATTGACTATCTAATAATGAGTTTATATCACTTGTTAATAGATTTGAATCTAATAATTCTGATCTAATATCATAATCAAATATTAAACTTTTATCTAAGTTATTATAAGTTTCTTTTAACTCTAACATTCTATTAATTTCACTACTAATAATAGAATTAAGTTTAGTAAGAGAATTTAATAATTTTTCAGTACCATTCTTTTCAGTTTTTAAAAAAATACTGTTTCCTTTTATAACTATTTCATTTTCTGATTGAGCAGTTACTTCAACTTTTTCATTAGTAAAATCATTTAACAAACCATTATCAGTATTACTTCTATATTTGTAGTCATATTGTCCAACAATATTATTAATTCTAGTTAAATTGTTTTCTAGATAATTTGCATCGTGCTTAACAATTTCATTTTCTAATGGTACTTCAGTTGGCATTCTTTTCATATCTTTCACCAATATTATTATAGCATATTATTTTTTTATAAAACATGATAAAATATACATGTCAAAGGAAGGTATATATGTTTAAATTAGTATCAAATTATAAACCTAGTGGAGATCAACCTGAAGCTATTGATAAGTTAGTTGAAGGTATTAATTCTGGTAAAAAACACCAGGTTCTTTTAGGTGCTACTGGAACAGGTAAAACTTTTACAATGGCTAATGTTATAGAAAGAACTAATAAACCAACTTTAGTTTTAGCACATAATAAAACATTAGCAGGACAATTATATGCAGAATTTAAAGAATTATTTCCAGAAAATAAAGTAGAGTATTTTGTATCATACTATGATTATTATCAACCTGAAGCATATGTTCCTTCAAAAGATTTATATATTGAAAAAGATTCATCTATTAATGATGAAATAGATGAATTAAGACACGCTGCTACAGCAGCTATTATAGAAAGAAGAGATACAATAATAGTATCTAGTGTTTCATGTATATATAATATTGGTGAAAAAGATGAATATATAAATAAAATGTTAAATCTTTCAGTAGGAGATACTATTGATAGAGATGCAATGCTAGAAAAATTAGTAAGCATGCAATATGAAAGAAATGATATTGATTTTAAACGTGGTACATTTAGAGTAAAAGGAGATACTGTAGATTTAGTACCAATTGGTGAAAAGAAAAGTGGTATAAGAGTAGATTTCTTTGGAGATGAAATAGATAAAATATGTTTATTTGATCCACTTACAGGACACATTAAAAATAGTGTAAAAACCATAAGTATCTTTCCAGCATCTTTATTTGTAACAAGCGATGAAAAGTTAAAAGAAGCAACTTCTAGAATAGAAAAAGAATTAAATGAAAGATTAGAAGTATTAAAAAGTGAAGGTAAATTATTAGAAGAACAACGTCTTAGAGAAAGAACTATGTATGATTTAGAAATGTTACGTGAAACAGGTTTCTGTCATGGTATAGAAAACTATAGTAGACATTTATCACTTAGAGAAGCAGGTGAAACACCAACTACATTAATAGATTTCTTTCCAAAAGATTTTCTATTAATTATAGATGAATCTCATGTTACATTACCTCAAGTAAGGGGAATGTATAATGGAGATCATATGAGAAAACAAACTCTTGTTGATTATGGATTTAGATTACCTAGTGCGATGGATAATAGACCACTTAAATTTGATGAGTTTGAGAAAAAATTAAATCAAGTTATATATGTATCAGCAACTCCAGGTGATTATGAATTATCATTAGTACATAATCAAACTGTAGAACAAATTATTAGACCAACTGGATTATTAGATCCAATTATCGAAGTAAGACCAACTAAGAATCAAATAGATAATATTTTAGAAGAAATTAATAAACGTATTGAAAAGAATGAAAGAGTACTAATTACAACACTTACTATACGTATGAGTGAAGAATTAACATCATATTTAAAAGAATTAGGTTATAAAGTAACATATTTACATAATGAAATTAAAACATTGGAAAGATTAAATATAATAAGAAATCTAAGACTTGGTAAAATAGATGTTTTAGTTGGAATAAATCTTTTAAGAGAAGGTTTAGATATTCCAGAAGTATCACTTATTTGTATAATGGATGCTGATAAGCAAGGTTTCTTAAGAAGTGATAGATCTTTAATTCAAACTATTGGTAGAGCAGCACGTAATGAAAATGGTACAGTTATTATGTATGCAGATTATATAAGTGATGCAATGAGAATTGCAATAGATGAAACAAGTAGAAGACGTTCTATTCAAGAAAAATATAATAAAGATCATAATATTATACCTAAAACAATTGTTAAGAATATTGGCGAAGAAATAACAATTAATAAGAAAGAAGAAAAAGTTGAAAAGCAAAAATATTCTAAGAAAGAAATGCTTGATATGATTTCTACAGTTGAAAAAGAAATGAAAGAAGCAGCAGCATCTCTTGATTTTGAAAGAGCAACAGTTCTTAGAGATTTATTATTTGAATTAAAAGAAGAAAATGAAGGAAAATAGAATATGAAATGTTTAAGATGCGGTTGGGAAATGGGTAGCGATACTGTTAAATGCAATCATTGTCATCATTATTATGTAAGTAATTTAATAAAAGCACCAGCTCAAATTTTCTATTTTGATAGTAAGAAACAAAAAGATAAACACGAAGCTGATACTAGAAAAATGGTAGTTTATTTTATCATTACACTTGTAGCATTATGTGTTGTATGTGTTATTGCAAATAATATTCAAAATATAAAAGATTTTATTATGCCACCATCAGTTGTAAATCAGTGTAATCTAGTTTGTGAAGATAATGTTAAGAGTGTTATTTTTCATAGATGTACATGTGGTGATGGAAAAGTAATAAATATTGAAAAATAAAAGATGTTTTTTAAAAAACATCTTTTAATTTAGTAATAATGATGATACATAATTCTTATTAAATGAATTTTGCCATTCTAAATATTCACCAGCCAATAAACTTAATTTATCTATAGTATTTGGGTCAATACCACTATCTAATAATTCAAAATAATCATATTGAGTACGTATATCTCCTAAGATATCATATAGTTTTTTAACAGTTTCTTCAGTTTCACGAAAAACAAGTTTATTTTTGAGCATAAAGTTTGGTACTATTAATGTTACTAATGACAAATATTTCTTTGGGTCTTCTTGTAATTTATTTCTTGCAAACTCACCTAAGTTTAAAAAGAAACTTTCTTCAACATCGATTACATTTAAATGTGGTTGTAGTAAACCCAAACTAACAACAAAAATAGCTCTACCTTTTGTAAAATTATCATATTTATTAAATTTATTAGGTTTCATATTAACACCTCAAATTGATGAGTATTCTAACATAATTGTATTTATATTTCAATAAAATATGCTATAATATGGCAAGGAAGTGATTTATATGAAAAAACCAAATATGATTGATGCTAAAAAAAGAAATCAACATGATATTAATTACACAAGTTATAAACAATTAGATGATAAGTTTGGTAATAATAAAAAATACTTTGTAAGAACTTATGGATGTCAAATGAATGAACATGATTCTGAAAAAATAAATGGTATGTTAGAGAGTGTTGGTTACAAAAAAGCAGAATCTTATGAAGATGCAGATATAGTTATTTTAAATACTTGCGCAATTCGTGAAAATGCACATGATAAAGTATTTGGTTTTTTAGGTGTATTAAAACATATAAAAGATACTACAAATCCAGATCTTTTAGTTGGACTTTGTGGATGTATGGCTCAAGAAGAAGTTGTAGTAAATGAAATACTTTCTAAATATAAATATGTAGATTTTGTATTTGGAACTCATAATTTAGATAATATGTTAAATGTTATTAAAGAAAAAATAGATACTAAAAAGAATCAAGTAGAAGTATTAAGCTATGAAGGTGATGTAGTAGAGGGAGTACCTACTGTAAGAGATAGTATTTATAGTGCTTGGGTAGATATTCAATATGGTTGTGATAAGTTTTGTACATATTGTATAGTTCCATATACAAGAGGAAAACAAAGAAGTAGAAAAAAAGAAGATATTGTTAATGAAGTAAAAGATTTAAAAGAAAAAGGATATAAAGAAATAACATTACTTGGTCAAAATGTTAATGCTTATGGAAAAGACATTTATGATGATTATAACTTAGCTAATTTATTAAGTGATGTTAGTGATACTGGAATAGATAGAATTAGATTTGTTACTTCACATCCATGGGATTTTACTGATGAAATGGTTGATATAATCGCGTCAAGAGATAATATTATGCCTTATATACATTTACCACTACAAAGTGGAAGTAATAGAATTCTAAAACTAATGAATAGAAGATATACTCGTGAAGAATATTTAAAATTATATAATCAAATTCGTTCTAAAGTAAAAGATTCTAGTATTACAACAGATATCATCGTAGGTTTCCCAGGCGAAACAGAAGAAGATTTTCAAGAAACATTAGATTTAGTAAATAAATGTAAATTTGACGGAGCATTTACATTTGCATTTTCTCCAAGAGAAAATACACCTGCTGCTAGAATGGAACAAACAGTTAGTGAAGAAGAGAAGATGGATAGATTACATAGATTAAATGAAGTAATAAATAAATATAGTAATGAAGCAAATAAAAAACTTATGGATAAAACTGTTAAGTGTTTAGTAATAGGTGAAAGTGAAAAAGACAATACTAAAGTATGTGGTTATACTGAAAATATGAAACTTGTTAATATAGAAGGACCACATTCAATAATAGGAAAAATAGTAGATGTTAAAATAACTGATACAAAAAGCTTCTCATTAGATGGTGAATATGTAGAATAATTTTTAAAATAGTAGATTTAGTCTGCTATTTTTTATGTTAAAATAAATATGAAATAGGGGTGATTATTTGAAAAAAGTAGAAGAAAACAGTTTTTCATTGGATGAAAATGACATAAAATTGGAAGGAAGGGAAATGGTAAAAAAATATTTCGATAGTATTATTGAGAATATCGATACAATATTAGAAAGTTCATTCTATGAAAAAAAAGAACCATTATTGTGGGTTAAAGAAGTAATTAATAGTTGGCATGAAGATTATGAAAAAAATAATACTTTAACAAATATCAGTACAGAAGATCTTAAAAAATTAGATTTAGAAATAACAGATTATTTTGCAAAGTATGTTGAAACAGAACCAAATAATGAAAACTATTGTGAAAGATTATCTTATGATTTTGGTGAATTAGAAGAATTGTGGAAAGCAGAAATGCTAAAAGGTGGAGGAAAAAAATAAAATGAGTGATGATAAAAAAATAAAAGTACATACTGATAAAAATGGAAAGGACCATATTGATTTTTATGATAAAGATCCAAAAGATCCAGATCATAAATCAATACATATCGATTGGGATAGTTCAACAGGAAAAGGAAAAATTGTAGATAATACTAGTGGTAGTAAAGAAACTACAGATGTTGGTTGTTATTTAACAACAGCATGTATGAGATTCTTTAATGAGAATTTTAATGACAATTGTTATGAACTAAATGTACTTAGATGGTTTAGAGATAACTTTGTATCTGAAGAAGATATTAAACATTATTATGAAACAGCTCCAATTGTTGTAGAAGCAATTAACAATTGTGAAAATAGTGATTTGGCATTCAATTATATCTATGATAATGTAGTAGATTATTGTGTAAGACAAATTGAAGAAGGAAATTACGAAGAAGCATATAAAAGATATAAAAATAGTATACTTGCATTAGAAGAAACATTTGCAAGACCATATCTACAAGCAAGACTAGTAAGAACATTAGCATAAAAGCATACATTAGTATGCTTTTTTTATTTGTCTTAAATTGACAAAATACTCATAAAATATTATATTTGTAGTAAGAGGTGATATGCTTTGAGAAGACTATATATTGATTTTGATGGTGTTGTATTAGATACAATTCCTACACTTTATGAAGCATTAGAAGCAAGTGGTGTAGATGTAACAGAAGAATTACAAAAAAGAGAGTTTTTTGCGCATTTTGATTTTGCATCTATTATTAATGATGATAATATTTTAAATGATTCAGTTAAGTGTATTAATAAGTTAATTAAAAGTAAAAGATTTGAAATTAGTTTTCTAACACATATTAATTCATTAACAGAAGGTGTAGTAAAAGTAGAATATTTAAGAAAACACTTTAAAGATATCACTATTTTATTAGTACCAAAAGAAATATCTAAAACTAAAATGGTACATAGTGAAGGGGCTATTTTGGTAGATGATTTTGCTGGTAATTTAGAAGAGTGGGAAAGTACTGGTGGAATTCCAGTAAGATTTTCAAAAGATTTAGAAAGTCATGGATTTAAAGTATTAAATAGATTAGATAAATTACTTGAAATGTTTGATGAAAATGGAGACGAAATATGCTAAATGTAAAATGCTTAGTGACGGGGGAGTTGGAAGAAAATTGCTATGTTATAAACCTTGGAATTAAAGCATTAATAATTGATCCGGGAGATAATGCTGATAAAATTATTAAATATGTAAAAGACAATAAACTTGAAGTAGATGGTATTTTAATAACACATCATCATTTTGATCATGTTGGTGCATTAAAAGATATTCAAAATGAATTTAAAAAAGCAAAGTTTATTGATTTTAATGATTCTGGTGATATTGCTATTGAACCTTTTCATTTTAAAATAATTGAGACATATGGTCATACATTAGATAGTGTGTCTTTCTATTTTGATAAATATAATGTTTTGTTTACTGGTGATTTTGTATTTAAAGGTACAATAGGTAATTATGATTATGAAAATGAAGAAAAAATGGTTAAGAGTCTAAAAATATTTAAATATATGCCTAAAGATGTAATTGTATATCCAGGACATGGAGAAAGTACAACTGTAGGAGAGGAATTAGAAAATAATCCATTTTTGAAAGGAATTTAATGTTAGCAAGTGTAATAATTGAATATAGTGTTAAATCACTAAATAGAGTATTTGATTATATGATTCCTGAAGAATTAGTTGGTATTTTAAAAGTTGGACATAAAGTAATAGTGCCTTTTGCTTCACATGAAGTAGAAGGCTTTACTTTAAAAATACATAATAATTTTGATAAAGAAGTTAATTATAAATCAATAATTAGAATACAAGATAGTGATTTTTATTTAAATGATGAATTACTCAAATTAGGAGATAAAATGAGTAATGATTTAATATGCACTAAAATATCTTGTTATCAAGCTATGCTCCCAAAAGCATTAAAAGCATCTATTAATACAAATATAAATATTAAATATGAAACAAAAGTATCTTTAAATAAAGAAGTAGATTTAGATGAATATATTTCTAATCATAAAAGAGCAACTAAAGAGATAGAAATAATAAATAAATTAAAAGATGGTGAAATATTAAAAAGCGAAATAAATTGTCCATCTTTAAAACATTTAATAGAGAATAATATTGTTATTGAAAATAAATATGAAGTTAATAGAGAAGTATCATTTGTTAAAGAAGAGAATAGAAATATTAATTTAACTGATGAACAAGAACATGCTATTAAAGAAATATTAAATTCTAAGGATGATAAATATTTAATATATGGTGTTACTGGTAGTGGAAAGACTGAAGTATATATTGAATTAATAAAAGAAATGATTAAAAAGAATAAAACTTCTATTGTTTTAGTACCAGAGATTAGTTTAACACCACAAATAGTATCTAGATTTAAAAATGTATTTAGTAATACAGTTGCTGTTCTTCATAGTTCATTAAGTGAAGGAGAAAAATATGATGAATATAGAAGAATATCTAAAGGAGAAGTATCTATAGTTGTTGGTGCTAGAAGTGCAATTTTTGCACCACTTAATAATATTGGTTTAATTATTATAGATGAATGTCAAAGTGCAACATATAAGCAAGAAAATACTCCTAAATACAACGCTATAGATATAGCTTTTGAAAGAGGAAAGTATCATAATGCTAAAGTAGTTCTTGGTAGTGCAACACCTAGTTTAGAACAATATGCAAGAGGTAAAAAAGGTGTATTTCATTTAATAAATTTAAGAAATAGAATAAGTGGTTCTTTTCCTAAAATAGAACTTGTTGATATGAATATTGAAGCTAAAAAACATAATTATATTATTAGTGAAAAATTAGATATAGAAATTAATAAATCTTTATCTAAAAATGAACAAATTATTTTATTATTAAATAGACGTGGTTTTAGTACATTTTTATCTTGTACTAATTGTGGATATGTTTATAAATGTCCTAATTGTGATATATCTCTTATTTATCACAAGAGTAGTAATTCATATAGTTGTCATTATTGTGGATATAGAGTATTAAAAAGTAGTACTTGTCCTAGCTGTCATGAAGATGCTATTAAAGATTTAGGTCTTGGTACTGAAAAACTATCTGAATATATTGAAAAGAAATATAATACAAAAGTACTTAGAATGGATGCAGATACAACTAGTACTAAAAATGCACATCAAAAAATAATTAGTGAATTTAGCTCTGGAAAATATAATGTACTTGTTGGAACTCAAATGATTAGTAAAGGTCTTAATTTTGAAAATGCTAGTCTAGTTGGAATAATAAATAGTGATGCAACACTTGCTATGCCAGACTTTAGAAGTAGTGAAAGGACATATGAATTATTAAGTCAAACTTCTGGAAGAGTTGGTAGATTTAATTTGCCTGGAAAAGTTATTATTCAAACATATAATCCAAATAATTATGTTTATCAAAGTGTTATTGAAAATGACTTTGATAAGTTCTTTAATAGAGAAATGGTTATTAGAAAGAAATTATTTTATCCACCATATTATTATATTTGTAATATAACAACTATTAGTACTTCATTTGAAGATGCAGGTAGTGGTGCTAATAAAATTAAAAAATATTTAGATAATAATTTAAATGATAAATATATTATTCTAGGACCAAGTGTTTCAGCAATAGTAAAATTAAAAAACAAATATAGATTTAATATAATGATTAAATATAAAGATGCTAGTGATTTATATAGAGTTTTAAAAGAAATAAATGAGATGATTATAAAAAATGTAAATGTTGATATAAACATAAATATTTAATATAATTTAGAGGGATGATGTATATGAAAGATAAAAAAGTTATATTTATGGGAACTCCTGAATTTAGTGTTCCTGTACTAGAAATGTTAATTAAAGAAACTAATGTAATAATGGTTGTTACTCAACCTGATAGTTATGTTGGAAGACATCATACTCTTACATATAGTCCTGTAAAGCAAGTTGCACTTGATAATAATATAGAAGTTTATCAACCAGAAAAGATTAGAAATGAATATGAATATATTTTAAAAAAGAATCCAGATGTTATTATTACATGTGCTTATGGTCAAATAATACCAAGTATATTGCTTGATACTCCAAAGTATAAAGCTATAAATGTACATGCAAGTTTACTTCCAAAATTAAGAGGAGGATCTCCTCTTCATAGAGCCATTATTAATGGTTATGATAAAACTGGTATTACTATTATGTATATGGCTCCTGGAATGGATGATGGGGATATTATTACTCAAGAAGAAATTAAGATTGATGATGAAGATAACGTTGGTGTTATTCATGATAAATTAAGTATTTTAGGTCGTGATTTATTATTAAAAACATTACCTAGTATTTTTGATGGAACAAACACAAGAACTAAACAAGATGAAAGTGAAGTAACATTTGCATATAACATTAAACGTGAAGAAGAAAAAATTGATTATAATAAAACTGCAAAAGAAGTATACAATCAAATAAGAGGAATGTATCCTTTCCCAGTAGCATATACAACTTTAAATGATGAAATTATTAAAGTGTGTTCTTCTCGTATAGGAGATGCTAAATCGGGTAAATGTGGTGAGATAGTTTCTATATATAAAGATGGTATAGGAGTAATGTGTAAAGATAAAGAAATAATATTTACTAGAATTAAACCTGCTGGTAAGAAAGAGATGGATACCAAAGATTTCTTAAATGGTAGAAAAGATAATTTAATAGGTGAAATATTATGTTAAAGGATTACCTAAGTAATAAAGATGGTAAAAAAAGTTTATTACTAATTATTGGAATAATAGTAGTATTAGTTTTCGTTTGTTTATCTGGAGGTACAGGTAATTTAGATGGTTATATTGCTAGTGATGCTGATGCTAATATTACAAAATTATTAGAAAATATTAATAATAATTATTCAGTTAAAATAACAAAAGATGATGGTTTAGAACAAACAAGTTATAATTATTCAACTGATTCAAATTTAACAGTTGTTGATGAGGGTGATTATAGTGATAAGATTTATTTGGTATATAAAAACAATAAATATCAAATGAATATTGATAATTATAAAATTACTAAAATTAAAGATATAGAATCTTTAAATGATAAATATACTAATATTGAATTAATTAAAAATATTGTTAATCGTTGTGAGTTTGAAAATGTTAATGATAATAATAAAGAATGTAATCTTAAATCAAAAGATTTCTTTGATGAATATAATAGTATTTATAAAACTGAATATGTTCCTAATGAAGATGAAATAAAAATTAATGTTATTTATTATTCTAAAAATATTAAAAATATAATAATAGATTATACTAATGTAGATAAGATTATTTATAAGAATGATGGAACTCTTAAATATTCGTTTGAATTTAGTGATATTAATAAGAATGATTTTAGTGAAATAATTAATTATTATAAAAAAGATTTTAGTAAAAAATAACTAAGAAGCTGTTAGCTTCTTTTTTATTGACAAGTTTGACAAAACAATATAAGTAGTGATAAAATTACATTGGAAGAGAGGCTAAAAAAGATGTATGATGATAAGAGATTTCTAACTGCTAGAGAGATTCTAGATAAAGAGTTTAAAATTGATGCAAGAGGTTATAGACCACAAGAGGTTGATCAATTCTTAGATATGATTATTAAAGATTATGTAGATTTTGAAACTACAACTAAGAAACTTGTAAGTGAGATTAAAGCTTTAGAAGCAGAAAATGATAAATTAAAAGCTGAAGTAAGAAACTTAAAATCATCTCTTGATATAGCCGGATCTAATAAAGGAATTACTAACGTAGATCTATTAAAGAGAGTTAGTGATTTAGAAAAAGTTGTTTATGGAGAATAATTTTTAAGACATACGCTGCGTATTAAGTTATGTAGAGGAAAGTCCATGCTCACTTATGCTGGAATGCATAAAAAGTTCGTGCTAGGGGAAAAAATAACCCTAGGTAGTAGCAATACTAACGGCTTCGAAATAATCAAGACCTGATTAAAGTAGATGTAAAAGTGCCATAGAGACGAGTTTATTAGGAATAATAAATGTGGAACGAGGTAAACCCCGCGAGTGAGAAACCCAAATTTGGTAGGGGAACTCTTACGAATGAATTAATAAAGGAGTAAGGGAGTGCTTGCACTAGATAAATGTATGTCACCTTTAAGGTACAGAACATGGCTTATTAAGAATTATTATTTATAGGAGAAATATCGTGAAAGAAATAGGAGAAAGTTTTAAAGAGGCAAGAGAAACTATTGGTATTTCTAAAGAAGAAGTTGTTAAAGATTTAAATATAACAGAGAGTCAATTAGATAATTTAGAAGATGGAAATGTAAATGCATTTAAAGATGTATTTTTCTTAAAAGAAACAATTAAGAAATATACAAAATATTTGAATTTAGATGAAGATGAAATAATGGATAAATTCAATGAATTTATATTTGGATATACTTCTAGAATTCCAGTTGATGATATTTTAGAAAAAACCAGAGAATTTGAGATACTAGAAAAGAAAAATGATAGTAATAAAATAGTTTCACCATATACAGTTAAAAGAAAGAAAAAGAGTACATGGAAATATGTACTTATTTATAGTGCTTCTGTTTTATTATTAATAGTTCTAGTTATATTAATTGTTAAATATGCAACAGATGAACATAAAAAAGAAGTAGAAATGTTTTCTATTAGTGAGAGGAGTGAATTATGAACGTACCAAATAAAATAACAGTATGCAGAATGCTTTTAGCAATATTTTTATTAGTTATAATGATGTTTCCTTTAGAAGGAATAGGAATTAGTTTTCCAGAATTAAGAATTAAACCTGAACTAATAATAGATGGTAAAGATATAATTTGTGGTGTTATATTCTTAATAGCATCATTAACAGATTTCCTAGATGGTTATCTAGCAAGAAAATATAATTTAGTTACTGACTTAGGTAAAGTTATGGATGCTATTGCTGATAAGATATTAGTTAATGGAGTATTAATAATACTTGCAGTTAATGGATATATTAGTCCAATTATTCCTGTTGTAATTGTATGTAGAGATATAGCAGTTGATTCAATTAAGATGATTGCTGGACAAAAGAATGGTGCAGTTGCAGCATCTAAAGCTGGAAAGACTAAAACAGCATTTATGTTAGTAGGAATAACATTAGTATTCTTTAATGATTTACCATTTTCACTAATGAGTGTATATCCAGGAAAAGTTATTATCATGATAGCAGTAGTTCTATCAATAATAAGTGGTGTACAATACTTTGAAAAGAATAAAAAATATATTTTAAATTAAACAGCTAAAAAAGCTGTTTTTTATTTTTGACAAACAAGTTTACATATAAAAATTAGTTTTTAGAAGCCTTTCAAACCAAGTATTTAATTATAAAAGCAAGTGTTTACCAATAATTGAATTATATAGCAAACAAAAGTTTGCAAAAAGTTATTGACAAACATTTTTAATTAGTTTACAATTAAATCATGAAGGAGAAACATATGAAAAAAGATTCAGACAAAGCGTTAGATCAAGTGTTAGCTGATATCGAAAAACAATTCGGTAAAGGCGCAATTATGAAATTAGGAGAAAGAGGAATAAGTAATATAGATGTTGTATCAAGTGGTTCTATTATGTTAGACCAAGCTTTAGGTGTAGGTGGATTTCCTAAAGGAAGAATAATTGAAATATTTGGTCCAGAATCAAGTGGTAAAACAACAATTGCTTTACATGCAATTGCAGAAGTACAAAAAACAGGAGGAAAAGCAGCATTTATTGATGCTGAACATGCATTAGATCCAGTATATGCTAAAAAACTTGGTGTTGATACTGATGAGTTATTATTAAGTCAACCAGACACTGGTGAACAAGCTCTTGAAATAACTGAAGCATTAGTTAGAAGTGGAGCTATGAGTATTATTGTAATTGACTCTGTAGCCGCTCTAGTACCTCAAGCTGAAATTGAAGGAGAAATGGGTGACTCTCATGTAGGTCTTCAAGCAAGATTAATGAGTCAAGCACTTAGAAAATTAAGTGGTGTTATAAATAAAACAAATACTATTTGTATTTTCATTAATCAATTAAGAGAAAAAGTAGGAATTATGTTTGGTAATCCAGAAACTACTCCTGGTGGAAGAGCTTTAAAATTCTATGCAAGTGTTAGACTTGATGTTAGAAGAGGAGAACAAATTAAAGTTAATGGAGATGTTCTTGGAAATAAAACAATTATTAAAGTTGTTAAAAATAAGGTAGCTCCTCCATTCAAAACTGCTGAAGTTGAAATAATGTATGGAGAAGGAATTTCTAAAACTGGTGAAATAGTTGATCTAGCTGTTAATCTTGGAATCATTGATAAGTCTGGTGCTTGGTTTAGTTATAAAGGTGAAAAGATTGGTCAAGGAAAAGAAAATGTTAAATTATTACTTAAAAACAATCCAGAACTATATAAAGAGTTAGAAACTTTAGTTAGAGAAAGCCTTTTTGATAATCCTGATAAAGCATTAGAAATAGAAGAAAAAATAGAAGAAGAGTAATCTTCTTCTTTTTGTATTGATTTTAATTTTTAAAATGATATAATTATCCAGCGGAGGAGATTATGAAAAAATATTTACGTTGGAATTATATTGAATTATTAACTGCTTTATTTGGATTATTTATATATTGTTTTGCTGTTAATACTTTCATTGTTCCTAATCATTTATATAATGGTGGTGTAATGGGTTTATCTCAATTAATAAGAACATTTATATTATCATTTAGTAATATAAAAGCATCTTTTGATATTGCAACACCTATATATTATTTTATAAACATTCCTTTACTTTATTTAGCTTATAAAAAAATGGGTAAATATTTTTTCTATAGAACTCTTTTTAGTGTAACTATTTGTACAGTATTTTTATTTATTATACCAAGTGATAAATTGATTATTACTGATAGTGTTCTTACTAATGTATTAATTGGTGGTGCTATGATTGGATTTGGATGTGGAATAGCTCTTTCAGTAGGAGCATCAACTGGTGGAGTAGATATCATTGGTATGATACTTACAAGTCATTCTAAAAAAATAACAGTTGGAAATTTTTGCTTGGCATTTAATGCAGTTATTTATATAATTTGTGGTATTATGAATGGTCTTGAAATAATGATTTATTCAATACTTAGTTCAATATTTGATTCTGTTATATTAGATAGAATGCATATTAGAAATATTTGTTCTACTATGATGATGTTTAGTAAAAAACATCCTAAAAGAATAATTGATTATATTAAACAAGAATTAGATAGAGATGCTACATATTGGGAAGCAACAGGTGGTTATGATGATTCTAAATCATATATTACTTATATAGTTCTATCTAAATATGAAAAATATTTATTAGAATCTAAACTTAAACAAGAAAAATTTGAGGCATTTATTGTTGAATCAAATGGTGTATCAGTACTTGGAGAATTTAAAAAGAAATTATAAAAACCAATTTTTATTGGTTTTTTATTTTAAATATGATAAAATCTAGTTTATGAAAGAGGTGGACATATATGTTGAAAGTTTATAACACGATAAGTCGTGAAAAAGAAGAATTTATTCCATTACATGGAAAGAATGTTGGTATGTATGTCTGTGGACCTACTGTTTATGGTTATCCTCATTTAGGTCATGCTAAAAGTTATATTAGTTTTGATACTATTTATAGATATCTTAAATATTCAGGATACAATGTTAAATACGTTCAAAATATAACTGATGTAGGACATTTAGTAGGAGATGCTGATGAAGGAGAATCTAAAATAGAAAAACAAGCTAAGATAGAGCAAATAGATCCATATCAAATTGCATACAAATATGAGAAAATCTATTTCGATTGTATGGATAAATTAAATGTATCTAGACCAGATGTATCTTGTAGAGCAACAGGTCACATTATTGAAATCATTGATATGGTTCAAACTTTAGTAGATAAAGGATATGCTTATGTCACTAAAGAAAATAATGTTTATTTTGAAATAGATAAATATAAAGACTATGGAAAGTTATCACGTAGAAATATTGATGAAACTGTTAGTGGTGAGAGAATAGAAGTTGCTAGTGATAAGAAAAGACCAGAAGATTTTGCATTATGGAAAGCTGCTGATAAAACTCATTTAATGAAATGGCCAAGTCCTTGGGGAGAAGGTTATCCAGGATGGCATATTGAATGTTCTGTTATGTCTAAAAAATATTTAGGAGATACTTTTGATATTCATGGTGGTGGTATGGATAATATATTCCCACATCATGAATGTGAAACAGCACAAAGTGAATGTGCTAATGGAGTACCTTTTGTTAAATATTTTATTCACAATAACTTAGTAACAGTAAATGGTCAAAAGATGGGTAAATCATTAGGTAATTTTATTACATTACCAGATTTATTTAAAAAATTTGATCCAGTAATAGTAAGATTCTTTACATTATTATCTCATTATAGAAGACCAACTGATTTTGATGATGAAAAATTAGCTGAAGCTAAAAAGAATTATGAGGGTGTAGTAAAATCACTTTCTAAAGCTATTAAAGGTGCATCTGAAGAATATACTAAAGATGAAGAAATAGAAGAAATTAAGAACAAATTTATTGAAGCAATGGATGATGACTTTAATACAAGTCTTGCTATTAGTTATGTCTATGAAATTAGTAAACTTGCTAATAAAACAGATGATGCTAATAAATTAAGAGGAATCGTTAATTTCTTTGAAGAAGTAGTTGAACCAATACTAGGTATTTCATTTAAAGAAGAATCAGCATCTGATTCAAAAGATGATGAATTAATAAATTTAATAATTGAATTAAGAAAACAAGCAAGAGATGAAAAGAGATATGATTTATCTGATCAAATTAGAGATAAGTTATCTGATATTGGAATTACTCTTAAAGATTCAAGAGAAGGAACTACATATGAAAAATAATTGGAATATTCCAATTATTTTTTTACGTATATAATTAAGAAAAAAGATGATGATCTTGATGAAGAGGATTATGGATTTGACAAATAAACGTCTTATATAAGACGTTTTAGTTTTGAATATTTGTATAAAAAACAATATTTTGATAAAATAAAGATGGTGAAAGACAATGGTTGTAAAGAAATTCAATTATTATAGATTTACTATGTTTATTATAGCTATAGTAGCTATTATTGTTTTTGCTGTTAAATATCACAATCAAAAAAAATATGAAGAATCTTTAGAATTTCATTTATTACAAATAGGATATGATTTAAATGAGACTAAAGTTATAGAAGATAAATTAGATAAAAATGAAACAGATATTATATTAAAAAAAGAATATAATGAACACATAGATGATTTTATACAAGAAAAATATTTTATATTTAATAATTTAGATAAATATTTGGATTATAAAAAAGAAAATAAAAAAACTGATTATAGTAAAATAGTTTCAATTATAAATACAGAAGCTAATATTGAATGGATTGAAAATGAAAGAGAAACCGACTTATCAAAAGAAGAATTAATGTTAGTTAATCGTATTTATTCATTAGGCGAATATGAGCCTGAAGATTTAGTAGATGTACCCGTTAAATTTGCATATAATGGTGTTAAATTAAGTGCAAGTATAGTAGGACCATTAGAAGATTTAATAACTGATGCTAAAGCAGCAGGTTATACAATAGTAGTATCATCAGGATATAGATCATATTCTACACAAGAAAAGATTTATAATAGTTATGTAAATGCACATGGAACTAGAGAAGCAGATGAAGTAGTAGCAAGACCAGGACATTCAGAATATCAAACAGGATTATGCTTAGATTTTGATATATATGGTTATTCTGGTGATAAATTAGAAAGTGAAGCATATCAATGGTTAATAAATAATGCTAAAAATTATGGTTTTATTCTTAGACATACTAAAGAAAAAGAAGATTTAACTCTATATAGTGCATCTTCATGGAAATTTAGATATGTTGGAGAAGAAGCGGCAGAGAAAATGAGTAATGAAAATTTAAGTTTTGAAGAATACTATGCTTATTATGTTAGGGGGTAAATCATGAATAACAATAAAATAGTAGTTTTAGGTGGTGGAACTGGTCAATCTATATTATTAGGTGGACTTAAGAAATTTCCATTTGATATTACAGCAGTAGTTAGTGTATGTGATGATGGCGGTTCTACAGGAAAAATTAGAAGAGATTTTAGTGTCCCAGCAATGGGCGATTTAAGAAGAGTTATAATTGCTTTATCAGAAACAGATGATATTATAGATAAACTATGTAATTATCGTTTTAAAACTGGCATTGATTTTGAAGGACACACAGTTGGTAACATTTTATTAACAGCTCTTACAGAAATTTGTGGTAATATGTCTTCTGGTATTAAACAAATAGATAACATATTAAATATGAAAGGTAAAGTATTACCACTTACTGATGATGATGTTACTTTAATGGGTGAAATGGAAGATGGAAGTATCGTTGAAGGAGAACATCATATTACTGAATCTGATAAAAAGATAAAAAGAGTTTTCTATAAAAAGAAACCAAAAATTAATAAAGAGGTTATTTCTGCTATTAAAGAAGCAGATGCAATAGTTCTTAGTATGGGTAGTGTATATACAAGCATTATTCCAAACTTATTAAGTGATAAAATTACAAGTGCAATAGATGAAAGTAATGCTAAAATCATTTATGTATGTAATTTATTTACACAACCTGGTGAAACAGATGACTTTAAAGTAAGTGATCATGTTGACTTATTAAATAGTTATTTAGGTAATAGAAAAATAGATTATGTTATTACTAATAGTGAAAAAGTATCTAAAAAAATAGTTAAAAAATATCAAACTTTAGAACAAAAAGATTTAGTAGAAACAGATCCTAAGAAAATAAAAGCTAAATTAATACAAAAACCTTTATTAAAAATGGAAGGTGAGTATTTAAGACATGATACTGTTAAGATAGGCCTTGAATTAATGAATATTTTGATAAAATAGTAGTTTTTACTTGACTTAATCGGGTTTTATATGTTAATATTTATATGCTTGATTAATTTCAAGTGCCTACCTAGTGGGGAATTAGCTCAGTTGGCTAGAGCATCTGCCTTGCACGCAGGAGGTCGCGGGTTCAAGTCCCACATTCTCCACCATTAGATAATTAAGTCCTTATAAAGGACTTTTTTTATTGCAATAAATTAATAAAATATAGTATAATTAATAATAGAATAATAGGGTAAGGAAGAGGTGTAATAGATGGCTTCAAAGAAAAATAAAAAAGAAAAGAAAGTTTTAAAAGAAGAAATAATTGAAAAGAAAGAAGAAGCAATTGAAGTTGTAGAAGTTAAAAAAACTGAAACTCCTTCTAAAAGAAGAAATATTTTTATTTATTTCTTAATGATGATAGGTGTATTTGGAATTATTAACTTATTATCAATGTTTATATCACTTGATTTATCAGAATTAGCAACATATCACAGATATGGTGATGATATAATTATTGAACTATTTTATGCAATTTTAGTTTTAATAGTAATGTTACTATTTAAAAATGCTTATGTATTTACAAATAAAAAAGAAAAATTATATAAAGCACTATTTATGGCATCACCAGTTTTGTTATTTTCAATAATAATATTGGTTACTAATATAACTAGTGTATCAATGAGTGCTCCTGAAGTATTAACAACAAGTAATATTGTTAGTTTAGCATTGTTATGTGGATTAATTGGTATTACAGAAGAGTTTTTATGTAGAGGATGGTTACAAAATGAATTTTTAGAAAGATATGGTGATACTAAGAAGAATGTTATAATATCAATTATATTTTCTTCATTTATATTTGGTTTCATGCATATTACTAACATTTTCTCAACATCACAAAACTTATTTGAAACATTATTACAAATATTAAATGCTATGTCACTTGGATTCTTCTTTGGAATTTTATATTATAAGACTAAAAATATTTGGTCAGTAATTATATTACATGCGTTTTATGATTTTGCTATTATGTTTGGAGAATTAGCTATTATAAAAGAATGTAGTTATGGAGTAGCAACATCACAAATATTATTAGCAAGTAGTTTATCTACAGCAATGTTAAGTACATTCTGGATTTTATGTTCATTATTAATTTATAAGAGATGTAATTTCCCAGATCAAAAAGCATCACTTACAAAAATGAGAGATTTTTATTTAATAGTTATTCCATTAATGGTATTTGCATTTATATTTGCTGTATTTCCATATGAAAATATAATTGATGATTATTCAGATTATCTAATTTGTTATAATTATAATGATTTAAAATTAGAAGATAATTATATATTACATTATCCAAAATATGATAAATTTAATATAAGAGATAATAGTTCAAAGTCTTCACTAGAATTAGAAAATGATGAAATAAAAGAAGTAGTAAGAGTAGGTAATTATGATTTCTCAGTATCTTTAAAAAATCAAATGCCAGTTATTAGAAATAATATAACTGAAACAGAAGTTAAATTAAGTGAAGAACCTGCTCATGATATCATAGTAATAGAAAATGAAGATAGTTTTATAATTTCATTTGTAACATTAGATGATAATTTAAATGAACATGTATATATAAGTACATTTATGAATAAAGAAAACTTATCAAACTCTGATGAATATTTAAATAATGTAGTTGAATCATTTAGAAGATTAGATTTACCAGATGTTGATAGATTAGGATATATTACTATTGAAGGTAAGAAAGGTAATTATCCTGCATATACTTCTTTAGATCATGATTTGTTCATAGTACTTGATGATGAATTATATATTGTAAAATAAAAAAGTGAAGATAATCTTCACTTTTTATTTGCTTAAAATCATTGGAATAATAATAGGTCTTCTACCAGTTAATTCAATTACATATGCATTTAATTCTAATATTATTCTATTTTTTAAATCAGTTAAACTAAAACTTGGTTTATCTAATTCTTGATTAATAATTTCAGATGTTTTATCTTGTATTTGCTTTATTAGTTCTTGATTATCATTTACTACTACAAAACCTCTTGTAGTGATATTTGGTTCAATTAACATTTTCTTATTTTTAACATCTAAATTTAATATTGCTACTAATACACCATCTGTTGACATTATTTTTCTATCTTTAATAATAGATACTCCAACATCACCAATTCTATTACCATCAACATATATTTCATTTATAGGTATTGAACCTTTTCTATAAACTTTACCATCTTTAATAGCAAGAACATCACCATTTTTATTAACAAATGTATTATCTTCTTTAACACCACATTGTACTGCTAAAGCAGCATGTGCCATTAACATTCTATATTCACCATGCATTGGCATAAAGTATTCAGGTTTAACAAGTCTTAATAATAATTTTAATTCATCTTGTCTTGCATGACCACTTGTATGAACATTTGAATCGCTAGCATTTGTATATACTTTAGCACCTTTTAAATATAATTTATTAATTGTTCTGTTAATAGAAAGTGCATTTCCTGGAATAGGTGATGATGAGAAGATAACTACATCATCAGGAAGTAATGTAATACTTTTATCTGTTCCATTAGCTATTCTAGATAATGCTGCTAAAGGTTCACCTTGAGAACCAGTACATAATAAACATACTTTTGAAGGTTCTAATTTATTAGCTTCTTCACTTGATATAAATATATCTTCATCTTTAATATATCCACATTCTAATGCAATACCAATATTAGTACTCATACTTCTACCAAATGTAGCAATTTTTCTATTATTTTCTTTACAAGTTTGAACTATATGAGTAAGTCTATAAATATTACTTGCAAATGTAGCAAGAATAATTCTAGAATTCTTATTTTCTGAGAATATTTCTCCTAAAGCTTCATCAACTACAGATTCACTATTAGAAAAACCAGGAAGTAAAGCATTTGTTGAATCACTCATAAGAACTGTAACACCTTTATTACCAATTTCTGCTATTTTACCTAAGTTAGCTACAGGTCCAATAGGAGTTAAGTCAAACTTAAAGTCTCCAGTTTCAACAATTGTTCCATTAACAGTTTTAATAGCCATTCCAAATGAATCTGGAATAGAGTGAGTTGTTGTAAAGAACTCTATATCAAAATGTTTAGTTTTAATATGTAAATCTTCATTAACAGTTACAACCTCAGGGCATCCAATATTCTTTTCACTTAATTTATTTTTAATTAATTTTTCAGCTATTTTAGGTGTATAAATTACAGGTATATTAATAGATTGAAGTAAGAAAGGTATACCACCTATATGATCTTCATGACCATGTGTTATGATTAAACCTTTAATTTTGTCTTGCATATTTTTAAGTTGCATAAAATCTGCTAAAACATAATCAATTCCCATAAGATTATCTTCAGGGAACATAACACCACAATCTATAATAAACAATTCATCTTCATGCATTACAACATACATGTTTTTACCAACTTCGCCAAGACCACCTAAAGCACAAAGCAAAGTTTCTTTGTTATCACTTTTCATTAATCTCATTTCCTTTCAAAAAGTCAAATCAGTGCTTATCATTATAGCAAAAAGTTTGATATTTGTCAAAATACTAGTTATAATTATAACTAGTGGGGGAGTTATATGGGAACACTAACGTATTATAATGAAAATGCTAAAAAATATTTTGATAAAACTATTAATGTTGATATGAGAAAACAATATGAAATGTTTTTAAAGTATATCAAAGATGGTGGAAAAATATTAGACTTTGGATGTGGTAGTGGAAGAGATTCATTATATTTTCATAATCTTGGCTATGAAGTATATCCAATAGATGGTAGTATTGAGATGTGTAAACTTGCTCATCAATATACATCTTTACCTGTAAAGTGTATGAACTTTAGTGAATTAAGTGATATAGATTATTATGATGGTATATGGGCATGTTCAACAATATTACATGTTCCTAGAAAAGAATTATTGAGCGTATTAATTAAATTAAGAAACTCATTAAAACAAGATGGTTATATGTATACATCATTTACTGATGGTTACGATAAAGAAGAAAATAAAGAAGATGGTAGATATTTTAATGATTTATCAAAAGATAAGTTTATATCTTTATCAAGTGATGCTGGATTTGAAATAATAGATCAAAGTACAAATAAATCACTTGTGTTAAGTCATAAAGATGTTTACTGGAGTAGTTATATATTAAAGAGGAAATAATATGAAAAGAGAATTTAATAAATTAGTTCGCGATAATATTCCACAAATTATTGAAAATAATGGTGAACAAGCATTTACAAGAATACTTGATGATGAAGAATATAAACGTGAATTAGAAAATAAAATATTAGAAGAATATGAAGAGATGTTAGCTGCTAGTGGAAAAGAAAGAATAGAAGAATTAGCTGATATGTTAGAAATAATAAAATGTTTAGCTAAATTAGAAAATTCTTCATTAGAAGAAGTAGAAGAAGTAGCTAACCAAAAAGTATTAAAAAGAGGATCTTTTGATAAAAAGATATTTTTAGAAAGGACAGAATAAAAAATGGGACTATTTAGTAAAATTAAAAGTATATTTAGTAAAAAAGAAGAACAAGCTGCTAGTTTAACAGAAGAAGAAAAAGAAGAAGCTTATGAAGAACCTGAGGAAGAAGAACTAGAAGAAGATGAAGAACAGGAAGTTGAAATAGAAGAAGAGACTGAGCCTGAGGAAGAACCTGTTGAAGAAGAACCAGAAGAGGTTATAGAAGAAAAACCTAAAAAGGAAAAGAAATCTATTTTTAAAAAGAAAGAAAAAATATCTAAAGAAGAAAAAATAGATATTATTGAAACTGAAAAATATGTAGAAGGTTTATCAAAATCAAGAGATAATTTTGTTAATAAGTTATCTGTATTAGGTATTAAATATACTAAAGTTAGTGATGAATTTTATGATGAATTAGAAGAAATATTAATAACAGCAGATATTGGTGTTAATACTGTTATGGATTTTGTTGATAGACTTAAAAAACGTGTTAAAGAAGAACATATTGAAGACTTTGAATATTTAAAAGAAGTAATTGTTGATGAATTATTTATGATTTATGTTGGAGATGAAGTTTTATCTTCAAAATTAAATCTTAAAGATGATGAATTAAATGTAGTTTTATTTGTAGGAGTAAATGGTGTTGGTAAAACAACAAGTATTGCTAAAATAGCTAATAAACTTAAAAATGATGGTAAAAAAGTTATGTTAATAGCAGGAGATACATTTAGAGCAGGAGCAGTTAATCAATTAAAAGAATGGGCTGATCGTATAGGAGTTTCATTCTTTGGAGATGATAGAACTGATCCATCAGCTGTTATTTATGATGGACTTAATAAAGCTAAAGAAGAAAAAATGGATGTAGTTTTAGTTGATACAGCAGGACGTTTACAAAATAAAGATAATTTAATGAAAGAACTTGAAAAGATGAATAGGGTTATTGGTGAAATAGTACCAGGTAATCCAGTTGAAACATTACTTGTTATTGATGCTACTACTGGACAAAATGGTATTAGCCAAGCTAAAAGTTTTAAAGAAATCACAAATATTACAGGAATTATTCTTACTAAACTTGATGGTACTGCTAAAGGTGGAATAGTACTTGCTATTAAAGAATTAGTAGACATCCCAGTTAAGTTTGTAGGTCTTGGTGAAAAAGAAACTGATATGATTCCATTTGATATTGAAAAATATATATATGGTTTATTTAAGGAGTTCTAATGAAAGAAAGAGAATATATTTTAGCTTTATATGAATTATATAAAGAATTATTAAATGATAGAGAAAGAGATTATTTTGAAAATTACTATTATGAAGATTATAATTTACAAGAAATAGCTGATAATTATGAAGTTAGTAAATCTTATGTAGGTAAGTTTATTAATGAAATAGAAGATAAATTAAAGAAGTATGAAAGTGCTTTAAAATTACATGATAAGTTTAATAGAATTAGATCTGTTATAGATGAATTAGATGATGAAGTAATTAAATTAAAGATAGAAGAAATATTATAAATGTATTATAATATAAGTGAGGTGTGATATATGAAATGGGGTCTTAGATGGGAATTATGTATTGTAATAGTTTTTATCTTTTGTCTTTTAATAGCAACAATTGGATTAAATAGATTTGGATTATTATCAAATGATAATAGTGTAATAAGATATGTTGGACCTGAAGAAGGAGATACTTATTCATATTCTGAATTAGAAAGCCAAGTTGCACAAGCAGGATTAAAGTATTATAGATCACGTTATCCTAATGGCATAAGTGAAAGTAAAAGAGTAAGTGTAGATACACTTATAAATGCTGGTTTCTTATCAACACTTTATGATGGTAATAATAGAAGATGTACAGGTTATGCTTATTTAAGTACAAGAGGTTCATCATTTGGATATGTAAAATGTCGTAGATATAGAACAGAAGGATATGAATCAGCATATGAATAGATTTACTATGGCATTACAAGCATTTATCGTTGTTTGCTTATTAGGAATAGTACTAGTTATTGGATATAGTAAACAAGATAAAGGATATATTGAATATACAAGAGGACTTAGAAAAGCATGTATTCAATATATGAAAGATAAAAAAATTGATCCTAAAATGGGAGAAACTAATATTATATTTGTTTCAGATTTATTAGATGAAGAATATATAGATGAAGTAAAAGATGAATATTGCATAGTTAGTGTTATACATAGACAAGGTTTATTATTTGGAAAGTATAAAGCTAATAAAGATTGTACTATTAAAATAGAACCAAATGAAACTAATCAAACAATTGAAGAAAACAATACAAAAGAAGAATAATATTTATTCTTTTTTTATTTTATAGTATAATATTCTTGAAAGGAGTCTATTATGGGAGGAACGATTATTTTATTAGTTATTATTGCTATTATTTTACTTAGAAGTATAGTACAAGTTAATGAATATGAAAGGGGTATTAAATTTAATTTAGGTAAATTTTCAAGTATAATGAAACCTGGATGGAATTTAGTATTACCAATATTCCAATCTTATAAAAAAGTTGATATTAGAACAAAAGCAGTAGATGTTCCTGAACAAGATGCTATCACTAAAGATAATGTATCTGTTAGAATTAATGCTGTTATTTATTATAAGATATTTGATGCTAGTAAAGCTATTTTAGAAGTTGAAAATTTCTATTTTGCAGTTTCTCAACTTGCACAAACAACAATGAGAAATGCTGTAGGTAGTGTTTCATTAGATGAATTATTAGCAGAAAGAGAAAAATTATCTGATACTATTTGTAAAATTATAGATCAAGCTACTGATCCATGGGGAATCAAAGTTGAAAATGTTGAATTAAAAGATGTAACTCTTCCAGAAGATATGAAAAGAGTTATTGCTAAAGTTGCAGAAGCTGAAAGAGAAAAGGCTGCTGTTATTACTAAGGCACAAGGTGAAGTTGAAGCTTCAAGAAATTTAGCAGAAGCTGCTAAAACTATGGCTACAACTCCAGGAGCTTTACATTTAAGAACATTATCAACAATTAATGATGTTTCTTCAGATCAATCAAATACATTAATATTCTGTGTACCAATTGAAATGATAGATTCATTTAAAGCTGGTAATGGAATTATAAATGCAATAAAAAACAATAATGACAAGAAAGAGCAATAATTGCTCTTTTTATTTGATATATTTATTTATTAATGATATAATCTATTAATGGGAAAAGGACTGATAAGATGGCAAGACCAAGAAAGAAACATGTATTTTTAAGAATTATTAGTACACTTATATGGCTAGTTACAATGGCAGCATTAGGATATTTTACATATATCTTATATAATGCAGATATTATGCCATTAAAGTACTTTGGAATAATAGGTGGTATAGCATTATTTTTAATAATTATATTCTTTGCATTTATAAATAATAGTAGAACTAAAGTATGGTTATTTTTATTTAATGATTTATTATTTTTAGCAATAATAGGTGGATGTTATTTTGGATATACAAAGATTAATGATGTAATGGCATTCTTGAAAGAAAATTTAGGTGCTAAATACGAAACTAATATTTATTACTTCGTAACAAATAAAGAAGCTAAATATGAAAAATTATCTGATATAAAAGATAAAACTGTTAAATTAGTAGATGATTTAGATAATAAAACTGAATTAGAAAGAAATATTAATAAAAAAGTATCTGTAAATTTAGAATATTTAGAAACTATAGTTGATTCATTATATGAAGTTCAAACAAATACAGATTTAATAATATTTGTAAACTCTGGTAATTATGATGCTATGGTTGAAAATTACGATGATTTTGAAACTAAAGTTAAAATAATAGATACAGTTGAAATTAAATATAGAATGGAAAATGAAGCAACAGGTATTGATGTTACTGAAGACAATTTCATAATGTATTTAAGTGGTATTGATACTAGAAGTGGTAAATTACCAGCAAAGAGTTTAAGTGATGTTAATATTATATTAGTTGTAAATCCAACTAAGAAGAAAATATTAATGATACATACTCCTAGAGATTATTTTGTATCAATAGGTGGTAAATCAGGACTAAAAGATAAATTAACTCATGCAGGACTTTCAGGTGGTATTAAAACTTCAATCGCAACAATGGAAAAATTATATGATATAAATATTCATTATTATGCTAGAGTTAACTTTAATGCATTAATTAAATTAGTTGATGCAGTAGGTGGAATAACAGTTTATAGTGATAAAAACTCAACATTCACTTGTTGGACAGATAGAAGCTGTAAGATAAAACCTGGTGATAATAAAGTAAATGGTAAATGTGCTTTAGCATTTGCTCGTGAAAGACATGCATATAAAGAAGGAGATAGACATAGGGGTGAAAATCAAGAACAAGTAATAACAAAATTAATTGAAAAAATTACTAGTTCAAAAACACTTCTTACTAAATCTTCTGATATATTAAAATCATTAGAAGGAACATTTGAGACAACAATTACTACTGAAGAAATAACTTCATTAGTTAAAATGCAGTTAGATGATATGTCTAAATGGGATATTTCAACATATAATGTTTCAGGATCAGATTCATATGAATTTACAAGAAGTTATCCATCTCAACAATTATATGTTATGGTTCCAGATCAAAAAACTGTAAATGAAGCTAAGAAGAGGATAAAAGAAGCATTAGAAGCTAAATAATGTTTCTTTTTATTTTAAATAATGATACAATTCATTATGGAGGGTAATATGAGAAAAATCAATTATAAATATTTTAAAAAGTATAAAGAATACTCAGATTATTTTATTAAAGGAATATATGCTGGTATTATGATTGGAATAGGTGGAATAGCTTTCTTAAGTTTAGAAAATAAGATAGCTGGTTCATTTTTCTTCTCAATTGGATTACTTTGTGTATGCATGTATGGAATGAACTTATATACTGGCAAGATAGGATATATTTTAAATAATAAAATAACTTATTTATGGGAATTATGTTTAGGACTTATTGGTAACTTTATAGGTGCTTATGCAGTTGGTAGAGTTATGTTACTTACTAGATTTAAAGATAGTTTACTTGCAAAAGCAGTAACTGTTTCAAATCTAAAATTAAATGACAATTTATTAAGTATATTTATTCTATCAATGTTTTGTGGAATGCTTATTTATATAGCAGTTAATAATTATAAAAAGATTAATACTGAGATAGGTAAATATGTTCCAATATTCTTATGTGTTATGGTGTTTATACTATGTGGTTTTGAACACTGCGTTGCGAATATGTTATATTTTACAGTAGCACAAGCTTGGTCATGGAATACATTATTATATGTACTTGTTATGGTATTAGGTAATTCAGTTGGTTCAATAATAATAGCTTGGTTTTATAATTTATATTACAAATAAAAAAACGATTTAATCGTTTTTTTTATTGGTCAAAATCTATTTCCATAATTAGTTTTTGTGTAATTATTTCTCTTTGTAATTTAATATCACTAAAAGCATATATTAAAGTATCAAATGCTTCCCATAAAGTAAATGAGAATAGAAATCCAAATACTTCAATAAAGAATTTTGATGAGAATTTAAGTGCTATGAAAGCATAACATGCTAAGAAGAATAATCCTAATATAACAAGTTTAAAAACTTTCTTTTTATATCTATTATATTTTCTTTGTACTTTATATAGTTCAATAGCATAATGTTCATTAATGATATGTTTTACAATGCCTTGATCATGGTGACTTAGTTCAATACCTTTTATATGTAAATGGATTTGAATATCATTATTTAACATAGATGTTTTGTTATCAATAAAGTCATATATTTTATTATTTAAATCTAATTGATTACCTTCAGTTCTAGCATCAAATAATGCATTATGACTTGTTACTTTTAAAATAATGTCTGCATCTCCATCTTTAGTCAAATATTCATTTTTTATATAACCATCTAAATATTCATCATTAGAATATTGCTTTATTTTCTCTTTGACTTTTTGTTTGAACCCATTCATATTCTATCACCTTTATTATTATATCAAAAAAAAGAAGTGTTTTTAATACATTTGTCTAATTATATAGTAAGGGAGGTAAAGATATGAATAAAATATTAAAGTTTTTATTATCTATGATATTAGTATTATCATTTGGAAAAGTATTTGCTGATGAACTACAATATAGTGAATGGTCTACTGATTATCCTAGTAATATACCAGAAGTATTTATTGAAAGTGAAACAAGGTATCACTTTTATAAAGTAGTTGATGGAACTGTAGAATACGATTATGGTTATTATACAGAAAAAGAAGGGTATACAAAAGATGAAGCATCAGCTAGAGAATTCTATAGATATATAACTAATGAATCATTAGTATTTAATGCTAATAATGAATTAGTTTTAAATAGAAGTTATTGTCAAAAGAATTTTTGTTATACTGTGTTTAATAACCCACCAGTAATGATTAATACAAATAGTAAATTTGAGAGTGACTATTCTGAAACTCAAATGCCTACAGTAGCATCTGAACCAGTACCATTTACTGGTGATACAATTGCATACTATTTCATAGGATTATTTCTAAGTTTGATAGTTGCATCTACAGTATTACTAATTAAAAGAAATAAAAACAGGAAAATAATAAAAGCATAATTACTTATGCTTTTTATTTTTATTTACTTTAATAAAGTATCCAATTATTCCACTAATAATACCAAAAACTAATATGAATGATAATAATCTACTATGAGTTGAATAATCTTTATGATCAAATGTATTTAATAATGATTTAAAGTCTTCATAACTAAAATCTTCATCACTACTATCAGTAATTGTATAAATATAGTTTTCAGTTGAATATACAGCTATTTTTTGATACATATCATATCCTATAGTTTTAGTACTATTCCAATGCAAGTTATATGTAATAAAATAATTATCATTAATTTTATCTTTTTTAAGATCAGATACATCTACAGTACAATTATAATCCTCTAATTGAACTTTATATGTTTCAATAATATGTTCTTTTTGTCTAGCAAGGTCCTCATCACTAAATCTATTAAATTTATAATGATTAGTATTATCACTAATAGTAACTGCTATATATTTATTATCATTTGTCCATTTATATATTTTATCTGATATTTCTGCTTTATAATTATCTGGAATATCTATTTTAAATAGATCGTTTTCATAAGCTTTTACATTAGTTATACAAAGTATTAACAAAATAATTGTAAATATTTTTTTCATCCGTTTCACCAAGAAAATATTATAAACTAATTCGATAAATATTACAAATAATTTACTTTTTGATATAAAAAAGTTATAATTATTTTATGGAGTAAATATGAAAAAGATTAAGAGAGTTTTATTTATTTTATTTATATTTTTATTAATAATAGCTGGTGCTGTTTATATAGATTTTTTTATTGCGTCTAGGAATAATTCACATCCTAGAATATCTATAAAGAAAGATTTGGGAGATGGCTTATCAGTTTATAATTGTGTACTTTATAGAATGTGGTATTGTAAGGAAAATGATACTTATACATTAGGTGATTATGATGATCCTGATGCTATATGTAAGATAGTATATGATTATGATAAAGGATATTATACTAATGGAGCAGGTCTAAAAATATCTAAACATGATTTAGAAATGATTAGAGATGTTTATGATAGTGAAGTAATAGAGACATTTAATAGTGAAAGTTCTGTTACTAATGCTTTATATGTTGCTGAAAATTATGCTAAATTAAATTATAAACAAGTTGAAGAAGATGAGAAACCTGTTAAACAAGGTAAATATCTTGTTGTAACTTTCCCTGAATTTAAAGAGGATAAAGATGACTATAAATGGGTAGATGATAGTGAAACTAGATACTGTTTAGATGATTCAGCAGATATTTTGAAATATGCACCTCTTGAAGAAGGTAAGTGTGGAGAATTTACAAATCTTACATATGAATCTAAATGGTGTGAATTATATACAAATTCAAAATTATATTTTGATGAAAAAATAAATGAAAAGTGTAAAGGAGTAGAATAGTGAAACAAAGAATAATAAGTGCAATAATAGCATTAATAATTGTAGTTCCTCTTATTATATTAGGAGGCATTCCATATTATATTGGAGTAGGTATATTAAGTATTATAGGTTTTTATGAAATTACTAAAGTATATGATCATGAAAAAGAAATACCAACATATATAAAACTAATTGCTTTAGTTACTTATTTATGTTTAATAGCATCATCTATTAGAGAAAGTTATTTCACTCTAGATCATAGATTTATTATTTTAAATATATTTGCGTGTACACTACCATTAATAGTTTATGATAGAAGTAAATATGATAGTGAAGATTCATTTAAATTATTAGCTACTGTATTATTACTTTCAATATCATTTAACTTTATGATAGTTATTAGAAATATGAGCTTATATTATTTATTATATGTATTAACCATTACTATTATGTCTGATACATTTGCTCATTTTATTGGTACATTAATTGGTAAAAAGAAATTATGTGTTAAGATTTCTCCTAATAAAACAGTTGAAGGTTTTATAGGTGGTGTTTCATTTGGAACATTTTTAGGAAGTGCATTTTTCTTAACATTTATTAGTACTCAAGCAAATTTATTCTTAGTTATAATTATTTCATTTATATTATCTATTATAAGTGAATTAGGTGATTTAGTATTTTCTGCTATTAAAAGAAAATATGGTATTAAAGATTATGGAAATATTATGCCAGGACATGGTGGAGTTTTAGATAGATTAGATAGTTTTATATTTGCAATCCTTGCATTTTCGTATTTAGTATCATTCTTTTAGGAGGCAATAAATGAATACAATTATTACTATATTAATATTATGTGTTATTCTAGGAATAATCATATCTGTACATGAATTTGGTCATTTTATCGCAGCTAAAAAGAGTGGGGTTTATGTTGAAGAGTTTTCTATTGGTATGGGACCAATTATATGGAAACATAAACCAAAGAAAAGTGAAACAACTTATTCTTTAAGAGCATTTCCAATAGGTGGATTTGTTGCTATGGCAGAAAAAGCTGATCCAAGCAATAAAAAACTTAAAAAAGATCAAATATTGGAAAATAAAAGTTTCTTTCATAACTTATGGGTATTTATAGATGGTATTGTTTTTAACTTTTTACTTGCAATAGTATTATTCTTTATAAGTGGTTTATTATATGGAAGACCAATTAGTCAAGCAATAGTTAGTTCAGTACCTGAAGATGGAGCAGCTTATAAAGTTGGAATTGAAGCAGGGGATCAAATTATTAAAGTTAATGGCGCTAAGATAGAAACACTAGATGATTTCTTATTAGAGGCATCTGCTAAAAAATTACAAGATAGTTATACTTTCACAGTTAAAAAAGCTGATGGTAGTGTAGTTGATTATAATATTTATCCTGATGTAAAAAAAGATAAAAATGGTAAAGAAGAATCAAGAATATATGGAATTATGTTTAGTGGTTCTACATATAAAAAAGGATTTGGACAAGCTATTATTTATGGATTTACAGGTTTTTGGGATAATTTCAAAACTATATTTAAAATATTAGATTCATTGTTTACTGGAAAAGTATCAGCAAATAGTTTAAGTGGTCCAGTTGGAATTTATTCACTTGTTGATAGTGTTAAAGCTCAAGGATTAGAAATGTTAATATATTTAACTGCTTATTTAAGTATAAATGTTGGTATAGTTAACTTAATACCAATTCCTGTATTTGATGGTGGTAGAATATTTATTCTTATAATTGAAAAAATAATTAAAAGAAAAACAAGCGATAAACTTGAATATATATTAAATATGGTTGGTTTTGGATTAATGATTTTATTGATGATTTATGTAACATTTAATGATATAATAAGGCTCGTGGTGAAATAGTATGCAAAATGAGTATTTAGACAATAAAGTTATACTTAAATATTGTCCTAATTATTATAGAATTATTAATGAAGAATTTTATGATTTAGATTTTGTTAGTGATAAAGTTATTCAAGTATTACAATCTTACATATTTAGTGTAGATATTAAAAATAAACCTGAATTAAAGAGAATAACAGAACTTGATAAAGCACTAGTTAGATACTTTGATGATAGAGAATTTAAAACATATTTAACTAATCATTTAATAGCATTAAAAGTTTCTAAAAAAGAACCAAATATTATGAGATTTATTGCTATGTCAATAATTGGTGCTTATGAAAAATATTTAGAAGGATTTACAAGAAATTTATACATCTCTAAGTGGATATAAATTTCTTTTTATGTCCCTGTAGCTCAGTTGTATAGAGCACCTCCCTCCTAAGGAGGTTGTCGCTGGTTAGAATCCAGTCAGGGACGCCAGATAGAATAGCAAAAAGCCCTTACATATAAGTTAAACAGGGTTTTTTATTTTTATTAGTAATTATCACAAATTATCATAAAGTGTTATTATTTATGGCACATTTTATATCACACGCATTAAAAATGTAAGTCAATTTATCAAAGCGTAATTAAAAGAACTATTACAGTTCTTTTTTTTATTTAAATGTAGTATAATAAAATACGATATGAAAAGTAAATTATTTAGGACAATTCTTATAGTAGTAGGTTCTATATCTGCATTTATAATTTCATATAAAGCATATGATTATTTTTTTGTGTATCATGTTGAGATGAATGGTGATAATATTATTAAATCTAACTTTAAAGATACGTTTGATGATCCTGGGGTTACTGTTAGATATAGAGGTAAAAAATTTAAAAACTATAAAGTTCATTCTGATATAAATATTAATAAAGAAGGAAAGTATTTTGTTGATTATTTAATTGGTAAGAAAAAGATAACTAGAGAAGTAGATGTAGAAGATATTAAAGGTCCTAATATATTATTAAATGGAGGTAATTTATATTTACTTTCTTATAATAAAGAATATGAAGAACCTGGCTTTAAAGCAATAGATAATACTGATGGAGATGTAACAGAATTGGTTACTGTTAGTGGTTCAGTTGATTCTAGCAAGCTTGGTGAATATAAAATTACTTATGAAGTAGAAGATTCTAAAAAGAATAAAAGTGTAGTTGAAAGAATTGTTAAAGTAGTGGATGATGAAAAACCTGTAATTGCTTTTAAAAATCCATTATACATGTTTTCTATAAAAGGTAAAAAAGTTGATTTAAATGATTTTACTGCTATTGATAATTATGATGGAGATATCACTAAAAATGTTAAAGTTGATGGTGAAGTTGATATTAATAATAATGGTATTTATGAAATAAAATATAGTGTTTCTGATAGTAATGGAAATAAAACTATTGAAACAAGAAAAATAATGATTCAACCTAAAAATAAAAAAGGAATACCAGTTCTTATGTATCATTGGTTTTATGATGATACTAAAGGTGAAAAAGCTGGTACTTCAAATACACATAATTATATTTCTAAAACTAATTTGATTGAACAACTTAGATATTTAAAAGAAGAAGATTTTTATTTTCCAACATGGAAAGAATTAAATGATTATATTGATGGAAAGATAGATTTACCTGAAAAGAGTGTTATTATTACTGATGATGATTGTGTTAAATCATTTTTTGAAATAGCATTACCTGTATTTCAAGAATATGAAGTGCCTGTTACATCATTTTGTATTACTTATAAAAAAACATGGAAAGATTATAAAGACGCTCCATATTTAGAATTTCAATCTCATACTGATAATTTACATGTTAGAAAATGTAAAGGTACTAAGTGGGATGGCGCAGTAATGTGTACTGATTATGAAACTATATATAAAGATATTCAAAAATCTGTTAATAAAATAGGAAGTAGTTATGTATTTGCATATCCATTTGGTCATTATAATGATGATACTATTCAAGCTTTAAAAAATAATAATGTTGTATTAGCATTTACTATAAATAGTGGTAGAGTTACCAAAGGGTCTAATAAATATAAATTAAAAAGAGTAAGAATATCTAAAGATACAAATATTGAAAAATATAAGAAATTATTAACAAAATAGAGTATAATATTATTGGAGGTAATATGAAAAGTAAAGTTAAAGAAAATGAATCAACATTAATAATTGTTTTATTAGGATTAGGTTTATTTGTACCAGCTTTTTTAAATCAATTAACATTCTTAGGAACAAATAGACAATTAATCGTAGGAACAATAGTAAATGCAGCATTATTTACATGTGCATTAAAGGTAAATGATCCTAAAAAAATAATAGCATTATCTGTATTACCATCAATTTCTAGTATGGTTACAGGATTAATGTTTAGTGGATTAACATTATATTCAAAAGTTATGTTACCGTTTATATGGGCAGGTAATTTAGCATTAATATTATGTGTTAAATATTTCATTTCAAGATTTAAGTTTATTCCTTCTAGTATAGTAGCTATTATTATAAAAGTTGGAATTATATACGGTGGTTTTAAATTAATGAGTAATATGATTAGTTTTCCACCAAAAGTAAGTACTATGTTTGGAACTATGTTTGGTATTAATCAAGTTTACACAGCAGTTATGGGATTAATATTAGTTCTAACAATAATTGGTGCTAAGAAAATGCATGAGGAATAGGAATTTGAAAATAATTCCTTTTTTTATGTAATAATTTGTAGTATAATTTATTTTAGAATAGGAGTGTACTATTATGAACAAAAAAGGTTTTACACTAATTGAAGTAGCTGTAAGTGTAGTTCTTGTTAGTATAGTAATGGTTTCATTAACAGCAACTTTAGTTGAAATAAAGAAAAAATCAGAAACAGTAAGTTCTAATACAAATGCCATTGTATATAGTGCAGTAGTGTCTAAAGCATTAAATGGTGACATTATTAAAAATGAAGGTATTAAGTTTGTTGAATGTGATGTTAATGGTGGTGAGTGTGGACTTGTACTTGGAAACAATTCAAGAAGATGGCTTGGCATTGTAGATACTACTGATAAAAGAGAAGCTACAATATATCAAGATTCTGCAGATAATAATTACTATTTAAAAGTTGGTAATAAATATATAGGTGTTATAGCTGTAGAAGGTGAACCTAAAAAGACAGGTAATAAAATTAATTGTACAAATACTACAAATACAGTAAAAGCAAATTGTTTAAGTGTTTCAATTAATAATACTACATGTACATGTTTTAAAGAGAGAATATCTTCAACACTTATTTATTTAGATAATACTCCAGTTAATAATACATCTCTTGTAACTACAAATACACATGAATCAAACAATCAAATAGCAAATTATGAAGATCCAAATATAACAATTAAATATATTAAAACATTATCTTATACAAGAACATTTAGGAAGACAGATGATGAAAAAGATAATTTAAGAGTATCTACAGATGGATATGGTTTTTCAAGAATATATCATGATCAATATGTATATCAAGATCCATCAAATGCTCAAGCTAAAAATGTTTTAACTAAATTAACAATTGGCATTTATGATGGAATTGATAGTAATGATCAAACATATAATGTTTTATTAAATTCCTCATCAAGAATAGATAAGAATTCTCCAACAGTTGGAACAAAATATACTATTAATTTAGATAGCGTTGGTAACTTATATAGAAGTGATGGTAGTGGAATTCAAGATCCACAAGGTGTTGTACAACCAGTTGTTAGTTTTCCAAGAGCAGGTGTTCAAGCAATTACAAGATTCCAAGAAAAGTTTAATATTGGTTTTGACGCAACATATTATAGTTCTGGTGAATCTATAACAATACAAAGTATTACACCACCAACATGTTCAGCAACAAATAATACTGCTGCATGTTATGGAAAAACATTTAGAAAGTATACAACAGCTAGAGATTGTGCTGGGGTAACAGTAATAGATAACACTGGTAAAATAGTAGCGCCATCTAATTATTTTCAAAATGATGATACTTTATATGCATGTTGGCAATAAAAGGTGCTTTTAAGCACTTTTTTTATTTGCTATAATATATGTTGTATGAAAAAGTATATTCTAGGTAGTATTAGAAAAATTATATTTGAAAGTAATAGTGGTCCATATAAAGTTGGACTTTTTAGAGTGAAAGATACTAACTGTAGTGAATATGAAGAATATGTAGGAAAAGTAATTGGATTTACTGGTTCTTTTGTAGATATAAATAATGATTTAGATTATGTTTTATATGGACAAATGGTTGAACATCCAAAATATGGTTTACAATTTTCATGTGAATCATATGAAGTAAAAGAACCAAGTAATGAAGAAAGCTTAATATTATATTTAAGTAGTGGTATGTTTAAAGGAATAGGTGTTAAAACTGCTAAAAATATTGTGTCTACTTTTAAAGATAAAACGATTGATGTAATTAAAAATGATTATGAAGAATTAATAAATGTAAGTGGTATGAATATGAAAAAAGCAATAGAACTTCATAATAAAATTGTTGATAGTACTACTAATCAAGATTTAATTATTAAACTAAATTCATATGGTTTTAGTGTAAAAGAAGCTATTGATTTAATATCTATTTATGGAAATACTTTAATAAAAACTATAAAAAATAATATTTATGAATTAACAGAATATGTATCATTTGAAAAAATAGATAATATATTTCTTTCAAATAATAAAGAAGATAATCCATATAGAGTAGAAGCATTAATAAAACATAATTTATATAATATGTGTTATGAAAATGGAGATACTTTAATAAATATAGATGAATTATTTTTAAGAATGAAAAAGTGTTTTAAAAATACATTTACATCAAGTACATATTTATCTTATATAAACAAATTAATTAATGATAAAGTTATTTATAAGATAAATGAATATGTAATGTTAGATAAGTTTTATGATGCTGAAACATCTATAATAACAAGTATTAAAGCAATTAATAGTATTAAAAATAGTGTTAAGGAAACTAAATTAGATAATAATTTATTTGCTTATCAAAAAGAATATTCTATTAATTTTGGTGAAGAGCAAATTGAAGCAATAAAAGGTGCTTTAAAAAATAATTTTTATATTATAACTGGAGGTCCTGGAACAGGAAAAACAACTATAATAAAAGCAGTAGTTAATTTATTAAAAAGTTATGATAATTTAAAGGAATCAGATATTGCATTACTTGCTCCAACTGGAAGAAGTGCTAAAAGAATGAGTGAAAGTGTTGGTATGTATGCTAGTACTATTCATAAATATTTAAAATGGAATAAAGAAACAGAAACATTTCAAGTAAATGATTATAATAAATCTCGCGAAAAAGTTATTATTGTAGATGAAGCTAGTATGATAGATATATTCTTATTTGATAGTTTATTAAAAGGAATACATTTAAGTTCTAAATTAATTTTAATAGGTGATGAAAATCAATTACCATCTATTGGTCCTGGAGATATATTATATGATTTACTTAGAATGGATGGTATTAAGAGTAAATGTTTAAATAAGATTTATCGTGTTAAAAAAGATAGTTATATTAATACATTAGCATCTGATATAAAAGATAAAAAAGTATTTGAAAGCATTGAAGACTTTAGTGACTTTAAGTTTATACAAAGTAGTGATGAAGATATTTATTCATACATAAAAGAAATTAGCAATAAGATTAAAGATAAAAAAATTAATATAGATAATTATCAAGTATTAGCTCCTATGTATAAAGGATATAATGGAATAGATAATTTAAATAATTTAATGGCAGAAATATTTAATAATAAAAATGATCCATATCAAATAGGTGATAAATACTATAGAGTAGGAGATAAAGTAATCCAACTTGTTAATGATGTAGATAATAATGTATTTAATGGTGATATTGGTTATATTGACAGTATTTATTATATTGATAAGAAACTATATGTCACAATAGATTTTATGGGTACTAAAGTTACATATAAAAATGGTGAATTTGACAGATTTAATTTGGCTTATGCTATTAGTATTCATAAAGCACAAGGTAGTGAATATGATAATGTTGTTGTAGTACTTGCTAAGAGTTTTAAAAGAATGTTTTATAATAAATTAATATATACAGCTGTAACAAGAGCAAAAAAATCTCTTATAATAATAGGATCATTAGATTCATTTAATGATTCTATACAAACAACTTATTCACAAAAGAGAATTACATATATGAAACTTGCAAAATAAAATATAGTTATAAACTATATTTTTATTTTATTGTTTTAATAACAAAAATATTGTATAATTAATTATTATGGGAGAGTAAGAAATATGAAAGAGGAAAAAGAAAAAAAAGTTAATTCTAAAAAGCTTAATGAGCTTATTAGTACTGGAAATAATATTTTAAAAATATTAAATGTATTATTTATTATTTTACTTATTTATGTAATTACTTTAATAGTTAGAGAATGGCATATTTTTTCAATATTTGGAAAAATATTATCAATAATTTCACCATTATTTATTGGATGGTTTATAGCATGGTTATTAAATCCAATTGTTAAGAAAATACAAAGCAAAGGTGTTAAAAAGATATTAAGTGTAATATTTGCATATTTCTTATTATTCTTAGTAATAGGATTAGTTCTAGGATTTACATTACCATCATTAGGTAATCAAATTAGTGATATGGTTTCTACAATACCTAAGATTGCTAATGATATTACTAATTGGATTAATAATGTATTTGCTAAATTAGCAACAATTAGTTCAGAAAACTTAGATGCTGTAAAATTATCTTTTATGGCAAAGATAGAAAATTATTTTACAGACTTACAAACAGAACTTCCTGCTCTTGCAGTAAATATTATTTCTGCTCTTGCTAGTGGTGTTGGAAAAATATTTGTAAGTTTAATTGTAGGATTTTATATTTCATTTGATTTTGATAGATTTTATGAAGGATTTTTAAATTTATTCCCTAGAAGAGCTAGAGGAGAAGTTCAATATTTATTAGGAAAATTAGATGAAACATTATATTCATTCTTAAGTGGAACTTTATGGTTATCATTACTATTATTTGTAGTATCTGTTATAGGATTCTCATTAATAGGATTAAAAGCTCCAGTATTGGTTGCATTTATGTGTGCACTAACTAATTTAATTCCATATATTGGACCTTATATAGGAGCAGCTATTGCAGCAGCTATAGGTTTTTCACAAAGTGGTATAGTTGGTATATTAACATTAGTATTTATACTAGTTACACAAATTATAGATGGAGAAATATTAAATCCACTTGTAATGAGTAAGAGAATGAATCTTAGTCCTATTACAATAATTATTTCATTATTAGTATTTGAATACTTATTTGGAATAATTGGTATGGTAATAGCAACTCCAGTAGTGGCAATTATAAAAATAATATATCAATTCTTAGATGAAAAATATGATTTCTTTGGATTTTTAGATAACGATACAGATAAAAAAGAATAAAAAATAAAAAACTAGTGTGGTGAGTAATATGAGAAAAAAGATTATTAATGAAAGAGAAGGAACTATAATAGCTATTGATATTATATTTTATATAGCTGTTGTAATTGTAGGGTATTTGTTAGTTGATTATGAAAACTTTAACATTATAGCTACATATAAGTTTTTACCAAGTATTTTCTATTTAATAGGATCTTTTTCATTTCTAGCTTATTTTTTAAATAGAAAAAGAGATTATTATGAATTCTTAATGTTTAGTTTAATTAATATAATTGCTGGAACATATATTTTAGCTAATAATCTATCATATTCAGATGTAAGTAATTTATTACCTTGGAATAGCTTTGTAGTAGGAGATGCAATATTATTTTATTCAATAGCAAGTATAGTAAATAAGTTATATATTGTTAAAAAGTATTGGGATAATAAAAATATTAATTTTATTCCTAGATTAGTAAATTCAGTTTTAATAGCAGCAATAAGTGCTTTTGCTGTATACTCACTATATAATAAAGCAGAAATGGCATTTATGATTATTGGATATTATATTATGGGATTTGGTTTAATTAGTTTATTAGAGCCACTTACATATATATTATTAAATAATCCAACTATAGATAAATTACTTATGTCATTCTTAAAATATAATACTGAAGAAGTAGAAAATAAAAGTATTATTAAAACAATTAACACTAGAAAGACTAATAAGATTAAAGTTACTGAAAGACAAGGATCTTTAGTTAAAAAAGAAGAAAATATCAATAAAAATAAAAAGAAGAATAAAAAATAAGATGATAAATTATTATCATCTTTTTAAATAAAATATTTTCGTAAAGAAAATTAAAAATGTAGAAAAAGAAACACAAATAGTGTATAATGACTATATATGTAATAAGTTAAGAGGTGAAGTTATGCTTAGTACAATTTTAAAAATAGCAACTAAGGTATTAGATGTAGCAATTGTATGGCTCATGTTCTATCAATTACTTAAATATTCTAGAAATAATTTTAAACTAACATTAATATTTAAAGGTGTATTAATAATAGTAGCTTTAAAATTATTGAGTGATTGGTTGAGTTTAAATACAGTAGGAATAATACTTGAATATATTATTTCTTGGGGACCACTTGCTTTAATAATCATATTTCAACCTGAGATTAGAAATGTATTAGAGAGCATAGGTAGAAGTCAATTGTTAGGTAGACACAAGACTCTTACAGTTGATGAAAGAGAAAAATTAGTATATGAAATTATAAATGCAGTAGATTATTTAAAGAAGAATAAAATTGGAGCATTAATGGTTATTGAAAGAGATTATAGTCTTGCTCAATATATTGAACCTGCTAATAAAATATATGCAGATATCAGTAGTGAATTATTAATATCAATTTTCTTCCCAAATAATCCATTACATGATGGTGGTGTAATTATACAAGGTGATAAGATTACTTGTGCAGGAAGTGTATTTCCTACAAGTATGAATCCAACAATATCTAAAAGATTAGGTACTCGTCATAGAGCAGCTTTAGGTATTAGTGAAATATCAGATTGTATTGCAATAGTAGTTAGTGAAGAAACAGGTAGAATTTCAATAGCAATAAAGAGTGAATTAAATTATAATTTATCTTTAGATGATGCTAAATTAATATTACTAGATGAATTACAACCTAAGAAAGAAACATTCTACGAAGTAGATCAAGAAAGTGAGGAGAGTAGCAATGAAGAAGTTTCTAAGTAAAATCCTTAAATTCTTTGGAAAAATATTTAAAATCTTATATAAAATATTAGATTTAATATTAATAACACCTATTTCTAAAATAGTTATGTCTATTATTAATGCTTTATCTAATAGAAGTGGAAACTTTGATAAGTTTTTAAATAATCCTAATACATTAGTTTATGTATCATTAATATGTGCATTTGGAGCTTTCTTTGCAGTAGATAGAAAGATTATTAATCTTAAAGAAACTGAATCAGTAGTATTATCAAATGTTCCAATTGTAGCTGATTATAATGAAGAAAACTTTGTAGTAGAAGGAATACCTGAAAGTGCTGATATAGTACTTATGGGTAGAAAGAGTGATTTATATCTAGCTGAACAATTAGGAGATCACAAATTAACTCTTGATTTAACAGATATAAATGAAGGAACACATAAAGTTAATTTAAAATATAATAACCCAATCAATACATTAGATTATAAACTAGATCCATCAAGAATTACTTTAGTAGTATATGAAAAAGTTAGTGCTACTAAGACTCTTACAAATGATATATTAAATACTGATAAATTAAATAATACATTAGTTATTAGTAACATAGCATTAGATAGAGATGATGTAATAGTTAAATCATATAGAGAAAAGTTAGATACAGTTGCTAGTGTTAAAGCAATTGTTGATGTTAATGCATTAAATGCATCACAAGCTGGAACATATTCATTAGATAATGTTAAATTAGTTGCTTATAATGAAATAGGTAATGAAATTAGTGATGTTGAAATAGTTCCATCAACAGTAACAGCAACAGTTACAATAACTAGTCCAAGTAAGGTTGTTCCAGTAAATGTAATACCTATTGGTGAACCAGCAAGTGGTAGTGCTATTAGTTCTATTACTGCTAATGTAAATACTGTTACTCTATATGGAGAAGAAGCTGTACTAAATACAATAAGTGAAATTAATGTTGAAATAGATGTTAACAATTTAGCTAATGATAAGACATATCAAGAAACAATTGTTAAACCAAATGGAGTTAGATCTATTTCAGAAACAGCAATTACAATTAAAGTAGAAATGGAAAAGGAAACTTCAAAAGAATTTGAAAATATTCCAATTACATTTAAGAATTTAGATACTAGTAAATATATAGTTCAAGCAACACAAGATCAAGTTACATCAGTAACAGTTGTAGTTAAAGGTGTTGATGCTGTATTAAATAAATTAAAAGCAGAAGATATAACAGCATATATAGATTTAGCTAAGTTAGAAGAAGGTTCTTATACAGTACCAGTTATGGTAAGTGGAACTGATAATAAATTAACTTATGCATCTAGAACAACTAGTGTAGAAATAGTAATTAAGAAAAAGTGATGAAAAATCACTTTTTTTATGTAAAAAATACTTGTTTATGTTATAATATTATATATAGAATAGAGGTGTTTTAGTGTGGAACAAATTAAAGAATTAACATTTATAAATTTAGCACCATTTACTTATTTAGTAATATCAGGTTTAATATATTTAGCTATTGTAATGTTTATATTCTATCGTAAAAGAAAGATTAGAACAGTTGAAAATTTTAGTTATGGTTTACTTCTATGGTTAGTAGCAGTTGCTGGTATAGAGGATATTGTTAGGATATTTTCACCAACTTTTACAAATAGCAATATTGTTTTTGAATTATTAAATAAGATTCATATAGCCTTAATTATCTTTATTCTATGTATATTAACTATGTATATAGTTGCTGTAACATCAAGAAAATATCAAGGATATATAGATTTTAGACAAAATAAATACAATGACTATTTTAAAAAATGGTTTTATATAATTTTAGGAGTAGGAGTATTAATTTCAGGAGTATTTAGTTTCATTCCATCAACTGCATCATTAGGAACAGTTAATGAAACTTTACAAACTGCTAATCAAGCAAAAAATGTACTTCAATTACCTAGAGCAACATTTTTATTATCACATTCAGCATTATATTTAATATTACTGGGATTAATATGTGGATTCTTAGTATTCTGGTTAATATTAATACTTAAAAACTTTTCAAAAGATTCAAGAAAAAGATATAGGTCAGTATATTTAATAATTATTTTTACATTCTTTGGAATAGTAGTTAATTTATTAGCTGAACATGTATTCTTTAATATATTTGGAGGATTATTTAGTTTAATATCACTCTTTATATTTACAACAATTGTAATGTTCTTTACTATGGAAAATCCAGATATAGTTTTAATAAATGAATTAAATGATGCTAAGGAACAAGCTAATAAAGCAAATGAAGATAAAACTAAATTCTTATCTAATATGTCTCATGAAATAAGAACACCATTAAATGCTATTATTGGTTTAAGTGAAGCTTTATCAAGTGATGAAACTATTTCAGAAAATGCTAAAGAAGAATTAGATGACATAATTATGTCTTCAACAAGTTTAATTGAAATAGTAAATGGTATCTTAGATATATCTAAAATTGAAGAAAATATTATTGAAATAAATCCATTTGAATACTCATTTAATAAATTAACAAGTGAAGTTGTATCACTTGCTAAATCAAGACTTGCTGCTAGTAGCAAACCAATTGAATTTGAATCAAATATAGCAACAGATATACCACCAGTATTATTAGGTGATGCAGGTAAGATAAAAGAAGTATTAATTAATTTCTTAACAAATGCTATTAAATATACAGATAAAGGAAAAATATATTTTAATGTTAGTGGTATTGTTAAAGATGATGTTTGTACTTTAACTCTTTCAGTAGCTGATACTGGTATGGGTATTAAACCAGAAGACATTGGAAAATTATTTACTAAGTTCCAAAGATTTGATTTAGAAAAGAATAATTCAGTTGAAGGAACAGGGTTAGGTTTGTCAATTACTAAGAAGATGGTTGAATTAATGGGTGGCAAAGTAGATGTACAAAGTGAATATGGAAAAGGAAGTACATTCTCAGTAATAATTGATCAAAAGATTATTAATAAACAATCATTAGAAGAAGAATTATCAAGTAAACCATTTGATGCTTCTGGACAAACAATAGCAGTAGTAGATGATAATAAGATTAATATTAAAGTTGCTAAGAAAGAATTAGCAAAATATAGAGTTAATGTAGAAGGATTCACAAATTTAGATGAATTTGTAGAAAGTGTTAGAAATGGAAGCTTCTATAATTTAATATTACTTGATGATGGAATGCCAGAAGAAACAAAAATATTAAATCAATTAAAAGAAATACCTGGTTTCAATATTCCAGTAGTTGCTTATACAGCAAATGCATTATCAGGAATTAGAGATAAATATTTAGCTGCAGGTTATAATGAATATTTATCAAAACCAGTTGATCAAAAAGAATTAAGAAGAGTATTAAAACTATTCTTAAGAGAAAATGTAAGTGAGGATTCACAAGTACTTGCTCCTCCTGTACCAGTACAAGTAGCAGCACCAACAGAAGTTGTTACTACACCAGAAGTTGTAACCGAAGTAGTTGAAACTCCAACAGAAGTTGCAACAGAAGCTCCTGCACCAGAGGTGGTAACAGAAGTTCAAATTGTTCCAGAAGTAGAAACACCAACAGAGGTTGTTACTGAAGTAGAAACAGTACCTGAAAGTGAACCAGTTACAGAAGTAGCTCCAGTTCAAGAAACAACTCCTGCTACAGAGGTTCCTGTAGAAGAAACAACAAGTACTCCAGCAAGTCATACAAGAGAGTATTTAGAATCTTGTGGATGTAATGTTGAAAAAGCATTAGAATCACTTGGTGATATGGAAACATTTGATATAGCTGCTGAAGAGTTTGTAGCAGAGTTTGAAAATAATATTAATAAAATTAAAACTGCTAAAGAAGCAAATGATATGAATAATTATGCAATTGAAACTCATGGATTAAAAAGTAATGCAAGATATATGGGATTTGAAGAATTGGGTGAAATGTCATATCAACATGAAATGGCAGGAAAAGAAAATAATGTAGAATTTGTTAATACTAATTATGATTCATTAATTAGTGAAGCAAATAAAGTAAATGAAATATTAAAAAATTATATGAATAGTTAATAATAGAAAGGATTGATAATATGACAATAACATCAGAAACAGCAAAATATATGTTATTTGCTTTTTCAGCATTAGTTTATTCAATATTGATGTTTGTTCTATATATGAAAAAGAAAAAAGTAATGACTTTAGAAAACATATTATGTGTGGTGTTTTTCATATGTTTAATCTTTCAACTAATTGTTAACAATTCAAATTTTTTAATAACAAAAAGTGAATTATTTTCAAGAATAACTAAACAATTACATAACTCATTATTTATTTTGTGGGGTGGATTAGTTACTTTATATTTTATAGTAACTGTTTCTAAAGAAAATCCTGGTTATATAGCTTTTAAAGATAGTCCTAAAAAACCATACTTTATGAGTTTAATAAAGAAATATATTATTTTCTTAATATGTGTATGGATACCAGCATTATTTTTACCACAAACTCCAGGTGAAGATGGATTATATATGGTATCTCATGGTATAGCACCAACATATTGTTATGCTGTATTTGGAATATTTATTGTTAGCTGGTTTATATTATTCTTTAAAGCTCCAAAGGAAATCAAAAAGAGAATTATGCCAATGACATATGTATTATTTATAGGAGTAATTGGAGCAGTTATCCAAATATTTTTACCACATTTATATATAACATGTGCAATTACTGCTTTAGCAACTCACATAATATATCTTTCAATAGCTAATCCAGATTTAAATATGATAGAAGATTTAAACATGGCAAGAGAAGGAGTAGAAAGAGCAAATAAAGCAAAGAGTGAGTTCTTATCAAACATGACTCATGAAATAAGAACACCATTAAATGCA
>OCVV011351017.1_pt1 | contig 90102 bp, 76 predicted proteins | sample 1539721 | NCBI WGS metagenome assembly OCVV01 (sample SAMN02144230, study PRJEB22623) | gut metagenome | biome: sheep rumen | host: Ovis aries | place: New Zealand
CACTCAACATTTTATTATAGATGAATCGGACACAGCCGAAGGTCTTGGCAAACATAATTTTCTGTTCCCTTGTCGGGTAGAGCCTGTAACGGTATGCCTTATTCACTATCATCACCTGCCCTGACTTTCCAAATTCTTTCACTCTTACTACTGATTATACTGCAAGTCAACTTGTGAAGCCATTGTTTTTCTGATGGCATCGAGCCCTCAGAAAAACCTGCAATTCATCTCACCGCCTAAAGAGGCGGGAGACTTCTTGCAGAATCAGGTTTAAAATCTACACCATCCAGAGCCAAAACAGCTCTGACTGCTGTAAACATTGCATAATAAGATCTGCTAACAGAATCTTTATAACTCCTGCATTCCAGCAAAATAGAAGCAGCATGTAATTTTTCTTTCGCCATGTTTAACCTGTATCTCATTAACTCTACCCGGTTTTCATGCAACTACATTCACTCCCTCTTTTTTATATTACGATAATAAGGAATATCATCTTGGTATTTCATATATTCGTCATAGGGGATAACTGCAGGAGAAATAATTGTTCCATATTCAAGCTCTAAATCAGCAGAAATATCCCACACTTTTTTTAACTTTTCCTGTAAATCCAGCCGTTCTCCATGTACAATGGCCACTAAATCAATGTCTGAATCTTCCGTATTATCCTTTCGTGAATAAGATCCATATAGTAGAATCTGATCAATGGCATCCCCAAAAGCTTGGTAATATGCATCTACCACGGCCTTAATAATTTTTTTTAATTCTATTTCTGAGCACATGGTATCATCACCTTATTAAAAAAGCCAAGATAAATCTTGCCTCTTTAAAATCATTGTAACAAATATACCGGGTTTGTACAATATAAATGCACTTATCACCTATCCCGCAATTATGTTCACTGATTATAAAGTTCCGGTACATCGCATGTATACTTTTTCTGCAAACTCCCATCTATAAATGATACAACGAAAGGGACTGTCCATGCAACACAGTCCCTTTCGTTTGTATCCTTATTTCTTTTTACTCGTCTTTGGCGCCGTTTTGATGACAACGTTGCGGCCATCTTTGACGACTTCCAGGGAAATATCCCCTACACCGTCTTTATAATAAGCCATCTTGATATCGAGAAGAATAGCTCCGACCTTTTTTTGCAGATCATCGGTAAAAAACTGCTTGCGGAAATCTTCCGCCGTCTGCTGAGAAGCTTTCTTCTTTACGACAGGCCGCCGGGCCACCGTTTCTTCATCGTCCCAGTCAGCGGTTTCAAAGGTTACTTCTTCTTTTACTCCCTTGAACATGTCCTCCAAAGAACGGTTCTTGGGAATTTTATGTTTTGCCATGTATATTCACTCCTTATATGCCAAAAGGCGCCAAGATGGCGCCTGGGCAGTTATTTCTTTTCATCCATCTTATCAGCTGCTTCACGCATGCTGTTCAGTGTAATCTTTGAAAATTCTTCCGGCGTCTTATAGGTAGCAATCTTGGTAAAGCCTTTCTTCAGACGGCCCCGGTATGCAGCAACCACTTCGTTGTCGGCATTCATTTCGGCAATGAAGATTTCCTGTCCGTCGATGCCTACGAGGCGGAATTTGCCACTCGGCGAGATTTCACGCCAGCTGCTGGTCGCACCATCAAACATGTATACGACACCCGTGCGCAGATTATCATAGAAGAAGATATCCTGATCATAGAACACGGCAATGCGGCCGATATTTTCTGCCTGGACGTTAATGCGTCGCGTATCGTAGTTGGCATCGGTCCGGTAAATACGATATTTATCTTTATCGACTTCCAACTTCATGTATACCACATTAGTTGCTGTCGAATACGCGACATCGACGATTTTGCTGTCCCGTGGCGCATTTTCAATGGGCGTATCGAGTTCGCGGTCCGGATAAATCGGGTTATACTGGGCAATATAAACGCCATAACGGCCAGTCTTTTCATCTTTACCATACGTCGCGAAAATAGCCAGATTCCGGTCAGGCAGCCATTCAAAGAAGGACACCTTGCGTCCATGGAGACGGATGCGTTGTGGTTCACTCTTCTGACCCGCTTCATAAATAGAAACCGTGTCATCGACAACGGTTGCCATGAACCTCTTGTCGTAGGAATAATAGGTCTGGCCATTGGGTTCGGCCCCATATCCCATTTTTTCCTGCTGATTGGTCCCACCGATCTGGAAATCCGACGTCGGCGCAAAAAGGAACTGATCCAGGTAATAATACACGCCAGCCTGGATAGCTATGCCTGCAGCAAAGGCCAAAAGCACTTTTTTCAGCTTCATTCGTTCCCTCCTACTTTACAATAAACGCCGTCGGAATCATCCGTTCTCCGAGGAGATCTGCCGGTTTGTTGACAACTTTACCATTGAGATACAATGTAGAACTGGAACCCCCATCGAGATTAGCAGCAATATAAGCACCCTGTTCGTACATGATATTCTGCAAATCCCGCAGCGTCGCGCCGATAGAATATGATGGTTGACGTCCATCGATGACCAGGAACAGGACTGTCCCGTCTTTCCGCTGGCCGATAGCCGTACGAGGGCCGACGCCCCAGCCGCCATCACCGGCGGTAATCATCTTCTGACCATTGACAATCAATGCCGGGCCAAAGGAAATCCCTTCCTGGATATCCATGGAAATGAGTTCCCCTTTACTGTAATTGCCGGCTACGAGATTGCCGTCCTTCGTAAAGCCGATAAATTCGTTGACTTCACTGTTATCAGCATCGCCACCGAGGACAAACTTGCCATCGTGGAGGATAAATCCATACGGACTGCGGCCGGTCCCGGTACCATTGGCATCATAGAACCCGCCTGCATTAATAGCCGCGACAGCGTTGTTGCGCTGGGCGATACCGCTGGTCGTATCGCCTTTTTCATCCATATTTTCAGCTGTGCCGACCTTAACTCGTTTGGGGTCGGGGATTTCCAGGAGAAATCCCTTGAACCGGCTCGATTCGATATTTTGCAACTTCAATGAAGAATCAGTGCGGACTTTGAACTTGAATAATTCCTGCTTCGGTGCCGTACTGATGCCTCCCAGTATCTTATCGATTTCGTCCTGGGAAAAGAGCCAGGTGATATACTGGGGATGACGGCTTTTCAGAATAGCCCCGACAACGGTCCGCTTGATATTATCAAAAGGTCCGAAGAGAACGACTACGGGAGACGTTACAGCAAAAAACAAGAGCAGGACTACAAAAAATTTACCTATTTCCTTCAGCTTCATAATTACCTCATTCTAAGCACACCGGCTGCCTTACCGTTGTTCGTACTTTTCAGTCGTAATGCGCTGTCTGAAATTATCTATGTCCACTTCATTGCCAATCCAGATACGTTTGACCGCATAGGGATTGTCACCATATTTTGCCCATCCCGGATTCATGGTAAAGGCCAGCTTAATGCCATATTTCTTCATGACCTTTTCCGCTTCCGGGCTGTTACCGCCATAGGGATAGCAGAAAAATTCATTGGTTATGCCCAGCTGTTCTTTAAGTTCAGCCTGGCTTTTCTGCATTTCTGTATCCAGTGTAGTACCGCCCATCTGGTTCAGCCGTTCATGATGATACCCATGAGATGCAATTTCCATGCCCGCAGCCTTCATTTCTTTAATCTGCTGCCATGTCAGGCGCGTCCCATGATCCGCATCATACGTAGGAATGAATACCGTACAGGCAAACCCATATTCCTTCATGACCGGCATGACAATCGAATAGGTATCGGGATATCCGTCATCAAAGGTCAGGACAACGGGACGGACAGGAACCGGTTTGTTATGGACCATGTATTCATAAAGCTGTTCCATAGTAATCGGATGAAAATCATTATCCTTCAGGAACTTCATCTGCTTACGGAAATTTTCTTCTGTCAGACAGGCCTGATTATGAGGGTCATCGGGATCAACGCCAATCATATGGTACATCAGAACCGGAACGCCGTTCTTAGGTACTGCCATTTCCACCTGTGCAGTCTGGGCAGCTGGCGCATCTTTCTTCTGGGATTCTTCCCCGGAAGAGCCACAACCTGCCAGCAGAGACAGACATATCAGAGCCATGCCTAGTAGTTTCCAAATACGCAAAATTTAGAAGCCCCCTTCTCGTATACTTGTGTTACGTACTATATTTTACAAGATTTTGACTTTTGGTGCAAATTCATGGATAGGGCACGAAAGACAGTTCCTCTTCATGACCAGCCAGGAAAAGCCGTATCTGCCGTTCTGCCTCGTGGAAGAGTGCCTGTTCTCCTTCTACAGAGTGAGACGCTACACTCGGTGTCAGCAAAAATTCCGGCCGAGTCATCATTTTGAGCATCATCGGGCTGGGATGTTCCATAGACAGGACATCCAGTGCCGCACTGCGGATATGCCCGTCATCGACAGCATGGTATAAGGCCGCTTCATCAGCCAGTCCACCACGGCTGCAATTAACGAATATGGCTCCTTCTTTCATTTCCTCAAACTGTTCTTCCCGAAAAATATACCGCGTCGTTTCATTGAGTGGTATGTGCAGCGATACGACATCGCTGGTCCGCAGCAGTTTGTCGAAATCAACGGGCCGGACCCGTTCTTCCATCATGATTTTTTCGTCAACAAACGGATCATAGGCCTGTATTTTACATCCAAAAGCCTGCATCCGTGCCGCAACGGCCCTGCCTGTACGGCCGTAACCAATCAGGCCGATAAGGTTGCTACCCACGCGGTGCAGCGGCCAGCCAACAGCGCCGTATTCCCAACGGCTGTTATTGCGGATATCGTTCTGATACTCGGGAATCTGCCGCAGGAGAGCCAGCATCATAGCACATGTATGATCGGCAATGTCATCCACACAGTACACCGGATTACAGAGTACCTTCACGCCCCGCCGGGCTGCCGCCTGCAGGTCTACATGATCGACCCGCGAACGGAGGACAACAATCAACTTTAATTCATCTAACTGGTCCAGCAGGGATTCCGTTATAGGTTCATCCCGACAGACAAGAACATCACAATCTTCCAGTCTTTCTGCCATTTCTTCTTCATTTGTGACCGGGCAATACGCTACATCGGCAATATCGCCCAACCGCTCGCCAAAATCATCTTCATCCTGATGCGTAGCAAGAATACTTATGTGGTACATATCACAGCCCCTTCTCTCTTAGAAATAAAGAATTTAGTCATAGATATACAATTAAATATATATCACATTACCGGTCAAATAGCAAGCCTTATGCACAAAAGGAACTGAATCCGCCCGGCGCCAATACGGCCCGGCAGGAAAATCTCCGCACGCTGGCAAATCTCTGAAAAAAAATTCCAGACAGTATTCTCAGAGGAACATGCCTGGAATCATCAGATTACTGTATTTCGCTGAGCCGTTGTTTTTTACGCAGCCATTCCGAAAAAATCTCTACGATCGTTACCAGTCCGGTCATGCCCCATAAAAGGGCTCCGGCTGCAGCCCATTCATAATGCATCATCGCCAGTATCAGCGGCGTACCGATGCCACCGGCTCCAACCAGGCCCAGGATAGCGGCATCGCGCAGATTGACATCGAACCGATACAAGACAGCCGCCCCGTAGCGCGGTACCAGCTGTGGCAGGACAGCCCAGCGGATGGATCGTGCGACGGATATTCCCATAGCCCGGTATGCCCGGTACGGTTCCAGCCGGATATCATCGATAGCGATGAGAAATCTCTTGGCCAGAAGGCCGACACTGCACAAGGATAAGGTCAGTACGCCGGCAAAAGGACCGGGGCCGGTAACGCGGATCCACATCAGGCCGTACACAAATACAGGAACGGCACGGATGAGCAGCAATATCAGCCGCGAAGCCAGTGCAGCCGGCACGGGAAGGAGGCGGAAACTGGCCGAAAAAGAAAACCAGGCAGCAATGACCGTACCTCCCAGCGTACCCAGGAAGGCTATGCAAAATGTCTCATACAGGAGCCAGGGGACGCCATCATGAGCAAGGGAAAATATCATCGACCAGTCGGGATGAAGGATTCCCTGCATAATAGCCGCTGCAGCTGCCATGCCCTTTCCATCCATATCTGGCAGCACCAGCGTCTGAAAAGAGGAAAAAAACAGTACGGCCAGCGTCAGCAACAACAATACTTTTTTCATGCGGGACAAACGACTCCTGCCTGAAAGGACCTGGCGCAGCCATTCACTGACACCTTCTGTCAGCAGGACGACGACGTACAGCAGTAATAAAATCATGCCGACTTCACTGTATTCACGCCAGGCCAGCCTTTCATTCAGTAAAATTCCGATACCTCCGGCCCCGACGTATCCCAGGATAGCCGCATGGCGGACATTGGCTTCCAGCATATATAATACATTAATCAGATACCCTGCCAGGACAGCCGGCAATACAGCCCGGATAAAAGCCCGCAGGCGGCCGCATCCAGCTGCTTCCAGTGCCTGCGCCGCCCTTAAGTCGGCGTTTTCCATATCTTCATAGCCCATACGGACCATGACCACCGTCGTATAGATACTCAGTGCCAGCGTCCCGGCCAGCGTTCCCAGTCCGACGAGGAACGTACAAAGGAGTGCCAGAATCAGTGCCGGGATAGTCCGGATGAGATGAATGATAGTCTTAAACGGAATCCGCAGCCAGGCATGAGGATTGAGATAGGCATTGGCAAAGGACGCCCCCACCAGGCCCAGCACGGCCCCGATTCCCGTACCGGCCAGAGACATCTGCACCGTCGCCCAGAGCGGAGCCAGTACGACCCTGGCATAGGAAGTTTCTGGCGGTATCATCGCTCCGGCAATGTCAAAGAATCGCACGCCCCGCCTCAATAGGAGAGACAGAGATACATCGGTGCTTTCCCCGCAAAGGATGATCAGTGCCAGAAATAGCATCCCCATGCCTGTTCGGCGCAATGAATATCTCATGATTGCGTCCTCCCATACAGGTCCTGCAACCGGTCATCTGTCCAGTCTGCCGGAGGCCCGTCAAAGAAAATGCTTCCGTCCTTCAGCCCGATAATCCGGTCCGACCAGGTCCGGGCCTGTTCGACATTATGACTGTTCATGACGACAGTAAGCCCCTGTTTCTGCTGCAGCCTGCGCATGAGCTCCAGCACCTGCCGGGCTGTCAGAGGATCCAGCGAAGCGACCGGTTCATCGGCGAGAAGAATCGTCGCATCCTGCATCAGTGTCCGGGCAATAGCTACACGCTGTTTCTGACCGCCACTCAATGCATGGGCAGGAGTCTGGCTGTATGATTCCAGCCCCACGGCTTTCAGGGCAGCCATGGCCTTTTCTTTTTCTGCCTGGGGAAAACACCCGGACAAAGCTCTCCACAGCGGAACGCGGGCCAGACTGCCATTCAGCACATTCTGCAGACACGTACACATATCGACAAGACTGAAATCCTGGAAAATCATGCCGACCCGCTGCTGGATTTTCCGCCTGCCCCGGCCGTTCAGCCTGTCAAAACGGGTACCGTCAATCCAGACCTCACCCGAATCGGGCCGCACCATATGGTTAAACAAGCGCAGCAATGTCGTCTTGCCGGCTCCGCTGGGTCCGATGACCGATACAAACTGTCCCGTCGGGATAGAAAGCGATATATCGCGCAGTACAGGATGCTGCTTTTTATAGGACTGGCAGACGTGCTTTAATTCCAGCATAGCCATGGTTCTTTCCCCTTTTCACATCATTACTTTAATTCCTGCTGAACTTTCCGTTCTCCATCATAATCCGAACTCTGAGCCCAGTCATATCCTTTATGGCCCAACGTCTGCAGCACTTTCAATCCTTCATCGGTCTTTCCGATTTCAATGAGCGATTCGCCGAGGGCTTTGCGGAAGTTTTCATCCTGCATGACCTTGCTGGTCTTGCTGACGCTGACCGTATCGTTATAAATCTTATCCGTTACACCGATGACACCGGTCTGGGACCAGATATCCGATGTACCGCCGAATTTTTCCTGCCAGTTCTTTGCCATATGGGCACGGATATGAGAATAGGCCACGATGACATCTACCTGTCCCGATGCCAGGCGGGCCGTCGAAGTCGTATACGAATCAGACTGCACGACATGAGCCAGATCGGATATTTTCTTGCCATAATTATCCTTCAGCCACAGTGACGGATACAGATATCCGGAAGCAGACGCCGGGCTCATGACGCCCCAGGTCAGATCATTCAATTCATCCCAGGTCGGCTTTTCGCCCCGTTTTACCTTAGCGAGAATAGCCTGTCCTTTGGCGCTCGGCCCTACGACAATAGCCGAACGATAATATTTCACCAGATCCTTCTTGAAGGCTTCCGGCGTACCGTTGTTCCAAACAGATAAATCCGTCGTATCCTTATCGATACCCTGGCGAAGCGCCGTCAGCAGCACATCGACATCTTTATCATACATGACATACGTAGCTCCGGAAATAAAGCCCATATCGGCACTGCCCGAACTCAGAGCTTCTCCTACGGCGTTATAAGAAGTCCCCACATTGATAGTAACTTTTTTAATATTGTATCCCTTTTCTTTCATTTTTTCCTGGAGCATCTTCCCCAGTGGTTCGGTCTTTGTCTGGATTGTGTCGGCATCCTGGTACGGTGACACGGCGATTTTTAATTCTTCCACCTCTTTCGACCCGTTCTTCTGCGTATCACTACTGCCACAACCAGATAAGAATACGCATCCTACCAGCAATGCCGATAGGAGAACCTGCCATTTTTTCATCATCATCGACTCCTCACAAAATATAATACATATTATAAAACATAAAAAGAGAGGGACTCTCTATCCCTCTCCGTACAGTCAGCACCCATGCGACAAAAAGGGAATATGACTCCCATCTGTAACGGTCGGCGTCTCTGGCGCCCTCTCAGTCCGGCAAACGGACTCCCTCGCATGTTGGCCATTAATATTCAAAAATATAACAAATCCAGGGAGCTCCCCCAAGATTCACATTCAGACCATCTTTAGTATAATATATGAAATTTGTAAATTCAAGGTAAAATTCATTTCCTCATCCATACCCTGTATATGCCACTTCCAGCCAGCAGTTTCTGGACAATCATGACACGAGCCAGTACAATAATACTGATATATATTTCATAAAACAACGAAAGGAATCCCCCATGAAAATTACAGATATACGCGTGGGAATTGTACGCATCCCACTCAAAACCCCCTTTGTCACGGCACTGCGTCGTGTCGATACGGCCGAAGACCTGATTATCAAAGTCATCACCGACGATGGACATACTGGCTGGGGCAATGCACCGGCGACGGTTGTCATCACCGGAGACAGCCATGCATCTGTGGCCTCAGCTATCAAAGATACGATAGGACCGCAGATTCTTGGCATGGATATCGATGACAGGGAAGCCATCCTTCAGCGCATCCAGCACAGTATGGTGCATAATACGTCGGCTAAAGCCGCCCTCGATATAGCGGTTCACGACTTATTCGGACAAAAATATCACTTACCCCTGTATCGCTTTTTCGGCGGCCTGCGTCAGCGCATCATTTCAGATCTGACCGTCAGCCTGGGAGAACCGGAACAAATGGTTCAGGACGCACAAAAAGCCATACAGGCAGGCTATACAAATCTGAAACTCAAAGTCGGCGTCGATGCTGCTCTCGATATCCGCCGCGTCCGGGCCATCCGTCAGGCTGCCGGCCCGCATATCGCCATTCGTCTCGACGCCAATCAGGGCTGGAAACCCAAAGAAGCCGTGCGCACGATCCGCCGTATGGAAGACGCCGGCCTCAATATAGAATTGATTGAACAACCCGTAGCAGCCTCTGACGTCGAAGGACTGAAATTTGTCACCGACCACGTAGATACGCCGATTATGGCCGATGAATCCGCATTTAGTCCTGGTGATGTATTTCATCTTCTCGCCATCCGTGCCTGTGACCTCATCAATATTAAGCTCATGAAAGCCGGCGGTCTCGGGCCCGCTTCCCAGATTGCTTCCATGGCACAAGCCTCTGGCATAGACTGCATGATGGGCTGTATGCTGGAAAGCAAAATTGGCATTACCGCTGCAGCCAGTCTCTCTGCCGGTAATCCCGCCATCGCAATCAACGACCTCGATGCGGCCGACCTCATGGCAGACGATCCCATCATAGGAGGAATTTCCTATAATAGAAATGAACTTATTCTGCCGCAGGCTCCCGGGCTGGGCATTACCGCTGTGGCAGGCTGGCAGGAGTGGGATTACCGATAAAGACTGTGTCTCATGAAAAACCGTTTTTTCGCATACTGGCAAATCCGGTACGCACCATAGCCGACACCAACCCCCAGGACAGCCCCGGCCAGAACATCACTGGGAAAGTGCATGAACAAATACATCCGGGAAAAAGCTACGACTGCCGCCATTCCATAAGCCAATATGCCAAGGCGCTGACGGTAGCAGTATATGACCGTCGCTCCGGCAAAGAAAAAGAATGAATGACCAGAAGGGAAGGAGTAACTAACGGGATATTTGAGTGCCTCTACCACGGGAGCTCCTTCGATGACGATATACGGACGGATCCGCATGACCACATGCTTCAGGACGACATCACCAATGAAAACAGCTGCAATGACGGCCACAATAATGGTCAATGTTATCCAGCGGCTGCGGCGATTCCACAGGCCGGCAGCAGCCAGCCCCAGCCAGAGCCACAGACAATTGATGCCTGTCGTAAACAACGTAATGAAACTATTCATATGCGGACCAGCCAGGCGGTGCAACCAGAATAATACATGTACATCAGTTGATAAAATCCATTCCATACATATCCTCCCTTTCGCAATGAACGCAGTATATCACGGAAGAGAGTACAGGTAAAATATATATAACATAGGTAATCCATATGATTATCATATGGATTACCTACATTACATTTCTGATTCTGCGGGACGCTGCACGGCATATAGCACGTATGGAAACCAAACAAAAAACACTCGCAAACCCCATTACATCAGGCTTTGCAAGTGCTTTTTTCATTCAAGCGTGCCAAAGATGAGATGATAACAAAAGCGAATCATTGCCGCCACCCGCATCCCATGCTAGAATGAAACAAATACGTTAAATAAAGGAGATGCTGATAAAATTGTTCGGTCACAGCCAGAAATCAAAAAAACAATTAATAGCTCTTGCCCTGACCGGGCTTGTGTGGATAGGAGGCAATGCTATGGCCATGAATGTCAATGTCGATTCTGCTACGAAGGATATGCCGGGAAAAGTGGAAAGCACGAAAATTTCCGTCCCATTGAAGACGCCCGTCATCAACCAGATTTCCGATGTCGTATACGAACAGGTCCCGATGCGGGGCTATCCTAATGTGGCTATGAAGATGGATATTCTCCAGCCAAAATCAGAGAAAAAACTTCCTGCCATCGTCTATGTCACCGGTGGCGGTTTCATCAATGCCAATAAGGATAACGGCATCCAGCTCCGTATGCATCTGGCAGAAGCCGGTTATGTCGTCGCGTCCATCCAGTACCGGGTAGCGCCTACGGCACGTTTCCCGGAACCACTGGAAGATGTGAAATCGTCTATCCGCTATTTGAAAGCCCATGCAGACCAATTCGGCATCGATCCGGAACGGGTCGGCATCATCGGTGGAAGTGCCGGCGGTTATCTTTCTGCTATGGCAGCTACGACCAGTGGCACGACGACCTTTGATAAAGGGGACAATCTCCAGATAGGAAGCGAGGTAAAAGCGGCCGTAGATCTGTATGGCCTTTCCGACCTGACCCGCATCGGCGACGACTACAGCGATGTTGTGAAAAAAGCCCACCAGTCGGCTGGCGCTACAGAAGCACTGTGGGTGAACGGATCTGCTGTATTCGGTGGAAAAGACGGTGGCCTTCTGGCCAATCCAGAAGGCGCAAAAAAAGCCAATCCCATTACCTATATATCCCAGACCAGTGCCCCTATGCTGCTCATGCATGGAACAAACGATACCATCGTTTCCCCCAGCCAGACCGACCTGCTCTTCCAGGCTCTCCAGAAACATAACATCCCATCCAAACGGTACCTGGTAGAAGGCGCGGCCCATGGTGGTATTTACTGGAACCAGGAAGAAGTGCTCCACATCATCACGGACTTCTTTGACTCTTACTTAAAAGGCTAAGATTTTTTTAAGTGCTATAACTATAGAAAAACAGGGAATAACTCTATTTTATACAAAAAATAGCCACGCGGCTCATAAACCGCGTGGCTATCGTATTCTGTATGGTGGAGATAAGGAGGATCGAACTCCTGACCTCTTGCATGCCATCTCCAAATTCCCGGAAAATAAGCTCAATCAGTCTCATATGTATCATTTAAATAGTACAAACAGCCTTATGTGTCCAATGAAAAAAATACTTCTGGTAGCAACTGCTATACAAAAGCTAACCTTCATCGGCTAATATCAATCATCAAAAAAATTATAAATACCTATTTTAACGACTAAGCAATCTCCTAACATCATAAAATTTAAACGTAATATTTCTTCCTGAAATTCCAATAAACACAATATATGCTTACTATACATGGATAATGTTGTGATTTTTTAAAAACTTTTTTATTTGCTCTTTTATGGACTTCTTTTTCCGGATAGAAAGATCTTTTTGCATATCCTCAAAACGTAACTCTTTCACCGGATTCTGAGGAAAAACTTTGACATGAAACTTGACAGCATATTCCCAGTCGTAGCCTTTTGGTATAATCTGAAAGCTTGCATCACCTACGGCTTGTGCTACATATTCATGACGGGAAATAGACTGTAAGCATTGTCCCCCGCCAAGAATACGTTCATAAGGACCACGGTGAATTCGCTGCAACTGTAATTTTTGTCCAATATGCAGCTCAATAGGTTTCATTGAAGGATATCCTTCTCCATTCATATAAAGCTCTATTTTTTCATCGTCAGAAATCGCGTATTGGAGACGGATTGTATTGGCATCCATTTCAGGAACCAATTCTTGTTCACAATCAAAGCATAAAAAGCCTTTTTCCTTCGACCACGTATAAATACTGTCTAAATGGCCTGAGCTTACGATAAACCGATTACCTTCAACTCGAATGTCTCCTTGCGGAATCGAGTCTCCTGTAAGAAGGGGACGGACCTGATTATGTACATATGCCAATACCCGGTACGATAAAAAACGACCGCTACCATTATGGATATAAACAACCAGCTCTCGATGCCGATGATGCGTAAAATTCCCCTCTATGACGTTCAGCCATGCTGAGTCCATCTGAAAACGATATAAACAGGTCCATTGGCGTTCTTTAGAAATATATTTAACAATTAAAAAGTCCGCTTTTCCTCTTTCCCTAGGAATTTGCAAGACATAGTCATAGCTCTTGGAATCCGTAAAATGGACCGGAATAGCTTGTTTGAAGCCAGGAAAAGTTCGTTCTAACGCCGAATCAGCTTCTTTGGACAGGGCTACTTTCAGATTTTTTCTAGGTTCATTGATGCCTTTGATCATACTTTCAATCCGACCGACAGCCCTTAAAATTGCATCAAGACTGATATCCGGCACCTTCCCATCTGGGTTCAGATAACCATGCAAATAAGGCACGGACTGATGGGAGAGATTAAGTCTTTCACAAACTACCCAGCAAACTGTTTCTGCTTCAAATTCCTTTGTTTCTTTGGAAAGATTAGTCCGAATGGGAATATATTCGATTTTTTCACGATTCAAATGCCCACAAAAGTAATGTCCAAGTTCATGGATAATAGTCGCAAATTTTTCTGCTGGTGACTGATTTTTATTAACGGTAATGCAATAGTGGCTGATGATATCGACATTACTTTTCGAGGTATGTGAGAGTCTGGCAACATTGGTGGCGTTCCATTGTATCTGGCCGCCGTAATATGTGCCATAGTTTTCTTCCCGATAACGAATTCCCTCCTTAAGCAGGGAGCTAATAAGCGTTTGAAGCTTTGCCTCATCAATGAGTGTATCGGAATGAAATGGATGAAGAATGTACTTAGAAATGACTTCTTGCGGCATCTTCTTTCCTTCTGTATCGTCTAATTCATAGACAAAAGAAATAGGTCCAAAACGACGCAGGATAACTAAAGGACGGGCTCCCGGTTTAGGCCGACGATGATATACTTTTTGCCACGTATCCAGAGTCGCTACAAAAGCACTACCTGGTTTTTGCACTTTAACCATCATCGCATTATAAGGTGCTAAATAGGGGAATTTTCGCAACTCTCCCATATATTCCAGAAAGTCTCGTTGTGTGTTAAAGCGCATTACACTTTCATACAGTTGATCAATTTCAGCAATACATCTCTCTTTATGTTCCCCTTTATCCATTACTTCCCCCCCCTACATTCAGCATCCCCTATAAAAAGTATTTCCTTATCAATTATATCAATACGAATAATACGTCAGCATAATATAGGACATACGATTTCCAAAGGCCAGGTATTCTCCATTCCCAATATTATAACAGCCATCGCCTTCATTTTCGCTGTTGAAATCAACCTTAGGAACGCGATTCATATGATATGCTTGTACAAATTCAGACGGAGTATTAGAGCAATTTAAACCCGAGTTATTTAGTACTGTGTTGCTGCCACGTAATAGGATAATTCTATCGACACAATCACCGTCAAAGGTTACTACGATTTTTTTATCGGCATAATACCAGCCAGGCATGCTCCAGTAAGGCTGCAAATCTCCTGTTTGTGAAGGGGTTCCTAATACGGCTTTGACTTCATCAGGCGTCATTCCTAGACGGATGCCGGCAACGGATTCGCTAAAGGGAATTTTGGCAACCCGGTGCAGCATCTGCAAATCATTAACTTTCAGACGGTCCATGTTATCATGCCGTACATACCACGAAAAATGCATTAAACGTTCCCCCGTACTTTCCAAAATACGGAAATTAGCACCGCCATTACCTGAAGCTCCGGCTAGATCATATACCGTCAATATTTTGCAGCCATTAATATACCCGTCTTGTATCTGTAATACCAGATTGCCATTATGATCGTACCAATTACCATCAATTGCCTTTAAAATTTTTGCGACAGATTGTGGCGATTCGGGACGGAAATTCGCAGCTTGGCTGATATTTATACTAGTGCATGCCAAAAGAATTATCCCCATAAAAAAACTGAAAAATCTTTTCTTAACGTTCATTTCGATTTCTCCCATCCTGAAAATATGGACAGCACGCTTCTACTATATAGTATAGTTTCGATATACGTCATGTAAATTCTGCTAAATCCACCTGAAGCATAGCATCATTCTACTCCCAAGGCTTTAAAGACAGCATCTTCAGGAGTACTATAAAATATCAGTTGAAAACTCCCGATTAATTCAGGTGGTACCGTTCCCAGGTCGGCGGCGGATGTAATGGGAAGCAGGATTTTTTTTGCGCCCGAGTCGAGACATACTTGCAGGGTGTTGGCCAGTTCTTCGACTTTCATCAGTGTACCGCTGATGCTGATTTCGCCCAGAGCGACAAGGGAGCTTTGGACGGGTTTGTTCAGGGCAATGGAACAAATAGCGATGAGTGTCGGGAGCGCTAAGCGATGGGTCATGCCGATGCCTTGCAGGTCCTGGTAGTTGATGATGTAATCTTTGGCGGTCGTCGAAATGCTGCCGCTGATACGCCTGCCATTGGCTTTCAGGTAGTTATAGGCAGTATTAACGGCTTCTTTGCATTCTCTGTCGCTGCCGATGCCGGTGCGTTCAAATTTCCCGCTGCCCGGCAGCATCTGGCTTTCCAGGCGGAATACGCCGATCATGTTGTTTTTCCCATGGGAAACGGTATAAACCTGCCCGGGATTGCAGATGCCTTCAGGAATGAGTTTGCCGCCGCCTTGTTCCGGCACGGAGACATAGTGTTCTTCAAAGGTTTCGTTGTCGATGTAGGAAAAATTCACGTCGTAGAATTCCATGCCGCCTAGCTTTTTGAGCTGTTCTTTGACGCGGCGGCGCATCTCCAGCGCCATTTGCAATACTTCTTCTACTTCGTCTTTGCTAAAACGGCCATCCGGATACAGCAGCTTGATGTATCCGCCGACCATCTTGCGAACCGCAATAGTATCACGCTGGTTCAGATTCTTTCCCAGCCGGAAATAGGTATCCAGAGCGTCACCATACTGCTCTTTTCGCAGTTCCCGCATGAATCCGGCCAGATAATCAGAAATAAATCCGTAATCGTCGGTGAAGTGTTCAGGCCGGAATTTTGGGATTTCCCAGCCAGGGTTGTAGCCATGGATACGGTCGAGAAAAGCCGTGTCGGTTCCCATTTCCGGTGGGAACGGGTCGAACAGGCTCGACGTTTTCAGCAGGACATCGACAGACTGGTTGATATTGCCGACAAAGACCATCGATGCCGAAGCCGCTTTTTCTTCCTTGCCCCGGGCAAAGGATCCCGATGCCATATAGTCTTTCATAATCTGGATGCCATCCTTGTCCTTGAATTTAATGCCGGCTACTTCATCGAAGGCAACGCAGTCCCACAGCCCGACCAGTCCGATCTGATGGCTGGCCATGTTATAAAAGAGGTTGGCTACCGTCGTCTGGCCGCCAGAAACGAGGATACTGTTCGGTGAAATTTCCTTGTATATATGTGATTTCCCTGTACTGCGCGGTCCCAGCTCACAGAGATTGAAATTATTTTCCACAAGCGGAATCATACGTGTAAGGAGCAGCCACTTTTCACGATAGGACAGAGAGTCCGGCTCCATACCGGTCGAGCGCAGCATGACGTCCATCCATTCTTCTTTAGTAAAAGCCTGGCGGCCGCGCTTCAATTCATCCATATCGACATGAGGCATCTGGATTGGTGTCAGATTGCGGATACTGATAGGATAGATGTTCTTCTGTCTCCGGCTATTTGACTGCGGGCTGTTTTCATTGGGCAGAATGATATCCAGATTTTCCGTTCCTTCTGCGTCATAATTCAGCTGCACGATGCACCATATACCACCACACAAAAGACGGTCGTATTTTTCCGGGTATTCATCAGCAATGGGGATTCCTGTCAGGCCCAGATTGGAAAAGGAGGCTTCATAATAATCCTGCTTGATATTCAGGCTGACCGTAATCATATCGATGACGGTATGGCTACCGTGCTGACGCAGGACCGACAGTACCTTTTGCGCTTCATCGGGACGCACAAAATTGGCGGATAAAATTTTTTTTACGTTTTCTACCCCCGCTTTGACGATTTCTTCATCGTCAGAGCTACAATACTGGCCTAATAGAAATTCCAATACGTACACAGGGACATTGGCCCCTTCTTTGATTTTTTTCGTCAAATCCTTGCGGACAATCTTCCCGGGGAAATGATCCTTTAATTTCTGGCGGATTTCCTCCCGGTTTGTAGTTCCACCTGCTGTATCCATCTCAATCCTTCCTCTCCGCGTTCATCACAAATCAAAGCCGAAATCCCCAGCGAAGGGAAGATCCATAATGAACGGATGGCGGAATACGTCTATGCCCGTTTCCGCGTCTTTGATGACCAGGAAATATGACTGGCTGACATCATACTTCTGATTTTTGAACGTAAAGCGGATCCGGAATGTCCGCTTGGCCGGGTCTTCTGCCCGGCTGTCAGCCACATGTGTGATTTCATTAGAAACAGGCTGGCCTTCGGCATCTACAAAACCAATCAGATACGTGGCTTCTTTGACAGCCTCCCCGACCGGTTCCGACTGGATGAAATCCAGCGTCGTAATGAGATTGGTAATCTTACTGATGGTGTTGATGAAACGGATTTGTACCGTCCGCACATCCGCTTTGCCCCGTTCCATATGGACATCAATGACCGGGACCAGCATTTCCTGCGGCGAAGAGCCACCGTGTACATAATTCTGGCCGCCGCTGCCCCGCGTCTTGAATACACTGGTCCCAATGGGGAAAGAAACTATCCGGCTGTCCTCGTTTCCCAGCAGGTAGCCGAGATTCAGGTTCTGCACACCGTCTTCCCGGATGCCTTCCTGAGAGATGATGTAACGCCGTTTCACAATATCATAGTGATGGACGTTGCCGATTTTATCCGATTCCTGCACCTTATTTCGCTTGTAAATAAACCCGTGGTCAGCTGTCACGATGAAATGATGTGTATTAGCCCCGTTATGGACTTTCTCGATGAAATCCAGGATTTCTTTCACGGCTTCTTCACAGGCCTGGAACACTTCATCTTCGGCATGTTCGCCACGGACATCTATCTGGTCGTGATATACGTAAATGACCTGCTGGCCCGTGAAAATATCCCGCATATCCAGTGTTTTCATGTGTTTCACGTCATCAAAGGATACACAGCAGGCCATCGGCTGCCATGCCTGCAATGCTTTTTCCCGGTTCTGGATGTCGATACAGTATGCCCCGTCAACGAGTTCTTTTCCTTCCGGGGACAGTTCCAGCTTCCGATGAGGCAGGAGGGCCGACATGCCCAGCCGCGTATACGACGGCAAGGTGCTGAGCATCGTCCCGATTTTCACTTCGCTGCGGGGATTATCATCCAGGCGGTCAAAGAGTTCCCGTCCTGTTTCGTAACGCATAGCATCGGAAATAATGACCATAACCCGGTCTTTGCAGGCACCGACATAATGGTCATAGAAATTACGTTGCAGGGGAATCACCGATAAAGCCTTATCTTCCATGATACCCGCATTCCATTCCGGCAATAATTTACTCAGGTATTCATTGGTATACATATTTTCAATCAATATCCGCAGTGTTTCATAAACGCTGGCATCGGCAAGCTGATCCAGATGGTAATAAAAATGGCGGTAAGCCTTATCAATCTGGTACAGATTGTTTTCATAGGCCGTAATGATATCCCGGAATCCCTCAGGATACGACTGGCCGGTCAGCCTTTCCAGTTGGCCGGCACAGATAAACATGTCGTATACAGGTTCCCGCTGCTGGCCGAAATGTGTCTTTTTGCGAAATTCGCAAAGTGCGGGAATACTGTAGCCACCTAAATGCGCATCCACATCTTCCGCTTCCAGACGGCCGGCAATCCACTGGATCAGCAGCGTATCGATATCAGCGAAGCAGCCGCAGGCAATCAAGCTTTCCAGAGGGTACGTTTTCAGTGAATCTGCTACACGGAGCTGCTTGCTGGCAAAGAGTGACAGCCTGTCAAAAACAGCCTGATAGACAACGCTGTTCATCATGCTGTCCAGAAAAGCAATAGCATTGCCGGGCTTGCACATTTTGAAAGGTTCCCAACTACCTGGTACGGGTTCCATGATTTCATGAGCGGCACAGGTCACAAACAGGGCCAGTACCAGCTTGGCTATGCCCGGATTTTCCCAGGCCAGGCCAAAATGGCGGGTGCATAAATCCCAAAAAGAATCCATCAAATCATAACGGGCCAATTCGTCAAAAATCCGATGGTTTTTCTGGCTTTCTTCATTGAGGATGATGTGCAGTGCTTCTTCAAGCGAACACGTCCGGGCGCCTGCCAGGGCACATATCATACCCAGGCGGATCGTCGTTCCATCGTACTGGCTGATACCCAGGTCATAAAATTTCTTCGTCCGCTCTTTATTGGCAAAAAAGCGGATATGTTGCTCCAGGACCGGCTTCCATTCTTCATTAATGCCGAGATCGACAGCGAGCAAAGAGGCCCGGTCTGCATAAAAACACCGCGAATAGAGCAGGATATCTTCCAAATGATTCTCGTGGACGTCGGGCTTGGAAAAAGGGGCATAAATGAGATAATTCGTAGTCCGGTCTTCCCGTTCGAGGAAGAGCTTGGTAGCAAATTGCGTATCCGGCTTAAGATGCAGGATTTTTGCCTTATCCAGATGCAGGGAATCTACATCTTCGGCAAATTCAGCCCGGTCATCATACCAAAAGACCAGTTTCCGGATTCCGTCTCCACCTGTATGAAATTCTTCATTCAGTCTGTTTTCTATTTGCTTGAGATTTAATTCTGCCATAATTCACCGACTCTTCATAGGAAATAGTTATTTGTCTGGCAAATTGACCTGCCAATATCCGCCTTTACTGGCGCCATGCCGGATTAACAATCCCTGCTTCTTCAATTTAGCAATGATTCGCTCTACTTGTCTAGGGGTAATAGCCAATGTTTCAGCTAATACCTTTATTGTTAATCTTCCGTCTTGCTGAAGCAGCAGTAGTACTTTCTGTTCGTTTTTACCGACATTTTTACCGACGTTTTTACCGACATTTTTACCGACATTTATACTGACATGTATACCGACATTTGATTTTTTTTGTTGTTCATTCTGCGATTCTGCCAATTCTTTCAAGGCATCACGAATCATTTGTAACATAAATTCCACGAAAACAGTGGATTCTCCATCATTGTTTGCCATTTGCAAGGCGTGATAATACGCTTCCTGGTTTTCATGTACCAGTGTCTCTATAGGCAGCCAGGCAAAAAAAGGCTGCCATTTTTGTAGTATTACCGACTGCCACAATCTGCCGGTCCGGCCATTGCCATCGGCAAAAGGATGAATATATTCAAATTCATAATGAAAAATGCAACTTTTTATTAATGGATGATAGTTCGAATGTTTCATCCAGGTAAACAATTGCTGAATTAATTCCGGCACGTAACGAGCGGGAGTCCCGGCATGAACCAGTTGCGTTCCCGCAAAAACACCTACATTGCCCGAACGGAAGCATCCTGCTTCCTTTACCAATCCGGTCATCATCATTTTATGGGCCGTCAATAAATCCTGAATGCTGTACGGATCAAAAGCAGCTGCCTTTTCATACACTTCATAGGCATTTTTTACTTCACAAATGTCTTGCGGTGGTCCTAAAACCCGTTTTCCCTCAATGACATCTGTCACTTGTTGAAGGGATAAGGTATTCTGCTCAATAGCCAATGAGGAATGAATCGAGCGGATGCGGTTTTCCCGGCGCAAAACAGGATTAGGATGCAGCAATTCATAGGTTGCAATCATACCCACATATTGACCAATCTCAATTGTAAGATTTGTTATTTCCTCCGTCATTGTAAAAGGAGGTATATAGTCATTACTCATAGGTTACTCCTTTTCATGGGGCCATTCCGTGAGGTATTCGTGCCAGAGGGAGTCTTTGGCCATGATGGCTTTGGAGTCGGCCAATACTTCGTAAAATTTACCGTCCCGGCCGGTCTGGGCTTTGCGGTAGTTGATTTTGACGCCATCGTCCAGGTCGAGGTGAATCTGGTCTAGGGCCAGGTGGCCCAGCTTGGCATCATAGTCCTGACATTCTTTGATTTGCTTCTTCATCTTTTCCAGCCGCTTTTCCGCTACCGATACTTCATGGGCCGAATGGCTGTGGTCGATAACATCCTGCATGCGGTTGACTTCATTGCTGTAAATCCGTTCCATGCGGTGGAGATAATCGGCACGGACGCGCCCTATGGTGTTTTCATCGTAGCGATGGAGATAGACGAGAGCCTTAAAGCCGTTTTCCTTGCCGCTGTCAAAGAGCCAGTAAATCGGCCGTTTCTGATAAGTCTTGCAATGGTCCTTGTAGAAGTTTTTGAGAAAATAGTTGCGGAGCTTTTCTCTGGAAGTAGTACCCCGGGTCCCCAGGGCATCGGTGAGGAATTCCAGGTTGGCTTCGAAGTTTTCCCGGCCGAAGGCCTTTTTCAGCCAGGCACAGATGAAGGACGACAGGTCGTCATCAAAGTATTCTTCGTCGGTAATGGGCACGACGTTGTCACTGTCAGGAATGAAGGTTTGATACGTATCAGCATCCCATTCGCCGCCAGCATAAGCCAGACCCGGTGTGTCCAGGGAGTAGCGGCCGAAAAGACAGCCTACGGCATAGGACAAGAGGGACTTCATGACGTCTTCCTTGGTCAGGACATAATTACTGCCCTGAAGGTCGTCGGGAACATCGTCTTTGCTGTCAAAAACCTGGTGGACCGTCACATCTTTAGGGGCTACGTCCGGCGTCAATTCGTCCTCTAAGCCGTAGATGTCGATGAAAATGCGGTTCAATTCTTCTTCGTTGTCCTTGAGGATGTCGAAACGATCTTCACAGACAGCCTTGAACTGTTCATACCGTTCGGCCAGCGTCGGCTGTTTCGCCGTAATCAGGCCGGCCATATCCAAAGCAGACGAAGCTAATAAAGGATGAGTCTGGAAATCCCACGACGTTTCAAAGGAATCCCAGTCGGATTTTGAAATATCAATATTTGCTTGAACTAATTTAATAATTACATCTAAATTCTGTTTTTTATAAATTATAGGAATCTTTGCTATATCCCCCCACTGAAAATGCAAAGTTTGACATAGAACTTTAATATATTCATCTGCTACATATGAATTAAAAAATGCCTGCAAATAATATCGTATGTGTTTATCATCAAAATAAAGCATTGGACCTGCAGAGCAAGCTATTGCGCCTTTAGGCAAATATCTAAAAGAAATTTTTCCTGTTGATAAATCAGTCCAAACGAGACCTTTCTTTAAATAAAACTTATCATTTCCGCCACTAAAACCTTTAAAATGCTTCAACTCATATCCATCATTCTCATAATTTAAAACATACCACCAATTTCCAAACCACTTTCGATAAGAACCTCCTTTGCTGAACGGAATCCACTTATTAGGATAAAATAATTTTTTATTGCTTACTTCATGCCATAATCTTAAAAAATAATCATTATTTCCCGTTGAAATTCGCATTCGCTGCATGCAAAAGTCACTAACATGTTTACAGCTAACAAATAGTTGTATTAAATGTTTTGGCATGGAATATGCAAAAGGTATTCCAGGAACTTTTTTAAATTCATCACTATTAACAGCATATCTTCCCTGTTTACGTAAAAACATTTTTTCCTTGCCAACCTGAGTTGTTGGTCTCAATAACTGATAATAGTTGCTTTTATAATTTATAACTTCAGTATTAGCAATAATAAAAGCCGTCGTCTGTACAACTTCCCCACCGATTTCATCAAAAGCACGTGGCCCTAAATGGGCCATATTGACAATGGTCTTCTGTAGCACTTTTTCCCGCAGCTTTTCATAGCTGGAAAGGAACATCCAGGCGTGCTGGGTAATCATGGCCTGATAACCATTTGGCTTAATCATAGCCCCACATTGTTCAATGAAGACGGCAAAGAGGTCGCTCTTGCTATCAGGATAATTATCCTTGACATACTTCGACAACTTAGCATCCATACCGCCACTGCCCATATAGGGGGGATTGGTCACGACGACATCATATTTTCTGGATAACAGCTTGGCCTGACTGATGAGTTTGGGCATTTTGTCAGCCATTTCATCAGCCCAGGCGGCAAAGAGGATGTTTTCCGAACCCTTCTGCCGGATTTCTTCCAGATAGTCCTGGAGATTATCATAATCTGTCGGTTCTACCTTGAGGATGGAGCCGTATTCTTTGGCATCGTGGAACAGGTCGATCAATTCATCAGCCTGCACAATATAAGTCTGGTCCAGTGTCAATTGGCCAAAATCACTGCCGGCAAATTCCTGCCATTTCGAGAGGCCGTTGCTTTCTTCGATGGCATAGATATGGGGCTGGAGGCCCCGGCTCAGGAAGCGCCGGTCATACTGGCGGGCTTTCATCATGACGGCAAAATAGGCCAGCTGGGCTGCCCGTTCGTCGATATCGAGGCCATACAGATTATGTTCGACAATACTGATGGCGGCATCACGGTCACGATAACCCCGGCTCTGATAGATTTGCATGAGTACATCAAACATATAGACCAGGATATGGCCGCTGCCACAGCAGGGATCGAGGCAGGTCAGATCTTCCGGATTGAGCTTACTGTGTTCAGCATATATCTGATTCAGTTGTTTCTGGACGGATTCTTCTTGTTCTGCTTCGTCGAGATAATATTTCCATTGCCCTTTGAGGTTCTCATTGGGATGGCCTTCTACCCACAACCGCCCCAGGGAATTTTCTACCATGTAGCGGACGATCCAGTCCGGCGTAAACAGCTGGGTAGCAGCCGGGATATCTTCTTTCTTTATTTTTTCACTGCTCTTACGGGCAAAGACTTTATCTTTCGGTTCTGTATTGTAATACTGATAAAACCAGCCAATGATCTGCACCTGGTCACGGAAATCATCCTCGGGTATATCATGGACGAGGTGCCAGACGACACCGTCCCGGTCAGAAATGGTGAGGGTAAGCAGAAGTTCCGTATAGTCGGCGATGGTTTCAAACAGCATGGGCAGGGGTTCATTCAGGGCATTACATTCCTTGAGGAACAGCATCCGGAACAGGTCGTCGGTCTGGTTGTTTGTTTTCCAGTCTACGATTTGCCGCGATTCGTCTTCACTAAACGTTAAGTCCGAATCGAACGGCGACGTTACCAGATCCGGTTCGATTTTTTCCGGATTATCCGAGGACAGGACACGGACATGGCCGGGCAGATAATTGTTCACTTCCATGAACCGGATGGCGATGAGACGATTGAACCAGGTATAGGCAGTTTCTTCCATGATACGGGAAAAAGCCTCCGGATAGGAGATGTCTTTGGTCTTTTCCCTGATGACGGCCACGAGATTGTTCCGCTGGGCGATAGCGTCTCCCGTAACGATAGCCGGTTCTTTTAAGCCGATATCGAAGAACTGGGCATCCTTCGTAGACTGGGGCAGCGGGTCCTGTATCTCTTTATCGGTGATGCCCAGGAGCCGCGCCCTATATACGCTGTCGGCAATAAGTTTGTTTCTCGCCCAGATGGAAAATTTCTTTATAGCCGTTTTATCCATGATGTCCCTGCCCTTTCCAATTAAAATTCAACATTAATAATCGTGTCTTTATCTAGTTCGCTCAATAATTTTTTCCGCAAGGCTCCGACATAGGCATCGACATCCTGGGGCGATTCCAGACGCCACGAAGCCGTCCCGGTCATGGCCTTGATGGTCACGTTCTTTGTCTTTTTGATAGGCGGCGTAACCTTAGGCATGTTTTCTTTCGTTCCGGACTGGCCCGGGGCATTCTTTCTGTTCTTTTCGGCCTGTTCCCGTGCCAGTTTGTTATCCTTGGCGTCCATTTCATTGAGCAGGCGGATTTTCAACGCATCGGCCTGGTCAGCAAAGCTGCGCAGTGTCGATACGTTATTGCACCGATCCACTCTTCGCAGCAGATCATCGAACTGGTGTGCATAGGAATCTTTCTTTTCTTCCTGATAGGACTTTTCCCGCAGTACGTCCATGACGCGTTGACGAGAGCTGTAGATAGAATCGCGGACCGGTTTTTCCTGTTCATCCAGAACCGCAGTATAAAGCACCCCGAATGTATTCAGCAGTTCCGGCAGGCGGGGAATATCCCGATACGGATTATCTTCATACAGAATCCGCTTGATTTCTTTTACCGTGTCTTCCAACTCATGGTTGACGATATAGTTTTTACTGTCATCATAAATTTTCATCGATTTCAGGGCGTTATCAAAAATCTGCTTTTGTTCACCCTGGAAAAATTCCTGGATTGGTTCATAGTCTTCAGCAAAATCAAGCAAATCATCCTTAGCATCGACGATTTCTTTATAAAATTCTTTCGTAGACCGTGTTGCCAGGATGTCCTGCAACAGCCGGATTCCCTGACCGATTACGTTTTTTCCCGGATAAGCATCATTATTTTCATAACATACCTGTACTATTTCTAATTGAGACAGCAATTTCTGGAATCCGTTGCGGGTATGCTGCATCAGTTCGTCTTCATCGTCTGTTACCGGAGTGATTTGCAGCAGTTCCCGCATAATGTCTTTACACGTATTTTTATCCTTGCTGGAAATGCGGATTTTCCGTTCCATCATCAGTTTTTCTACGAATTGTCTCTTCGTGATATAATTGATGATTTCATCTTTCGTTTTGTTCATCAGGCTGACCGGAGCCCCATTGACGGTAAAGGCGATATCGCCCTGACGGAACAACTGGGCTACGAGGTATTCCACATCGTCTTCGACAAAGCCATAGGGAGCTTTCATGAACCGGTCTTTGACCGATTTGAGGGAGGTTTTCAGGTGCGCCTGGGAATTCATCTGGATATAGGCCAGTACGTCATCCAGAGCCAGCTGGTTGGCCTGGCGCGTCTGATCCAGATTGAGCGCGGTCTGTCCGTTTTGGGCAAACAATTTGCGTATGCTGCTTTCATCAAAAGGCGTATCAATGTAATATAATTTGTTGTATACCTTATCGACAAGGTGATGCAATGCATCCTGAATGCGGACATTGACATCTTTAGCCTTGATATCCGCCGGGCTGCCGTTAATGTAGATGGTGGCGTTCTTCAGATTTTCCATCAGGAATAAGCGGGCGTTGTCATAGCGTTCCCGCATTTCCAACCGTTTTCCTTCTTTGATGCTTTCGTACTGCACCATCGAGGCCGTCGTATTGCGGCGCAGAAATTTTTCGATTTTCAGGTACGTCTGGATTTCATCCATAAAGGCCCGGTCATTGGGCAGGGCTATCAGGACATCTGGCTGTGCGATGGATAAAGAAGCCAGCATGGCGTCATCGGTAATATCCGAAGCCGGCGTCAGGATATGGATGCCAATATCATTGCCTTTTGTTACTTTATAGGGGTATTCATCGACGGTCTGATTAAAGCTGAATGTATAGCGGCCGTTGAATTTGGGATAACGGTATTTTTTGTCCGTAAAGATATCTTCAAAGACCATTTCCGAAATTTTGTGGATGACATCGGCATTGTCGATATCTTCGCTTTCGATTTCCCGGTTGATTTCCTGTTCTTCGTTGGTCAGGAATACATAGGATTCGCCATTTTTCTGTACCAGCATCTGGCGGATCAGGACTTTAAGAGCCTCTTCGACGTTTCCCTTCAGGGTAATCCGGTCTTCTTCAAGATTATCCATCATGAGGGTCGTAATATTATCGACATTCGGCATCATGTCCTGTACGTATTTGATGAGGAACAGTGTTTTCAGTACGTTGATGGCAAAAACATCACCGGTCTTGTGATCCGGGTTGATATAGTCATTTTCATAGGCTTTGATGATGACGCTGCGATGGCTGTGGTCGAGGAAATTTTCCATCGGCGTGTAGAAGGCATAAAACGGGATAATCGTGCCCTGCTGTTCATGCATATAGGCCACTGCCGACTCTTTGAACATGGCCAGCATGGAGCGTTCCCCTTCGGACAGATGCTTGCCGGAAGCACCGTGGGTACGGATAGCGGTCAGGACGGAACCAAGCAGATTGAACTGATACGGGATAAACGGATAAACGGCGGCAAAATCGTCTTTTCCTGTGTACAATTTGCGTTCTACCGAGTCGGTGAAGACAATCTTGTTCTTGATGGTCGTTTCTTCCTGGCCGTACAGGAGACGCAACGTCTGGGCGGCAGTATCATTTTTTTCGAGGATACGTTTTTTGATGACCGCATCGACATTGGCGGAAGACAGGGACAGACGGGTATCAAAGCGGCCCTGGATTTTGGAGAAATCGTTGCCTTTGACTTTGATAATGGAATCGATATCCTGCTGGGATGTGACAATGACCCAGGCTTTGCCATTGCAGGCGCTGCCCAGATCTTCGGTCACGGTCTGCAAGTTGAGCATGAGATTGCGGTCGTCACCGATATACTGGCCGACTTCATCGACGAGGAACACGACATGATGGTTATGACCTTTTTCGTCGATATACTTTTTGACGCGGCCAGCAAATTCTTCGATAGAGATGCGATAGGGCTGGGTAGCTTTCTCACACCAGTTCCGTACTGATTCTTCCGACATGACGCCCATATCGACCAGGACATCGACGATATCGTCCTGCACGAAGTCGAATTCATGGCGCGCATCTTCCCACGCTTCACCACTGACGGAGGCAAATTTCTGTTTGAATTCGTCGTAGCGGCCTTTTTCCGCAAGATTGCGTTCCAGGTCGGCTACATAGGGAATCGTGCCGCAGAAGCCCTGCATTTCGTTGAAGACTTTGAGGAATACGTTGACGATGGCGTCCTTATCTTTTTTGCCATTGGAGTCGCTCTTGGAGTCGATATTAAAAAGGACGACATCGGTCGGCGTTTCGGCGGACAGTTTCATATCGGCCAGCACCATCGGATCTTCGATTTTATGATCGTCAATAAAGTAGTCAATGGCTCTTTTGCCACCGACTTCGGTATTATCCAGCAGATAGGAAAAGATTTTTAACAAGTGCGATTTACCACTGCCAAAGAAGCCGGAAATCCAGACGCCCATTTTCGGCGTCGTCCCGTTGATTCCTTTCTTGTAGGCAGCAAAAAAATCGGCAAAGTGTTTTTGCAGTTCCTTCGTCACGACGTATTCTTCCAGCTCCTGCCGGATATTTTCATTTTCAATGTCGCCGACCTTGATGACGCCTTGCAGGTCACGGTCGATGGGTTTGGCAAACATATCTTTAATTTCCATGATTCATCCCTCTTTAGCGGGCTATGCGGAATGCCCGGTAATAGCTATCTTCCACAAATTCATTAAAAACCACCAGCTCTTGTTCCGTATAGGTCCCCGGATAAAACAGGATGACCGGCGTGGCGGCAAATTTTTGTGGCAAATTGTAAAGCACTTTATTGAACACTTCCGGCGCTTCTAAGATAGGATAGCATTTGCCAATCCCCGCAATCAGGACAACGGCGTTTTCCGGCGTATGTTCTTCCATATAGCGGACCAGGTAGTTATCTTTGTCGGTAATCCGCAGCATCCGCTGTATAGCCGTTACGACATGCTGGATACCGCCACGGCTTTCCAACTTCTTGGTCTTTTCAATATAGCCTTTTTCCGTTAATCGGTCGATGATGATATCGTATAAATCATATATAATTAATTCGTAGTCATCAAAACCTTTACTATTGCGTTTTTTCAGCCATTCAATATGACTGCGGACTTCCAGTTCCTGTTCCGGCGGATAGTCAAATACCCAGTAGTTGACCTCGTTGGCTTTGCCGGTAGACTGCCGGAAGGAGGGAACTTTGATTTTTTCGTCCATCTCGGCAAACCGTTCGGAAAGGCTGCGGCGATTTTTATAATATTCACGCGATACTGTCTGTACTGCCATGCTGATCAAACTCCCGTCAATGCTTTGATAATCGGTTCCAGGTGCTGCTGGCCCAGCCAGGCTTCAAAGGCCGGATCCAGGATGGGTTTGAATAATTTCCGTGTCTTCTGGCCCCGGTCGGAAAGGCCAGCTTCCAGAATATAACTTTTATAGGTCCTCCCCAGGCGTTGCAACGTCTGATCCGTCCAGGTTGCGGCTTTGCTGTCCTGCAGCTGTTTGTCGCGGAAAAAAATCCGTATATCCTTGTCACTCAGCTCATTAGTCCCAATGAGAATTTTTTCTTTAAACACTTCATACATAAAATCAAAAAAGAGGCTTTCATGCATCATGATAGCCGTCAGGTTGATCAATTTCTGTGTTGCCAGGTCCGACTGCTGAAATAACGGGTATATACTGGAATCCAGCTCCTGGATCCGTGCTGTCACTGTCTGATATATCATCGTGGCCCGGGCCGGCGTCGAAGCATTAAACATATTCTGTTCAAGACACGCCGTCTTGATTTCATCAAAACTCAGGCCCTCAGAAAGCATAGCGATTTCCTTACGAAACTCAGGAAACCAGAAAGCAAATTTAACAGCTCCGGCACTATACGGTTTACGATTCATGATTTCACCTCTATACACCCGTCACAGATTATCTTAACACACATTATTAGCTCACCTTTCTAAATACATTCGTCAAAGCATAGGAAAATTCCTGCAATCCGGATAATCAGCATCCAGGTTAGAACGCTTTGCCCGTTCAAAAAGTAAAAAACGCTACACCATGTGAAATGTAAAACTAGGAATTTTTCATCCACAGTCCATCCGGAATACTATTATTTCAGCCGGTAATAACGGGAACGTTTTCCCAGCCCTTTTCTCTTCAGTTTACCAGAAGCTATCAGCTTTCGCAAAGCCTCTTCTATCGAACTGACACTAAGCGATAGACAAAGTTCCCAGCTATCCTGTTAGGTAAAACGACCGATTTTGTTCTGTACAGTCTGTCTTATGAAGCAACCAATGCTTCATAAAATATAAATCCTTACCCCATGTTTCCCTTTTCATACCCCCACAGCCTTATGCGTACGCAAACAAAAAAATAACCACGCGGCTCGTAAACCGCGTGGTTATCATATTCTTTATGGTGGAGATAAGGAGGATCGAACTCCTGACCTCTTGCATGCCATGCAAGCGCTCTCCCAGCTGAGCTATACCCCCATGTCGTGACTACAAGGGAGATTATAGCATTTACTGATTTTCTTGTCAAGGCAAATTTTGAATCCGCCGGGAACTTCCCGTTCAGTCTTTCCAGTCTTCTGACAGGGTCGGAAGAGAAATAGGCTCATTCATTCCGCGTCCGTTTCTTTTTTCTATCTTCATACCTAATTCCTGCCGTATCTGGTCCCGGAGGTCGTTCCAATTGGCCCAGTACTGGCGCTTTTCTCCTTCCAGAGCCTTGGTAATATCGGCCAAGGCTGTCCTGTTTTTATGGCTTTTCCACTCACACCAGGCCTTCTGGGCATAGAGCTGGCTGCGGAAGGCCTGTTCCAGGGAACCTTGTCTCTCCGTATCCAGACACTGTAATGCTTTTCCCAAATACCCCGCTGCGTCTTCATATCGTCCAGCCTGGATAAGCAGCAGGGCATAGTCCGTATTCCCTCTTGCCGGATTCGTATCCTTGGCCAGCCAGGACGCATAGCGGGCCAGCCCTTCTTGTACTTTTCCACCATAGATAGAAAGCCAGCTGGCGTAATAGGCTTGTTCCCGGGCCGGGATATACGTCCGGTCGGCTTGTTCCAGCCAGTGAGCCGCTTCCAGAGGCCGCCCCTGATTATATTCCAGCAAGGCCAGATTCCAGCAGAGCCCCGCATCATGAGGCGACAGCAAAACGGCTTTTTTTAATTCATCCCGAGCTTTTCGTTCATTTCCCTGCAGGAGCCAATTATACGCCCGCAGCGCATGAAGATGGGCATTATCCGGTTTCAATCGCAACGCTTCCTCGCAGGCAGCAGCTGCCCGTACATAGTCCTGCTGTTGGTCCGCCCAGGCGGCTTCCATGACTGGGCGATACAGCACCGGATCTTGTGCTGCCTGATTGGCCGCTCCATAGGTCAGGTCTTTCAATATACCATCCCGCCACACGGTGGCAACCTGCACCATTTTCGGCCAGGCTTCAGGCAGATGCAGTTCTTTATGCATTTCCTGCCGTTGAATTCTTTCTGTCAGAAGGTGTTCCTGCCGTTCCCCTGCATCCGCCGGAAGGGGCGTAGTCATGACTTCTTTCAGCATATGTTCCAATACCTGGTTTCCCATTCCCCAGGTATTCATGGCATACCGGACATAGCCGTCGCGATCGATAAAAATCAATTGCTCCATCCGGCCCAGTTTGCTATATGAGGCCTGGTCGGTATAGAGTTTGGGTAAAGAAATATCCCAGTCCCGCAGTTCCTGAAAACGGGACTGATTGGGCGTGGCCGGAAAAACGATGTAGAAATCAGCCCGCCCTTTGTATTTCTTCTGCATTTCCTGCACAAATTGCAATTTCTTATCCAGCTGGATGCTGTGAGGAATGGGCTGGGCCATATACAATAATGCAGCCCGATGATTCTGTCCGATATTCGACACCGTCTTTTGTGTTCCCATATCATACAGCGCCACAGACGGTATCCGGTCTCCCGGTCGGACGCCACTTTCCATCGCTTTTCCAGACTGCCAGTGTACTGTCCCAGATGAACTCATACCGATACGTTGTCTGGCAGCTGGTGCCGCTGTCTGCGTTCCCGCCTCCGTGGCAGCACACAGGCTTCCCACATACAGCGCCAATGTCACCGTCAGTATCGTCATTCTGATTGACCATTTCCCCACGTTTCTCATCTCCCCTGAATCATACAGATACTATTTTATATGATATTCAGAGTATACCATAATCACTTAAACTATGGCTATATGTTATTCGTATCCCTTATTTTTTTCACAGTGAGACTTGAAAAATCATGGTAAACGATTATAATATAACTATGTTTCACGGGATTATAGCTCAGCTGGTTAGAGCGCTACGCTCACATCGTAGAGGTCGAGGGTTCGAGTCCCCCTAATCCCACCATAAGAATAAATATGCAGCTTCTGTCAAAAGGCAGGAGCTGTTTTTTTGTCGCTCTGCAGCCGGGCAAGATCATGCACAAAAGCTATGTAAATTATAGCCATATTATATTTTATTTTCATGAAAAAGTATTGTACAATACAATCACTCAAAGGGTTATTGTATTTATAAAGGAGCTAATTCATCATGAAAAGCGTAAAAGTCTGTGTTATTGCCTGCATCATTGCCGTTGCCGCTGTCGCTGGTACTGCTTTTGCCAACTATGGCAATGCTACAAATGAAAATTTCAGCAGCCAGGTCGTATATAACTACACTGCCTATGGCAAAATGATTACAGAAGCTGCATTGAATAGATAAGAAACACTTTTGTGAGTAAAGGGACGCCAATTCAGGATTACTGATGGCGTCCCTTTTTCGTGCTCATCTGTACAAGGAAGCATAAAACGTCTACAATAAGGATATCTGCCATATTTCTTCATGACAGGAAGGAGCGTTTATCATGAGTTTAGCCGCAAATACCGCTGATACGGCCCAGACTGCAGCCTCTGCCGTAAAGGCAGATGTGCAGAACCAGGTCACCCAGAGTGTCTCCGCTCTGGATCAGTTAAAAGAATTTTTATTGAACCACGGTCCCGATGTCATCTATGCCATCATCATCTTTATTATTGGCCGCTATATCGCCAAAGGATTCAAAAACGTAGCCATCCGTATGATGACCCATGCCAATTACGATCATACGGTCATTACCTTTGTCAGCCAGATGATTTATTATGCCATCATGGCTCTGGTCATCCTTTCGGCTCTCAATAAAGCGGGAATCCCGACCAATTCGTTTTTAGCTGCATTTGGTGCCTTCGGTCTCGCCGTTGGTCTGGCCTTGCAGAATAATCTGTCCAATTTTGCTTCTGGCCTGCTCATCCTGATTTTCAAGCCGTTCAAAGCCGGTGACTGGGTATCGATTGGCGGCGTCGAAGGCAGTATCAAAGGAATCCAGATGCTAAATACGGCCGTTATCACGAAAGACAACAAAACCGTATTCATTCCCAATTCTATCATCACCTCCAATCAGGTCATCAATAGTTCCTATCAGGATGAACGGTATATTTCTTTCTTGTTCGACATCGGCTACGACAATGATCACCATAAAGCGATCGCTATCCTGAAAGACATTTTCCAATCAGACAAGCGGATTCTGAACGCCGATACGATGGAAATCGGCATCAAGGAATTTGCTGACAATTCCGTGCGTATCGCCGCGTATCCTAAAGTAGCCAATGCCGATTATCTGCCCGTATTCTATGATACCATGTCCCGTGTCAAAGACGCCTTTGATGCCGGTGGCATCGATATTCCCTTCCCACAGCGCGTCGTCTATGTGCGGGAAGAAAAGAAAGAAAATTAGTATATAAAAAGAGGTATATTATGTCTGTATTCCGCACAGTATCTGTCTTTATCCTGATTGCCCTTTCCTGTACCCCGGCACTGGCCCGTACGCCGGCAACTCCCGTGAATGCATCCCATGCCACGCGGACCGCAGTCCATGCCAAAGCGGCTGCATCCGAGCTTCCCATGGTTCAGGGCATTCCCCTTGACCAGGTCCGGGAATTGTATGATCAGGAGCCGCCCCATATTCTGTCTCATTACACGGAAGAACAACCGGCTTCCCTGCGGCCAGTCCTGCGTTGGGACAAAGTAAAAGGAGCCGTATCCTATGAAGTAGAAATCACGCCGCCTCAGATGCCTTCTCAGACGATACGTCATATTTTCGTTCCCGGATATAATGCCGTTCTCCCGGCCAATACGCAAAAAGGGACGGCAACCTGGCGCGTCCGTGCCCTTGATTTCGACTACAATCCTATCACAGCCTATTCACCGGAAGAACCGATGTACGTAGACCCGCAGCAGCAGCCTGCGCTCTACCCTCATCCGCTCAGCAAATTTAACACGGGGAATGGTGCAACACTGCTTTATCCAGTATACAACTGGGTTCCCGTGACCGGGGCCGCATCCTATAAAGTAGAAATTCTCACATCCCCCGACGTAATGCCGGATCAGGATGCACCGGACAATCTGGTTATGGGCCGCGGCACATCTCATTGGTTCGACTGGTATGACGACAGCCCCCGTATGTCCACCCAGACTTTGTACTGGCGCGTCCGTGCTTACACCAAAGACAACCAGCCTCTGGGCGTATTCTGCCCACCCCAGCCAATGATGATTAATCCGGATAAACCGTATATTATAGGCACGCTGGGTGACAGCATTACCCACGGCGGCGGAGACCTGTCCTATTCACCATCAGACTGGGAATTCAGTTATCAGCATTACCTCGATTTTGATACCATTAACCTGGGAGAAAGCGGCGATACCAGTGAGATGACACGGGAACGCTTTGAAAAGGATGTCCTTCCCTTTCATCTGAAATACCTGATCATTATGACCGGCAGCAACAGTCTTCGCGGCTGGACCAGTGCCGACGATGTCATCAGCGACCTGGCTGCTATTAAAGAGAAATGCCTCGACCACGACATTCAGCCCATTTTCCTCACGCTGCCACCTATCAATCCGGCCAATATCAAAAAAGCCTTTGACGAACCGACAGCGGAAGACTGGCGGGAACGTTTTCAGAAGGTCAATGCATGGATACGCCAGCAGACCCATATTGATCTGTCTGCCAAAATCCCGGAAGACCAGGAATTACCGACTGCACTGGGTATCGATGGCATCCATCTGAACAGTACGGGCAAACAGCTCATGGCCGAAGCCATCAATGAACAATGGGCTTCGGTGACAGGAGAAACTCAAGAAACTCGATAAAAACAACGAACCGGCTTTTTTCTATACATATCATGTACGGAAAAAAGCCGGTTTGTCATGCAATATCCACGGAATAATCAGAGTTATGCCTCATCCATGATGACGGCCACCGAACCATCTTCGCTTATGGCACGGCAGGCATTTTCATAGACTTCGACGAATGCATAATTACCGTGCAGGGCCAGTCCTCTGGCCTTTTCCATATATTCCGGCAGCGATTCGCCCCGCTTGTAATGTTCGATGATGTCCCCCGTTAAATCCAGCGTATGGACTTCATAGGGATCACCCAGGTAACACCGGGATACGATGCCAATCAGCGTGCCCCGGATGGCGATTTCCGGAAATTCCTCTTCTATGATTTTCATAAATTTATCGAGCAATTCCGGGCTGAGATGAGCGCCTCCGGCATCGAGCCGGCGCAGTGCTTCACAGTATTCCCGTGAGCGTGGCCTGCGCAGCAGGAGAGCCAGTTTTCCCGTATCCATCTGCATTTTTCCCCGCTGGCGGCGCGGTACCACCGAAAGCCGCGTATGGTTTTCGGTTTTCGTATCGGCCTGCGTCCGGGGACGCAAAATAAAACGTGCCATTCCTATCATCTCCTTACGTTAGTGGCGTGTCAGGACGCGCCGTACATGGAGACGGTCCGCCTGTGGCAGTGTTTCTTCTCCGATTGGACGGCCAGAAGCCGGAACGGCCCGTTCTCTGCCCCAATCGCGGATAGCTTCGATTTTCTCCGGACTGGTTTTCGACAGGGGAACGACATTTTCAAAGGTCGAAATCACATCGTCATCGCTCAGTTTCCCGTTTTCATCAGCCAGGCGGTGATAGGCCAGTTCCCGGACAGTAGATTCCAGATCAGCACCGGTAAAGCCGTCACTCAGTTCCACCAGCTTATCGGCAAATTCCGGAACAGCAGCCAGCCGGGCATGGAGATATCTATCAAAATAGAGCGCCAGGATTTCCCTGCGCTCTTCCGCTGTCGGCAAATCGACAAAAAAGAGTTCATCAAACCGGCCGCGGCGCAGCAATTCGCTGGGAAGCATGGAAACATCATTGGCCGTAGCTACGACAAAGACCTGTTTTTTACATTCCTGCAGCCAGAACAAAAACTGCCCCACCATGCGGGTCGATACGCCTCCATCATTGGACGAGCCGGCGCCGGAAAGGCCTTTTTCGATTTCGTCGATCCAGAGGATACATGGCGACACATTTTCCGCCGTCGTGAGCGCATCTTTCAGCTGCTGTTCCGACTGACCCACATAGCTGCCCTGGACGGTAGCGAAATCGAGGCGGTACAAAGGTAACTGCCAATTTGCTGAAATAGACTTGGCCGACATAGATTTGCCGCAGCCGGGTACCCCGACGAGGAGAATGCCCCGTGGCGGCTGCAGATGAAGCTGGCGCATCTGTTCCCGTTTTTCCGGCCGCAGCAGCTCTTTCTTTTCATCGAGCCAGTTGCGCAGGCCCTGAAGACCTCCGACGTTTTTCATATCAGGATCGACATCAATTTTTTCCAGGCCGGAAATATTGGAAAACAGGCGGTTTTTGGCAGACCGCACTTCGGCCATGTCTTCATTGCGGATTTCTCCATTGGCGACGAGAGCGGCCATGACATTTTCTGCTTCAATCTGGGTGACGCCAGCCAGCGTTGCCGCCGCGTCACGCATTTCCTCTTCGCCCCATTCGATAGGCATTTCCTGACGGTAATCGTCGATGAACCGCTTGATGATGTCATACATTTCGTCTTCTCCGGGAAGATCCAGACTGACGATGAGGCCATGGCGCTGCAGTGTATTCCAGACGGGCTTATTAGTCAGGACAATCAGACAGGTACCGTGTTCGACCGCCAGATTGACTACATCGAGAAGGCGCTGGGCGTCGGATGTATCACTGCTGATATCCGAAACTTCTGTCAGTACCAGCGTCTGATTGTCCCGGTGCTGGGTCCGCATCATATCGGCCGCGAAATCAAGCGCTGACACAAAAGACACCGCACCTTCATCGACCGCATCACCGGTGCGGATATCGTAAATGCCACGGGAAAAGGTATGGACGAAGAAACTTCCCTCTTCTATCATCGTATCCTTTACCATCTCTTCGGCAATATCCCGCAACAGCCCCAGTATACGGCTGCGTTCAATCGTATTGACAACAATCAGGGGAATACGGGCAATGAGGTACCGTTTCAATTGCTTTTTACATTCACTTTTATTGCTCATTTCGTTTATCTGCTCCCTTTATTCCGGCGCCGCAAAAGTACGTCCAGTTCACCACTCGGGTCCTGCCGGGCCGACTCTTCAAGGGCGTCGTCCATATTCTGGCGTGTTTTCTGCAATTCGTCCTGCAGCATCTGCTTTTCTTTTTCGGGCAGACACCGCATCTGACTGGCCTGAAACAGCAAATCGAGATCCCGGTCCAGTTGTTTCAAAGCCTGTTCTATAGGAATTCCATCGTCCTGGGCCTTACGGAAACGTTCTCCTATATAGTCAAACCGGGCGTTAAAGGCTGCCATGAGGCGGCTGGCAAACCGGCCGGCAACAATATCACACCAATGGAGCCGTCCCTGCTGCATGGCCGGTATGGTTTCCTCATCATTCCGGCCGGCTGCAAATTCCTTCAGAACAGGGATCCATTCTGCATAAATACCTGGTACCCTGCTCATTCCCGATACCTCCGTACGACACCGCGGGGAGGGAGAAGATCCCAGTCCGGAAGTCCAGTGATACACTGGGAATGTACCGTTTTATCCCCTGCCGGCCTGCTCTGCGCCGGTTCAGCTAATTCCGATGCCGGCTGTGGTGTCTCTTCCTGCGGGCGCCTGATCTGTATATGCCTGCGCCCAGACGGACGCTTTATATCTTGTCCTGTTTCCATGAATAGTACCTCCTATATGCGGATCCGCCGCGCACTTTCCTGATTGCGGCGAACATAGTCCGATGCCGAAAGTCCATCGAGAAATGCATGCAAATCCTGCTGCCGTTCCATGCCTTTTGTATAGTAATCGTAGAAATCAGCCGTTTCGGCCATGCAGCGGCAGATGCAGTTTTCTTCTTCCCAGGCGTATTGTTTGAATTGTTTCTCCAGTTTCCGCCGTATGCCAAAGGTAGCATAGTATACTTTAAAGGACAGCCCTGCCAGAATCAGTACGCAGGCGGTAATGAAGATATACTGATGGCTGGCATAGGCAGCCGTGATGGCGTTCATCAAAAAGGCCGTAATCCCTGCCAGGATTGCCGTCACAATCAGGCCTCCTATCGGACCGGCAAAGGCCATGCAGAGCAGGGCCACACCTGCCAGCAGCATAAAGGGATGATTATCCAAGACCCAGCCGCCACCATAGTACAGAAGTGCCCCGCCGCCGATGATGCAGAACAGCATGGCGACCACAGTCCATCCCGGCCGGTGCTTGCTAAGTTCTTCCTTCTGCCAGGCATCAATAATGGTATGCAGGGCCGAGAGATGATCCCGTTCATTTCTCCCATCTATGGAATAGAATGTCAGTTTATCCACATGGCCCTCATAGGACAGATTAGAAAAAAATTCAAAGGAATCGGGGAGTTTCTGGACCGTTTCCCCCTGCGCATCGTCAGCGGCGCTGCGGATCCAGTCTTTCGATGACGCTATCGCATACTGCCGCAGGGATATGACTGCCTTTTCTCCGTCATCGAGGCACCAGTCCGTAAGCCAGGAAATATACGGCTTATATACAGACGGCTGTTCTTCTTCAGAACGGTCGGCTTCAATGAATCGTTCCAATAAAACACTCTTGGCCTGTTCCTTTGCTACGGACGCTTCATCATCGTCCATGAGTTTCTGCAGGTCATCCAGCGCCTTCCCAGGCAGATGCGCTCCTTGCAGCAATTCTTCTACACTGGCCTTGGGAGCCTTTTTCAACAGTTTAAACTGTTCGTCTTCATTCAGAGTAACGGAACTGCGCTCCTTATCAAACCAGTCATGCCAGGTCTGGATCTGCTGCTGTATCAGCCGGGCATCCTGGCATTGCTCACTTTTCCAGTCATTCAACCTGCCTTCTACATGGCGAGATCCGGACATGTTCATCAGCCCGTCGGTATACGCTTCCATACAGTACTGGAAATGCTCTGCCAGCGATGAACCATCCTGCTGTCCCAGATACCGTGCCAGCCAGACATCTGCCGCATGGTCCCGTTCTTCCCGCAGGGAAAGGAGGAAAAAGAACAACGATGTCTTCTGGTCATCGGCCTGCAGTGCCCGTCGCAGAGCCTGCTGTGCTTTCACCCGGTCATCGGCAAGCCAGCAGATAAGTGCTGCCAATCCATATGCCATCCAGTAATCATCTGCCGAAACGAGCAGTTCTTCTGCTTTCTTTTGCAGCGTTTCTTTCGTTAGCAGCCCTGTATCCATATTTTTCAGTATACCCTGGGTCATTACCCGGACATCACGTCTGGACAATAATGCCGTCCGCGATGCGTACTCTGATTGTCCATATGCAGTCACACCTACGCGCCCCCTGAACTATGATATAACTATGTTATATTATACAAGATGTTCTTCTGCAAAAAAAGTGCCTTTCTCCCATTCGGTCTGCAATTTTCCCTGCCATTTCTATTCTTCATACTACAAAGGTGTCAAAATATGCTATAATGCTTATTATTCATTTTTAATTATTCCCATAGAGGTGAAACCATGGACTCTCACTCCACTTCTGCAACCATTCATCCTGTAGATGAAATGCTGCCATACGGCAAGCTCTTTGCGTTCGGCCTCCAACACGTCCTGGCCATGTATTCCGGAGCAGTTGCCGTACCGATTATCCTGGCACAGGCCATGCACCTGCCGCCGGAACAACTGATTCATCTGATCAACGCCGACCTTTTTACCTGCGGCATCGCCACCATTATCCAGACGCTGGGCTTCTGGAAAGTAGGTGCACGTATTCCCATGATTCAGGGTGTTACCTTCGCTGCCGTCACACCGATGTGCCTCATCGGTGTCCAGCACGGTCTGCCCGTCATGTATGGTGCCATCATCGCCGCCGGTCTGGTGACTTTTCTCATCGCTCCGTTTTTCAGCCGCTTCATCCGCTTTTTCCCGCCCGTCGTGACCGGTACAATCATCATGATCATCGGGATCACCCTCCTGCCCGTATCCGTCATCTGGATTGGTGGCGGCGGCAATACCAGTGACCCCGCCTTTGCCGGTCCTATGAACCTGTTTCTTGCCTTTATCACCCTGGCTATTGTCATCGTACTCTACCGCTATGGCAAGGGATTTGTCAGTAATATTGCCGTTCTTCTCGGTCTGATTGGCGGTACGATCATCGCTACTGTTCTGGGGCAGACGAATTTTGCCGAAGTCGGCCGCGCCAGCTGGGTCGGTATCGTCACTCCTTTTTCTTTCGGTTTCCCTGCCTTTGATATTGGCTCGATTTTATCGATGATTGTCGTCATGTTCGTCACCATGGTCGAAACAACCGGGGACTGCATTGCTATCGGGGAAATCGTCGATAAACCTATTGGCCGCAAAGATTTGGCCCGTTGTCTCCGCGCCGATGGCCTGTCTACGGTAATCGGAGGTATCTTCAACAGCTTCCCCTATACAGCGTTTGCCCAGAACGTCGGCCTTATCGCCCTGACCCGTGTCAAAAGCCGTTTTGTCGTCACCGCTTCCGGCATCATCCTCATCGGTCTTGGCCTGCTTCCCAAAATGGCCGCCATCGTCGCCTGTATCCCCAACTCCGTACTGGGCGGTGCCGGTATTGCCATGTTCGGCATGATCATCGCCAGCGGCGTCCGTTCCTTATCGAAAGTAAAATTTGAAGGCACTTCCAACCTGATGCTCGTCGCCATCAGCATCGGTGTCAGCATGATTACCCTTACCGTTCCCAATTTCTTCCACTCCTTCCCTTCCTGGTCCCAGATTGTTCTGCACAGTGGCATCACACTGGGCAGCATCACCGCCGTCGTCCTCAATATCATCTTTAACGGTATAGGTAAACAAGAGGAATCGTAATCTGCTTTTCGTTTCTCACAAAAGGAGCATTCTCTGACAGCTCGTTCTTCAGAGAATGCTCCTTTATGTCTATCCGTATACTGCGTGTCCCCTCTTACAGCGATTTAATAAATTCCCGGATTCGTTTTAGTCCTTCCCGGATATTGGCTTCACTCGTTGCGTAAGACAGGCGGATGAATCCTTCGCCATTGCTGCCAAATCCCGTTCCCGGAACGGTGACAACGTGTTTTTCATCAAGCAGCCGGTTGCTGAATTCTTCTGATGAAAGGCCGGTACCGGTAATATTGGGGAACATATAGAAAGCGCCTTTTGGTTCCCGGCAGGTAATCTTGCCGTGCATCATCGTATTCAGCCCTTCGAGCATCAACTGCCGCCGTGCCCGGTACTGTTCCAGCATATCCGCTACAGGCTGCTGACTTCCCGTGAGCGCTGCCAGAGCGGCCCGCTGCACCGGTTCGAAGACGCTGGATACGGCATTTTCCTGCATCTTTATCATGCCTTTGATGATTTCTTCATTAGCTACGGCAAACCCGATGCGCCACCCCGTCATGGCATAGGCTTTGGAGAAGCCATCGACGATGATGGTCCGTTCTTTCATGCCCGGGATTTCTGCTATGGATACGAATTCTTCGTCCGTATAGATAAGGCGGCGGTACATTTCATCGGTAATGACATACAGGTCATACTGTATCGCCAGCTGTGCAATAGCTTCCAAGTTTTCCCTTGTCGCCAGTCCACCTGTCGGGTTGGAAGGGAAGTTCATGAGGATAGCCTTTGTCTTCGGTGTAATCGCCTTTTTGATATCATCGGGATCAAACATGAAATCATTTTTTTCATATACATCGACCAACACAGGCTTGGCATACATTTCCGATACAAATCCGTTGTAATTTGCCCAGTAGGGATTGGATATGATGACTTCATCTCCCGGATCCAGAAGCGTCAGAACCGACAAAAGCAATGCTTCACAGCCGCCAACCGTAACAATGACATTATCCCGGCTGTACGCCATCCCCCGTGGCCCGTACGATGCCGCAATGGCATCGCGCAGTTCAGGAATCCCCGCATTGGGTGTATAAAAGGTCCGGCCGTCCTGTAAAGCCCGGACTCCCGCCTCAATGATGTGTTCCGGTGTGATAAAATCTGGTTCTCCAAAAGCAAAACTGATGACATTGTCGAGTCCGTAGGACTTACCAACCATGCGGCGGATTGCAGAGCCTTCCACACTGGAAATACGTTTGGCTAATGGTTTCATACAAATTCCCCCTGACACATAAATATATATTTTAAATTTTAATGATATGCATTAAATTCGCTCTATATTTTCCTGATTTTTGGTCAAATATAACGAGCACCGCGAAAACAGCTGTGCTCGTTAAAAATGTTAAGTTATGAATGTTATTTATGTTCTGCTTCTTTTTCTGCAGCCAGAGTGACTTCATCGCGCCAGATGCCCAGGCGTGCCACGCAGTCGGCAGCCGATGCATCCCATTTTCCATCTTGGAGGCGCTGTTTGTAATCATCCACCAGAATCTTGACTTTGCCACTCAGGAGGAATACGACAATGAGGTTGCAGATGACACACGTACCATAGAAGAAGTCAAAGGTAGACCACAGGGTCTTTGCTGCGCCGATAGCTCCGACGACGGCCCAGGCACAACCGATGGCATAGTAAATCTTAATCCAGACGCCTTCCAGCCCCAGTGAATTGAGGCAGATGCCGCCGTAATAAATATTGACAACACAGGTCGTAAAAGCAAAGAAGGTAATAATAACCGAAATAAATACAGCCCCGACGGCTACACTGCCAAAGGCAGAGGAAAAACCGGCTGTCGTAAGGGCAGCACCGGAAATACCCGTATTCCACAGGCCCGATGTCATGACGACCATAGCCGTCATGGTGCAGACGACGATGGTGTCAAAGAACACTTCAAAAATTCCCCACAGGCCCTGTTTGACCGGATGGTTGACCGATGCCGACGAGTGAGCCAAAGGCGCCGTACCTGTACCGGCTTCGTTGGAATAAATACCACGGGCCAGGCCCCAGCGGACGGCCAGCATGACCGTACTGCCAGCAAAGCCGCCGGTTGCAGCCGTACCGGTGAAAGCATCTTCAAAAATCATGGCAAAGGCCGCTGGAATCATGCTGGCATTGGTAATCATGACGAAGATAGCGCCGATGATGTAGATGACAGCCATGAAGGGAACGACGAGATTGGCAAAGTTAGCTATACTCTTGAGACCACCCAGGAGTACGGCCGCCATGAGAATTGCAACAGTAATGCCGACGACATAGGGATTAATGGCAAAAGCCGTATTGACAGCATTAGAGATTTCTGCCGCCTGGATAGACGGGGCAAACATCATGCCCGCAGCCATGACAACCGCCCAGAGGACGGACAGCCAACGCCAATTTTTCCCGAGGGCATTCTTGACATACCAGGGAAAACCACCATGCCAGACCCCGCTTACAGGGTCTTTTTCACGATAAGCCAGTCCCAACGTAACTTCCGAGAACTTGACGATGAGGCCCAGCATGGCGATGAACCACATCCAGAAGACGGCACCAGGACCGCCCGTTGCGATAGCGACGGAAACGCCGGCGATATTACCGACACCCAGTGTCGATGCCAGAGCCGTACAGGCCGCCTTAAACGGCTTGATATTGCCGTCACCAGAACCTTTGTCAAAGATTTTGCCAAAGGTATTCTTCATGACATGCCCAAAATACGTAAACTGAAAGAATCCCAGCCGGACCGACATAAAAACAGCCACAAAAGACGTGCCGATGAGCAGCGGCCAGCCCCAGACAAAGTCGGCATAAGCCATCATACCTTTTGCAATCAAACCAAAAAATTCCATACGCATTACACCCCCACAAAATATATAACTTCCCTCTGAAATAATATAAGGATAATATCAATGAGAGCATTATGATGGGGAAGTCAGAAACCATCCTGCTCTTTACATCCCTATCCATCATACCGAATCTATATTTGTTTTCCGAATGAATATCTGTCTATATTGTACAGACTGTACAGCCTGTTGTAAAATTCAAAATTCCGAAAAAAATATTATTAAAACTAGATATTCAGCTGTATCTTAAAAATATTAGGCATAAAATAACAAACTATCTCTATCTTTTTTAATAAAAATAGAATATATTAAGGAAAATCATATTTTGAATCACGTATTATTTTTCGAATTGTATTTTTTATATATAATTTTTCATTTTTTCTATCCATTGTTCCATAAAATTTATAGAATAGTTTAAACATTTTTAGTTCAGATGATTTGTCAGTATACTTGCAGACGATTATAATAGTGGCGTACATTTTCCGTATCATGGGGGGACTGTCATCATGACGAATCTGGAAATTGAAACGTTTCTGACTATTTGCTGGCACAAAAGTATTTCTAAGGCGGCTGAAGCACTGTATATCAGTCAGTCTTCTCTGAGTACGCGCCTGAAAAAGCTGGAACAAGAAATCGGATGTCAACTCGTCGCCCGACGCAACGGGGCCCGTTCATTGGAACTGACTCCGGAAGGAGCGAAATTTTACGAATATGCCTGTCAGTACCGGGAACTGACCCGGCAGATGCTGGCCGTATCTCATAGCAAAGGGCCAGAACAGTTGCGTATTTCCGTCGTCAACAGTATCGGGGCGTTCCTGTTCCCTCCCGTTTACGGGCAATTTCTCCGTCAGTATCCCCAGTACCGGCTGGAAATACAGGAGGCCGATAATGTACCGGCCCTTGCCAACAAAAAAATGAACAGCGGCCTGGTAGACCTCATGTTTCACAGCGACATCCAGCCATCAGAAACGCTGCATATCTTTCCCGTCTTTAGTGAACCCATGGTGCTGATCTGCTCGACCGATTCGCCGTACCCCGAACTAGTAAACAGGGAAGAGCTCCTCATAGACAGGGAAATTTTCACAAAATGGAGCGACACCCAGTACGAATGGCACCAGAATATGTTCGGCCAGGATATCCGGCCGCTCGTCCATTTAGAAATCATGAGCAACTTCCGGATTTTCACATCCCAGCCCAATTGCTGGGCCATCGTCCCCCTGAGCGTTGCCGAAGGAATTGCCGACAACGCTTCCATCAAAATATGCCGGACTGAATTCAAAATACCCAAGCGTGTCACCTACTGTGTCGCTACCCAGGCAGCCCGGACCATGCCGAGTACCCAGGCCTTTCTGGCCTGTCTCCATGAAGAATTGGAAAAAAAGCCGCCCTATCAGCTGGATATCTTGTATTGATTTGTAACCGGTCTATGCTTCGGTGAATACCTTATTGATATTCAAAATAAAAACACGCAGCAAAAACAGGCTCTATGCCCGTCTGTTTTGCTGCGTGTTTTTTTCATTTCCTCATGAAATGTGTGCGCTACCCTTAATATTCGCTCATGAAATGTGTACTCCTTACCAAATATTCGCTCATAAAATGTGTGAAATCGTCTGATATTCGCTCATGTTTTGTTGCAGCCATTGCAGAATATCGGTATAATATACAGTAGGAATACAGGAAGGAGGCCGGTTTATGTTATATTTAGAACGTAAAATTGACACCTTTTTAATACATTGGAAGGAAACCAAAAACAAAAGCCCTCTTATTGTCAAGGGAGCCCGACAAGTAGGAAAAACAGAATCCATCCTTCGATTTGCCCGCCAACAATACGCCAGCGTTATTTATATCAATTTCGTAGAAGAACCAAAATATAAAACCATAACGGAAAATGGCTATAGCGCAAAAGAAATCATCAAAATGATTTCCCTTTTGGACCCATCCAAACGATTTATTCCCGGCAATACGGTCATCATTTTTGATGAATTACAGGAATTTCCAGACATTGCAACTTCCTTAAAATTTTTTAAGATAGATAACAGATTCGACGTAATCTGCAGTGGCTCCATGCTGGGAATACAATACAAAAAAATTGAAAGTAACAGCGTTGGATACAAAACAGATTATGAAATGCACTCTCTGGATTTTGAAGAGTTTCTCTGGGCCCGCGGTTATGATCATTCTATCCGCACCACACTGCTCAATCACATGGTCACGCAAACCCCATTCAGTCCAGGAATCTTATCTACCTTCTTTTCTCTTTTTATGGATTTCTGCATTCTGGGCGGTATGCCAGCCGTCGTACGGGATTACATTGCAAATCAGACATTTGAAGGCTCTTTGAATACACAAAGGCAATTATTAGCCGATTATAGGGAAGATGTCCGCAAATATGCCAGTGGTGTTGATCAGACCAGAATTTTAAATGTTTTCGAACATATACCCGTCCAATTGGCCAAGGACAATAAAAAATTTCAAATCTCCAAAGTAGCTCCCAACGCCCGTTTTAAGGACTATAGAGGATGCATAGAATGGCTGCATGACGCGGGTATTATAAATATATGCTACTGTTTGTCTTTTCCAGAACTCCCACTAAAAGGTAATTATGAAAGTACAAAATACAAAATTTATATGAAGGATACCGGCCTGCTCGTGGCCATGCTGGATGAAGAAGCACAGGATGATTTAAGGGTAAATAAAAATCTGGGAGTGTATAAAGGCGCTCTATATGAAAATATCGTAGCCGAAGCTTTGGTAAAATCCGGCTACGATCTGTATTATTACAAAAAAGAGAACGCCACATTGGAAGAAGATTTCTTCGTCCGCACAAAAAACAGTCTTGTACCCGTAGAAGTAAAATCAACCAATAACAAATCAAAATCACTGCATACCCTGCTCAACAGCAGAACATATCCCGATATCCGGTTTGGCATAAAATTGATTCGCGGAAACATCGGTCATGCAGAACAAATTTTAACCTTTCCCTATTTCTGCACCTTCCTGCTCAAAGAATACTTACAAGCATCAGCTGGCAGTCCATCCACCATCGATGCATAAATCGGCACCAGTAATATAGCTGGCTTTTGATAAAGCCAGGAACAACACGGCGTCGGCAACTTTGTTTCACCGTATCAGCCACCAGATTCTTTATTTACACCCACCTTTCTGACATCACAAGCTAAGACATTGACCGTCATGCCAGCAGCCTTCAACTCATCGGCCAGCGCCTGGTATTCATCGGGATGTCGACTGACAATCACACAACGCGCTCCCGCTTCCCAAAACCTGCGTACAATCGATTCGCCAATCCCTTTGCTGACACCAGTAACCACGACAATCTTTCCAGCAAACTCACCCATCCTGTCATTCTCCCTCATGTATAATAGTAAAAAAATTTTACTATATATAATTTCGCCGGCATGAGGAAAATATCCTTTAGGGAATTGTGAAAAATATTTTTGCTCTACAAACTATACTGTTCTTTGATCATATCCCATAGCCCCAACTTTTTCAGTTTTTCTATAGGAGCTCTGAATGTAGCCGTCACGGTTCCCGGAGCCCGGCCAATTTCTAATCCGCCACTAATAGTAATGCGATTCATGACCTGAGGCACTGTCATATCAAGTAAATCTGCCGCACGTTGCATGGCACATTCAATAGCAATATTCAAATTAGCTCCTGTCCCTATAAAAGAAATAGGAGCAGCTTCTTCAAGTTTCACCCCCCATTTATCAGCCTCTTGTTGTGCCAGTATCCTTTCTGTATCGGTAAGCGGCTTAGCAAGATACGGCAAATCTTCCAACAGAGGCAGCAAGATTGGACCATCAAGAGTCAATCCTTTGATGACCGAAACCTGCAAAATCGCAATACCCGATACATCACAGGTATGACCGGCAATTTCTCCGTCTCCCTGCAATGCGTGCATATCACCTACGTAAACACCGCCACCGGGAACACGAACTGGTGCAATGAGTACAGATCCTGCCCTGACTCTGTTAATATCCATATGCCCATCGGTGACAGTTTTCAATTCTTCTTCACTTTGCGCATATTCATGAGGAGCGCCTACAAGAAATTGTCCAAAATCACGGGCATTATGAGAATCCGGAGTATTGACAGGCGGCGTCGTTCCTAATTGCCCTAAAAAAGGTCTCAATCGTGTAGCTATACCTGGCAAATCATGTGGGGCCAGTGTTACCACAGGATTCTGAATAGAATTATCTGGCGTCTGCATAAATGTACGACCAGAATGAGCTGCCGCTTCAGCTCCTTTTTGATCAAGTGTGACCCCGATTGTGTGATTATCATCGAATGCAATCGTATATCCACTGGTGAAAGCGAAAGGCGCTACAGGAGCATCACAGTTTTTGCAACGAATAGCATCCTGTCCAATTCCCTTAATGACCGTCTCCTCATATAAAGTGCCACACTGAGGACATTTCCCAGCAACAAATGGATCCCCCAGACACCTATCAGGAAAGACTTTATCATTACCTGACGCCGTACCATGCGATGTAATTTGAACCGAAACAATCTTAATCGCAATTGCATCTCCAACCTCAGCATTTTCTACTTTCACAGGTGTTGTCACTTCGTGACCCCACGGATAGCAGGGGTTAACATTGGTCCCCAACAGCCCGGTGCTGTGTTAGCAACAATATATCCTCCATCCGCTACCGGGCCTGTCATAGGAACATTTGGTCCTAAAATACCGTTTGTAAATGTGTTGACAAAAATTGTACGTTTAGCCATATTGCCACCTCCTCACAGAATATCTGTTTTTATATTGCCTATATATAATTTATTCTCCTAATCAACGCAATTTCCTTTTCAACATTTTTCCAATTCTCATATATTGCATAAAGAATATTGGCGACACGATAAATTTCTTTGTACGTGTCGCCAAATTCAAGTATAGAAAGAAAGTTTTAGGGTTATCTCTTTATTTCCTGAACAAGTTCAGAAATCCTGTGTACACCTTCGATAATATTATCTTCCGAAGTAGCATACGATATTCTGATGTAATCCACATAAGCATCACCGAATGCTTTGGCTGGAACTGTCGCTACATACTTCTCTTCCAACAATACTTTAGCAAATTCATCACCTGACAGCCCCAATTTAGAAACATTAACCAATAGGTAAAATGCTCCATCCGGTTTAGAATAAGTCAATTCAGGAATTTTAGATAGTTCCTTTACAATCAAATCACGTCTCTTAGAAAAAGTTTTAACCATCAAATCAACGGCCTGCTTTGTATTTTTACTTTCCATTGATTTACTTAATCCCACTTGTATGAATGTTGTACCACTTGTAGTCGAATATTGATGCGTGCGCATAATCACATCCGCCAGATGTTTAGGTGCAGCAATATACCCTACTCTCCATCCTGTCATTGCAAAAGTTTTAGAAAATCCACTGACTAATATAGTTCTTTCTTTCATATCGGGAAAATTAGCAATGGAATAAAATACTGAATCCCCATATACTAATTGACTATACATTTCATCCGATAAAATAAGGAAATTATTTTCTCTTGCCAATTTACAGATTGCAGCCAGTTCTTCACGTGTAAATACGACGCCACTAGGATTATTGGGATTATTAATGATTAACATCTTAGTTTTAGATGTAATCGCAGCTTGAATAGCTTCTATATCTAATCGGAAATCTTTCAATGGTACATCAACAAAATGTGCTTCGCACATATTAACTAATGATTTGTAATTTACAAACGAAGGAGTAAGCACAATCACATCATCATCAGGATCAACGAAACTTAAGATGGTATTATTTAACCCTTCTGCACCACCTGATGTCAAAATAATTTCGCTGTCCGGATCATAATCCACACCGGTTTCATTTTTAATATAATGCTGCAATGTTTTACGTAAGCCAGGATAGCCCCGATTGGAAGTATAGTGTGTAAAATTGTCTGTTAATGCCTGAATAGTAGCACTTTTTATATCTTCCGGCGTATCGAAGTCCGGTTCTCCAATACTTAAAAATATTACTGGATTTCCTTCATTCTTCAAGATAGTTGCTCTTTCTAAAACCTTACGAATTGCTGATGGATGTACATTTTTTAATCTCCGGGCTCCTATTGAAAAATCATATGCATGTTCCATAATATCCCTCCTATCCATTTGCATTAGTCTACTTTACTTTCTTCCTTACGATTATCAGCAGCCGCCTGAGCAGCCAGATAACTTTGTCGGAATGATTTGCCACTGACCATAATACCTATAATAATGAGCAACGCACTTGATCCTAACCCCAGATACAAAGGATTAATAGTTAAATGCAATACCATTTTAGAAATGATTGGCAGTAATGTACCACAACAAATAGATGCAAAAGCCCATTTAGGAGTTAGCCATCCCGGTTTAAAGACAGCAAGCGACAAAGGTACAAATACACCTGCTCCACGAAGAATCATGGAAAGGAAATTTAATTCCAAAATAGTCGCATTTAAATATAAATATGAGAAATAGGTGCCTACTACCATCGTAATAAGAATCGTGAGCCGATTCGTCAACAGTATTTTTGAATTAGATTTAACATGCATTAAATTTCCTACAAAGTCACTGGCAAATAAAGTGCCAATAGCCAGTGCCATCCCGGCAGTTGAACTGATAATTGCCAGTAAAATTCCCGCAATAGCTACACCGCCTAACCAATCAGGAAAATATCCTAAGAAAAAAGTAGGAAGTGCCTGAATAGGTATAATTTCCGGATGTGTCGCATGCATAAACATCCCAATAGCAACGATAGGCAAGCCTATAGGGATAATAATTGCTGAAGCCGTAAAAGCTCCACGCGCCGCTGTCTTTGCATCACTTGCAGAAAACAAAGCTTGAATATATGCCTGTGCCGATAATATACCTACCATCATTGAAAAGATATTTCCCAAAACTTCTGCCGTACCGCGACTAAATAAATTAAACCAAGGGTCATATGGAAACATTGCATGGAATTCATCGCTAGGCATAGATGCTAAATATTTAATAGCAATAAAACCACCTATTAGCAGAGAGCCCCATAGTAAAGCCATCTTTATCAAACCAGTTAAACTATTCCCTTTCTGACCGCTAAAAAACACAGTAGCAACGACAACAAAAACGAAAAGCACAGAAGATACTTCCGGGGTAATGCCTAATACTTGAATAAAAATCTGAATAGCTGCAATTGTCCCAGGCAATTGAGAAATGAGCATACTAAGGATTGTTGCAACACCAACCATGACCCCTGCCCATTTTCCATAATGAAGTGTGAAAAATTGTGGCAACGTTTCAAGACCTGTTCTCCGTAACGGTTTAGCATAAAACAGTCCCATCACGAAAAAAGCAAGTCCAGCACCTAACGCATACGCCCAACCAGCTAATCCTACTTGAAAAGCCATCTGTGCCGTGCCGACAGTCGCTCCTCCACCAATAATGACACCAGCAATACTACCAGCTACACGTGGCGCAGTCGCTTTTCTCCCCGATAAACTAAAACCAGCTGCAGAATTTACGCCTCTTGCAGAATACACTGCCACACCAATAGTAGCTAAAATCGTCAATGCAATCGCTGCTAAGTGCATGAATGAAACTTCCATTCAGCTCACCTCTTTCTCTACAACATTAATCTTCCTTTGCCATATTTATTTTCTCTTACTCTTCCTTCCCAGATACATACGCGAAGGATCTACTTTCATGCGGAGTATTTCCAATTCTTTTGCCGTCGGTGGAGTAAATGGTTTTGCTCTGGATATGTCTAAATCCCATCCCGTATTTTCTTTTACTTGTTCAGCCGTTACCCCTGGAAAAGTTTCACTCAGGTATAAGATTCCTGTCTCTGGATCTGAGCGCAAAATTGCCAAATCACTGATGACACAAACTTCCCCTCCACGGAAAATTCCTTTGTTAAACCGATTTTCACTGCCAGCTCCACGGATTCCACACGGACTCGTCAAATATTCAACATGTTCAGGAAAGCGCCTTTTTTCATGCACCATGGAAACAATAATTTTATCTGCCAGACTGGCAATATTATTAGCACCACCACTTCCAGTCATCCGTGCTTTCGGTCCTTTTCCCGTATCAGATACTGCCGCCGGCCAATATCCTCCTAAAGAAGTGGAATTTAAGTTGCCATACATATCACATTCTGCTGCACCTAAAATCCCAACCGTACAATATCCCCGGCAGGCAATAGTGCCAAATGCATCGGCCAGTGTCGATAATGTAGCTGCCCTATAAGACGCTCTTGGATCCGCAACAGAAACTGGCAGGTGTTCAATATCCGGGTCCACGGTTCCAGCCTCTAGAATAATCATCATATCAGGTGCTGTTGTCCGCTTGGCCAGTGATGCAGACAATAATGGCAGTCCCGTTCCAACAAATGCACATGCCCCATCCGGTAGTTCCCGTGCCGTGGCTACAGCAAGTAATTCCATAAACGTACTTTGATCCACTAGTAATTTTTTTTCTTTTAAATACTTTTCATACTCGTTCAATCATTTCACCCCCGTTCCAAAACGATCAACTTCCGGATTGTAATGGTACTGTGGATCCGTACGCAGAGACCATAATTTATCCCATCCAACTTTTTTTTCTAAGAATTCCCAATCATCTTTTGTGTCGGTTACATAATTCAGCCAATATTCCTTTACAACTTCTTTGGGCTTATGATTAACTACTTTAGTATAATTTCTAAACCATTCATAATCATAATCATAATAATTGGGCACACACGTTGGATATGCACCAAATGGTTGTTCCACAATGGCAGAAACAAATGCTCCTGGAATCTGATTATGTTCCGGATTTGTCCTGATTTCATCAGGTGAACAAATTCTTTCACATTCCACTATCAACGTGCGCCCGCACAAAGTTTGATCTATATCCGGACCAATCAATCCCTCCATCCGAACTGTTCCATCTAAAGCAACGCGCTGAACATGAATAACACATACCTCTGGCAGAATAGGCGGAACTAATGCAACCTTAACGCCTTCATTTCCCGTATATGCTGTTGACCGTTCTTTATATTTCTCATACAAATTCGTGGTATTGGGACACGAATCATCACCAGATTTAAACGTTCTCGGCCGGAGTCCCCAACCATCAAAGGGGTCATCAATTACGCAATATTTATGCGGTGGAATCCCCGGATGTTTCCATTCACCCTGCGCATTTTTTCCTCGCAATCCGGCTTTCCCGAAGACATCATATGTCATCAGATCGCTGCCCATATCAGTCATGCATGGCATAAACGGCAAGCCGTATTTACCTGCGATTGTGCGTAAGGCAAAACTCCAGTTGGAGTAGTCTTCTATCAGTTCGATTTCGCCATTCTGGATAGCCTGGCGGATTGCATACGCTACAGGCATTCCACCTTCCAAACCAATATACGTTGATTCGAGCCATTTAATCAGGCCTGCTCCTGCCAGCATTTCTTCTACATAGGTACCACCGTTCATGGTTACATACAGATCACCCACCCCCTGCCGGACAATCTCTCTGGCAATCGTGTTGGGCCTGCGCAAAAGAGTAAATCCCCCAAAGGCTATATGGGTACCTGGCTTGATATATTTTTGTACCGCCTCTTTTGCAGACATGACTTTATCTTTTAAGTCTTCTCCCATTCCGTTCACCTCGCTTAAAACGTTGTTGCAATTCTTTTATTTCATCATATGTTAAATATAAGTCTCCGTATCTTTTAGTTCTTGTATCGGACTTAATACACTTTTTTATTATTTTTTTCAAAATAAACTTTTTCCTGTCTGATATATTATTTTTCACATCCGATTTCCTGTACATATGTCAAAAGTAGTGATAGTTCATCATGAAAATGATTCAAATATTTATATTGCCGTTGCAGCTCATTACATATCAATTTCTTTTTTTCAGATGATAATTCTGCATCAGCAAAAGAGCTCTGCAATATATCCGCTTTTTTCAATAAATCACCTATTTGTATTTCAGGTTCTGCCAAATTATTGACAAGTCCGTTTCCAAGTAGGAGAACTCGTAAAATATCTGGCCAGTTTCCCATTTTTTTATGTTCATCCATGCTGCATACTCCCATTTTCGTGTATCGTAATAACAAAATCCGGACAAATATTGATGCATTTCAAACATCCAATACAGGTTCCATCTTCATTTACTTTCATATAATCATAACCTTGTGAGTTAACCTTACCAGAACGGCAGAACATCTGCTGCGGGCATACCATTTCACAATAACCACAAGACTTGCATAACGTTGAATCTATTTCTGGAAAAAATTTTCTATTTTTTGCATCCATAAAGTTCACCCCCTACGTCATAGTTCTAGCCGTTTCCATACCAACCTTCACGGCTTCAATATTCATATCTGCAATAGCTGGTTTAAATTTTTGTTTAATGACTTCGGCCAAACTTGTAAAACTGACAACGGGCACTTTTTCAATCATGGCACCGATTGCCACTAAATTAGCCATTTTAGGTGAACCAAGTTTCTGAGCTATTTCATGGAAGGGAATCCCATGCCAGCCCAAGGCATCACAGTTTTTCATCATGCCACAATCATATAAAACATTTGTTTTTATGTTTTTGTATTTATCGATTGCAATATCATTTAAAGCTATAATAATGTCAGGATGTTGAACTTTCTGATATAAGATTTCACTGTCACTTATGATGACTTCTGCCGAACTAAATCCGCCACGCTGCGCTACCCCATAGCTTTGGGTCTGCAACGCATTTTTTCCGTCTATAATCCCCGCCTTAGCTATCATGATTCCCGATGTCACCAAACCTTGTCCACCGGTGCCTGCAAAAATTAATTCATAGGTGTTTTTCATTGTATCCGCCCCCTATTTTCCCTGTGCCATATGCTGCCTGACAGACTGATACCGTGTCATGAAATCCGGTTCATCCCGGTCAACTAATTTTCCAGTTATGTAATAGCCTTTTTCTGCCGCATGATCTATTTCATTATATTTTTTTGCTGAAACGCCTTTTTCTTTTAGCATTTCCATCATCTTCACAGGCGTCTTCATTTGATTTCTGGGTCCGAACAAAGTTGTACACGGGCTGATTACTTCAATCATGGAAAACCCTTTTTTCTGTAGACCTTCTTTAATGCGGGTTTTCAATGCCAATCCCTGATAAGCTGTTTCTCTGGCAACATAATTAGCCCCGGCTACTTCAACGAGTTTACATAAATCAAATGCCCGTTCCGGATTACCTGCAACAGACGTCTGAGTTATAGCATGAGCTGGCGTCAATGCCGACATTTGTCCACCCGTCATTCCATAATTGCAGTTATTGACAACAATCGCCGTCAAATCAATATTCCTCCTTGCTGCATGAATCAAATGATTACCTCCGATAGTTGCGCCATCACCATCTCCCATGATGACAATAACGTGCAAATCCGGATTCGCAGCTGCAATTCCTTCTGCAAAAGGAAGCGCTCTCCCATGCGTAGTATGCAACAGATTTCCCGTCGTAAATTCGCCGGCTTTTCCCCAACATCCAATACCCGTAACAAGAACGAAATCTTTCTTTTCATATCCCAATTCTTCAATAGCCCGTAACATAGAACTCAATGTAATGCCATTACCACATCCTGCACACCACATGAGTGGCATTTTAGCTTTATTTAAAAACTGCTTTCCCGTTGCATATGCCATAACCATGCCTCCTACTCTATTGCCTGCATAATCTGTTGCGGCGTAATGCCTACACCACCACAAACATTTACACCAATAACCGGAATACTCAGATCAAATATCTTACGTACCTCTCCAGCAATCTGCCCAGAATAGTTTAATTCCGGAACGATTACTTTTTTTACCTGACCTGCATATTGAGCAATTTCCTGATTTGCAAAGGGCCATACCGTCTGCAATTGTAATACGCCAGCCTTTATTCCTTTTTTACGTGCTTCCTGAGCCGCTACTCTCGCCGCACGTACAGGAGATCCAGTAGCAATAACAAGCACGTCACAATCATCTACATCAAATTTCTTAGTAAAGATAATTTCTTCTCTATGCATTAACAATTTCGAATGAAGTTGTGCTACACGATGTTCACAGTTTTCTGGAGAATTATTGGCAAAACCATTTTCACCGTGCATCGTGCTGTTAATCCGTACAGTATATTCACTGCCAAACGCCGCCATTTCCGGAACGGCACCCGGAGTAAAATCATATTGCATGAACTGTTCCGGTGCACAATCCGGTGTTTTTCTATTTACGATTTCCATTTCACCTGGTTCAGGAAGAAGTACACTTTCACGCATATGTCCCACGATTTCATCAGGAGCCAGAATAACGGGAACTCGGAATTTTTCTGCCAAGTTAAAGGATTTGACAGCCAGTTCATAGCATTCCCGCACAGTTGCAGGTGCCAGACAGATGATTAACTGATCTCCATGACGCCCCCACCGGATCTGCATAAAATCAGCCTGTGCCGGTTTCGTTGCCAAACCGGTACTAGGGCCTACGCGTTGTACATCCACAACAACAAGGGGAATCTCACCTACGATGCCTACTCCCAGATTTTCCTGCATTAATGAAAACCCTGGTCCACTAGTAGCGGTAAAAGATTTCACCCCGGCTGCCGAAGCGCCTATGATAGCAGCCATACTAGCCAATTCATCTTCCATCTGCATGTACGTACCGCCAAGTTTTGGTAGTTCTCGTGAGCAAATAGCGGCAATCTCCGATGAAGGAGTAATAGGATATCCGGCAAAAAAGCGTGCGCCAGCGTAAAAAGCTCCTTGCGCTAATGCTTCATTGCCCTGAATTAATTGAGCTGTCCGTGTCATAATTACTCTCCTTTCAAGCTTTTCGTACTGTAATCAATCATTCATCATTCTATGTGAAATATTTATGCCAAAATAATTGAATTCCTGATTATCAATTATTCTCCTATTGCATTCCGCACGGTTATGCGGTATATTACAATTATTCATTGGTATTTTTTTCAAAAAAATCAACAAATACATTCTATTAATTAGCTTATTTTTGTTTAAAATTTATACTCTGTCTATTTTTTTTACGCATTTATGTGAGGATGAACAATTTATGAAACGGGCACAAATATTACTAATTTCAACTTACGCAGAATTGACAATGCAAGCAAAAAAGATTGCTAGAGAATTAGGCATTCCCATTGATGTATATGAAGGCGGCATTTTAAATAATGGTCATATCTATGCTGCCGCAAAAGCCGATTTATACGACGTTATCATAAGCATCAGCGGAACTGCCGAAACGATAAAAAAAATGGTTACAACTGTGCCAGTTCTTTCGATTGAAACGACATCAGGTGATATTCTAAGGGCACTAGGACAGGCAATCCGTTTTAACAAACCATTAACCTTAGTCAGCTATCAAACCAGCAAAATAAATGAATTAGAGGATTTAACCCAATTATTAAATGTAAAGTATCAACTTCTGCCTTATTCTTCAAAACAAGAATTCGAATCACAAATTTCACGTGTAATGGACTGGCATGATACGACTATAGTTGGACATGGTGGCTGTGTACAGGAACTGGCGCACCAAAAAGATATGGATTACGTGTTGATTAAGCCGAGTTATACCGCCATAAGACAGACACTCAGTTCAGCTAAAAATATAATAGAGGCCATTAATAAGGACAAATTTCAAAATAATCGCTTGACAAGCATCATCAATTATTCTTTAGAAGGTGTCATATCTGTTTCAAAAACAGGCGATATCACCTGTTTTAATACGGCTGCAAAAAAAATTTTTAATTTAGAAAAATCACCAAAAACAATCCATGATAAAAATATACCTCCACTTCTAAAAGAACTATTAGGGGACCGGTCCTTCATCCACGATAAGGTACTAAAAGCCACTCCGCAAAATCTTATTTATAGCCGTATTCCCATAAATATTAACAAAGACCTCGAAGAAACCATCATCATGGTACAAAGAGTATCTTACTATCAAAAAATAGAATATAGTACGCGTATGCAATTAGCTGCCAGAGGCTTAGTTGCCCACCATACATTTTCAGATATTATCCACTCCAGTCATATAATGGAGATTGTCATAAAGAACGCCAAGCGTTTTAGTAAGACAACGGCAACTATTTTGATTCAAGGAGATACAGGAACTGGCAAGGAATTATTTGCACAAAGCATCCATACGGAAAGTCAGGTAAAAAACGGCCCATTCGTCGCTATCAATTGCGCAGCCCTTCCAGAAGATTTGTTAGAAAGCGAACTGTTCGGATATGAAGAAGGCGCCTTTACCGGTGCACGAAAAGGAGGAAAAATCGGATTATTTGAATTGGCCCATAACGGAACTATTTTTCTTGATGAAATCGGAGAACTCCCTTTATCTATCCAAAATCGTTTATTGAGAGTCCTTCAGGAAAAAGAAATCATGAGAATCGGTGGAACCAAAGTGATTAAAGTAAACGTCCGTGTCATCGCCGCTACTAATAAAGACCTGTACGATCTCATGATGCAAAATAAATTCCGTCCAGATTTATACTTCAGATTAAATGTCCTGACATTAAAAATACCAGCCTTACACGACCGTCCTGAAGATATCAAAGGCTTAATCTGTTTCTTTTTACAGAAATATAATGTCCAATACAGCCGGAATATACTGATGTTTTCGCCCTTAGTATTATCTATATTAAAAAAATATCCCTGGCCTGGAAACATCAGAGAATTAGAGACCTTTATTGAGAAAATTGTAATCACAGCCGATTCTGACACCATCGACGAAACATTTATCAAAAATACACTAGAAGAATATACAGGAAATCACTTTAGCCTGGATAACTCAAAGCCTGATACGACTGTAATTCCTAAAGGCAATTTTTCCGAAGATCAAAGTCATATCGTTGTGAAGATTAATACATTAGAGAAAATGGAGGAAGAAATAATCAGACTGCTTCTGCAAAAAGAAAACGGAAACAAACAGAGTTTAGCTACCAAATTAGGGATTAGTCGTGCCACAATCTGGAATAAATTAAAAGAAAAAAAGGAATAAAAAGAACCCTGTCAGCACTTCCCCTATTGCTGGCAGGGTTCTTTCTATTCATCCTTCAGGCCTGTAATGTAATCCAGGGACACGTTATAAAAACGTGCTAATATAATCAACTTCTCCACAGAAATTTTTCGTTTTCCTAATTCATACATACCGTATGCTTCCTGTGTGCAATTTAAAAGTTTAGCAACTTCTCGTTGAGATAATTTTCGTTCCCGCCGCAATATTCGCAGTCGAGCATAGTATTCCATATATCTTTCCCCACCCTCCTATAATTATCTTAATTTAGTATAATACATTTTGCATAGTTTTGCAAAAATATTATCTATACGTTTTTCTTATTGCTTTAGGAGGTTCAATTTTTCTCACTTATATTAATAAAGATATCCTACTTTTTATTATAAATATTTAAGTATTGTGTCGCATTTTTTCTTCTCAACATATAGACAAAATACATATTTTCGCCATATAATCTATGTGTTATAATCATTTTCTGTAAAGTGCAGTATTATATTATGTTTATTTATGCTAATTAATATTAATATTTATATATTTTTAAAACAAATACTAGATACAAATCTATTTCATCCGATGTTTATTTCGGTGATTTATCAATCAAAATATAATTATATTATCATCGCAATTCATTGATATCCGGAAAGACATTCAAAGTTTTTATACACGAATGAGTTCCGATAAATATTTCTAAAATAAATGATAAAAAAATCATCCATTTGTTTTCTCTTTACTTTGATATATACCGTGATATAATGAAGTTGCCTATAGCAAAACAAATATTTTATTTAAAAATCTTTGCTAAAAGTCTGAAAATATTTCGAGAGGGGCTGTCTTTTCCAATGATTAATGTAAAAGCGTTAGCAGATGCTCACTATGATGAATTAGTTAAATTACGTCGTTATTTTCATGAACATCCGGAATTGTCCAACATAGAAGATGCGACATGCGATACAATCCAAAAAAAGTTGGAAGAATATGGAATCCGCACCGAAGTCGTGGAACACGGTGGCGTTTTCGGTTTTATTGACAATGGCCCTGGTAAAACTGTTCTGATGCGTGCCGATATTGATGGTCTTCCTATTCAGGAAACAGAAACCAATCTGAATCAGAAACGTGTATGTGTTTCCAAAAATCCTGGTGTAATGCACGCCTGCGGTCATGACGGCCATATTTCTATGCTGCTCACAGAAGCTAAAATCCTGCAGGAAATCAAAGACCAGTGGTCCGGACGCGTCATTTTCATGTTTGAACGAGCCGAAGAAGGCTCCGATGCGACACAGCACCTCATGCCGTACCTGCTCAAGCAGAACATCGATTACTGCTATGGCACCCATGTCCGCTGGGATGTACCGGCTGGTAAAATCAATGTAGAACAAGGAGCAGCCATGGCCGGCGGTTTTGCCTTCCAGATTAAAATCAAAGGTCACGGCGGTCATGGTTCCCGTCCAGACCTGTCCCAGAGCCCTATTGACTGTTTCCATGCATTCTATGGCAATCTGCAGGCACTGCGCATGCGCGATGTCAATCCGCTGGAATGCCTGACTCTTTCTATCGGTACAGTCCAGGCCGGCTCTGCCTATAACGTCATTCCGAATGAACTCTTCTTCGGCGGTTCATCCCGTTTCTTCAGTTATGAACATGCTGGCAAAAAATTCTACGATGACTTCCTCAAACTTCTCAAAAACGAATGCGACAACTACGATTGCACTTATGAACTGGTCCGCATGAAACAGCCGCTCTTGGAAGTCCGCAATAACCCGGTCTGCGGCGATTATGCCCGCAAAGCTGTTGCCAAATATCTCGGCGAAGACGCCCTGTACGATGTAGAACCTTGGATGGCTTCCGAAACCTTTGGTCTGACTTTGTCCCTCTTCCCGGGAGTCTTTACCTTTACCGGCATTGCCAATAAAGAAAAAGGCTGCGGCGGAAACCATCATACCCCCCAGTTTGATATTGATGAAGAAGGCCTGCGTGCCGGTGTCGTTGCCGGTGTCGGTTATACTCTTGAAATGCTCGCTGCCAAACCGGAAATCGAATTCAAACAGAATACAGAAGATCCGGTACAGCTCGGCCTGCGTGGTATGTAAGTCACAGCGAATCACCATAAAAAAAGTGGGGCTGTAACAAAATGAGCTTTATGAGCTCATTTTGTTACAGCCCTCTTTTAGTTTTCAGTTTGTAGTGGATAGTTTGTAAAAAGGATACGATAAAATAAAAGTTTTTCTTCAAACTTCAAACATCTCAATAAACAAGATGGCATATGTTTGCAAATGGTATTATGTTACAGCCAGTTCCTGTCTGATTTATTTTTTATAATGGTAACGACAGGCTAGAATATTAATAGTTTCCTCTTCTATGTTATAAATTAACCGATCTTTTTCATTGATCCGGCGACTCCAAAAACCTGCCAACGGTCCTACCAGTGGTTCTGGCTTACCAATCCCCGTATTGCCATTGCGGCTGATATCCTGAATCAACTGATTGATCCGTTTTAGCGTTTTCCTGTCTTCTTTCTGCCAATACAAATAGTCCTGCCAAGCATTATCCGTAAAGAGTTTATTCATCATCAGGCTCCAGCAATTCATGCATCCGGCTCTTTCCCGTTTCTAACTGCTGTTTTGATTCCATCAGCCAGCGATAGTTTTCTTTATTTCCCAGAACATGAATATTTTCCATCAGATTATTATACATATCTTCAGACAGGACAATGACATTCTTATTTCCCTTGCGCGTTACAACGAGCGGTTCATAATCTTCCACGATTCGATCCATATGCGCCTTCATGTGGTCACGGAATTGAGTATAATTGACAGCCATCATTTCAATCACTCCCTTTAATTTGATTATAACGTACGAATTTCTGTACGTCAATAAATAGGAATATATCATGAAAAATCCCCTCTTACAGGAAAATCTATAAGAGGGGAGGGTAAGGAGCAGGATGGCTATTCCTGCGTTATATTCAAAATGTCTCAGGCACGAACGACGGAGATGCGCTGCTTAATATGCTGGCCCTTTTCGATTTCATCGACCATGGCAATAGCATAATCAGCATAGGAAATAATCGATTCCTGCTTGCTATTCAGGGTGAATTCTTCACCGGCCAGGAGGTACTTACCTGTCCGCTGACCATCGGCCTGAAAATCAGCAGCCGGGCTGATATAGGTCCATTTCACATCGTTTCTCTGGCGTAATTCAGCCAGGGCTTTGCCCATGGCATTGGCCAGCGGTTTGAAAGCATCGGGGAAATCCGGCGTATTAACGAGCTGGGTCGTATGGTCTGGGTCAACATAGAGCGAACCAGCACCACCGACGATGAGCAGCCGGACATTCGTCCCGGAAAGGATATCGGCCAGATGAGCGGTCGTCGTCGAATGTCCCGGCAGTGCTTCCGGCGTCCAGGCCCCAAAGGCATCGATGACGGCATCGAAGCCCTGCAGGTCTTCTTTCGTCAAAACAAGGATATCTTTCTTAATATACGTCTTGGCTGGCGTTTCATTGATATCATGACGACCAAAGGCAACTACTTCATGACCTCTCTGTAAGGCTTCGGCAATAACTTTTTTGGCAACGCGGCCATCGGCTGCTACAACTGCAATTTTCATAGTATGTGCTCCCTTCTGAGAAGCCTGGCTTCTCACGACCTAATGTATTTGATGTAATATTTTTAATTACTTCTTGTAAGTGATACTATACCAGGTTCTCTGATTAATGTCAACTTTTTCATTACATTTAATCTATATTTAATTTTTAGAAGTTTCATGCTATACTACAGGTGTGTGATAAGTCGGAATACAGGGAAAAGAGAATATTATGACACAGATACTTTTAATCTCCCCGTCAGAAATGCTTGCAGAACAGATGAAAACTATTGCTGAGGAACGCGGCATAGGAATTGAAACTTGTACAGCAATTCTTGAAGAAGCAGAAAGTATTGCTATCGATGCAATAAAAAGAGGCATCAAGGTTATCATCAGTCGTAGTGGCATGGCCTTTTTATTAAAACAGAAATGCCATATTCCCGTTGTAGATACAAAGCTGACCAGCGGCAGTTATATCAATGCGTTTGAAAAAATCCGTATGGTCAATGGTCCAGTAGCATTTTTCTCTATCGATAAAATTCAAGATAACGTTCGATCTCTTTGCTATTTTCTTCATGTGGACGCCAACTACTACTATTTCAAGGATACGGAAGGTGCCCAGGCCGCCGTTAAGCAGGCCATAAAAGACGGTAATATCTTCGGTGTTGGCGGCGTCCTGACAAAAAAATTTGCAGAGAAATTGCAACTGGATTACTATACGTTGGAAAATACGCGGGAAGACATTGAAACGGCTTTGGATACGGCTCAGCAAATTCTACAATCCGTTTTGGAAGGAGAACGACGCAATCATATCTTGCAATTGCACTTAAAACGATATGAAACAATCTTTAACTATACTCACGACGGCATTATCGCTATCGATAAAAAAGGTAAAGTTGAAGTAGTAAATAAGCAGGCTGATGATATTCTTCCATTAAAAAATAAGCCATACGAAGGCCGTCATATTGAAGAAATTCTCCCAGAGACAAAACTACCTTCAGTCCTGCAAAATGGCAATAAAGAATTAGATGAACTGATGAAAATCGGCAACGTGATCATCAACACCAACCGTGTTCCTATTATTGTCGATGGAGAAATAGAAGGCGTCGTCGCTACCTTCCGGGACATAGAATCTATCAAAAACAGCGAACAGAAAATCCGCAGCAGCCTCCATCGCAAAGGGTTGGCTTCCCGCTATCGTTTTGCCGATATGATTGGAGAATCCCGCGCTATCCGCCGTGCCATCCGCATCGCCAAAAGCTATGCCCATACGAATTCCAATATTTTAATATCTGGTGAAATCGGAACAGGAAAAGAAATGTTCGCTCATGCGATTCACCATGAAAGCAACCGCCGCAATAAACCATTTGTTACCATCAACTGTACTAATTATTCATCACAAGCGTTACAAGCCGATCTCCTCGGGTATGAAAACGGTTTTTCCCCCTTTGGTATCAAAGGGAGTAAAGAAGGGGCATTTGAACTGGCTCATGGAGGTACGTTGTTTCTTGATAAAATAGGAGATTCCCCACTAGAAGTCCAGTCCTTATTGGCCCGAATTATTGATGCCAAAGAGGTACGACGGATTGGCGGCGACAAGGTCATCCCCATTGATGTCCGCATCATTGCTTCCACCAGTCATAATCTGACTAAAGATGCCAGCCAGGGCCACTTCCTAGAAGAACTCATGTATTCACTCAGTGTGCTTACTTTGCACATTCCTTCTCTTCATGAAAGGGACATGGATTATGTACTATTTTGTGATACCTGGTTTCATCGCAATTTTGGAGCCGATTACGTTCTATACAAAAAAAAGATTGATATTATCGTTCACTATTTCCAAGGATATGAGTGGAAAGGAAACATCCGCCAACTATCGAATATAATAGAACGGATCAGTGTCTTGTTAAAAAATGATATGACCGTAGAGGAAATCATATCCACTCTGCCCCATGGAGGAAACGAACTGATTCGGAATCAGAATGTAACATTAGGCAAATGGACTCGCTCATCTATTGTCGAAGCATTGACAGCCAGTCATCTTAATATATCCAGAACCGCCCGAATGTTGAATTGCAGCCGCAGTACATTATATAAAAAGATGAAGGAATTAAACATAAAAGTCAATAATATCCGATAGATTTATAAATATAGTATCAAAGGCATAAAGACACAGATTTTTCAGGAAGCATCCCGACAGTAGGAATGTCTGATATCCACTATTCCAACCAATATTTTATACGTTTTACTTGAAGAAGGAACCATAACAAGACGAAATTTTGATTTGTTTTGTTATGGTTCCTTCTTTTTATATACATATTTCTTTAATGCAATTACAGCATATTCATTAAAATAATTCCAACATATCATCAGTTTAAAAGTTTCCATTAAATTTTTTTCTTTTCTAAACAAACTGTACAAAAATGTATTGAGCACTTTGTACAATAATGGCCATTAGTCAACATATTTGCAGTCGTTTGCACGATTACTTTATTTAAAGACAGTGCTTTATTCAATTTATTATAACTTTATGATATTTACATATTGATACACAATAATACATTTTGATGCACTTTTGTACAATTACATAAATCTATTACATTTGATAATATCATAAATGCGGTTGTATAATGTGCTCGTCAAAAGGAAATCCAAAATACATATGTCCGGACAATTAACGTAAATGGGTTTCCAAACTTATCACACAAATTTATTAAAACTGTATTCCCGAAGGTGATTAATTATGACTAAAAAAGCATTAGAAGATATCGTTGTACTTGATTTGACCCGTGTTCTCGCTGGTCCGTATTGCACAATGATGCTGGCTGATTATGGTGCCAAGGTAATCAAAATCGAAATGCCCGGAAAAGGTGATGACACTCGCAGCATGGGGCCGATTAAAAACGGAGCCAGCATGTATTATGCCAATGTAAATCGCGGCAAAAAAGGTGTAACGCTGAACTTAAAACCTGAAGAAGGCAAAAAGATCTTTAAAGAAATGGTTAAAAAAGCCGATGTCGTCGTTGAAAATTACCGTCCCGGCGTCATGGATAAACTAGGTGTCGGCTATGATGTACTGAAAGAAATCAATCCCCGCATCATCTATGCCGCCGTTTCCGGTTTCGGCTGCTACGGCCCTAACCATAAACGTCCTGGCTACGATATCATTGCCCAGGCTACAGGCGGCCTCATGAGCATCACCGGTGAGCCGGGCGGCCATCCGCTCCGTGTCGGCAATGCAATGGGTGATGTACTTGGTGGAATGAACCTCACAATCGGCATTCTCATGGCACTGCATGCAAGAGAACTGACCGGGAAAGGCCAGCGTGTTGATGTCGCTCTCGTCGATTCTGTCGTATCCAGTCTGGAAATCGGCATCCAACGGTTCTTCGCATCGGGCAAACAACCGGAACTCATGGGCAACCGCTATGCATCCGCTTATCCCTATGACTCCTTCAAAGCCAAAGACGGTCTCTTTGTCATCGGTTGCGGTAACGATAAGCTCTTCACTCTGCTGTGCAATAAAGTCCTGATGCAGCCGGAACTACTGGAAGATCCTCGTTTTGTAACAAATATCAAACGTTGTGACCACCATGCAGAACTCAAACCCATTATCGAAAAATGGTCTTCTCAATATACTATTGATGAAGCTGTCGAAAAAATATTAGCCGCAGGTGTACCGGCCGCACCAATAAACGATTTGCCTAGAATCACTACTGACCCCCATATTGCTGGAGCCCGTGAAATGTTCGTTCCTCTCCATCATCCGGTTATCGGCGATATGAAAGTAAATGGCAACCCGGTGAAATTGATGGATACAAAAGTAGATATCAGTGTTCCAGCTCCCGCACTTGGTCAGGACAATGTAGAAGTGTATGGCAAGGTGCTAGGTCTTACAGAAGACGAAGTTAAGCAGCTACAAGATAAAAAAATTTTGTAATGTCCAGTGAGGAAGTGTATATATCATGACACAAAAAATAAATTTTGTTGAAGTCGGTCCCCGCGATGGCTTCCAGAATGTAAAAGAATTTATTCCTACAGAAGAAAAGTTGAAAATAATCGATATGCTCATCGACGCTGGTGTCAAATCCATGGAAATCGGATCCTTCGTCCATCCCAAAGCCATCCCCCAGATGAAGGACATCAAAGAAGTCGTCACGAAAACGTTAGAAAAACACGGTGATGAAGGCATCGATTTCTTCGCTCTCGTCCCTAATCTCTATGGTGCTAAAGCAGCTGCAGCCTGTGGTTTAAAAAAAATCGATACGGTTATTTCCGTCAGCGAATCTCACAACAAGGCAAATATCAACCGGACCGTAGAAGAATCCCTACAAGGGCTGGCAAAAATTCGTGAAGAATTACCCGATATAGATATTATTCTCTCTATGGCTACAACTTTTACCTGTCCCTTTGAGGGCATAACCCCCGTAGAAAATGTATTGCGCATCATCCGCCGAGGCGTACAGCTGGGTATTCACAAATACTGCTTAGCCGATACAATTGGTCAGGCTGATCCTAAAATGGTCCGCGATACTATAGCAATTGTAAAAAAAGTATTCCCAAACGAATATTTTGAAGTGCACATCCACGATACCCGTAATATGGGCGTAGCTTGCACGCTAGCAGCGATTGAAGCTGGAATTCCCAATGTCCAGGCCGCCTTGGGTGGTCTGGGAGGTTGCCCCTTTGCACCAGGTGCTTCCGGTAATGTCGCCTCAGAAGACTTAATTTACATGTTCAATGCTATGGATATGGAAACGGGTATTGATTTTGATAAGATGCTTGCTGCCGCAAAATACGAAACGACGATCATAGACGGAAATTTCAGCAGCCACCAGATTCATATTGGTGAACCTTGCTCTAAATAATTTTACATTATCCCCTAGGTTCTGCCCGGATACATATAATCTGGGCAGAACAGAAAGGAGTTGTTCATCATGAGTATGGATTTATTAGCAATTATCCTATTTCTCGTGGCGATTATATTAGCATTTGTCCGTCATGTCAACATTGGTATCGTAGCCTTAGCAATGGGCGTAATTTGTGTACGAATCTTTGGACTAACGGATAAAAATTTAATTAGCGGTATCAGTAGTGGCATGTTCTGCACACTAGTTGGGATTACACTCCTGTTCGCCATTATCAAACAGACTGGTGCTCTGGATTTGCTTGCCAAAAAAATAGTCTCCAGTACCGGGAATCGTGTCTGGCTTCTCCCCATTACAATTTACATCGCTGGTTTCGTTATCGCCGGTGTCGGTCCTGGGGCAATTCCAGCACTAGCTATTATCCCTGCATTGGCTGTCACCACAGCAATTCAAGTAGGATATGATCCACTAATGCTTGCCCTGATTGGCGAATTCGGACTTATGGCAGGCCGAATGACCAGTATCACCCCTGAAGCAGCCATCATTACTAATGCCGCAACCAGTGCCGGATTTGGTGATGTCATGCCAACGGTATTAGTTTGCCAGACACTAGTAACGTTTGTTTACGGTATAGTTGTGTTCATTGTATTTAAAGGATATAAATTAAAAGCCCCAAAACAAAATTTGACAGATACAAAATTGCCCTCTTTCACCAGAGACCAAATTTTATCCTTGCTAGGAATCCCACTCATGTTATTACTTATGATTGGGTTCAAAGTAAATATCGGTCTGGCTGCATTCTTTGCTTCTGCTATTCTCGTTTTATGTGGCGTAGCTAAAGATGGAGAAGCCCTGAAAGCACTGCCATGGAGCACAATTATCATGGTTGTTGCCGTCGGTGCCCTACTCGGAGTAGTTAACAAAGTAGGCGGTATCAAGCTTATGAGTTCTGCTATTTCTTCTATTATGACCAGCAGTACAGCTGTACCTCTCATGGGTATCTCTGCTGGTTTGCTCAGCCTGGTCAGTTCGGCACTGGCCGTTGTCTACCCGACCATGATGCCTATGTGTCCTGATATTGCCGCCCAGGTAGGTGGAGTCAGTCCTGTTGCACTAATGGCGGCTGTTGGTGGCGGCGGTTCACTCGCCGGTCTTTCTCCTATGTCAACAGGCGGTGCCTTGATTCTGGCAGCATTAGGAACAAACTTAGACAATTTCACCTCTACGCAGCAAACAAAGGTATTTGTCAAATTGTTAATTTTTGCCGGCGGTGCCTTAGTCCTGCTTGCTATTATATCAGGTCTGACCTATGGTCCTATTGCCGACATGCTATATCACAGCTAACTTCCTATGCATGCATCCCATACGCTGTACACACATTAACGAAAAACGCGTATCAGTCAATGGCTGGTACGCGTTTTTCCGTTAGTATATATTCTTCTTACATGATGAATCCGCAGACAACATATAATACCATAGAGACGCAGGCAAAGCCTAATACATAAGGCATCTGTGTCTTGATATGGTCCATGATGTTACAGCCCGATGTAGCGCAGGACATGATGGTCGTATCAGAAATAGGCGAGGCATGGTCACCAAAAATGGATCCGCCAAACATGGCTCCTGCCGTAAGAGGAATGCTTACACCCATATTAATCGCCATAGGGAGGGCAATAACGGCCATGATAGCCATTGTCCCCATGGATGTCCCCGTTGCAAAAGACAAAATCATGGCGATGATGAATGTCAGAAGCGGCAGGAGAGACGGTGTAAGGAACTGCATAAAGATAGACGACAAGTAGGCACCGGTTCCCAGCTGTTTTACCAGAGGGCCCAATGTAAAAGCCAGGCACAGGATGGTGGCAATGCCAAACATGGTGCACATGCCTTTCAGTATTTCACTGGTCAATTCTTCCAGAGTAAATACTTTTTCCACAAGGCACATGACGGAAATAGAAAGTACGGATAAGACCGATCCCCAGAGCAATGCCTGCATGCCAGCGCCTTTGGTGAGGTTGCCCGAACCGGTTACGTAGAGGACACCGATAATGGTCACAATCATGACGACAATGGGCACAATCATGTTGGCCAGATGCGGTTTTGCTTTAGGCGCCAATTTAGTCGCATCCTGGGAAGCATTGGCAGCTACATGGGACGGATCATCAAGAGAGCCCGTCTGAGACGCCCGTTCTTCCGCTTTTTTCATCGGTCCGAAATCGACAGGAGCCAGGCAGGAAATCAGGGCAAAAACGACAGCTATAATACAATAAAAATTCAAAGGAATGGACTGAAACAGAACAGTAATGGCCTGATCGGCAGGAACGCCGCCCGATGTCAGATAGCCTGTCATCGCTCCAAGCCAGCCACTGAGTGGCAGCAATACGCACCAAGGTGTCGATGTGGTATGAATGAGAAATGCCGCTTTTTCATGAGACACTTTCATGCTGTCATTGAGGGGTCGGGCAATAGACCCTGTGACCATACAGCTCAGCGAGCCGGACGTGAAGATGACAATCCCCAGAAGCCAGGTAAAAAAGGCTGCCGCTTTTTTGGAACGGATGATGCTCTTTTTGCGGACCATAATATCGACGAAACCTTCGATACCGCCGGACCGTTCAATGAGATAGAGCATCGCCCCAATCAGGAGCAGGGACATGATAACAATCGTATTGCCATTGCTGGCAAAGGTCTTTACGACATTATAAAAGGTTGCATTAATCCCCGTAAAAATATCCGGACTGAGCGTCATGCTTGCCATGAAAATCCCGACCAGGAGAGCGATAAACACATTTCGTATAGCCAGAGCCAGTACAATTGTCACTAGCGGTGGTATAACTGATAGAAAACCATATTCCATACTATATTTCCCCCTTAAATTATTTACGGACAGAACGTCCCAGATGCCACTGGGTCACCTGACAATCCTGGGCTGCCACCTGGCCGCCGAGCAGGACATGTGAAATCCCCCTGCCCGGCAGAACCGGATTCTCAAAGGTCGCTCCGTCGGCAATGACGTGAGGATCAAAAATGACAACATCGGCATCAGATCCGGCTGCCAGATTTCCCTTGTGGGAAATACCCATGCGCGCCGCCGGCATAGCCGTCATTTTGCGGACGGCTTCGTACAAGGAGAGTTTTCCTGTGCGGACAAACTGGCTGAATACGCGGGGAAATGCTCCGGCTGCACGGGGATGGCCCTGCCCATGATTCAGGATACCATCGCTGCCAATCATGACACCGGGATTGCAAAGTGCCATATCAACTTCCTGCTCTTTCATGACATAACAGACGGTGAGATATTCCGGATGGGTCCGGCGCACTTCTTCAAACATCGCCTTCGTACAGCGCCGTCCCTGATAAGTTCCTTCACAAATCTGCACCACATCATAATCGCAATGGTATCTCTGAAGCCACCCATCATCATACGTCGTCGAACCGATTGCCGTAGAAAAGGCATAATAGGGATAGCAGTCACAGGTCACGTCGAGACCGTTCAGGCGATAGGCATCGATCATCTGCAAAAACTCTTCCATCTGACCGAATGCCGCCATGGATCCGATGTGGGACACTTCCGCCGGCAGTCCCAGTTCGCAGGCCACATCAAGAAATTCCCGGCCCGCTGCAAATATGCCTGCCGCATCATCCCGGACATGGGCTGCGATAAGTCGCCGGTCTGACACGCAGGTCCGGGCCGTCGTCACAAATTCCCGGCGGTCGATTCCTGGCACATAGCGCATCCCATAGGAAATACCAAAGCAGCCAGCATCCAGTGCCTGCCGACAAAGCGGCACCATGGCCTGCAGTTCATCATCTGTCACATGACTGTACTTATCCGTATGACCGACAGCTTCCCGGAGCCAGCTGTGCCCGACCAGGAGAGCCACATTAACGGGAGCTCCATCGCGGTCCACGATATCCAGATACTGTATAGGATTATAGCGGTTAACACCACATTCACCGCCCAGGACCGTTGTCACACCCATGCGCAGCATACAGCCGAAAATGGCGTTGTTTTCGTTCTGTTCCAGAGTGCCCTGGGGCGTTACAAAATCTTCATGCATGTGGATGTCGATAAAGCCCGGAGATACGACCTGACCTGCCGCATCAATGATCGTATCGGCTTCCGGTTCCTCCGTTGTCACACCCAGCACGTGATCATCCTCCAGCACCAGATTCAGTTTCGCCTGTACCGCATTAGCCGGATCAATGAGAAGGCCATTTTTAATCAGGGTTTTCAAAAAATCACATTCTTTCCCAGAAAACACGATGCGCATTAAAAACGATAATGATTCAATCGTGTTTATATATATTTTTTCATTTATAAGCCTTGAAATTATTTTTATCTTAGCACGTATCACGTTTTATGACAATAAAAAATGCCCCCCAATGGCGATAAAAAAATACGATGCACTCAATCAAAAAACTGAATGAATATAATTCCTGGCAGAAGCAGATTATTCCACATACACAATAAAAAAGGTTTCCAGTAAATCTACTGAAAACCTTCGCTATCTGTTGGTGCGGTCGATGGGACTTGAACCCATATGAACTTACGTTCACTACCCCCTCAAAGTAGCGCGTCTGCCATTCCGCCACGACCGCATATGAAATTGTTTGTGGTGCTCAGGGACGGAATTGAACCGCCGACACGGGGATTTTCAGTCCCCTGCTCTACCGACTGAGCTACCTGAGCGAATATGGCGACCTCGATCGGATTTGAACCGACGATCTTCGCCGTGACAGGGCGACATGTTAAACCGCTACACCACGAGGCCGTTTCCACTTCCAGTTCCGAGGCCTGAGTGCCTCGAACAAAAAGAATTGTATCATGTATCGCGCACTTTGGCAAGTACTTTTTTTAGTTTTTTTCATTTTTTTGGTGAAAAGAACCATTTTTCCTCTAGGTAAAGAACTTATAATGATGTATAATAAGGACGGTCCGCTATTTACAGGATTCTTACATGAAGCACCCGGACTTTTTACAAATAGATATTACGTCAGAAAGGCAGCGTCATCCTATGTTAGGTTTTCACAAAAAACGTCCTGCACCTTCATGCAGGAAAAATCAGGATTCTTCAATGGCCAGGGGCAATACCGGACGCCAGATTTTCTACCTTATTTGTATCTTTGCCGTCATATATGCATTATGCTTCCAATGGGAGCTTCTCGTGTCACTAGGCCTGGGTGAAGATAACATCGAAGATATGACCTTCGGCCTCATACCGGCCGTTGCCGCCGTTACGTTATCGTTGGCTTTATACTGGAAACACCTGACTCTTTCAGCCATCCTCCCCAATGCCATCATTGGCATTTCCTGGATTATAACAGGTCCCGTACTGAGTTATAATACATTATTAAATAGTAATACCGTCTATTTAAACAATATTTATGACATTTATGTGGGGCTGTATTTTTTTGCTATTTTGTTTTGCCTTTCTATGGCATTGCGCCAATATGCCCCACCAAAAGTGCAGATGGTTCTCATGACACTGATCCAGCTTTTGGCCATTTCGGTCATCGTCCTGCAATGGGGATATTATTATCTTTATCATTCCTCCATCACCACATCGGGCGCCCTTCTGATTTTTCAGACCGGCCCTGCGGAAGTAAAGGAATATTTCGGTTCCCTCGGTTTGGGTAATATGCTGCTCGCTCTTTTCTTTGTAGCAGCCCTGATTGCCTTTTTTGTCATCTGCCAGTATCTGCAGCAGCCATTACCTCGCACGACGTTATACCGCAAAGTATTGCCACTGCTCTCACTGGTCATTGTGCTGCCTTCCATCGGCGCCCTGGGAGAAGAAATTTTTCCGGAATGCTTCCCCATCCGTACCTTCCTGGATACTCATGATTATATGGAACGGTCCGCACTCTATGCCGAGAACCACTCCAGCAAATTTGCCAATCTCCAGGCAGTCCAACTGAGTCCGGCGCAGTATCCCGATACAATCATCGTCGTCATCGGTGAATCGGAAACGCGGACACTCATGAATGCCTATAATCCGGATCATGTTCCCAACACGCCCTGGCTGACGTCAGAAAAAAGCAATCCCCGTTTTACCTTGTTTAACAACGCTTACGCCTGTGTCTGGTATACCGTCCCCGTTCTGGAACATGCCCTGACAGAATCTAATTTCTATAATAATAAGGAATTTAACCAGTCTATTTCTATCATTGACATGGCAAAAAAAGCCGGGTATAAAACGTACTGGTTCAGCAATCAGGGATCTGTCGGCGTCGCCGATACGCCCATCACCTTGGTTGCCAATACAGCCGACGTATCCGAATGGGTAGACCGGGATCTCAAAGAATCGACCCATGACGAAGCCCTGCTGAAATTCCTCAATCAGGTAAATCCCGATGAAAAGAATTTCATTGTCCTCCACATTATGGGCAGCCATATCGAATACCGCAACCGGTACCCGGCAGAATTCCAGCACTTCAACGATGGTAAGATCAATGAAGAAGCCGATTTTGACAACACCGTTCTCTATACGGACTGGATTCTCCAGCAGATTTATGATTATGGCCGTCAGAATCTGAACCTCGATGCCATGATTTACTTCTCCGACCACGGTTCCGATCCGGACGTAGCCCGTGCCCCGGACGGCTCCAGCTTTAAAGTCCTCCGCATCCCTATGTTCGTCTACTTATCAGACGCTTATACGGCGCGGAATCCGCAAATCACCCGCACCGTCAAAGAGCACCAGAATGCGTATTTTACTAATGATCTGGAATATGAATTTATCTGCGGCATCCTCAATATGCAGTCGCCCAGCTACGACCCGTCGTGGAGCCTCGCTTCTGATCAGTGGCATCTGGAACGTCAGGACCTGCGTACCCGCTTTGGCCGGGACAGCCTGATGGATGATACGGAATATTAGAATTCTGGCAGGGTGATGATACAACGCCCAGTTTGACAAAAATCCGAAATCGTATTACTATGATAATAATACGGTTTCGGATTTTATTTTTTAGAAAGGATTTATTATGCCCCATCACACAACAGAAATGCGCCAGCTTATCCTGGCATTCAACCGGATTGACAATGTCTACTATCAGTTTGCCCGCAACAGTTCCATTGGGGAAAACAAGCTCATCCTGCTTTATGCACTGAATGATGGACAGGGCCATTCCCAGAAAGAAATCAGCGAAAACTGGTTACTACCCCGGACTACGGTCAATTCCATCATAAAAGATTTAGAACGGGACGAGCTGATTACGCAGGCAGCGATTCCCGGCAAACGACGTGAAAAGAAAATCTGGCTTACAGATAAAGGCATCGCTTACGCCAATGAAGCCTTAAAAGTCATGTACCAGTGTGAATCCGGGGCTCTGGACGCGGTATTGCAAGTATATCCTTCTTTTGTAAACAGCATGAAGTGTTTCAGCCGGGAGCTGGAACAGCGTTTAAAAGACATGCCGTAAAGGTATCCCCTATGCGTATTCAGTTATCAGATCACTTCACGTACCGCACGTTGCTGCGCTTTTCTCTCCCGTCTATGATTATGATGGTATTCACATCCATCTACGGTGTCGTAGATGGATTGTTCGTTTCCAACTTCGTAGGATCAACTCCTTTCGCTGCTGTCAATCTGGTCATGCCTGTCTTATATTTTCTCAGCGGTCCCGGCTATCTCCTGGGGACAGGCGGTACAGCTGTTGTCGCCGCGACGCTGGGCCAGAAGAAACGCCACCTTGCCAACGGATTTTTTTCCAGTCTGATTCAGACCACTGCTGCAGCCGGTATCATCGTCCTGATACTGGGCCAATGGATGCTGCAGCCGGCTTTACAACTCTTCGGCGCCCAAGGAACGCTTCTGGCAGAAAGTCTTCACTACGGACGAATCGCCCTGCTAGGCGTTCCGTTTCTGATGCTGCAGGATGCCTTTCAAAGTTTTTTTGCCGCAGCCGAAAAACCGCGTCTGGGATTGGAAATCATCATTGCCGCCGGCATTACCAACGCCCTTCTCGATGCCCTGTTCATCATCGTTCTGGACTTGGGCCTGACAGGAGCCGCTGCTGCCACGGTACTCGGCATGGCCGTAGGCGGACTGCTTCCCGTCCTGTATTTCATCCGCCCCAACACGAGTCTCCTCCGCCTGGGCAAAGGCATTTATTCAGCCCGGATACTGGGTCGTGCCTGCCTGAACGGCTCTTCAGAAATGGTAAACGTCGCCGCCAGTTCTCTCGTCACATTCCTATACAATTATCAGCTTCTGAAATGGGCGGGCCCGGACGGGGTTGCCGCCTATGGCGTCGTCATGTACCTCAGCTTCATTTTTGCCGCCGTCTATATCGGATATGCTATGGGAGCATCGCCAGTCATTGCCTATCATCTGGGAGCGAAAAACCGGGAAGAACTGCACAATTTGTTCCGCCGCAGCATGCATATCCTGGCCGCGTTTAGTCTCACGACGTTTTCCATCACCCAGCTGTTCGCCTCACCCCTTACCGCTCTGTTCGTCGGTTATGACCAGCACCTGTGGGCTTTTACCCTGCAGGGCATGCGCTGGTATAGTCTGGCATTTCTGTTCAGTACCTTTAATTATTTCGGCTCCGCCTTTTTCACGGCCCTCAACAACGGCCTCGTTTCAGGACTTCTGGCATTTGTCCGGACACTCGTACTGGAACCGCTCTGTATCATCATTTTTCCTCTTTTATATGGGACGACCGGTATATGGGCGGCTTTTCCCATAGCCGAAATCTGCACCTGTCTGATTACGGTATCCACATTTTACAGACTGGGTTCCCGCTACGGCTATCTCCATTAGGCATGGACGTCTGTTTTTCTCCTGAAAATAGTGTAGAATATAGTATATAAGAATATATCTGATTTCTATTCCTTCCACAAAGGGGGTTTTCCTATGGATACGACTTGTCTAGGCGCCGCACTGCTGCCACATCCGCCCATCATGCTGCCGGAAATCGGCCAGCAGGAACTGAAAAAAATGGAAGCTACTGTAACCGCTGTTTCAACGGCTGCATCGCTTCTGGTGGAACGCCGGCCAGAAACGCTGGTCGTCATTACCCCACATAATTATGTCTTTTCTGACAGCGCGGCTATCTTTCCCGCAGCCCGGATTCACGGGGACCTGGGAAAATTCGGTTTTCCTGACCTAACCATGAACGTCAACACCGACATGGAACTGGCTGAAGAAATCCTCCGTCAGGCTGATGGTCACACACCTCTATACCGGATTGATGAAGAGTGGGCCGAAAAATACGGCCATGCCATCTTCCTGGACCAGGGCGCGTTCGTCCCCCTGTATTATATGAAGAAAGCCGGATTTGACGGTCCTGTCGTCCTGCTGTCGCCCCGTTTTGACGATTATGAAAGCATGACGGAATTAGGTCACCTCGTCGTCCAGTCTGCAGCCAGGACCGGCCGTCGCATTGCTATCATCGCCTCTGGTGACTTGTCCCACCGCCTTTCTCCCGGATCACCCAATGGGTATTCCCCATCGGGCGCTATCTTCGACAAAACCGTCATGGAAGGATTGAAAAAACAAGATCTCTCCGGCATCCGCGCCATGTCATCCCAGCTCATTGAAGAAGCGGGAATGTGCGGCCTCCCCTCGGTCTACTTTCTCTTTGGAGCCCTGCGCTGCATGCATCCATCGATGCCTGTATTCTCTTATGAAGGGCCTTTCGGAGTCGGATACGGCGTGGCACTCTATCTTAATGAAAGCGACGGCGCCCAGGTCACAGACCGGGCTGTTCCCGATATTCGCGTGCGCCTGGCCCGGGAAAGTATTGCTTATTATCTGGAACATCACAGCGTAATGGCCGTGCCAAAAAATCTTCCGGAAGGCCTGACAGACCGGGCAGGTGCTTTTGTTTCGCTTCACAAAGGCAGCATGCTCCGCGGTTGCATCGGGACATTTCTTCCCATGCAGATGAACATTGCCAGTGAAATTATTCATAACGCCGTCTCTGCCGCCACCAGAGACCCCCGTTTCTATCCGGTCCGGCCGGAAGAACTGAATGAATTGTCTATCTCCGTTGACGTACTCGGCGCTCCTGAAGCCATCACTTCACCGGACAAACTGGACCCGAAAAAATACGGTGTCATCGTCATGAGCCATGCCCGTACAGGTCTGCTGCTCCCGGATCTTCCTGGTGTCGATACGGTACAGCAGCAGATAGATATTGCCAAAGAAAAGGCCGGCATCCCGCCACAGGTCCGCCCTGATTTATACCGCTTTACGGTAACCCGTTACAAGTAGGTGATGCCCCATGGAAGCTGCATATTACAAGCGGGGAAGTGACCAGGTGATTCAATGCCAGCTCTGTCCTCATCACTGTCATATACGAGAAGGGGAAACAGGATTCTGCCGCACCCGAAAAAATGAAGATGGGACCCTTCTGGCCCTCAATTACGGTCAGTGCACCTCCTTGGCGCTGGATCCTATCGAGAAAAAACCGTTCCGGTATTTTCACCCTGGCAGTCAGATTTTATCTACTGGCTCGTGGGGCTGCAATCTGACCTGCACATTTTGTCAGAACTGGCGCATATCCCAGGGCAGCCCTTCCTGGCAGGAATTGTCTCCCCGGAGAGCAGCCCATCTGGCCCGGAGCCTGAAAGAACGGGATAATATTGGTCTTGCCTATACATATAATGAACCGTCCGTGACCTATGAATGGATACGGGATACAGCACCACTGATCCGCGAGGCCGGGCTCTATAATGTGATAGTAACCAATGGATACATAGAAGACTCGCCTCTCCAATCGCTTCTCCCGCTTATCGATGCCTGGAACATCGATTTGAAAAGCTGGAGTGATGATTACTATCGGCGTATCTGTCAGGGCACATTATCCCCGGTTCTTCATACTATCGAAAAAGCAGCCGCTGTATCTCATGTAGAAGTAACCTGTCTCATTCTTCCCGGAGTCAATGATAATCCGGAAGACATGGTCTCTCTCGCTTCGTGGCTGGCATCCATCCGTCCGGATATTCCCCTGCATATTACACGATATTTCCCACGATATCACTGCACGCTGCCGCCGACTCCCATAGAAACATTGAAAACACTGCAGCAGATTGCCTGTCAGTACCTGTCCCATGTCCATATGGGAAACGTATAAGGCGTGACATACCGTCGTGTTTATTCTATCATGGAATTGTTTTAAATATTTTACATACTCATAGGCTATTATTCCTTGTTTTTTCTCCTGAATATGGTATACTAACAACAGCCTTGCAAGGTAATTGCAAGGCAAACGGAAAAAGGATACTACCTTCTTTCCCTCTTATTTCCATTCTTTTCAGAATGAATAGTATACCCCAATACGAAACCCAATGAGTTACGAAAAAAGCGAGACATTAACCCCTGTCTCGCTTTTTTCATGCAATAATAGAATAGATTTTTCTGTAATTTTTTAATAATTGAATAAGACAAGCAGAATATATTATGGTATAATGTAGTCAAGAAAGAGAAAGGGGTGAGTCCAATGGGTTCAGAAGAAACAGCAGCCACGTATAAGTCCGACGAAAAGGGAGAAACAAGTAATACCGTAAGAAACGCAAGCGGAACGACAAGGCACGTAGCCTGGAGAAAGGAAAGACGAATTTCGTTGGACTGTCATGCATTATCAGACAATACAGTGTTCTGACCAGCCACTCCGACCAGGGAATCAGACGAACAAGGTAATCACTACGCAAAGGCATCCGGACCGTCAAGACGGGAGATGGATACGTACTAACCGGCGGTGAAGGTATCGGTCGGAAAGCACGGATACGAAGAATCCTGTTTACACTGTCATTGTTCGTTACAAGTACAAAAAGCAGCAGCATCTAAATCTTCGTTTACATAGATTACAACTGAATCGGTTTATGGTTTATGTAGTAAGCGAATGATTGTGTGTGATTTTTTGCGAGGTTAAAGATACCAGAACCAGAATAACTCATATCGACTGCACATAAGAAAGAAACGTAAGAAAACCCGGCGGGCATATGTCGTGTGCCCGCCGGGTTCATTTTGTCTCTGCAACTCCTGTTTCGTATATTTATTGTATACCACGCATGGTTGCTTCCTTCATGGCTTTTACATAATCATAAATATGAGGAGCCGCATCATCTCCATATTGGGCAATAATCTTGACGATAGCGCTGCCGACGATGACACCATCGGCTATGGCACCGATTTTTTCGGCCTGTTCTGTCGTATTGATGCCGAACCCTACTGCCGCCGGCACATTAGTCACATGTTTTACGACATCGATGATTTCTTTGAGGTCTGTTTTGATTTCCGTACGTGTCCCAGTAACTCCCAAAGAGGAAACGATGTACAAGAACCCTTCTCCCACTTTTGCTATTTTTTCAATGCGATCTTTCGATGTCGGTGCAATCATAGAAATGATATCGATACCATGCGCTTTAGCTGCCGCCGCACATTCTCCCCTTTCTTCATAGGGCATGTCGGGAATGATGATGCCATCCATTCCCGTTTCTTCACAACGGGCGAAGAAACGGTCCGGCCCGTAGTGGAAAACGGGATTCAGATACGTCAGGAATACGAGTGGAATCTGTGTTTCTTTCCGCACTTTTTTTACCAGTTCAAACACGTCATCTATGCGCGTGCCGGCTTCCAGTGCCCGCAAATCAGCTTCCTGGATAACGACGCCTTCGGCAATCGGATCGGAAAAAGGGATTCCGATTTCTATTAAATCGACGCCAGCCTTTTCCATGGTCATAATATATTCATAGGTTTTATCGAGTGACGGATCCCCGGCAGTCAGAAATCCGATAAACGCCTTGCCATCTTTAAATGCGTTGCCAATCTTACTCATGGATGTCCCTCCCTTTATATCTTGCAATCGCCGCTACGTCTTTATCTCCCCGGCCGGACAGGCAGACGATGATGATATCGTCTTTATTCATCTTCGGTGCTATCTGCATCGCATGGTACACGGCATGAGCACTTTCGATAGCGCAGATGATGCCTTCCGTGCGGGCCAGATATTCAAAGGCTTCTACGGCCTGATCATCTTTGACCGGTACATACTGGGCGCGGCCCGTTTCATGCAGGTAAGCATGTTCCGGTCCGATACCGGGATAATCGAGACCGGCTGAAATAGAATATACGGCATCGATCTGTCCATCGTCGTTCTGGCAGAACAGGGACTTCATGCCGTGGAAAATACCGACTTTACCTTTGGCAATAGTCGCTGCATGGAGTTTCGTATCGATCCCCTTGCCGGCAGCTTCACAGCCAATGAGTTGTACGCCTGTATCAGGGATAAAATGATAGAACATGCCCATGGCGTTCGATCCGCCGCCTACACAAGCCAGAACGGCATTCGGCAGTTTTCCTTCTTTTTCCAGAATCTGCTGCCGGGCTTCCTCGCTGATGACGGCCTGGAAATCACGGACCATCATCGGGAACGGATGGGGACCCATGGTCGAGCCGATGACATAATGAGTATCATCGACACGGCTGACCCATTCGCGCATCGCTTCGTTGACAGCATCCTTGAGAACACGCGACCCCGATGTAACGGCATGGACTTTGGCTCCCAGTAATTCCATGCGGTACACATTCAGTGCCTGGCGCATCGTATCTTCTTCCCCCATGAATACTTCACATTCCAATCCCAGGAATGCCGCTGCCGTAGCCGTAGCTACCCCGTGCTGCCCGGCACCTGTTTCGGCAATGACCCGGGTCTTACCCATCTTTTTTGCCAGCAGGCACTGGCCGAGAGCATTATTGATTTTATGGGCACCTGTATGGTTCAGGTCTTCCCGCTTCAGATAGATTTTGGCTCCCCCCAGGTCCTTTGTCATCCGGTCTGCATAATACAATAAGGACGGTCTGTTGGCATAATTGTCCAGTAAGTCTTTGAGTTCCGTCTGGAACTGGGAATCATTCTTGTAATACGCATAGGCCTTATCGAGCCTTTGTATTTCATTCATCAGTGTTTCCGGTATATACTGACCGCCGAAAGGGCCGAATCTTCCTGTTGTCATAATCGTTCCTCCTGTTGCATCCCGCTGCGTGCGTATGCCATAAATTGTTTCATTTTTTCGTAATCTTTGACGCCATCCGTCTCTATTCCGCTGCTTACATCGACAGCATACGGATGGTATGACAATGCCTGTTTCACATTTTCTGCGCGAAGCCCCCCCGCCAGAAAGAATGGACGGTGGATGTACGGCAGCAGTGACCAGTCAAAGGTCTGCCCGGTCCCGCCAGTCCCGTGATCGAGCAGTACATAATCGGCACTACTCCCCCCAATGGCTGCCAGTTGTTCTGTTCCGTCCAGAGAAAAAGCCTGAATGACTGGAACGGAAATGACTTGTCGCAATTTCCGTATGTACGCTTCATCTTCACTGCCATGGAGCTGTACCAGCTGGATGGTTCCCCTGGTCACTAAATCGGCAATATGCCGTATGTCTTCGTTTTGAAATACTCCCACAACCTGGATTTCCGGCCGGAGATGGTGCCGCAAGCTGGCCGCCAGTTCATCGGTCACGCGCCGTTTCCGGCCGGCAAAGACGAATCCGGTATAATCCGGGCAAAACTCATTGGCCCATTCAATATCACACAATCGTTTGAGGCCACATAACTTGACTTTTACCATGTCACACACCTGCCAGTTCAGCCAGCTTGGTCTTCTTGTCGGCTGCCCGCATCAGCGTTTCTCCGATAAGGACGGCATCGACGCCGTGTTCCCTGAGAGTCTTCGTGTGAGCTGCTGTCTTGATGCCGCTTTCGGCAACAAACAGGATGGAGTGAGGTACCATCGGCCGCAGGTGACAGCTCGTAGAAAGAGATACGGTAAAATCTTTCAGATTGCGGTTATTGACGCCGATGATACGCGCCCCGGCCGCTATGGCCCGGCGCACCTCCTGCTCATCGTGTGCTTCTACCAGCGCCGAGAGGCCCAGCGAATCAGCCAGCTGGAAGAAGCAGCGCAGCGTAGCGTCATCGAGGATAGCGCAAATCAGCAGTACCGCTGCCGCTCCATTGGCCTGGGCTTCGTATATCTGATACTCATCGATGATGAAGTCTTTCCTAAGGACAGGAATCGTAACTTCCGCCGCGATATCTTTCAGATACGAAATACTGCCTTGGAAATAATCCCGTTCGGTCAGGCAGGAAATAGCCGCTGCCCCAGCTTCTTCATAGGCTTTTGCAATGGCGGCATAGGGAAAATCGGGAGCAATTAATCCTTTCGACGGCGAGGCCCGCTTCACTTCGCAGATAAAGGATAAGCCCGGCTGCGATAAGGCCTGTTCAAAAGGGTAGCCGACCGGCTTAGGCGCCTTCAAGGCCAGCTGCTTCATCTCCTCTGGTGAAATAGCCGCTTTATCAGCAGCGAGGCGCTTCGAAACGGCTGCCGTAATATCATCTAAAATCATGGATCTGCCTCCCATCAGCGATTGCTGACTTCGATGCATTTATCAAGGACGGCCGTGGCCTTACCGCTATCGATGAGCGAAGCAGCCAGTTTGATGCCGTCGGCGATGGAATCAGCCTTGCGGGCTACGAACAGCGCCGCGCCGGCGTTAAGCAGTACAGCATTTCGTTTTGTTCCTTGAATCTTGCCTGCCAGAAGATCTCTTGTAATCTGTGCGTTTTCTTCCGGTTTACCGCCAATCAGGTCTGCTTTTTCCCCCGGCATCATACCGAAATCTTCCGGCCGGATGGTAGAGGTCCGGTAATAACCGTCACGCAATTCACAGATTGTCGTCGGGCCATTCGGCGATATTTCATCGAGTTTTTCTTTGCCATAGGCGACAATGGCCCGTTTGACACCAAGGGAATCTAGGACTTTTACCAACGGTTCTACCAGGTATTCATCGTAGACGCCGAGAAGAAACATTTCCGGTTTTGCCGGGTTAGTCAGCGGCCCGAGGATATTGAAGACCGTACGGAAGCCCAGTTCTTTGCGGATGGGACCGACGTATTTCATGGCGGCGTGATATTTCTGAGCGAACATAAAGCAGAAATTCGTTTCTTTCAGCATGGTCAGAGCCAGCTGCGGATCTTCCTGAATATTGATACCCAGCGCTTCCAGGCAGTCTGCCGTGCCGCACAGCGACGAGGCAGCGCGATTGCCGTGCTTAGCTACTTTGACGCCCGCTGCGGCAATGACCATGGCGGCCGTCGTGGAAATATTGAAGGTATGGGCGCCATCACCGCCGGTACCGACGATTTCCAGCACTTCCATGCCCGGATGAGGAACGGGCGTCGCAAGAGAACGCATAGCTTCAGCACATCCCGAAATTTCATCAATGGTTTCTGCTTTCGTACTCTTTGTAGAAAGCGCGGAAAGAAAAGCCGCATTCTGCGTCGGCGTCGTTTCCCCTTTCATGATTTCCAGCATGACCGTTTTGGCTTCATCGTACGTCAGGTCACCTTTGCTGACAATTTTAATAATCGCTTCTTTAATCATGATAAATCCCCCTCTGTCCTATATATGCATATTTAAGAAATTTTGTATCATAATCGGTCCCTGCGGTGTCAGGATAGATTCCGGATGAAACTGCAGGCCATATGTCGGATAGTCTTTGTGGCGTACCGCCATGATTTCCCCATCCTCCGTCCGGGCTAGAACCTGTAATTCATCGGGCAGCGTATCCGGATCCAGTGCCAGCGAGTGATACCGGCCCACATCGATACGTTTGCCGAGGCCGGAAAACAATGGATCTTCCGTGTCAACTTCCACGATGGACTGCTTGCCATGCATCAATTCTTTGGCGTAGGTAATCGTACCGCCATAGGCTTCACATAAAGCCTGATGGCCCAGGCAGACGCCGAGGAGTGGCACTTTGCCGGTAAAATAGGTAATGGCCTGTTCACAGATTCCTGCATCGGCCGGTCTTCCCGGTCCCGGAGAAATGATGATGTGGTCCGGCTTCATGGCAGCAATCTCTTCTACCGTCTTTTCATCATTGCGGATGGCCAAAATATCCGGGTCGAATTGTCCCAGGAGCTGATACAAATTATAGGTAAAACTATCATAGTTATCGATGAGTACAATCATTGGTCTATCCCTCCATCGGCCTTTTCCAGTGCGAGTACGACGGCTTTTGCCTTATTGATGCATTCCTGATGTTCTTGTTCCGGAACGCTGTCCGCTACGATGCCGGCACCAGAGCAGACGAAGACGTGATTTTTTTTCTTGTACGCCAGGCGGATGCCAATGCAGCAGTCCATGTTTCCCGTAAAATCGATATAGCCGATGGCCCCTCCGTAGACGCCCCGTTTATGACCTTCCAGTTCATCAATGATTTCACAGGCCCGGATTTTGGGAGCTCCGGAAAGCGTCCCTGCCGGCAGCACGGAAGCAATGGCATCGACAGCCGTCTTGTCTGGCCGTATCCGGCTGTGCACAGTCGAACCGATATGCATGATATGGGAGAAGCGGAGTACGTCGAGATATTTTTCTACGTGGACGCTGCCAAATTCACTGATGCGTCCCAGATCATTCCGCCCCAGATCGACAAGCATATTATGTTCTGCCAGTTCTTTGGCGTTATGGAGCAATTCCTGTTCCAATGCCTGATCCTCTTCCTGTGTCTTTCCCCTGGGCCGCGAACCAGCCAGTGGGAAAGTAAATAAGTTGCCATCTTCCAGACGGGTCAGTGTTTCCGGTGATGAGCCGGCCAGTTCGATTTCATCACCAGAAAAGAAGAACATATACGGCGATGGATTCAGCGTGCGCAATACGCGGTATGTATCGAGCAGGCTGCCTTCGGCTTCGGCCATCATGCGGTTGGAGAGGACGACCTGGAAAATATCACCTTCCCGGATATATTCCTTTCCTTTTTCCACCATGCGACAGTATTCGTCTTTCGTAAAAAGAGGCTTAAATTCACTTTTGAGTGTAAGTGGAATATTCCGGGCTTTTTCCCCTTTGCGTATGAGTACTTCCATGCGCTGTAATTCCAGCATAGCCCGATTATAATTTTCATCAGCCGATTCCAGCCGTACGTTGACGATAAGGTAAATCTGTTGTTTGAGATTGTCGAAGACGATGACCTTATCAAACAGCATGAGGTCAAAATCATTAAATCCATCATCATCTTTTGCCTGCAGATTCAGGGATGGTTCGGCGTATTTGATGAAATCATAGGCAAAATATCCGACAAGCCCGCCTGTAAAGGGCGGCATGCCATCGATACGCGGTGCTTTATTATCATCCAGGATCTGACTGATGAACGTTTCGGGATGCTGCGAGCGGACCGTAACTTCTGCCCCGGTCTTGATATGAACGACGCCGTCCTTGCAATAAATACCCATCTGTGGATCGTATCCGATAAAACTGTACCGACCCCAGCGCTGGCTGTCTTCCATACTTTCCAGCAGGTAGCAGTGAGAACTGACATTCTTGACGATGCGCAGCACTTCGACTGGCGTACGTACGTCAGCATATATACTGCGGCACAACGGTACGACTTTATATGTGCCGGCATATTGTTTTATTTCTTCCAGACTCAGCGTTTCCATTGGGACCTCCTCCATTCAGACACCAAAAAACCGCCCCTGACAATTGTATATATTGTCAAGGACGGTTAACTTATACCGCGGTGCCACCTTGCTTCAGGATCTGACTCCTGCTCTCGACGGAATACCATCATATTCCCGGCAACTGACGTATGCCTCCACGTCGCAGAATACTCGGCATCAGCCTTTGACTGCGCCCTCAGCGGTCCATTTAACAAGCTGCTTACGGCCGGCTCTCAGCACCCCGGCTCTCTGTACGTGCACGTCATGTTTTTACTTCCGCCTCAAAGGTTTTGGGACGATGTTCATTTGATGTACCAAATCATACACCGGGATACGAGCCTTGTCAAGTACCAGAAGACGAAGTAAAACGTGATACGCACAAATTTATTTTTATGCGCCACAAAACCGGTATCAGCGATATGAAAAAATGTATGTATGACTATGACAAATTCCATTGTCTCCCCTAATTCGTGCATCTGTGCAAGCCTTATTTTCTGTGCTATACTGAAAAAAATACTACCTGCGAGGAGGGATTTGATATGGACACAGGGCTCATTCATATTTACTGCGGTGACGGCAAAGGAAAAACGACGGCATCCCTGGGGCTGACGATCCGCTGTGCCGGCCGCGGCGGCAAGGTATTATTCACCCAGTTCCTCAAAGATATGGAAACAGGAGAACTGGCTTCGCTGGCCTGCATCCCCGGCATCACGGTCATCCGTGGCAAGGGATTTAAAAAATTCACCTTCCAGATGACACCGGAAGAATTGGCAGAAGCCAAAAAAATCCAGACACAGATGTTCGATGAAATCGTAGATACGGTACGCAAGGATCCGCCGGATATGCTCGTCCTCGATGAAATACTCGTCACCTGCAGCCTGGGCCTTCTCGATGAAGAAAAAGTACTGCAATTCCTGCGCACAAAGCCAGAAAAACTGGAAGTCGTCATGACGGGCCGCAATCCGTCACAAGCCCTTATCGACATGGCTGATTACGTATCGGAAATCTGTAAGCGCAAACACCCCTTCGATAAGGGGATAGGCGCCCGCGTCGGTATTGAAGAATAAGCCATCTATTCATGCTGAACCAAAGCTGATATAATGCGAAAAACCTGGCATAAACGTTTCCTGGCCAGGTTTTTCTTTATGACAAAAGCACTATTTATATGTAATAAACTACATATTATTCCATCACGGTTCCTGTACTTTTTATACTATCTCACTTTGTTCCGCCACTTTTCCTTTAATTTTAGGAAACACTCTGTTAAAATAATGATATACACTATATGTCGGACACTTTTTAGTTTATGTATATAGATTACCCATATATCAAGGAAGTGGCAGTATGACCTTACAACAGCTTCATTACATTGTTGAACTATCAAAGCATAATTCTATTTCAGCGGCCGCCCAGGCTCTGTTCATTGCCCAGCCCAGTCTTAGTACAGCTGTAAAAGAGCTGGAGAAAGAATTTCACATTACCATTCTGGAACGAAACCGCCATGGCATCAGTTTTACACCGGAAGGGCTGGAATTCCTCAATTATGCCAATCATATCATCGAGCAGACGACAAGCCTGCGCGAACATTTCAGTCCTCAGCAGGAAGGAGAAAAAAAGCTGCGCCTGTCTATTTCTTCCCAGCATTATATGTTTGCCGTCGATGCCCTCACCGATTATCTGCAGTCGATTATACGGAATCCCCGGTACACCATCACCTTCCGTGAAGGCCGTACTTCCCAGGTCATTCAGGATGTCATCACTCAGCGCAGCCAGATTGGCATCATTTTTATTTCCAAAATGACACAGAAATTCATGGAACGGACTCTCCGCAAAAATGGGCTGGAGTTCACAGAGCTCTTTTCCTATCCGCCTTATGTATTTATGAATACGGCTCATCCATTATCCAAATACGATTCCCTGTCGATAGAACAGCTGGCACCATATCCCTATATCCAGTACACTCAGGAAGAAGACTCGTACCAGTTTTCTGAAGAAATCATTATCCCCGATATCAATCCCGAACGGGCCATCAATATCACCGACCGTTCCACCTTATTCAGTATCATCGCTTCGACCGATGCCTATACAGTCGGTACGGGTATCCTGTTCCGCGCATGGGATTATTGGCCTATCGTGTCTATTCCTATGAAAAACCCGCTGGATATCATGCGCGTCGGCTGGATAAAATCCCAGACTACAAACTTATCTCCGACAGCCCGGGACTATATCGAACAATTAAAAAATACTCTCATCAACCGTGGCGTGACCCTGTCGGAATCAGCCGTTCCAAAAACAATTGATTCTGCAAAACCTGATATGCCATCAGAAAGCTAAGCAGATATAGCAAAACAAGCTGTAACAAAAGGACTTCAAAAGTCCTTTTGTTACAGCTTGTTTTATTAATACTATTCAGTCCGACAGAGGCTTCCGGAATCCAGAAGCCTCTGTCAGATGAAACCCTATGCTGTTATGGAGTTTGTGCTTTTTCCAGCACTACCTTCAACCTGACTCTGCGGTTTCTGTTCGGCAAAGTTCCAGGGATCTTTGCGGATGAAACCATCGGAGAAAGGAACGAAAACGGAAATGATGGCAGATATGCCGAGGAGGTAAATGAACCAGCAATACGGCAATACTTCCAGCGGAGATACTCTGCCGTTGGCAAAGCCGACCATGATCAGCATTTGTGCGCCGTATGGGATGAGGCCCTGGAAGATAGAAGAAAATGTACTCAGGAGGGCCGCACTGCGGCGGGGATCAACGTGGAACTTATAGCAGATGCGTTTGGCAACTTCGCCGTTGATGATGATGGAAACGGTATTATTGGCCGTAGCAATATCCGTAATGGATACCAGTGCAGAAATCCCAAGTTCGGCCGAATTCTTGCCTTTGATAAAGCGCTGTACATTGACCAGCAGGTACGAAATCCCACCGGCTTTATTGACCATAGCAGCCAGGCCGCCAGTCAGCATGGAGAGGAAGAAGATATCCGTCATGCCCAGGAAGCCTTTGTAAATAGCCTGTGCAAAAGTCAGAGCCGTCAGATCTCCATAGAAGAGCCCGATAATGCCAGCCAGGACGATACCACCGGCCAGGACCATGAATACGTTGGCACCGGCAACGGCCGTAACCAGAACGACTACATAAGGCAGAACTTTAATCAGATTATAGGGATGGTCCCCTGTGCTGACGGCCGTTTCAGAACCACCGAAAATAATCAGCAATATGACTGTCAGGATGGCCGGAATCAATGTCAGCCAGAAATTCAGGCGGAATTTATCTTTCATGGCACAGCCCTGTGTACGGGTTGAAGCAATGGTCGTATCAGAAATAATGGAAAGGTTATCGCCGAGCATAATCCCACCCATGACACAGCCGATCATGAGAGGCAGGGGAATCCCGGCCTTTTCAGCAACAGCAACAGCGATAGGTCCGACAGCAGCCGCACTGCCAACAGACGTGCCCGTTGCCGTGGCAATGAAACCAGAAATGACGAATACGCCTGCTGCCAGGTATTCTGGCGGGATATAGGTCAGACCCAGGTTAACCGTCGAATCGATACCACCCATGGCTTTACAGGTAGCGGCGAAGCCACCAGCCAGCAGGTAGATGATACACATGATGATGATGTTGGAATCACCACAGCCTGCGACAAACGTTTCAAATTTTTCTTCAAAATTACCTTTAATGACAAAAAATGCAGTAATCGCGCCAATAGCGGCTGCCAGCGGAGCCGGGAACTGGTAGAAGGCCATTTCCATGCCACTCATATCCAGAATAATGCCACTGCCCAGGTATACGGCAACAAAGACGATGAACGGAATGAGAGCAACGGCATTTGGTTTTGCCTGATTCGTTACTTGTTCCTTCTCCTCCTTGACATCCATCTCGACTTCTTTTTCGAGTTCTTCACGCTCTTTCATATGATTTCTCCTTTCAAATATCCCAATGAAATAACAGCATCGGATTCTTCTGCTTTATAAAAGATCTGTAGTGGCCACGTATCACAGATTCTTATACATAATTATAGTTTCTAATAATATCAACTCACAAGATATAACATATATCGCATATGTCCCCGTCCATCTATGCTTAATATATTTTTAATAATATTATTGCCATAGATGCATATGCAGTTATTATTTTTCGTATTTCTTAACTCTGTACTTATTTTACACTATAATGTCGTTTTTGTATAATATATATTCATTTTGGTTTTATATAGTTAAATTTTATATTAACTTTGTGGTGACATGTAGTTAAATATAATAAACCTCAATATCGTATAAGCGCACAAAAGCACCCCGGACATATATCCAGAGTGCTTTCGTGCGCTTATACATCTATGGTGAAAATGGAGGTTGTTAACAGACAGAGGGGAGATACAGGGGGTATTACTTTCTGTCTGCCAATTCCTTATAGGAATCGAGTCGGTCTTTCATATCTTTTTCCGTACGTTCGTAGAACTGTTCCGCCTGTTCCGGGAAGACTTTCTGCAACGATGCATAC
>OCVV011360922.1_pt1 | contig 89902 bp, 65 predicted proteins | sample 1539721 | NCBI WGS metagenome assembly OCVV01 (sample SAMN02144230, study PRJEB22623) | gut metagenome | biome: sheep rumen | host: Ovis aries | place: New Zealand
ATCTATCTCCATGAGTTGTATCGCAGAAACCTATGGTTTAGCCGACTCAAACCATAGGTTTAGCAGCATTCCCTTCCCTTTAGGGAGGGGTTAGGGGTAGGCTCTCCCATTGTTTCACGCGCTAGAACGATGTTTCACGCAAACGTTTTTTTGTCGGAATAATTCAAACATAAAATAGACCAGACACACACCGCTAAAACTAGGAAAAAAACGTTGTATTGCAAAAAGAATTACGGTAATACCGCCGTTTTTACTTAAATACTCACTGAATAATGTGTGATCGTTCTTCCACAAATTAAAAAGCCACCTGGCCCGTGAGGCTCAGGTGGCTTTTACTTTCTTACACGCCAGCGCTATTGTATGGGCTTCGGCGCGCGGTGCTTCACCTTGAAGCGGTCGAAGCCTTCACCATACACACCGATGACGGCACTCTGCGAGACGAACGCCGAGGGGTCTATCTCGTTGATCAACTCGAAAATCTTCGCACTCTCGCGACGCTTGGCCAGCACAAACAGCATCTTCACCTCCTTGCCAGAGTAGAAGCCGTGGGCATCGATGACGGTGCAGCCGCGGTGCGGGTCCATATTGATGCGACGGCCTATCTCCTCGTAGTGGTCGCTGATGATGAAGAACTGCACACTGCGGCGCATGGAGTTCACCACCTGGTCGATGCAGAACGCCGTGACGTAGAGCACTACGTAGCCGTAGATGACGCGCTCCCAATCCTTCAGCACAAGGTAGGAGCTGGAGATGATGACCACATCACAAATCAGGATGATGCGGCCCAGCGAGATGTCGCGGTATTTATTGATGATGGCAGCCACGATGTCGGTGCCGCCCGTGGAACCGTTGAAAGCCAGCCCCAGTCCGACGCCCGATCCGCAGAATACAGCACCGATGATGGCAGCCATGAAGGGCTCGTCGTGCAGCAGGTGGAGGCTCAGGGCCCAGTCGCGGATGAGCGCCAGCGACGTGGTCAGCACGGCCACGGCGTAGATGGTCTTCACGCAGAACTTCCAGCCCAATATCTTCAGCGCCACGATGAGCAGGCAGGCGTTGATGAAGAAGTAGCTCACCTGGGCAGGAATTTGCAGCGGGCTCCACTCCAGGATGGAGGAGATACCAGCCACACCACCCGTAGTGATGCTGTTGGGCAGCAGGAACACTGACCAGCCGATGCAGTAGCTCAGCATGGCAAGGGTGATCATCACATAGTCACGCGTATCGCGCCAGATTCTGTTTGCGGGATTTTTCATCGTTGCAGAGAGATATTTCTATTTTCGGCTGCAAAGTTACGAATAAGTAAGCAAATTGCCAAGCAAAAACTCGGGTTTTTGGTCTTATTCATTGCTATCAGTCGTCCCAGGCATAGTCAGTCCACCAGCGGATGAGGATCACGGCCCAGCCGCCCAGCAGCACGATGGCGAAAGCCGTCGTGGCCTCCACGAGCGAGGGCAGGTTGCCCCAGTCCCAGATGGCCCACGCCACCGAGCCCAGCAGCACCAGCACCAGGGCCACTGGCGGCCAGATCATGGAGTGGAGCATGAGCCGTTCGTTGTCACGGTATTTTTTCATGATGCTTTTCTTTATCTTTCAGAACGCCCAGCCGAAGCTGATGTAGAATGAGGCGGCGTCGCTATTCAGTCCGTGCTTCGTGCCGAATCCGGTGATGGGACTCCAGCCCGCGCGGAACTGGAAGCCACCCTTGGCCTGGTAGCGGTAGCCGATGTTGCCGTAGGCGTAGTAGCCGAAGTTGTTCTCTTTCGCCTTGTAGCCGGATTCCACCTTGAGGTGGGAGTTGTAGAGTCCTGCGTTCACGCCGGCGCCCAGTTCCAGTTTCGAACTGCCCCTGCCCAGCAGGTAGTTCATGCCCAGCGATCCCGTGTAGGCTCGCTCCGACGTCGACATCAGCGAGAACCACGATGATTCGCTGTAGCCCCACGACAATCCGGCGCGCCAGCCCCACCGCGGGTCTTTCTTCAGCCGCTGCTCGTAGTTCAGCCCGATGCCGTTCGAGCCGCAGCCCCACTCTAGGAAGACGCTTTGCCGCTTCGGGTTGTCGTCCACGTTCGTCACTGTCTGTGCCTGTGCCAGCGATGCCACTATGAGCATGGCTGCGATGATAAATGTTTTCGTTTTGTTCATTTTTCTTGATTTTAGTTTTGGTACAATTGTTTGAATCGCGATTTCTGGTTGCAAAGGTAAAAAGAAAATAATTACTGTAGAAAAAAAAGACTGCACAAAAACTACACAAAGGGAATATGTGCAGTTTTTGTGCAGAATAATGTATCGTAACTCTCGATGAAAAGGGTGATTTTAGAAATCTCGGATGAACTCATCGAAGAGTTTCGACGATCCTTTTTCGTGGAATATTTTCTTGTAAAGGCGGTTTCTGTTCATGGAAATAGCCGTGTCTGAAAGGCTGAGCATGGTTGCTATCTGCGTCGGTCTCAAGTTCAGCTTCAGCAGATAGCAGATTTGTCTTTCCGTTTCGTTCAGTGGTGTGAGTGCCAGCAGCCTCCCCGTGAAGTTGTCGTAGGCATTGTCAATGTCCGTTGCCAGGGTCTGCCATTCCTCATCCGTCAGGTGGAACTTTTCCTTGCCTGCATTGATCTTGATGCGATGATACAGCAAGGAGTTTTCCAGTTTTTCAAGCAGGTAGGCTCTGCGGTTCAGGGATGCCTTGATAGTCTCATTTTCGTTTTTCAGTTCTTCGGAATCGAGTTTCAGCCTTGCAGCCAGCAGCGTGTCGTTCATCTGCTGTGCTTTCTTCAGTTCGTCGTTCAAACGGGCAATTTCCCGATTGTTCTCTGCCATTTTTTTCTCACTTAATTGATGTTTGCGCTCTTCCTCCTGCCGCAGCAATCGTTCATAGGCAAGGGCAGCGTCTCTCTCTGCTTTCTTCTGAGTCCATTGCCTTCTGGCAAGAAAGATGGCAATAAAGAATATAGCTAGAATGGATGCAATGATAATCCATAAGAGCAATTTCCTTGATTCCGACACTTGAAGCTGCTCTTTTATACTGTTCAAACGATGTTGCGCTTCAGCCTGAAGTGTAGCCGCCACTTGCGACTGTGCCTTGATGGAGTCTTCTGTTTCTGCAGTTTTTTTTGCATAGGTAAAAGATAGGGCTGTATTGCCCCGTTTTTCTTCCAATTCGGTTAGCAATCTTAGCAATTCTACTTTTCCTTCCATCGATTGTCGGTCTAGAGATTTGCTAAAATAGTAGATGGCCGAATCGGTGTGGTTTTGCTGGTAATGCCAATATCCCCAGTTGACATCGTTTAGCGAATCGTGGGGCATGATGGCTGCTGCCTTGTCGAAATCTTCCAGTTGTAAATAGATGTCAGATAATTCTGACTTGGCATAAGGTATAATAGCATGACTTTGTTCAAGTTTTTTTCCTAATTTAATTGCTTTTTCATAGAAGTAGATGGTGCTGTCTGGGTTATTTAGAATAGTGTACACCTTTCCCATCGAGAATGCAGCGTATGCCATGCGAAGAGTGTCTTTATTAGAAGTGGCGATATGATAGCTTCTAATATAGTAATTAGTCATTTCACTAAACATCCGCTGCTTTCGGTATATATCTCCTTCTGTGCGACAGATAATTCCCTGCAGCCATAATTCTCCTGCCTGCTCAGCTTCTTCCTCTGCCTTCAGGAGGTTTTCAAGTGCCGAGGGATAGTCTGAGCTGGCAAAGTAGATGTCGCCGAGGATGGCGAGGGCCTTGGCGTGTTTTTCTTTCGAGGAACCTTCGTAGAACTCCCTCAGGCTGTCGGCGAGGAGCAGGTCGTCTAGGGATGACTGGCCATGCAGGAACTTCGATTCAAGCGTGAGCAACTGGTGGTAGCGGCGGATGGTGTTTTTCTCTGTTTTCCTTGTTTTCCCGTATGCTTGCAGCAGGCTGTCGGCCTGATTGTAGCGGCCCCAGCGCATGGCGGAGTCAGCCTCCACGAGCTGTTGGGGATAGGTGGGCTGGTGGTTGCAGGCGGCAAGCAGAAGGAGTGTCACCAAGGATAGTATGGATAGTGCCAAGTTTTTCATATATGGGTTTTGGCTCTCCTGTTCGTCGCCGTTTTCGCTATGTTTGTTCTTCAGATGGTCTTTCATTATGATTGCTCACTCAAACGTGTGTGCAAAGTTACGAAAAATCGAGGGCTGAACAAAATAATATCTTTTATTTTTGGTGCCAAATTTGGCATTTCGCTCACTAATTCGTAACTTCTATGTTGCTTTCCAAATAATTGGAAAATATTTATTGTTTATTAACTGTTTGTTATCAATCACTTAGCGTGAAGTCCATTAGTACGATGACTTTTGAAGAAGCCGCAGCTGTCAGCCCAGCGGATTCACGCTGAGTATCAAATGACTACTGACGACGAATCTACCAGACAAACTTCTATGAGATGATGCAGACGTGTCTGCACATCAATTTACTTCTTCAGGAGAATAGAAAAGAACGCAACAATCTTTGACGAGATGAAGCTTTGTGGCTCATCATATACGAATAGGAGTCGTTCTGTGAAGTCGTCTGATAATTCTTATGTCATTTGCCCATTTGGTATGGTACATATTCCTTTTCGTTTTTCAGTACTGCAAAGATGATGTTGGAGAGCTTGCGTGCAATCCTCACAATTGCCTCCTGTGGTTTCATTCTTTCTTTATAGCGCAAATAGAGTGAGGCAAGTCCAGCATCCTTAAAGACGGAGATCCATGCAGCTTCTACGATCATCGGTCCAAGCAGTTTGTTACCTCTGAAAGTCTTTTCCCCGTGAGCAACCTTGTCACCACTACTGTGGCAGGTGGGTATCAGTCCGAGATAGGCTGCAAATTGCTTTTCATTATGAAACCGTCTTACGTCATATACCTCTGTAAGAATGCACATCGAGACAGTCACTCCAATACCGGGAACAGTCATCAGCAGGTCGAACTTGCTCTTGTATCTTTCCGTCTGGCTCAGGCTGCGCACCATCTTCGTGGCTTCGAGCAGCGTCATTCGAATTGTCTCCACCTGACGTATGAGCAGGTCCAGTGAGTTCCTCGTTGACGAGAGGAGTGTCACGTCTTCCTTTAGCCACTTGACGAAAGCCATGGACCAGTGCGAACCTGGCTTTTCGAAACGCTCAGGAAATGACACGCCGTTGCAGTATAGCAAATGCTTCACCCTTGTCTTATAGCCAGAGAGCTGCTTCTGGATGGTCTTGCGGATACGGACGACTGAACGGTCATCGATATTCTCCTTCTCACGGATATAGATTCCCCTGAGCAATCCAGCCTTTAAGGATCTCACCAGCTTGACGGAATCGATTCTGTCCGTCTTCATCACTTCTTCGTACTGAGTGGTAGGCACGTCGGCTGCATGAATCACCATGCATTCAATGCCGACTTCATTCAAGGCATAGTAAGTGGAATACCCACTGAAGCCTGATTCATACACCGCAAGATAGTCACCATCCGGGTAATGCCTCTTCAAAAAGTCAAAGAGCTCTTTTGACGAGGCCTTCTGCGTGTGCCTCTTCACATTTCCTACTGAGGGGGCGATTGCCACATCCCAATTTCGCTTGTGGACGTCGATTCCTATGAAAATCCTTTGTCCTTTGAAAGAAATTTTGTTCCTTTGCATACTGGTACGGTTTTTAATTGTTATTGTATATTGTTTTTAGCACCTACAAAAATACAATCCAATTATTATCGTACCAACTTTTTGCTCAGAAAACTATGAAAAACACCGAGGGGGTGCCTCGCGGCAGGGGGCTCGCAGCCCCCGAGAGCGGTATTCGAATAGTCAAAATCAACTGTTAGCGTCTGCAAACATAGTAACTTTGGCTTCGCCGAAGCTACTTCCGTTCGGAAATGAAACCAAAAACTTGTGTTTTTGCTTTGCATTTCGCTCACTTATTCGTAACTTTGCACCCGCAATCATTTTTGAAAGAAGGAAACCATGAACAGGAAATTGTTTTTGGGCGTGTGTGCTATGCTCTGCGTGGCGGCCGTTCAGGTGTGCGCCCAAGTGACGCCCCAGAGCCAAATGGAGAGGCTGAGCCGTGGCCTCGTGGCCGTTCCGGCAAAGTCGTCGGGAGTGTTTGTCAGTTGGCGCCTGCTGGGCTCTGAGGACTCGGCGAACGTGACGTTCGACCTGCTGCGCGACGGCGAGACCATTGCCGCCGGCCTGAAGGATGCCACGTGCTACAGCGATGCAAGGGGCAAGGCCGGGAGCCTGTATCAGGTGGTGAAGCGCGTGGACGGCGAGGCCGTGGAGACTTCGGCAGTGTCGACACCGTGGACGCAGCCCTTCATGCAGTTGCACCTGCAGCGGCCTGCCGCCGTGGGCGACTGCACGTACTCACCCAACGACTGCTCGGTGGGCGACGTTGACGGCGACGGCGAGTACGAACTGTTCGTGAAATGGGATCCTTCGAACGCCAAGGACAACTCGCAGGGCGGCAAGACGGGCAACGTCTATCTGGACTGCTACCGCGCCGACTGGCACCAAGGGGGTGCCGAGCAGCAGGCTGAGCTGCTGTGGCGTGTTGACCTGGGCAAGAACATACGCGCCGGTGCCCACTACACGCAGTACATGGTCTACGACTTCGACGGCGACGGACGCGCCGAACTGATGTGCAAGACGGCTCCGGGCTCGAAGGACGGACAGGGAAAGTACGTGAATCAGGCAGCCACGGTGAACGCCATCAAGAACGCTCCCAACGACGTTGACCACCGCAACAGCGACGGACGCATCGTGGGCGGACAGGAATACCTCACCGTGTTCGACGGGCTGACGGGACGCGCCGTGCACACCATCTACTACAACCCCAACCGCGACGCCAGCCTGGGCGGAGCAGCCACCGGCACCTTCAACTGGGACGACCGCAGCGGCAAGAAGGACTATGCCAGCTACGGCAACCGCGGCGAGCGCTTTCTGGCTGCCGTGGCCCATCTGGACGGACCCGAGGGACGCGCCTACGGCATCTTCTCGCGCGGCTACTACACCTACGCCTTCGTCTGGGCCGTAGGCTTCGACGGGAAGGAACTGAAGCAGAAGTGGTTCCACTCCTCGCGGTCGAAGTCGCAGTACACCGTGACCGACAGCCTCAGCAAATCGAAAACCTACAGCGCCCCGAAGAGCTGGGCGGGCGAAGGCCGCAACACGCTGTTCGGCAACGGCAACCACAACCTCTCCGTGGCCGACGTAGACGGCGACGGCTGCGACGAAATCATCTGGGGCTCGGCAGCTCTCGACCACGACGGCCGCCTGCTCTATGCCACAGGCTTCGGCCACGGCGACGCCATCCATCTGGGCGACCACTGCCCCGACCGACCCGGACTGGAACTCTTCGACATTCATGAGGAAAAGGGCACTTACTCGTGGGACCTGCACGACGCTGCCACGGGCGAAATCATCCACAAGGGCGGCAACAAGGGCGTCGACAACGGACGCGGAATTGCCGCACAACTGTCGGGCGACCACCGCGGCTCATTCTTCAGTTCAAGCGACGACCGCAGCCAGCGCAGCGCCGTCACGGGCAACATGGTGTCATCGGGCTCAACATCGCAGAACTTCCGCATCTACTGGGACGGCGACCTGCAGGACGAACTGCTCGACGGCACGAAGATCGACAAGTGGAACGGCAGCGGCACGTCGCGTCTCTACGTGCGGGGCAAGAACCTCTACGACTGGGGCAATTCGTCGTCGTGCAACGGCACGAAGAACACACCCAACCTGCAGGCCGACCTGCTGGGCGACTGGCGCGAGGAGGTGGTGCTCTGGAACAGCAGCGACGCTGCCACGCTGAACGTCTTCACCACAAGCGACCCCACGACATTCCGCGTGCCGACACTCATGCACGACCACACCTACCGCATGGCCGTGGCCTGGCAGAACGTGGCCTACAACCAACCGCCCCACCTGGGCTACTACCTGCCCGACCGCTTCGCACCGCGCATAGGACTGACCGAAGGCTCGCCGCTGGAGCAGACCATAGTGCTGGGCGAAGAGATGCAGCCCGTCAGCATCTGGTACGACCAGAACACGTCGTCCGTAGCCGTTGACTCCACCTACACGCCCGACAGCAAGCGCCGCGGACTGCCCACGGCATTGTTCACCCGCACGATGGACTACGACCAGCGGATGATGACCCTCACGGGGTTGCCCACGCAAGTGGGCGACTACACTATCGTCGTGAAGGGCAACACGAAACTGGGCAACTGCGTAAGCCCGTGCAGCCTGCGCCTCATCATCCACGTGACCGACCAGACGGAAGGCATCAGCCAGCCCACAGTCAGCAACGGCAACAGCAGTTGCTACGACCTGCAAGGACGCAACTGCCCGAAAACACGCTGCCAGAAGGGCATCTACATCGTGAAAACCGAGGATGGACCTTCGGCGAAAATCATTCAGAACAATTAACAAAAAAAGCAAACAATACATTGAAAACATTTGAAGAACTGGGCGTCAGCGAGGACATTCGCCGCGCCATCAGCGAACTGGGCTTCGAACAGCCAATGCCTGTTCAGGAGCAAGTAATCCCGTATCTCCTTCACGCCTCTGCCATCCCCGCCGAGGCCGCCGAAGATGCTGCTGAAGCAGAGGAAGAGGCCGAGGCCGGTTTCTCCGCAGGCAGCGGCTCGGTCGCTGCTCCACAGCAGGACCTCATCGCCCTGGCCCAGACGGGCACTGGCAAGACGGCAGCCTTCGGCATCCCCTTGCTGCAACGGCTCGACACCGACAACCGCTCCACGCAGGCCCTCATCCTGAGCCCTACGCGCGAGTTGTGCCTGCAGATCAGCGACGACCTGAAGGACTTTGCCAAATACATGCCCAGCGTGCACGTGGTGGCCGTCTATGGCGGCACGTCGGTGATGCAGCAGATTCGCTCGGTGAAGCGCGGTGCACAGATCATCGTGGCCACGCCGGGCCGACTCATCGACCTGGTGAACCGCGGCGTCGCCGACCTCTCCAGCGTGCGCAACGTGGTGCTCGACGAGGCCGACGAGATGCTGAATATGGGCTTCTCGGAGAGCATCAACGAGATTTTCGAACATCTGCCCGAGGAGCGCGCCACGCTGATGTTCTCGGCTACGATGAGCCGCGAGATTGAGCGCATCGCCAAGACCTACCTGCACAACCACCGAGAAATCGTGATTGGTTCGCGCAACGAGGGCGCCGAGCACGTCAACCACATCTACTATCTCGTGCACGCCAAGGACAAATACCTCGCCCTGAAGCGCATCGTTGACTTCCATCCGCGCATCTTCGCCATCATCTTCTGCCGCACCAAGCTGGAGACGCAGGAGATTGCCGACAAGCTCATCAAGGACGGATACAACGCCGAAGCACTGCACGGCGACCTCTCGCAGGACCAGCGCGACCTGACCATGCAGAAGTTCCGCCAACACACCGTGCAACTGCTCGTGGCCACCGACGTGGCCGCCCGCGGACTCGACGTAGACGACCTGACCCACGTCATCAACTACGGACTGCCCGACGACATCGAGAACTACACCCACCGCTCGGGCCGCACGGGCCGCGCCGGCAAGAAGGGCACGTCGATCAGCATCATCCACACCCGCGAGAAGCACAAGGTGCGACAGATCGAGAAGGAAATCGGCAAGGAGTTTGTAGACGGCACGCTGCCCACACCGCAGGAAATCTGCACCAAACAGCTCTACCGCGCCATGGACAAGATTGAAAAGGTGGATGTTGACGAGGAGCAGATTGCCCCGTTCATGGACGACATCAACCGCCACTTCGAATACTTCGAGAAGGAGGACATCATCAAGAAGATTGTTTCGATGACGTTCGGCCGCTTCCTGTCGTACTATGCCGATGCACCCGACATCGAGAAGCCTTCCGGCAAGGGACAAGAGAGAAAGGACAAGGGACAAGAGAAAGGAAGCAGGGCTCAGGGCGCCAAGCGCAAACCCGAGAAGGGCTACGAGCGACTGTTCATCAACCTGGGCAAGGCCGACGGCTTCTACCCCGGCGAACTGATGCAGATGCTCAACCGCGAAGTGGGCGGCCGCCAGCAGGTGGGCCACATCGACCTCTTCGCAAAGTTCAGCTACTTCGAAGTGCCCAAGCAGGACGCCCAGCGCGTGATGCAGACGCTGACGGGCTGCGTGTACAAAGGTCGCGACGTGCGCTGCAACAGTGCCGACGACGACGGCAAGAAAGGCGAACGCAGAGACGACAAGGGTGCAAGACCCGCCACCAGAGGCGCCAGAGGAGCCAAAAGCAAGTATGCCACAGACTTCACCAAGCCTGTCAAGAAAACGACTAAAAAGTCAAAAAACCGCGATTTCACCGATGATTTCGGCAGCGGCAAAGGCGACAAAGGCGACTGGCGCGAACTGATGAAATCGCACAAATGGGACTTCAAGGGCGATGTGCCCGACTTTTCGGAAGACGGTTGGGCTCTGAGAAAACCGAGAAAAAAGAAATAACAGGGAATCATGAGAATAGCTGTTTTCTGCTCGGCTAACAACAACATCAGTCGAGAATACTTCGAGCGCACGACCGAACTGGCACGCTGGTGTCGCGAAGAAGGCCACACCATCGTATTCGGTGGCTGCAACATGGGCCTGATGGGCTGTCTGGCCGAAGAGAAGGGAAGCCTCGTCGGCGTGGTGCCCCGCATCATCGAGCAGGGCGGCCGCGTGTCGGAAAACCTGACCGTGCACATCCCCTGCGACAACCTCTCCGACCGCAAGGACCTGATGCTCCTCCACAGCGACGTGGTCGTGGCTCTGCCAGGCGGCATCGGCACGCTCGACGAAATCTTCACCGTGGCGGCCGGCCACACCATCGGCTACCACCACAAGCCCATCATCCTATACAACATCAACGGATTCTGGGATTCGCTCGTGGCACTGCTCGACGACCTGCAGCAGCGCGGCATGATACGCGGCCACTGGACCGACTTCATCCGCACAGCCAACACGCTTGAGGAGCTGAAGGCTATGCTGTAAAAGAGCAGAATTCTATGCTGCAAAAGAACTGAAGGCTATGCTGTAGAAAAGCAATCTCAGCCGGTTTCTTCAGGAAATCAACTTGTTTTATACTGCAAATTAAGTTGTTTTATAAAGGAAATTAACTTGTTTTGCCGTACAAAACAAGTTGATTTTTTCTTGGAAGACATATACAATCTGAGTCTAAAGGGGCCTGCATCATCACGCCTAAGGCGCGCTGCTCCAGGCTCGGTGGTGCAGATAGTACACAAAAAGCTCCGAGGGGCGGAACCCATCCCGGAGCAGTCAGTGGGGCTGCTATATTCACCACATTATTTCTCAGGAGAGAGGTCTACTGCAGGATTTGCAGGGCGCGCTGCACGATGTGGTTCTGCTCGTTGATGATGGCGAAATATTCGTTCATGTCCCACAGGTCGCGGGCGATGAGTGCCTTCAGCTGCGAGCGCAGCATGGGCAGCGTCTGCTGCAGTTCGGCCTCATCCTTGGGCTTCACGCTCTGCTTCTCGGCTTCGGCTACGACATCGTCGATCATGTCCTGCGGCACTTCAAACCTGTCGCGGAACGCCTCGAAGGTGTCGTACTGCTTGCTGAGCGAGCGGCGATTCTTGTCGATATACTTCAGCGAGGTGTTGATGATGACGCCCTTGGCAGCCAGTTGGCGATGGAAGCGGGTGTACTGTGTGGTGTCGAGTGGCACGAAGAAGTCGGGCATGATGCCACCGCCTCCGTAGACGGTGCGATGGAGACGCAGCGTCTCGTAGCGCAGCGAGTCGGAGAAGTGGATGCTGTCGGCCGAATAGAGTTCGCCGTGCTTGAATCGCTTCTCGATGTCCTCCTCGTAGTCGCGCTTCTCGCCCTTCACGTAGGGTTTCTGGATGCAGCGGCCGGAGGGTGTGTAGTAGTGGGCCACGGTGAGTCGCATCATCGAGCCGTCGCGGAACTCGATGGGACGCTGCACGAGTCCCTTGCCAAACGTGCGACGGCCTACCACCTGTCCGCGGTCCTGGTCCTGCAGGGCTCCAGTGACAATTTCGGCTGCCGAGGCAGAATACTCGTTGACGAGCACCACCACGCGGCATCCGGCACGCAACTGGCCGTCGCCCGTGGCACGGAAGTCCTGCCGCGGCACGGAACGGCCCTCGGTATAGACGATGATGTCGTCCTTCTGCAGAAATTCGTTGGCAACCTGTGCGGCAGCCTGCAGGTAGCCGCCGCCATTGTCCTGAAGGTCGAGGATGAGTGCCTCGAGCGTTGCCTGCTTCTTCAGTTTCTGCAGGGCCTCCATGAACTCTTCGTAGGTGGTGGCACCGAAGGAGCCTATGCGGATGTAGCCCACGCCGGGCTTGATCATATAGGCTGCGTCGAGCGTGTGGACGGGAATCTTGTCGCGCGTCACCGTGAACGACAGCACGTCGCCGATGCCGCGGCGCACTACGCCAAGGCGCACCTTCGAACCCTTCTTGCCGCGCAGGCGTTTCATGATGTCTTCCTTCGACATCTTCACGCCGGCAATGGCCGTGTCGTTGACCGTGATGATGCGGTCGCCAGCCAGGATGCCCACCTTCTCTGACGGTCCGTTGAGCGTAGGTTGGATGACGAGCAGCGTGTCCTCTACCATGTTGAACTGCACGCCGATGCCCTCGAACGATCCTTGCAGGGGCTCGTTCATGGCTTTGGTTTCCTTGGCCGTGCTGTAGGCGGAGTGGGGATCCAGTTTCTCCAGCATGCCACGAATGGCATCCTCTACGAGCTTCTGCTCGTCGACGGAGTCAACGTAGAGGTTGGTGATGGCCATTTCGGCAATCTGCAGTTTGCGGATGGGCGAGTCGTTGCCAATGTTCAGTTGGAACTGGGCACAGGCCACGATGCACGATCCTGACACGATGAGTGTTGAAAAAAATCTTTTCAGTCCTTTTATTTTCATTTTGCGATGATTACTGATAGTTACATTTCCTCTTCGGGCAGGTCTTCCTCGATGACCAGGTTGTCGATGATGAAGTTCTGGCGCTCCATTGTGTTCTTGCCCATGTAGTACTCCAGGAGTTTCTGCACCTGGTCGGTCTTGTGGAGCGTGACCTGCTCGAGGCGGATGTCGGGGCCTATGAAGCCTGTGAACTCCTCGGGCGAAATCTCTCCCAAACCTTTGAAGCGGGTGATCTCGGGGTCGGGACCCAGTTCCTTGATAGCCGTCTGACGCTCCTCTTCGCTGTAGCAGTAGCGCGTCACAAAGTCTGACTTCTTGATGTTCGGGTTCTTCTCCTGCTGTTCGGCTATCTTCTTGTCTTCGGCTTCGAGCACCTTCTTGCTCTTTATCTTCGTGCGACGATTGCGCACGCGGAAGAGCGGCGTCTGCAGCACGTAGACGTGGCCTTTCTTGATGAGCTCGGGGAAGAACTGCAGGAAGAAGGTGATGATGAGCAGTCGGATGTGCATGCCGTCGACATCGGCATCGGTGGCCACGATGACCTTGTTGTAGCGCAGCGAGTCGAGCCCGTCCTCAATGTCGAGGGCTGCCTGCAGCAGGTTGAACTCCTCGTTCTCGTAGACCACCTTCTTGGTCAGTCCGTAGGTGTTGAGCGGTTTTCCGCGCAGCGAGAACACGGCCTGCGTGTTGACGTCGCGGCTCTTCGTGATCGATCCGCTGGCCGAGTCGCCCTCGGTGATGAAGATGCACGACTCCTCCTTGCGGGCGTCCTTCACGTCGCTGTAGTGGATGCGGCAGTCGCGCAGCTTGCGGTTGTGCAGGCTGGCTTTCTTGGCACGCTCGCGGGCCAGTTTGGTGACACCGGCAATAGCCTTGCGCTCGCGCTCGCTCTCCTTCACCTTGTTCTCGATGGCCTCGGCCACGTCGCTGTGGATGTGGAGATAGTTGTCGACGTGCTGCTTGATGAAGTCGCCCACGTATTTGTTGATAGACTCGCCACCCGGTGCCATCTGAGTGGAGCCGAGCTTAATCTTGGTCTGGCTCTCGAACATGGGCTCCTCGACGTTGATGGCAATGGCGGCCACGATGCCGTTGCGAATGTCGCCATACTCGTACTTGCCGAAGAACTCCTTGATGGTGCGGGCGATGTGCTCCTTGAAGGCACTCTGATGGGTGCCGCCCTGTATGGTGTGCTGGCCGTTGACGAACGAATAGTATTCCTCGCCGTACTGGTTGGCGTGAGTCAGCGCAATTTCGATGTCCTCGCCCTGCAGGTGGATGATGGGATAGAGCGCATCGTTGGTCATGCGGTCCTTCAGCAGGTCCTCCAGTCCGTTGCGCGAGAGGATGCGGCGGCCGTTGTACATGATGGTGAGGCCGGAGTTCAGGTAGGTGTAGTTGCGCAGCATGTTCTCCACGATGTCGTCGTGGAAGGAGTAGTTCTTGAACAGCGTGTCGTCGGGTTCGAAGAAGATGTAGGTGCCCGTCTCGTCCTGAGTGGGCTCGGTGACGTCGCTCTTCAGGATGCCCCGCTCGAACGCCACGCGGCGCACTTGACCGTCGCGATAGGAACGCACCTCGAAATGAGTGCTCAGGAAGTTGACGGCCTTGATGCCCACGCCGTTCATGCCCACCGACTTCTTAAACGCCTTCGAGTCGTACTTTCCACCAGTGTTCAACTGGCTGACAGCCTCGACGAGCTTGCCCTGCGGAATGCCGCGGCCGTAGTCGCGCACGGAGACGCGCAGATGGTCGTCGATGTCGATTTCGATGCGCTTGCCGGCGTTCATGCGGAACTCGTCGATGGAGTTGTCGATGGTCTCTTTCAGCAGCACGTAGATGCCGTCCTCGGCATGCGAACCGTCGTCGAGTCGGCCGATGTACATGCCAGGGCGCGTGCGGATGTGCTCCACGTCAGAAAGGTGCTTGATTTCCTCGTCGCCGTAGTTTGTCGTATCGGGGGTGGGTTGTTGTGCGTTGATGTCCTTGATATCTTTCTCTGCCATACTCTTTTTCTGTGATTACAATTTACTCGCCTTTCTCCGTGGCGTTGGGGGTGAGGACCTTCTTGTAGCAGCGGCGGCGCTTGTGGTTCTCGGTGTGGAAGTAGCTCCACTGGCCCTGCACATGCTCGTTCGACTCCATCTCGACCTGACTCTCGCCCCACTCGATGCCGTACTTGTTGTACCAGGGGATGAGGTGGTAGAACATGAGTGCGTTGACGCCTTTCGAGCGATATTCGGGCAGCACGCCAATCATCTCCAGGTCGACGATGTTGGTCTTGTGGAACTTCAGCGAGCGGATGATGTGCCACCAGCCGAAGGGCAGCAGTCGGCCGCGACGGCACTTCTGCAGTGCACGCGACAGCGAGGGAATCGTGATGCCCACGCCCACCAGCTTGTGTTCCTCGGTCGACCAGTCCTCGGCCACGGGGATGAGGTTCAGGTCGGCAAACGGCAGGTACATCTTCACGTACTGATCAATCTGCTTGTCGCTGAGGCGCGAGAAGCCATAGAGATCCTTGAACGTGTCGTTGATGAGTTCGAAGATTTTCTTGCCCATGCCCCCGTCGAAGATTTCCTTCTTCGTCAGAGTGCGCACGTGCAGGTTGTAGCGCTTCATGATCATCTCCGAAATCTTCACCATCTTCTCAGGCACCTGCTCGGGCACGAAGATTTTGAACTCCACGTAGTCGTTGTCCTTTTCCCATCCGCCAAGACGTTCCATGTGCTCGGGATAGTAAGGGTAGTTGTAGATGGTGGCCATCGTGCCGAGCTCGTCGAAACCGAAGGTCAGCATGCCCTCGGGGTCGAAGTCGGTGAAGCCCAGCGGGCCAATCATTTCCTCCATGCCCTTGCGGCGGCCGAAGTCGGCCACGGCATCGAACAACGCCCGGCTCACCTCGATGTCGTCGATGAAGTCTATCCAACCGAAGCGCACGCTCTTGCGTTCCCACTTCTCGTTGGCGCGGTGGTTGATGATGGCAGCCACGCGACCAGCCAGTTGCCCGTCCTTGTAGGCCAGGTAGTACTCGGCTTCGCAGAATTCGAACGCTGCGTTTTTATCACTGCTCAGCGTCGTCATTTCGTCGCTGAAAAGAGCGGGTGCGTCGTAGGCGTTACCCTTATACAAATCGTAATGGAACTCGATAAATGTCTTCAGGTCTTTCTTCGTCGTGACCTTCTTAATTTCAATTTGTGGCATCTTTTTTCGTATTTTTGCGCAAAGTTAGTGATTTTCAGCGACAAAACCACGGAAAAATTTGTAATTTTAAGCGAGAAATGTTAAATTTGCATCGAAAATATCAATTATTAAGCAAAAAAACTCATTGAAACGTATGAAAAAACTACTGACAATCGTCGCCGTGGCAATGCTTTCGTTTGCCACCGCCAATGCCCAGGAGTGCCAGGGCAAACTGAAATCGTGGTCGTTCGTAGAGGCACAAGGTGGCCTGCAGTTCACGTCTACCGATGCTCCCATCGACAAGTTGCTCACCCCGACCGTAGGTCTTTCCTTCGGCCACTACTTCTTCCCCTCGGTGGGTCTGCGCCTGCACGCCAATGCCTGGCAGGCCAAGAGCGGATTCGACCAGCTCGACCAGTACTACAAGTGGAACTATGTGACCACCGATGCCGACCTGCTCGTGAACCTCACCAACCTCTTCTCGAAGTCGCCTAAGCACGCGCTGAACGTCATCCTCGTGGGTGGCTTCGGCCTGAACTATGCGTGGGACAACGACGAGCTGAAGGCCATCACCGCCCAGCACAAGGACCTGAACACCTATCTGGCTTGGGACAAGAACCGCCTGTCGCACAACGTGCGTGCCGGACTGCGCCTGGAGACCGACGTGACGAAGCCCATCGGACTGTCGCTGGAAGTGGATGCCAACAGCCTGAGCGACCGCTTCAACTCGAAGATGAACGATGCCGACGACTGGATGTTCACCGCCATGCTCGGCGTGAGCTTCCGCTTCGGTCACAAGTACAAGAAGTGCTGCGAGAAGAAGCCCGAACCCGTAGTGGTGCCCGAGCCCGTTCCCGTGGTTGAACCCGAACCGGAGCCCGTTCCCGAGCCTGTGGTCGAGAAGAAGCCCGAGCCTAAGGTGGTCACCGTGAAGGAGCAGCTGCACGAGGAAATCTTCTACGTCATCTGCAAGAGCGATCCCGAAGTGGGCAAGCGCCAGATGCAGAAGGTGGCCGACTTCATGAAGCGCAACCCCAACGCCAAGGTGAAGATTGTGGGCTATGCCGACAAGGGAACGGGTAACGCTCGCCTGAACATGGGCTACTCGCAGAAGCGCGCCGAGAACTGCATGAAGGAACTTGTAGACGTCTACGGCTGCGACGCTTCGCGCATGACGGTCGACTACAAGGGCGACACCGTGCAGCCGTTCGACGAGAACGACAAGAACCGCTGCGTCATCATCGACGGCGACGGCTCGCACGAAGAGACCAAGTACGAATAAAAACAAAAAATCATCCCCACACATCAAAAATGCGGGTCGTGTCTAAAAACCCCAGACACGACCCCTTTTTTAATCCATCAAAGACATGCGCAAACTACTCCTACCACTCCTTTTTCTGCTGAGCCTCACGATGCAGGCCACTACCGCACCCGTCTTCAGCCAGTCCTTCACCGAGTCGTTCGACAATGGCTGGTTGTTCTACCTGGGTAATGAAGAAAGTGCAAAAAACGCCGATTTCATCGACACCTCATGGCGAAAACTCACGCTGCCTCACGACTGGTCGGTAGAGTTCGCACCCAGCGAACAGGAGCCTTCCGGCAACGACGGCGGCTACCTGCCCACGGGCATCGGCTGGTATCGCAAGCACTTCCGCCTGCCGGCCCTGCAGTCGCAGTCGCTCTTCCTCTATTTCGAAGGCATCTACGAGCGTTCCACCGTCTATGTCAACGGTCAGGAAGTGGGTGGCCGACCCTATGGCTACTCCTCGTTCTTCGTCGACATCAGCAAGGCCGTGCGCAAGGGCGACAACGTCGTGGCCGTGCGTGTCGACAACTCTAACCAGAAAAACTCGCGCTGGTACACGGGCTCGGGCATCTATCGCCACGTCTGGCTGGTCAGTCAGCCGCAGGTTGCCATCGACAACTGGGGCACCGTTGTCACCACTCCCGACCTCCACACGGTGGTGGTCAGCACGACGCTCGTCAACCGCACCGACGCTGCTGCCGATGCCACGCTCAGCACCACCATCGACGGTCGCGAGCAACGGGTCACGCAGAGCATTCCGGCCCACGCATCGGCCTGCGTGCAGCAGACGTTCCACATCGACAATCCGCGCCCCTGGTCGCCCAGCCAGCCGAACCTCTACACGGCTGAGCAGCAGCTTGGCAACCAGCACGTGAGCACCACCTTCGGCATCCGGACAGTAGAGTATACGGCCGAGCGAGGTCTGCTGCTCAACGGCGAGCCCATCTTGCTGAACGGCGGCTGCATTCACCACGACAACGGCATCCTGGGCGCTGCCGCCTTCGACCGTGCCGAAGAGCGCAAGGTGCTGCTCATGAAGCAGGCTGGCTTCAACGCCGTGCGCACCAGCCACAACCCGCCGTCGCCGGCATTCCTCGATGCCTGCGACCGACTGGGACTGCTCGTCATTGACGAGGCCTTCGACGGCTGGCGTGAGGAGAAGAACACCCACGACTACCACGAGTGGTTCGACGCCTGGTACGAGCGCGACATCGAAGCAATGGTCAGCCGCGACCGCAACCATCCGTCCATCTTCTGCTGGTCCATCGGCAACGAGGTCATCGAGCGCAAGAAGATTGAAGTGGTCACGACGGCCCACCACCTCGTGCAGGCCATCCACCGCTTCGACACCACACGCCCCATCACCTCGGCCCTCGCCGCATGGGACAGCGACTGGGAGATATACGACCCGCTGGCTGCCGAGCACGACATCGTGGGCTACAACTACATGATTCACAAGCATCCCACCGACCACCAGCGCGTGCCCAGCCGTGTGATGATGCAGACGGAGTCGTTCCCGCGCGACGCCTTCCGCAACTGGGCCACCACCCACGACAACGACTACATCGTGGGCGACTTCGTCTGGACTGCCATCGACTACATCGGCGAGTCGGGCATCGGTCGCTACTGGTACGACGGCGACCCTGCCGGCGAGCACTGGGAACGCCCGCTCTGGCCGTGGCATGCCGCCTACTGTGGCGACATCGACCTCATCGGCCAGCGCAAGCCCATCAGCTACTACCGCGACATGCTCTGGAATGGCGATGCCAAGACTGAAGCCTTCATCGCCGTGCGCGAGCCCGACGGCTACCTCGGCACGGGCATCAAGGCTGGCCTTTGGGGCGTGCATCCCACGTGGCAGAGCTGGACGTGGCCGGGGTGGGAAGGCCGCCCCATCGAGGTGGAAGTCTATTCGAAGGCTCCGTCGGTGAGCCTCTACCTGAAGCCCGACGGCAAGCCCGAGCAACTCGTGGGCACACTGCCCACCACGCGCAACGAGCAGTACAAGGCTACGTTCACGCTGCCCTATCAGCCGGGCACACTGCGCGTGGGCACCACCACACTGACCACAGCCTCGAAGCCCGCACGGCTACGCCTCACGGCCGACCGCACCACACTCTCGGCCGACGGGCAGGACCTGAGCTACGTCACGGTGGAAATCCTCGATGAAATGGGGCGTTTTTGTCCCTTGGCCGACACTGAGCTGACGTTCTCCATCAACGGAAAGGCCGCCACCCTACAGGCCACTGGCTCAGCCGACATCAAGGATACCACGTCCTACACCGCCCACCAGCGCAAGGCCTGGAAAGGGCGCGCGCTGGCCGTCGTGCGCAGCACCGACCGTCGTGGCAAAGCCACCCTCACCGTCAGCGCTCCTGGCATGAAAAAGGCTTCCCTCACCATCGCCGTGCGATAGGAGGGAAGCCCTTCTCACCAAATATCCTCGAAAAAAAAATCAGAAGTAGAAACCGAAGGTGAGTTGCCGCATCTTCGGACCGCGCCCGTCCTTGAAGAACGTCATAGGGCTGTACTTGCAGTAGATGGCGGGGATATAAGGCGCGTTGAACATCACGATGGGTTCCACGGTGACAGGGCGTACACCGATGTGGTGGAGCGAGATGTCGTAGTCCTCGTCGCCAATCGTAAAGTGGCGGGAAGCATTGGCAGCGAAGTTGAAATTGACAAACGCACCCAGCGTGAGCGACCAGCGGCCGCGCTGGTCGAAGCAATGCTTGTAGAGCACGGGCACCGAAAAGCGGGCCGCGGTCAGCGAAGAGTAGGTTTTGTCCTGATCGTCTGGATAGGGCACGAGCAACATCTCATCCCCTGCCAAGCCATCCTTCACCCAGTAGCGATGGGACGACGTGTGCGGCATCACTCCTCCGAAGAGCAGGCCGATGCTCCACGTGTTCTTGGGGCCGAAGGGATGGTAGTCGGCAGTAATGCCAACGCCCAACTCCATCGTGGGCCACATGGAATAGCCGTCGGGGGCAGCGGTCATCGTGCCCATGCCGAGGTAGATGTGTCCCGAGGCTTCCCACTTGCTGGGCTTGCCGTCCTTGGTCTTCACCACCACCTTGTTGAATCCTTTCAGGTTCGACATCTTGCGCCTCACGGCCGAGGTGTCAGGAATGCTGATGCGCTGCGTGTACTGGAAGTAAGGATCGTCCTTCATGCCGCTGATGACGATGCGCTGCACGGTGTCGCGCGTCTCAATCTTCACGCGGTCCACCTTTTCCAGCACCAGCGTGTCGCCCGTTTCGGTGGCGAGGGCCGTCTGGCCTGCTGCTCCCGCGAGGAGTAGCGCCAGAAAGAGTTTTACGTTTTTCATTGTTGCTGTTATTTTATTTCTTGAAGTTTTATTCTTTTCCTACCCGCACATGCAGGGGCTGATTCCGCCAGATTGACGGATTGACGGTTCGGGCTACTGCAGAAAGGCAGGCATCCCTTTCGGCCACGGATGCCCCTTTTTTGCCGTCAGTCACTCCTCCTCCGGCTGCTGAATCTTCTCAACTTGCTTCTCCATCTGCTGCTGCAGCTTCTCAGCCACCTTCTTCGCAACAGGGTTCTTCTCGAGGTTTTCCATCTTCTGCTGTACCATCTCGCCAGCATTTTCGGCAGCCTTCATCGTTTTGTTCACCTTCCGCCACTGCGCTAACTCGTCGTCCCAGTCGCGCTGGTCCTCAATGCGCTGCAGCACCGCGGCCGAGAGAGGCTCCACGCCCAGTTTCTGCTTCAGGCGGTCGATGTCGGCAGCCGTGTAGCCGCAGCGCTCGCGCCGCTCCTTCGACGAGAGCCGCTGGTCAGCATTATACTCGCTGCGCGAGAGATAGACCACGCTGTCCACATAGAACTCCGTGCGGTCGTGATAATCTATGATGACAGCACTCTTGTTCCCCTTCTCGTCGGAGCTGACGGGGACGAACGGATAGATACTGCCGTTGATGTCGCCCTCGAAACTGATGTACTTCAGGTTGCCCTGCGGCACGTAGTCGATGGCCGCGTCCTCCAGCCGATAGACGGCGTGGGCATCCACGTGGGAGAGATGGGCCTTGGCCAGCAGGATGTTGATGGTGTAAGCCGTGTCGGGAGCCAGCGCGTTGTAGTCCATGCGCAGTTCCTGACGGGCCGTGTCGCGCACGGCAATGCCTGCCAGACCATGCTTGGTGTAGACGCGAGTAGTGTCGCCGGCGGTCTCCAGCGTGTACTTCTTAGGCAGTCGGCGCGCCTTCTCAAGGAAGGTGTAGGGCTTCAGCTGCCAGTAGTCGATGTCTTCGGGCAGCGGACTTTCGTCGGGGTGCACCAGGTTGCGGCCGGCAATGATGCGGATGCCGTCGTCGTGCTTCTTCCCATAGCGCACGTCCATCTGGCAGATGCCCTCGTAGACGCGGTATTCCTGATGCTTGCGGTCGACATAATAGTCGTTGCCCTCCTCTATAAACCGATAGTAGCAGTAGAGGCGCAGGCAGTGGTCGCGCTCGTGGCGGAAATCCACGTTGTCGAGGTCGAGCTCCTTCCAGATGTCGTCGTCGTCAGACAGCTGTGCTGTGGCCGGCATGGCAGTGCCCAGCAGCAGCCAAGCGCCCAGCAGCACCTTGGCGATACGGGGATTGCAGGCAAACGGGCAAATGGGGTTGTAAGACTTCATGCTGCAAAAGTAAGAAAAAAAACACAACCACAAGCATCTTTCCAGTTTTTTTCAGCATAAATGGAGGTATTTAACAAAATAGGGTGGCGCCTGCCTGAGTATTTCTGCCTCAAAAAAAAGGAGGGGGTAAAGTACAATTTCTTGGTAACTTTTCACGACAAGCCACGGCGCCGTTTTTGCCCGCTTCTCGCCGCAGCACCGCCTCTTGGGCAAAAAACGACCGTTTTTCCGCCTTTTTCGCAAACGCCTGATGCTCAGCGGATTACGTCTTTTCCGCCAAAAACCGTCTGTTTCCTGTCTCTCTAAACCTATGGTTTGATGGCTCCAAACCTATGCTTTTGCTCCTACAGACCTATGCTTTCGATGGTACAGACCTATGTTCTGGAGCAACTAAACCTATGCTTTTGTCGACAGAGACCCATCATTTTGAGACGCCACACCGATGAAACCGATGAAAAACGACGCAATTCCACATCTGCCCGAGCCTGCTTTTTCCACGCCCAGGTGCCGCCTTTTGTAGTAAGTTTTCATCGAAAGTTTTCACTCTTACCCCCTCCCCTTCTCAGCCCTTGCCCTGCAGAAACACGCGCAATGATATCGCAGTTGGCTTAAAATGACTTCTTCCCTCTCTTATACCCAGGGCATTGCCCTGGGCTAAGGGGGATGCTGGCCCTGCGGGACATTTAGCGCCAGCTGCGATATCATTACCAAAACGCGTAGGAAGAAACCACCTTTTTCCTTAAAAAAATCCGTTACAAAGAAAAAAAGTAGTATCTTTGCCCTGCGAAAATACCATGGACAGAGCAACGTTTGAAAAACAGAAGGCATTTGCCGGGGAGAAAAAGCCGTCGATGCAACGGCGCTGTGTGGACCATGACTACACGGCGCGGCGGATGTATATGGTCACGATGACGACGGAAGGGCGGCAGCCGCTCTTCGGCCGTGTGGTGGGGCGCAGCGAGGCTGTGGAGCCTTCGCCGGAAGCGCCTCGCATGGAACTATCGCCGCTGGGAAAGGCCGTGGAGGAAATCTGGCTGACGATGGGTTGTCACCACCATGAGGTGAAGGTGGTGGCACTGCAGATGATGCCCGACCACCTGCATGCTGTTCTCTTCGTCCGGGAAAAGATGGAGAAGCCTCTGGGGAAAGTCCTGCTGGGCGTGAAGCAGGCCTGCAACCAGGCGTTCCGCGCGCTGCTGCCCGTAGAGTATGTTGCTGTGGCACAGCAACACGCCAGACAGAGCCGCGACAACGGCCTGCTCTTTGCAAAGGGCTTCAATGACCAAATTCTGCTGCGAGAAGGGCAGCTGGAGCGGTGGCTGCACTACCTGAAGGACAACCCGCGAAGACTGCTCATGAAGCGCGAGAACCCGGCGCTCTTTCGGGTGCAGCGAGGGCTAACGTACGGCGGACTGAACTTCTCTGCCATCGGCAACCGCTTCTTGCTGCAACGACCGCTGAAGGTGCAAGTGCAGTGCTCGAGGAGCATCACCGAGGCCGACCTGCAGGCCCATCAGGCTGCCTGTCTGGAAGCAGCCCAACAGGGCGCTGTGCTGGTGTCGCCCGCCATATCGAAAGGAGAGAAAGCCATCATGCGGGCCGCCTTCGAGGAAGGCCTTCCGCTGATCTATCTGCAGGAGAACGGCTTCACCGACTTGGCGAAGCCCGGTGGCCAGCGAATGGACGCCTGCGCCCGCGGTCAGCTGCTTATCCTCGCCCCCTGGGAGCACCACAACGAAAAGCTCGCCATCAAGCGCGACCAGTGCCTCCAGCTGAACGAAATGGCCAGAATCATCTGCAACTGCCAATAGCCAGTAACGCTTGTTGCTGTGGCACAGCAACCCCACAAAAAAAGCCCTGCCCTCACAAAGAGAGCAGGACTGTTTTTGTATTTTTAAGGCTTCACCGGATTAATCAACTCCAAAGGTTGCTATAATCAAGTCATTTTTCTCATCTTTTTCGTTTGGATTCGTCACATAAATGCCGTATTCTCCCTGCTCAATGCCATCAATAGAAATAAGATAGGAATCCTGCCCATACTTCTTTGCATTGAAATCAATTCGCTTCATATTGTTTGACGTTTCACCTCCAAAGGAGTTTACCTTTGACATTTCAGCACGACGTGCATTGCCATTAATATCAAACTTAATGACGTTAACTATCTGCAAGGGATCGGTCTTATTGTCAACCGCTCTGACAATAAACTGGGTTTGAGAACTCTGAGGGATACGAGTTGCTGCTTGTTTTCCTTTAATATGCATACGCGACTTAACACTACCAATACCAACAAGGTAGAGAGATGCTCCAGCCTTCGTCTTGATTTGAGCATTTTCCTTGGGAAGAAGAATTCCTTCAGTTGCATTTTTCACGTATACAATCTGACCTGAAAATTCAGGTTCTTCAACCTCTATTTTTGTTTGTGCATTTACAATACATGCTGTTAGGATAACAAGTAAAAACAAAACTATTTTTTTCATTTTGATAAGAATAAAAGGCGGAACCATTCGATGCTTATCGGGACTCTGGTTACCGCCAAGTGACCATGCACAAAACAAGCATGAACAGTTCACGCCCATTGAGCGTGAACTTTCATCAACTTGCTCTCTTTGTGCGAATGATTTGGCGGTATTCAACTTCAAAGAACAAGAGCAGAAAGCTCAATATCTATGTATAAGTACGAACAGAAACGCTAATCTGTAAGTTAATAATAAGGTAGCAACCACCGACGGAGCGGCGGAGACGAGAGGAGAAATGTTACTGGGCTAAGATGCCGGCATGGAGTTGCTCAATGGGAAATATTAAATCCCAATTCTTACCCCAAACGACATTGCCATTTTCAAGGGTAAAGCGATTGAACTTGCGAGGGTCAAGATATTTATTGTACTGCGGATGTGGATGGCGACGGATGAAGTCACCAACGTCTATGGTCTGTATGGTATTGTCACTGAATGTCAGATTAACACACAGATTTCCGGCATTCTCAGCCTTGATGATTGAAAGGCGTTCCATATCTTAACAACTAAAATTAATTATATGGTAGCGGGACTTTTCTGTCCCGCTACCTATATAATAAACATTAGTCAGCCAGCTTGGCCTTGATGAACTCGCGGTTCAGGCGGGCGATGTTGGCGATGGACTCGTTCTTCGGGCAGACAGCCTCGCAGGCGCGGGTGTTGGTGCAGTTACCGAAGCCGAGCTCCTCCATGCGCATGACCATTGCCTTGGCGCGCTTGGCGGCCTCAGGACGTCCCTGGGGCAGCAGGGCAAGCTGCGACACCTTCGACGATACGAAGAGCATGGCAGAGCCGTTCTTACAAGCTGCTACGCAGGCACCACAGCCGATGCAGGTGGCGCAGTCCATAGCCTCGTCGGCGTTCTCCTTCGGGATGAGGATGGCGTTGGCATCCTGAGCCTGTCCGGTGCGGATGCTGGTGTAGCCGCCAGCCTGGATGATCTTGTCGAAGGCACCACGGTCGACCATGCAGTCCTTGATGACGGGGAATGCAGCCGAACGCCAGGGCTCCACGGTGATGACGTCGCCATCGTTGAAGCGGCGCATGTAGAGCTGACAGGTGGTGGCGCCACGCTCGGTCTTGCCGTGGGGCGTACCGTTGATGTAGAGCGAGCACATACCGCAGATACCTTCGCGGCAGTCGTGGTCGAATACGAACGGCTCCTTGCCCTCGTTGATGAGCTCTTCGTTGAGGATGTCGAGCATTTCGAGGAATGAGGTGTCGTCAGGAATATTCTTCATCTCGCGGGACTCGAAGTGGCCCTTCTCGCGGGGGCCGTTCTGCTTCCAGTACTTAATAGTAAATGAAATATTCTTAGCCATGATCTTTAGTTCTTATAGTTACGTGTTTGTACCTTGATTGCCTCATACTCGAGCGGCTCCTTGATGAGCTCGGGGGCCTTGGTGTCGTCGCCCTGATACTCCCAGCAGCCTACATAGAAGAAGTGCTCATCGTCGCGCTTGGCTTCGCCTTCCTCAGTCTGGTGCTCCTCGCGGAAGTGTCCGCCGCAGCTCTCCTCACGATGCAGGGCATCGTAAGCCACGAGCTGGCCCATGAGGATGAAGTCGCGCAGGTGGATAGCCTTGTCGAGCTCTACGTTCACGCCTTCCTTCGTGCCAGGCACGAACAGGTTGGTGTCGAACTCCTTCTTGAGCTCGCGCATGAGCTTCAGGCCCTCTTCCAGACCTTCCTTCGTACGACCCATGCCGACGTGCTCCCACATGATGTGGCCGAGCTCCTTGTGGATGGAGTCGACGGAGCGCTTGCCCTGGATGCCCATGAGGCGGTCGATTTCCTTCTCGACGCCCTTCTCGGCCTCAGCAAACTCAGGCAGATCGGTAGAGATCTTGCCCCAGATGCTCTGGTCGGCGAGGTAGTTCTGAATGGTGTAAGGCAGCACGAAGTAACCGTCGGCCAGACCCTGCATCAGAGCCGAAGCACCGAGGCGGTTGGCGCCGTGGTCGGAGAAGTTGCACTCGCCGATAGCGAACAGGCCGGGGATGGTGGTCTGCAGCTCGTAGTCGACCCAGATACCACCCATGGTGTAGTGGATGGCGGGGAAGATCATCATGGGCTTGTAGTACTTCACGCCGTTGATTTCCTTGGCGAGTTCGCCGGGGAAGACGTCGGTGATCTCCTCATACATCTCGAAGAGGTTGCCGTAGCGCTGCATGATCTCGTCGAGACCGAGGCGGTTGATGGACTCAGAGAAGTCGAGGAACACAGCCAGACCGGTGTTGTTCACGCCGAAGCCGTGGTCGCAACGCTCCTTGGCAGCACGCGAAGCCACGTCGCGGGGCACGAGGTTACCGAAGGCGGGATAGCGACGCTCCAGATAGTAGTCGCGGTCTTCCTCAGGAATGTCCCAACCCTGAATCTCGCCACGCTGCAGCTTCTTGGCATCCTCGAGCTTCTTCGGCACCCAGATGCGGCCGTCGTTACGCAGCGACTCCGACATCAGCGTGAGCTTCGACTGCTTGTCGCCATGCACGGGGATGCAGGTGGGGTGAATCTGCACGTAAGAGGGGTTAGCCATGTAGGCACCCTTACGATAGCACTGGATGGCAGCGGTGCAGTTGCAGCCCATAGCGTTGGTAGAGAGGAAGTAGGTGTTGCCATAACCGCCAGTGGCGATGACCACGGCGTTGGCCGAGAAGCGATGCAGCTTGCCGGTGGTGAGGTCCTTGGCGATGATACCGCGGGCACGACCGTCGACGATGACGACATCCTCCATCTCGTAGCGGGTGTAGAGTTTCACCTTGCCCAGCTCTACCTGACGCGACAGCGACGAGTAGGCACCGAGCAGCAGCTGCTGACCGGTCTGACCCTTGGCATAGAACGTACGGCTGACCTGGGCGCCACCGAACGAGCGGTTGGCCAACATGCCGCCATATTCGCGTGCGAAGGGCACGCCCTGGGCCACGCACTGGTCGATGATGTTGTTCGACACCTCAGCCAGACGATAGACGTTGGCCTCACGAGCACGATAGTCGCCACCCTTCACGGTGTCGTAGAACAGACGATACACCGAGTCGCCATCGTTCTGATAGCACTTGGCGGCGTTGATACCACCCTGTGCAGCGATGGAGTGAGCGCGGCGGGGTGAGTCCTGAATGCACAGGTTGATGACGTTGAAGCCCATCTCGCCGAGCGAAGCGGCTGCCGAAGCACCGGCCAGACCGGTACCCACGACGATGACGTCGAGCTTCAGTTTGTTCTTCGGGTTCACCAGTCGCTGGTGAGCTTTATATTCTTTCCATTTCTCGGCTACTGGGCCTTGGGGAATTTTGGAATCTAATACTTTTGCCATAGCGAATTTTTCTTAAGGAATTAAAGTTAGTTTACAGCAGCAAGTGTGTCGACTACAGCCTTGCAGGTGTCGGCAGCAGCGTCGCAGCAAGCGGCAGCAGCCTCACCGCAGCAGGCGGCAGCACCATTGCAAGCCTCGCAGAGCGACGGAGCGCAACCGAAGGCGAAGGCCAGGACAACCACGAGGAAGCCAAGCATGAGCAGCGTGGTGTAGATGAGGCCGATGCACTTCCAGCGCTTTTCCCAAATCTTACCATTCCAGCCCAGCGTGTGGATAGCCGACCAGAAGCCATGAGAGAGGTGGAACCAGATGGCCACGATCCAGATGACGTAGAGCACAACGTAGATGGGGTTGGAGAAGGTGTTCACAATCTTTCCGAAACCATCGGCAGGAGCCGGGTCGAAGTGGATAGAGGGGAACAGTTCGGCAAACATCATGTTGTACCAGAAATTGAAGAGGTGCAGCAACAAGCCGAGCAGGATGATGATACCCAGCACCAGCATGTTCTGACTGGCCCACTCCACCTTGGCGGGTTTGTCCGTCACGGCATAGCGCTCAGCGCCACGTGCACGACGGTTCTGTGCCGTGAGGATGAAGGCATAGACAATGTGAATCACTGCGAGCGCTGCCAGGCCGAGCGTTGCCGCCACGGCATACCAGTTGGCTCCGAGCAATTCACAGATCGTGTTGTAGGCCTCTCCAGAGAAGAGGGCAACGACGTTCATGCAGCAGTGGAACGTCAGGAACAGGATGAGCGCCAGGCCGGTAACCGACATGACCACTTTCCTACCAATTGATGAATTGATTAACCACATAAATGATTGATGTTTTGATTGTTTTGAAATAAATTATTTGAATGTTTATAGTTCACAATGATGCTTTCAGGGTATCTATCAACACGACAGAAAAACCGCGGCGTAACCACTTTTAGGTATGCCGAAGTCCCTTTCTGACTGCAAAAATACTACTTTTTAATGATAATTCAAACAAAATCTGATAAAAATTCCATTTTAATTTGTATTTTTGCACAGAAAATCATTAAATCAATCACTTCAACCGCGCCTGAACGGCTCCAACGTATGAAAGAAATCAAAAAAATCGTCCTCACCGGAGGACCCTGTGCCGGCAAGACCACCGCACTCGTGAAGATCGTAGACTACTTCTCGAACTATGGCTACAAAGTGTTCACCATCCCCGAAGTACCGACTCTCTATAGCCAGGGCGGATGGAACTTCCTCACGCCGAACCGCAAGCTCTATTACGAGGGCGAACGCGCCATCCTGGAAACACAGCTGGCCCTGGAGGACATGTTCATGCGCATGGCTGAAGTGTGCACAAAGCCCACGCTCATCGTCTGCGACCGCGGCACGATGGACATCTCGGCCTACATGACGCCGGAGATGTGGGAGGACATCACGGCGAAAGCCGGCACCGACACGAACAAGCTGCGTGCCCGCTACGACGCCGTGCTGCATCTGGTGTCGGCCGCCGACGGTGCCGAGAAATACTACACCACCGCCACCAACGCCACGCGCTACGAGCAGATGAACGAGGAGGGACTGCGCATCGCCCGCGAACTTGACAAGAAGGTGGTGCAGGCCTGGACGGGCCATCCCCACCTGCGCGTCATCAACAACAACGATGACTTCCAGGCCAAGCTGAACCGCGTGCTGAAGGAGATTGCCAACGTGCTCGGACTGCCCCAGCCCATCGAGGAGGAGCGCAAGTACATCGTGGAGGTGACGGGCGATATTCCTGAAGCCTCGGAGAGCCTCATCACGCAGACCTACCTCGTGGCCGAGCCAGGCGTGGAGATGCGCCTGCGCCGCCGCGACTGGAACGGAAAGTTCGTGAACATCCTCACCACGAAGAAGAAGATCTCGGAGACGGAGCAGCTGGAGACGGAACGCCAGGTGGACAACAACCTCTACGAGTCGCTCGTGAAGCAGGCCGACCCCTACCGCCACACCATTGTAAAACACCGCAAGAGCTTCATCTGGAAAGGACAGTACTTCGAACTGGACAGCTACGAGAAGCCCGTCTCTGGCCTGATGATTCTGGAGACAAAGGGCATCAAGTGCCACGAGGACGTGAAGTTTCCGCCCTTCCTGCGCGTCGTGGAGGACATCACCGGTCGCACCGAGTACTACAACTACAACATCGCCCTGCGGGGGTAAGGGCTATGCCCTGCCCCTCAACCATTCCGCTCGGCCTTGGTCGCTTGCGTAGCGTAGCTAAGAATTTTTCATCACTAAAATAAAAAGCCTTATAAAAAAAGTCCGCGTATTGCTATTACTGGCCATGATGCTCGGTGGCATAGGCCTGCAAGCTCAGGTTCCGCAGGAGGTAAGCAAGATTCTTGCCGCTTGCAGCCAGAAAATGACCCACCCGTCGGGTATGGAAATCGACATGAAGGTTTCTGCCGGTGTTGCCATCGCAAAGATGAACATGAACATCAAGATGTTTACCAAAGGCGAGAAAATGTTTTCGCAGTTATCAATGAAAATCTTGAGTTAAAATCGTGCGCAAGTAAGTCATGACACAGCCTTCGCTTACTCACTACCAGTTAGGATCAGGCGTGGTGGCCTTCAGCAGCACCCGACACGGGGGCTGTAGTCAGGGCCACTATGCTGCATTCAACATCAACAACTATTGTGGCGACGACCCCGCGGCCATTCAGAAAAACCGCGAGGCGCTGTGCCATTTGCTCGGCATCGAAGATAATCGTCTGTTGATGCCTCATCAGGTGCATCGGGCTGAAGTGGCTTACATCAACACCTCATTTCTCGATCTCACCCCTGAGGAACAGAAGGGGAAACTGGAAGGCATCGATGCCATCATCACCAACATTCCTGACATTTGCATTGGCGTCTCAACAGCCGACTGCATCCCTATCCTGCTCTACGACCCGCAGCATGGCGTGGTGGCAGCTGTGCACGCCGGATGGCGAGGCACCGTGCAACGCATCGCCAAGAAGGCTGTCGAAGCGATGACGGCTGCGTATGGCTCCGCACCAGCCGACCTGATGGCGCAGATTGGACCTGGCATCTCGCTACAGAGTTTTGAGGTCGGGCAGGAGGTCTACGATGCCTTTGCAGCCGAAGGGTTCTGCATGGAAGCCATAGCCTGCCTGATGCCCGCCAACCAAGGCACGGAATGTGGGGAGAAATGGCACATCGACCTACCCTTGTGCAATCGCCAGCAACTGGTGGAGGCAGGGGTTATAAACGAGCAAATCCGCACGCTGCCCATCTGTACCTATGAGCACCACGACGACTACTTCTCTGCCCGCCGGCTAGGCATCCACTCCGGTCGCATCTTCACGGGCATCATGCTGAAGTAATTCCTAATATATTTCGCTGCCCACACCACCAACAGGAAAAATCTAGCAACTCTTTATTGGCACAAATGCATGTTCACACTGTAAAAGTAATAAAATTTATGAACGTGATGTAGATTTTTGGCAAAGTTTTTTGTAATTTTGCAGGGAAATATGCACTTTTGAGAATGACAACATTAAAATATGACGTGATTGTGATCGGCGGCGGCCATGCTGGCTGCGAGGCTGCTGTGGCCTCAGCTCGCATGGGAGCCAAGACGTGTCTGGTGACGATGGACATGAACAAAATCGCCCAGATGTCATGCAATCCAGCCGTCGGCGGAATTGCTAAAGGCCAGATAGTCAGGGAGTTAGATGCTCTCGGCGGCGAAATGGGACGCGTCACCGATGCCACTGCCATACAGTTCCGTATGCTGAACCGCGGCAAGGGACCGGCAGTGTGGAGTCCACGCGCTCAATGCGACCGCGAGAAGTTCATCTGGAAGTGGCGCGAGACGCTCGACCACATCGATGGACTCGACATCTGGCAGGACCAGGCCGACGAACTTCTCGTGGAGCCTTGCGGCAACGTCGACAGCCACCTGAAAGACAATGACGCCGCCCTTGAAGCCGCTGAGAACTATCGCGGAAGGGCGGTGGGCGTGAAAACGATATGGGGCGTGGAGCTCCGGGCGAAATGCGTAGTGGTGACGGCAGGCACGTTCCTCAACGGACTCATGCACGTTGGACGCTGCATGGTGCCGGGAGGACGCATCGCCGAACCAGCAGTACCGCATTTCTCGGAGAGCATCGCTCGCTGGGGCATCCGCGTAGACAGGATGAAGACGGGCACTCCCGTGCGCATCGACAAGCGCAGCGTTGACTTCAGCCTGCTGGAGGAACAGCCTGGAGAGCAGGACTACCACAAGTTTTCCTACATGGGCGAGCCACGTCCCCTACCCCAACTGCCCTGCTGGCTGTTGAACACCAACGCTCGTGTGCATGAGATTCTGCGCTCCGGACTCACCGATTCGCCGCTCTACAACGGCCAGATACAGTCTATCGGACCGCGCTATTGCCCTTCGATAGAAACGAAGCTGGTCACCTTCCCAGACCGCGAACAGCATCCTTTATTCCTGGAACCTGAAGGCGTAGATACTAACGAGATGTACCTGAACGGCTTCTCCTCGTCAATGTCCATTGAGGTGCAGCTGGAAGCGCTCCGCCAGATTCCTGCATTGCGCGACGTGAAAGTCTACCGACCAGGCTATGCCATCGAATACGATTTCTTTGACCCCACACAGCTTTCGCACTCGTTGGAATCGAAAGTTTTGAGCGGTCTGTTCCTCGCCGGACAGGTGAACGGCACTACTGGCTATGAGGAAGCAGCAGGCCAAGGCTTAATGGCTGGCATCAACGCAGCCCTCAAAGCAAGCACGACTAATTCTGTATGTTGCGATGCCACCGCAACCCCCAATTCTTCCTTCACCCTTGCTCGCGACGAAGCCTATATAGGCGTACTCATAGACGACCTGGTGACTAAAGGCGTCGACGAACCCTACCGCATGTTCACCTCACGCGCTGAGTATCGCATCTTACTCCGACAAGACGATGCCGATGCCCGACTGACGGAGCGCGCCTATGAATTGGGACTGGCATCGCGCGAACGCTACGACTGGTGGCTGCAGAAGAAAGCGGAAATAGCTAAAATTATCGATTTCTGCGAAAACACACCTGTGAAGCCACGCGACATCAACGGAGCCTTGGAAGCGCTCGACACCACCCCACTCCAATTCGGCTGCAAGGTGGCCGACCTTATCGCTCGTCCACAGCTCTCTATTGAAAAACTTTCCGAAGTTATTCCTTCGCTGAAAGAAATCATTTCATCGCCTGTAAATCGACAGGAGGAAATTGCAGAGGCTGCTGAGATAAAAATTAAATATAAAGGTTACATAGAACGCGAAAAACTCGTAGCTGACAAGATGCACCGACTGGAAAACATTCGCATCAAGGGACGGTTCAACTATGCAGAACTGCACGAAATATCCACCGAAGGACGCCAGAAACTTCAGCGAATAAATCCAGAAACCTTGGCACAAGCCAGTCGCATTCCTGGAGTATCGCCTTCCGACATTAACGTCTTGCTAGTACTACTCGGCAGATAAGGAGAGGTGTGTTTCACGTGAAACAAACAACGCGTAATGAATTAATTATCAACAATAAAACCAATTAAAACAAAAACAAATGAACAACAAAATCCTATTAGACAATCTGCGTTGCATACCCGATTGGCCAATCAAGGGTGTCAACTTCCGCGATGTCACTACGCTATTCAAAAACAGCGAGTGCGTAAAAGAAATCGAGAAAGAACTGGTGGAATTGTACAAAGACAAAGGTATCACCAAGATTGTGGGCATCGAGTCGCGCGGTTTTGTCATGTCGTCAGCTCTTGCTCTCGACTTGGGTGCCGGCATCGTACTTTGTCGCAAACCCGGTAAACTGCCCTGCGAAACAGTCCAGCAGAGCTATGCCAAGGAATATGGCATCGACACCATTGAGATTCACAAGGATGCCATCAGTGAGAACGACGTAGTTCTGCTGCACGACGACTTGTTGGCAACGGGTGGAACCATGAAGGCAGCCTGCGACCTCGTACGAAAGTTCAATCCGAAGAAAATCTACGTGAACTTCCTCATTGAACTGGTGAATGAAGGACTGAACGGCCGCGAAGCCTTCGACGACGATGTTGAGGTGACCTCACTGCTGAAGATATAACAAAATGTTTCACGTGAAACATAACCGATAGAACAACCTCTAAATTAGGGAGTTACGACATGACAAGAGAAGAAAACGAAAAGCGATTGTCTTACCTGAAGAGTATCGTGCAACGGTTGCCTGACAAGCCTGGCAGCTACCAGTTCTATGACCACGAACACACGATCATCTATGTAGGTAAGGCCAAGAACTTGAAGAATCGAGTCTCGTCATACTTCCACAAAGAGGTGGATCGTTTCAAGACGAAAGTACTGGTTAGCAAGGTGTGGGACATCAGCTATACGGTGGTTAATACCGAAGAGGATGCCCTACTCCTTGAGAACAGCCTCATCAAGAAATACAATCCTCGCTACAATGTCTTGCTGAAAGACGGCAAGACCTACCCAAGCATTTGCGTGACGAAAGAATTCCTTCCACGCATCTTCAAGACACGCACCATCAACAAGAAATACGGTACCTATTTCGGTCCCTATTCTCAGATTTCTACGATGTACGGCGTGCTGGACATCATCCACAAAATCTACAAGCCTCGCACCTGCCATTTTCCCATTACAAAGGAGGGCATTGAACTGGGAAAATACAAGCCTTGCCTGGAGTATCATATTCACAACTGCAAGGCTCCCTGCATAGGAAAACAATCATACAACGAGTACCAACAGGCCATTGCCCAGGCTCGCGAAATCTTAAAGGGAAACACCCGCGAAGTGCAGCACATGCTCTTCGACGAGATGCAGAAGGTGGCTGCAGAATTGCGCTTCGAAGAGGCTGAAGAACTCAAGCAGCAGTACCTGTTGCTGGAGAATTTCTGCTCGAAGAGCGAGGTCGTGAGCCATACTATTCAGGACGTGGACGTATTCACCATTACCGATGATGATGCCAACAAGAATGCCTTCATCAACTACATACACGTGAAAAATGGCACCATCAACCAGAGTTTCACTTACGAATACAAGCGGAAACTCGACGAAACAGACGAGGAACTCCTGCTGACTGCCATACCCGAGATTCGCGAGCGATTCCAATCTACGGCAAAAGAGGTCATAGTACCGTTTGAAATGTCATGGAAACTGCCTGATGCAGAGTGGTTTACGCCGCAGCGGGGGGATAAGAAACACCTGCTTGACCTCTCGGAAATGAACGGCAAGCAGTATAAGTTCGACCGCCTTAAACAGGCTGAGAAACTGAATCCTGAACAGAAGCAGACACGACTGATGAAGGAACTGCAGGAGAAACTGCATCTACCTAAGTTGCCCTACCAGATTGAGTGCTTTGACAACTCCAATATTTCCGGCACCGATGCCGTGGCAGGCTGCGTGGTATTCAAGGCAATGAAACCCTCGAAAAAGGACTACCGGAAATACAATATCAAGACCGTCACAGGGCCTGACGACTACGCGTCGATGCAAGAGGTTGTACGCCGCCGATACAGCCGGATGATCGAAGAAGGAACTCCCCTACCCGACCTCATTGTGACAGATGGTGGACAGGGTCAGATGTCGGTCGTACGAGAGGTGGTAGAGGGCGAACTGGGCCTCCAGATTCCCATTGCCGGACTCGCCAAGGACAACCGCCACCGCACCAACGAACTGCTTTTTGGCAATCCTCCCGAGACCATAGGCATCGACACGAAGAGCGAACTTTTCCACGTTCTCACTCGCCTGCAAGACGAGGTGCACCGCTATGCCATCACCTTCCACCGTGACAAGCGCTCGAAGCACGCCCTCCACAGCGAACTCGACGACATCCAGGGCATCGGACCAAAGACGCGCGACCTGCTATTGCAGCATTTTAAGAGCGTCAAAAGAATTAAACTCGCTGATACTCAGGCGCTTAGCGAGATTATTGGTAGCAAGAAAGCCCAAATCATCTACGAGCATTTCCATCAAGAAAATGCCTGATAATTTGGTCGTTACGTTTTTTTCCTTTATCTTTGCATCAAACAATGTAAAGAACCAACCATCATGAGAGCAGTCATACAACGCGTTAGCAGCGCCAGTGTCACCATCGGCGGCCGCGAAAAGTCGGCCATCGGCCAGGGTTTGCTCATCCTTCTGGGCGTAGAAAACCTTGATACCGACGAAGACTTGACGTGGCTGGTGAAGAAGATCAGCAATCTCCGCATTTTCGACGACGACGAGGGCGTGATGAACCGCTCCCTACTCGACGTCAAGGGCGAGGCGCTGGTCGTCAGCCAGTTCACGCTCTACGCCTCCTATAAGAAAGGCAACCGCCCGTCATGGTTCCGTGCAGGCAGCCACGAAGTTTCAATTCCGCTCTATAATTCGTTCTGCGCCGCTCTGAGCGAGGCAATAGGTAAACCCGTAGGTACAGGCGAGTTCGGCGCTGAGATGCAAGTAAAACTCGTCAATGACGGGCCGGTCACCATCTGTATCGACACCAAGAACAAGGAGTAACCCTCTACAAACCATCAAAATCATGATTAAGAAATACTTGAGAGAGATAGAATTAGCAGGCATCATCCTGCTCTTCATCGGATTCGTCCTGGGCCATTTAATGAGCCTGCAGCTAGGAGCCATGATTGTGGTAGTGGGTCTGCTGCTATGGCTGTTTACCGTAATCTTCAAGGCCCTGAACTGGAAGCAATACCAGCGTGAAAACATCGTAAATATCTACGTCATGTCGGGCGCCATCATCATCTTCCTCATCACACTATTCCTGAGAAAATAATTAGCGATGAAACAACGAGTAAGCAAAATACTATTCATCATCGGGATATTCATGATTGCAAATGCAGTGATAATACCCCTAATAAGCTGGATCTTATTGTTAGAACTTATCATAACAGAGATACACTCCTATACGATTTGTGATATGTACTTCCAAGATATCGCCTATTGGACTGGTTTCCTGTTGATGTTGCCTCACTTAATTCTGAATATTAGAAAGGATACAATATTAAAAACAATTGCTATACTATTTATCATCATATGGGGATATTGGTTCTATTGTGGAACATGGAATATAGCAATGTGTTCAAAACAAAAACCAAGCGAAATAGAAGTACAACAACATGACAATTAAGGAAGCACAACTCGCTGTAGATCAATGGATTAAGGAGTATGGCGTACGCTATTTCTCCGAGCTCACCAACATGGCTTGCCTCACTGAAGAGGTAGGTGAACTTGCTCGCGTCATTGCCCGTAAATATGGCGACCAAAGCTTCAAGGCGGGCGAGGAGCCAAACCTCGGTGAGGAAATGGCAGACGTGCTCTGGGTTCTGCTATGCCTGGCCAACCAAACGGGTGTCGATCTCACCGAAGAATTCCGCCTTTCCATCGAGAAAAAGACCAGCCGCGACGCGCTCCGACATATCGAAAATCCGAAACTGAAAGCGTGAACCCAATGCAACTGAGGACATTCATAACAACAACAAATAACAACTACAATTATGGCAAACGAAACAATCCAGTACACGAGCAAGATCGAGGAGGCTCTGAAGAAGTACAACCTCGAAGTGGACGACGCCCAGGTGAAGGCCGCCGTCATGAAGATTATCGCCGAGAAAGTGCCGCAAAACGACACGCCGGAAGTGAAGAAATTCCTCTTCGGCAGCATCGAGCTCACCACGCTGAAGACCACCGACTCCGACGAGTCAGTGCTGGCCTTCACCGAGCGCGTCAACCAGTTCGACGCCCAGTATCCCGACCTGCCCCACGTAGCCACCATCTGCGTCTATCCCTGCTTCGCCAAAGTGGTGAGCGAGACGTTGGAAGTGGAAGGCGTCGAAGTAGCCTGTGTATCAGGCAGTTTCCCCTCTTCGCAAGCCCTCATCGAAGTGAAGGTTGCCGAGACTGCACTGGCCGTAAAAGACGGTGCCACGGAAATCGACATCGTGATGCCCGTGGGCAAGTTCCTGAGCGGCGACTACGAGAGCGTGTGCGACGACATAGCTGAACTGAAACAGACCTGCGGCGACGACGTGGCCATGAAGGTCATCCTCGAAACCGGTTGCCTCGGAACAGCTTCCAACATCAAAAAAGCATCGATTTTATCGATGTATGCAGGCGCCGACTACATCAAGACAAGCACCGGCAAGGAGAAGATTTCGGCCACTCCCGAAGCTGCCTACGTAATGTGCCAAGCCATCAAAGAGTACTACGACGCTACTGGCATCCAGATAGGTTTCAAGCCTGCAGGCGGCATCAACAGCGTCACCGATGCTCTCACCTACTACACCATCGTGAAAGAAGTACTTGGCGAGAAGTGGTTGACTAACAAGTGGTTCCGCATGGGCACGTCGCGTCTGGCCAACCTGTTGCTCAGCGAGATTGTTGGCGAGGAGACAAAGTTCTTCTAAACCTTCAGACATAAAAGGGTCTAGACTTGATAGAACAGACCTTTGAAGCACCCCAATGGGGACAAAAAAAACATTCAGTCCAGGGCATCGTCCCTGGGCTGAATGCATATTAGGCATTCAGCCCGCAAAAACTCTAACTATATCATTTATTGACACCCGGAAAGGCTACAGCGTTCGCTTGATGACGTAATCGAGGTAGGCACTGAGAGCAGCGCGAATGGCAGGATCCCCTACCCTCTTTTCAATGAATTCGGCGGCTTCGGCATGGAATTCCCACATGCGGCGCTCGGCGTACTCGATGCCGCCCTGCTGCTTGGCAAATTCCACTAAAACAGCGATTTCATCGGGATTCACCTCGCCTGCCTTCACCTTGCGGGCCAGCGTCTGCATCGACCCGTAGGAAGAATTGTTCAGCGCATAGATGACGGGCAGCGTCAGCTTGCCCTCTGCCATGTCGTTACCTGTGGGCTTGCCTATCTCCGGCGAGTCGTAGTAGTCGAAAATGTCGTCGCGAATCTGGAAGATAATGCCCAGGTTCTGGCCGAATCGCTTGGCCTCCTCCACCAGTTCCGTGCTGGCTCCTGCCGAGAGTGCTCCGATGCCTGCACAGGCTTCGAAGAGTGCTGCCGTCTTCTGCTTAATCACCTGATAGTAAACCTCTTCCGAGATTTCCTGGTTTTGTATGTTCGTCAGTTGCAGTATCTCGCCATTGGAGAGTGTGCGGCCCAGTTCAGCCAGGTATTCCACGATGCGCTGGTCGCCCGTTTTTGCGACATTCAGCAGTGCTGTCGAGAGGATGAAGTCGCCCACCAGCACTGCCACCTTATTATCATACGTAGCGTTCACCGATGCCTGCCCGCGGCGCTCCTGACTCTCGTCGACCACGTCGTCGTGCACGAGCGAGGCCGTGTGGAGCAGTTCCAGTCCCACTGCTGCATGCTGTGTGGCGTCGGTGATGCGCCCAAAGTTCTTAGCCATGAGCAGGATAAGCATGGGGCGCATGCGCTTGCCTGCACGCTGCCGGATGTGTTCGAGTGCCTGTCCGAGCATGCCGTCGTCGTGTGTGAGCGACTGGTTGAAAAGTGCGATGAAATCGGCTATTTCTGCCGAAATGGGTTGCTTGATGAGCGAGAGATAATCCATAACTGATTGAAATTTGTGACAAAATTACGAAAATATCGCGATATTATGGCAAAAAATTTGTAATTTTACACGGTCAAATCCAACATTTTATGCAGAAACTGTTTTTATTCGACGCCTACGCGCTCATCTACCGCTCGTACTACGCGTTTATCAAGAATCCACGCATCAACTCCAAAGGCCTGAACACGTCGGCCGTGATGGGGTTTGTGAATACCCTTCAGGAGATCATCACAAAGGAGCAGCCCACCCACGTGGGCGTGGCCTTCGACCACGGCAAGACCTTCCGCAACGAAGCCTTCCCCGAGTATAAGGCTCAGCGCGAGGAGACGCCCGAGGACATCAAGAAGAGCGTCCCCATCATCAAGCAACTGCTGGAGGCCTGGCACATTCCGTGCCTGCAGGTGGACGGTTTCGAAGCCGACGACGTGATTGGTACACTTGCGATGAAATCGGGCATTTTGGGTATTGAGACCTATATGCTCACGCCCGACAAGGACTATGGGCAGCTGGTCAGGGAGAACGTCTACCAGTTCCGCCCGCGTCATGGTGGCGGCTACGAGAAGATGGGTCCGAAGGAGGTGTGCGAGAAGTACGGCATCACGTCGACCGATCAGGTCATCGACCTGTTGGCACTGATGGGCGACTCAGCCGACAACTTCCCCGGCTGTCCGGGTGTCGGCGAGAAGACTGCTGTGAAACTCATCACCGAGTTCGGCTCCATCGACAACCTCCTACTCCACTCCGACCAGATCAAGGGAAAGTTGCGCGAGAAGGTGGAAGGTCACGTAGACGACATCCGCATGTCGAAGTTCCTGGCTACGATCCGCACCGACGTCCCCGTCGAGCTCGACATGGACTCCCTACTCCTTCGCGACCCCGATGAGGAAAAACTGCGCTCACTGTTCGCTGAACTCGAGTTCAAGTCGCTCGCTGACAAAATTCTTAAAAAGTCCGAACCCGTGTTAAAGCCTGTTAACGGACAGCTCGATTTATTTGCCGAATTTGCGACCGAGAACCCAGAAGTTTCAAAAAACGGCCTAGAATTGGCCAGACTTTCAGACGAAGAAGACTACCAACTTGTTGACAATGAGGAGGATATGTCGAAAATTTGTGATTTTTTATTTACAAACAAAATTCTCAGTCTAGACACGGAGACCACTTCTACCAACCCAATGGAGGCCGAATTGGTGGGTTTGAGTTTCTCAGTGGAGGAAAAGAAGGCCTACTACGTTCCCGTGCCAGCCAATCGCGATGAAGCACAAAAAATTGTCGACATATTTAAAAAGGTATATGAGTCACCGACGATTTTGAAGGTTGGCCAAAACCTGAAGTACGATTTAGAGGTGCTGGCGAACTACGGCGTGCAACTCGCCGGCCCGATGTGGGACACCATGCTCGCCCACTACCTGCTGCAACCCGAGCTGCGCCACAACATGGACTACATGGCTGAGACACTGCTGGGCTACCAGACCATTCACATCGACGAACTCATCGGACCTCGCGGCAAGGGTCAGCGGTCGATGCGCGACCTCTCCCCTACCGAGGTCTACAAATATGCCTGCGAGGATGCCGACATCACGCTGCGACTGAAGAACGTGCTCGAACCGAAGATGAAGGAGGCCGGCGTGGAGTCGCTGTTCTACGACATCGAGATGCCGCTCATGCCAGTACTGGCTGAAATGGAGATGAACGGTGTCTGTCTGGATACCGAAGCACTCAGCGAAACGTCAAAACTTTTCACAGAAAGAATGCTCCAGTTGGAGCGCCACATCTACGAACTGGCTGGCGAGGAATTTAACATCTCCAGTCCGAAGCAGGTGGGCGACATCCTGTTTGGCAAGATGAAGATCGTCGACAAACCGAAGAAGACCAAGACTGGCCAGTACGTCACGTCGGAGGAGGTGCTGATGCAGCTGCGTTCGAAGAGTCCCATCATCGCGGAAATCCTTGATTATCGTGGACTTAAAAAACTACTTGGCACTTACGTCGACGCCCTACCGAAGCTCATCAACCCACGCACGGGCCACATTCACACGTCATTTAACCAGGCCGTGACGGCCACGGGCCGCCTCTCGTCGAGCGACCCCAATCTGCAGAACATTCCCGTGCGCGGCGAGGATGGAAAGGAAATCCGAAAGTGCTTCGTTCCCGAACCAGGTTGTCAATTCTTTTCAGCTGACTACAGCCAGATTGAACTGCGCGTGATGGCCCATCTGTCGGGCGACGAAGCCATGCAGGAAGTGTTCCGCGAAGGCAAAGACCTGCACGCCGCCACGGCAGCCACCATCTATAAGAAAGGTATCGACGAGGTGACGCGCGACGAGCGCACGAAGTCGAAGCGCGCCAACTTCGGCATCATCTACGGTATCACGACCTTCGGTCTGGCTGAGCGGCTTGACATCACGCGCGACGAGGCTAAGTTGCTGATTGACGGCTTCTTCCAGACCTTCCCGCGCGTTCACGACTACATGGAAGAGCAAAAACAGCTGGCCCGCGAGCGCGGCTATGCCGAGACCGTGTTCCACCGCCGCCGCTACCTGCCCGACATCAACTCCAGGAACGCCACCGTCAGGAACTTTGCCGAGCGCAACGCCATCAACGCACCCATACAAGGTTCGGCTGCCGACATCATCAAGGTGGCGATGATTCGCATCCACAAGCGCATGAAGGAAGAAGGCATCCGAAGCAAGATGATCCTGCAGGTGCACGACGAACTGAACTTCTCTGTCTACCCCGACGAGCGCGAGCAGGTGGAGAAGATCGTGCTTGAGGAGATGCAGCGTGCCTACCCGCTCAGCGTGCCGCTCGTGGCCGACTCCGGATGGGGCGAAAACTGGCTCGAAGCCCATTGATCTCAATACCCGTCAACGTCAGTCCTCTTCTTGTATTCAAGGAGAGGATTTTTACTTCGTAAAAGCATTACCTATTTATATTTATATAAATAAGCGGTTAACAGCTTGCTTTTTCAAAATAAATGCTTATCTTTGCAGCCGCAATCAGAACGTAACAACTTAAAACATAGTTAATTATGGAGAAATCACTACTCAAGAAAGCCTTTACCACAATTCTTTTTGTGGCCCTCGGCACCACCCTTTTGCCGGCACAGGAAGCCTCGGTAGTCACCCTCATCGACGAGGACTTCTCGCTGCTTACCGCCGGCACCAACGATGAACCCGACACTACCCCACTGACCAAGGACGGCGAGTGGGGCGAGGATGCTACCGACGAAAGCTACCTCATGGATGCCTCGCTCACGAAAGACGGACCGTGGTTCGGCCTCAGCCTGCGACAAGCTGGCGGCGCCATCGCCATGATGGGTAAGTCTGACCAGGCCTCCTGGCTGTTCACGCCGCTGAAGGACTACTCCGGAAAGATGAAGGTCACGCTGCGTGCCCGCTCGCTCAAGGGTACAACGCGCCTCATCATCCATTTCAACAAGGGCGGCTACGTGAACTCGATGCCCATCGACGGCATGCCACAGTACAAGATGGCCACACTGAACGAGGGTGAATGGACCCAGATTGAAGCCGTTGTCGACAACAAATCGGCCGACCTCGACGGCAACATCGGCATTCAGGCCATCACGACCGTGCTCATCGACGACGTGAAGGTGACCGTAGAGGGCGAAAGCCTCGTCTACCCCCCTATCCTACCCCTCACCGACGTGTCGGAGAAAAGCTTCACCGCCCACTGGCAGGAGGTGCGCAATGCCGACGACTACCTGTTCTCGCTGTTCCGTAAACAGTGGCTCAGCGATGGCGACGTGACCTACAAAGCCGACTTCAACGACGGCACGCTGCCCACCGAAGGCTTCACCTTCGAGCTCGCAAGTGCCGACCCCTTCGGCAACGACGGCCCCGACGGTTCGCAGGCCATCCACCTCTTCAACGGCGATAAGATCGTGACCGCCAGCAACCATGCACGCCTGAAGAACCTGCGCTTCTACATGCGCACTATGGGTGCCACCGCCGAGCAGCTGAAAGAGAAAAACTCTGTCATTCAGATACTTGTCGACACGAAGATTGTCACTGGCGGACAGCTGGGCTTCCTCAATGCTTCGGCCCTCGTCGATGGCGACTATCTCGACATGGAGGAACTCACCGGCAGCTTCGCCGACAACTATTTCCGCGTTCAGCTCGTAGCCCTCGACATGCCGGAGGGTGCCTATTTCGTGATTGACGACCTGGAGATGGAGACCGGCCGCCCCTACGCCTATGAGCCTGTGCAGCAGGATGTTGTGGTTGAAGCCACCGAGTACACTGCCACCGACCTCAACCCCGAGGACTACTACTTCTACACCGTGAAGTCGCGCAACAGCAAGCTGACCGTGGAGAGCCCGCTGCAATCGGTGGTCTACATCGCCACGCCCACCGTTCTCGATGCCACCAACGTCACCAACGACAGCTACACTGCCAACTGGCAGCCCGTGGCAAAGGCCACTCATTATGAGGTGCGCAACTACTTCCTTGCACAGGTGAAGAAAGACTATCCCGACTACCCTGTGATCAGCGAGGACTTCTCGCTCGTCAACGACGAGTTAACCGAGGCCACCGACCCCTTCCACCCCGAGTCGCTGGGCAATCAGGATGAATATTTCGACGAGCTGGGCCTCTCGAATGACGTCTGGTTCGGCCGTGGCAACACTGTCTGCCAGGGCATGGTGGGCTGCGATGCCATCAGCAGCGACGACATCAACTACATCGTCTCGCCCGAATTAGACCTCTCGCACAATGGTGGCGTCTTCGTCGTGAAGGTGAAGGCCTACGGTAGGGTAGGCGACCAGTTCTGCGTCTACGACTACAACAACATGACGCTGGGTAGTCCGGCTGCCAGCGGAGCCTTTGTTCCCATCGACCCCGCCCACGCTGAGGATAGCGCCCCGGGCATCTTCGAGGGCACCCTCGAACTCACCGGCGGCACCATCAGCACCCGTCTGGTGTTCACCACCTACGGTCTCGACTTCATGATCGACGAGATCAGCATCTGCCAGGACCTCGTGGCCGGCGACATCTTCAACCAGTTGCTGGGCATGCAGACCGTGGCCGCACCGCGCACCAGCTGCGTCTTCGACCATCTGAGCCTCTTCGGCATACCTTATTATTACTACACCGTCACCGCCCTCAGCGAGGATTACGACTACTACACGCAGTCCCAGCAGTCGGGTTACCATCTGGTTGATATGACGACTGGCATCAACACCGTCGGCACCGACAACGACAGCGAGGCTAAACTCTTCGACCTGCAAGGACGCCATCTGCCGCAGAACCACAACGCCAAGGGCATCTTCATCACACGAAAGAATGGAAAGAGCACGAAAGTCATACGCCGCTAAGTTGCTGCTGGCCAGCCTCTTGGCTGTCGGCAGCGGCCCAGCGGCCGTTGCCGGCATACCTTCAGTTATTGCCGGCACCTCACCGGCTGTCTCGGCAGCAGCGATCCTGTCGTCAGGCAGCAAGCAGACAACCACCGTTGGCGGCGGCTCCGTCGACGCCAACACCCCTAAGCGCCTCTCACCACGCCTGCAACGCCAGCTCAACCAGCAGCCACAGGCCCTGCAGCGCGTGCTCATTAGCTGCGACGACGCGCAGGCGCTGGCCGCCACCATCACCGCCGCAGGCCACGAAGCCACCGCCATCAGTCACACGCTCGTGACGGCCCGCATCGCGAAGGATTACGCCGAGCGCCTGACCGCGATGCCTGGCGTCAAATACATGCAGTCGCCGCGCCAGGCCGTCACCGCCATGTCGACAGCCCGTCCGCTGGCCGGCGTCGACCGCATCCATGCCGGTGAGGGTTTCGACACGCCCTATACGGGTCGTGGCGTCATCGTCGGCGTCATCGACCAGGGCTTTGAATACAAGCACCTGGCATTCCTCGACGACGCCGGAAAGAGCCGTGTGCGCGCCATCTGGAACCGGTTGGCAGGCGAAGAGCCGATGACCGACATTCCAGCCAGCGGCGATAGGGTGGGGGACATCGGCCACGCCACCTTCGTGACCAACGTTGCTGCCGGCTCGCGCATTGCCGAGAACGACTTCTATGGCGTGGCTCCCGAGGCCGAAATCATCATGGTACCCTCAACGCTGAAGGAGGACGAGGTGCTCGAGGACGTACAGTTCATCAGCTCCTTCGCCGAGAAAGAGCAGAAGCCGTGTGTCATCAACATGAGCTTCGGCACACAGATGGGCGCCCACGACGGCCAGAGCTACTTCGACCAGGCACTCAACGACGTGCTGAAGGCTGCTCCCGGCCGGCAGATCATTGCCGCTACGGGCAACGACAACGCCACGCCCATCCACGTCCGCCACACGTTCAAGGCCGGCCAGGAGACCGTGCGCCTGCTCGTGCTACCCGTGGTCTACAAGGGAACGAAGGTCAGCATCTGGGCTAATCATGCCGACTCGCTCAGCCACCTCACGCTCCGGCCGTATTATGTCGACGAGAACAACGTGAAGGACGAGCGCGACGAAGCCCATTGGGCCGAACGCGTCACCGAGGAGATAGCACCCTACAACCGCAAGCAGGGCTTCAACATCGAACTCTCAGCCACCGACGTCACCGACCTGCACACGCTGCTCGCACTCGAGCTGACGGGCCATGAGGGCGAGACCTTCGACGCCTGGATCGAGTCGAACGGTGGCTCGTTCAGCACCATCGAGGGCGCCGACTATCTGCCGGGCGACAACCACTATTGCGTCAGCGAGATGGGAGCCTCCACGAAGGAAGCCATCGCCGTGGGTTCCTACGTGTCGACACCCTACTACACATCGCTCGGAAGCGACACACCCACCGACTGGGGCATCGGCGAGGCTGGCGGCATGAGCACCTACAGCAATGGTGGTCCGATGGCCGACGGCACCCTGAAGCCCGACGTGGCGGCTCCCGGCGGCGTCATCAACTCGGCTTTCGCCAAGACAGGCAACGAGTGGTCGACGTCGTTCAACACCATCACAGCCAGCGTTCGCCGCGGCATCCGCACCTACTACTATGGCGCCAGCTACGGAACCTCGTTCGCCACGCCTTTCGTGACGGGCATTGTGGCCCTCTGGCTGCAAGCTAACCCGAACCTCACGAGCGAGCAGATCAAGTCCATCCTGCAGCAGACAGCCCGCCACGACGCCTTCACCGGCGACGACCCCTGGCACTACCGCTGGGGCTACGGCAAGGTCGACGCCTACGAGGGACTGCGTGAGGCGCTCCGACTGGCCGACGAGACTGGCATCACAGCCACCCGCAATGCCACGGAACCCATCAGCATCAGCCGCGAAGGTGGTCGCTGGCGCGTGCTCTTCGGCAGCAACGAGAGTAGGGTAGCCGTGAGCATCTACAGCCTCAGCGGCACACTCCTGAGCCAAAACCACTACGGCCCCCAGCAGCGCGGTGGCGAACTGCTGCTGCCCATGCCTACCGAGCGTGGAATCTATGTCGTCACTATCAGCACAGAGCGAGCCCGCCTGACGCGTAAACTTTTCATCGCCAAATAGGGTAGGGGACCTCTGCACAACTTCATTCAAAAAGGCTGTTTCAGTAGTATACTGACACAGCCTTTTTGAGTTTTTATAAGCAAAAGAAAGACAGCCGAAGTGCTTTATATTTTACTAACTTCGATATCATCTCGTATATTAATTTCCTAAAATCGTGTTGCACAAAACGTCATTATTCCTTAAAAAACGGCACTTAATTTGTGGATGTTGACTTTTTATAGTACTTTTGCAAAAAATAATAATAAACAACGAACATACTATGGCATTAAAATGTGGTATTGTAGGACTGCCCAACGTGGGCAAGTCGACACTTTTCAACTGCCTGTCGAGCGCAAAGGCTCAGGCAGCAAACTTTCCTTTTTGCACGATTGAGCCCAACGTGGGTGTGATCACCGTGCCCGACGAGCGTCTGACAAAACTGGCAGAACTGGTGCACCCGGGACGCATCGTTCCCGCCACGTGCGAGATTGTCGACATCGCAGGTCTGGTGAAGGGAGCCTCGAAGGGTGAGGGCCTGGGCAACAAGTTCCTGGGCAACATTCGCGAGACTGACGCCATCATCCACGTGCTGCGCTGCTTCAACGACGACAACATCACCCACGTCGACGGCACCATCGACCCCATCCGCGATAAGGAAATCATCGACACCGAACTGCAGCTGAAAGATCTGGAGACAGTGGATGCCCGCATTGCCAAGACCGAGAAGGCTGCCGCCGCCGGCAACAAGGATGCCAAAATCGAGTTCGGCGTGCTGAAAGCCTATAAGGAAGTATTGGAACAGGGCAAGAACGCCCGCGTGGTGGAGTTTGAGACGAAGGACGAGCAAGACTGCGCCCGCCAGCTGTTCCTGCTGACGACGAAGCCCGTGCTATACGTCTGCAACGTCGACGAGGCATCGGCCAAGACGGGCAATGCCTACAGCGCACGTGTGGAAGAGGTGGCCCGCGAGGAGGGTGCCGAGGTGATGGTCATCGCCGCGAAGACCGAGGAGGACATTGCCGAACTGGACAGCTACGAGGACAAGCAGCTCTTCCTCGAAGAACTGGGCTTGGAGGAGAGCGGCGTGAACCGCCTCATCAAGAAGGCCTACTCGCTGCTGAACCTCGAGACGTTCATCACCGCCGGCGAGATGGAGGTGAAGGCATGGACCTACAAGAAGGGTTGGAAGGCTCCGCAGTGTGCCGGCGTCATCCACACCGACTTTGAGAAGGGCTTCATCCGCGCCGAAGTCATCAAGTACGACGACTACATCCATTACGGTTCCGAGGCTGCCGTGCGCGAAGCTGGCAAGATGGGCATCGAGGGCAAGGACTACGTCGTTCAGGACGGCGACATCATGCACTTCAGGTTCAACGTGTAAATACCCACCCCCAACCCCTCCCAAGGGGAGGGGGATTAATTACTTTTACTGTATAAACAGAACAACATCAATTAAAAAATGCTTCAGTTACTATCAACCATAGCTCATCAGGCCCTCCTCTCTTCGGGAGGGGTAGGGGATGGGTTATTATTCATCACCTGGAACCCCTCAGAGGTGATGGGGCACATTGGTCCTGTGGCACTGCGCTGGTACGGCATGTGCTGGCTCGTCGGACTCGTGGGCAGCTACTTCATGGTGAAATGGCTGTATAAGGACCAGAAGATTAAAGACGAACTCTTTGATCCGCTCTTCATCTATTGCTTCATCGGCATCCTGGTCGGTGCACGCCTGGGCCACTGCCTGTTCTATGAACCCGACTATTTCCTGTCCTCCGGCACCCACTTCATCGAGATGTTCGTGCCAATGCACCAGATGGCCGACGGCTCGTGGAAGTACACCGGCTATGCCGGACTGGCGTCGCATGGCGGCACGCTGGGTCTGATGATTGCCCTCTGGCTCTACTGCCGCAACACAAAGATGAACATCTGGCACGTGCTCGACGACATCGCCATCGCCACGCCCATCGCAGCCTGCTTCATCCGTCTGGGCAACCTCATGAACTCCGAGATCATCGGCAAGCCGACGGATGTGCCCTGGGCGTTCATCTTCGAGCAAGTGGACAACGTGCCGCGCCATCCCGGTCAGCTCTATGAGGCGCTGGCGTATTTCTGCTTCATCTTCGTGATGTTCTTTGCCTATCAGAAAAGCAAGAAAGCCAACCCCCAGCCCCTCACTAAAGCAAAGGGAGAACAAGCAAGAGAGCAGAAACTCTCAACTCTCAACTCTCAACTCTCAACTAAAAAAGTAGGCTCCGGCTTCTTCTTCGGACTGGTGCTGACGCTCATCTTCACGTTCCGCTTCTTCATCGAGTACACGAAGGCCGATCAGGTGGACTTCGAGGCTGGCATGCTGTTCAACATGGGCCAGCTGCTTTCGGTTCCCTTCATCATCATCGGCGTGGCCTGTATGATAGGGGGCAAGTGGATGCAGCGACTGGGAGCGAAACAAGGGAACAAAGTAACAAGGTAACAAAGGCCTTTTAAAATAGGAAAATGAGTGAATTTGGTGAGCAAATTCACTCATTTTGTTTTGCAAAACAACTCATTTTGCTCAACAAAAAAAGGGGCAAGGAGTATGGGGCGAGGGCAAGAGAAAGAGTAGAGAGGCAAAAGCAAAAAGGGCAGGTTTGTAAAAAATATTACAAAAAGAGAAAAAAAGAACATTTTGCTTGGTTGTTCGGATTATAATCAGTATCTTTGTGGCGATATACAAAAACAAGACACCAAATTGTGCTTTGTCATGAGGACAAAATAACTTAGAGGAAAATATCTTAAGACTATTACAAACTAATTAAAAAACAGAAAACTATGAGAAAACTTTTACTTACTGTGTTTGCAACGCTGTTTGCAATGGGTAGTGCTTTGGCTCAGCCTGAGGCTGAAAGTACTCCGAGACCTGCCCAGAGTTTCAATCCCACAAAGGTGATGAAGATGGCTGAACTGCCAAAGGTGGTTGCTGCACAGCGCCATGTGCTGGCTGCGGCTGCTGACGACATCATCACTGAGCAGCCGGCCGGCAAACTGTATGGCGGTCTGATTGCATCGTACGGCGCGTTTACCCACAACTGGATCTACGGCACGATGGATGCTAGCACCGATGCTGGCATCGGCAAAATCGTGGAAGGCGACGACGGCTTCGTGTACATCTACAACCTGCCGACGACGTTCAACAGCGAGTCGTGGGTGAAGGCAGAACGCCTGGAAGGCGACACTATCCTGCTGCGCCGCCAGCACATCGACCAGCGCTCGGGCTACGACGGAACGGTGTATGACTACTACCTGACGCGTCTGGTGTGGGAGTGGACCAACAAGGAGACTGGCGAGGGCCGTTTTCTGGAGGCCCAGGGCGACCAGGACATCAAGCTGCTCTACCGCGACGGCGTGCTGAAGAGCATCGATGAGAACATAGACCCCTACGAGGACGGCCACTATGCCATCGGCGTGGTCTACACGACGGACGAGAAGGTGTTCAAGTGGGAAGGCTATGCCAACTGGAACTTGCAGATGGAGCCGATGACGTACGAGAAGGTGGTGCTGCCTGAGGGTGCCGAGCTGAAGAGCATCACGGTGAGCTATGACCCTGAGAATCCGAAAGCCGAGCAGATACCGTGCGCCTTCGTGGGCAATGATGTCTATCTGACAGTGGTTCAGGAAGGCACCTACATCAAGGGTACGATAGAAGGCGACAAACTGGTGTTCAAGAGTGGACAGTTTGTGGGCGAATACATGAACACATACTACCTGTTCTTCTCTGGCGAGCGCATGAAGAAGATTGTCGACGAGGAATCGGGTCAGGAGTATGAGGCTGCCGACCTGCTTGACGAACTGGTGTTCGACTACAACGCCGAGGACCGTTCGTTCAAGACGACTGACGCCCTGGCCATCAATGCAGGCCGCAAGACGGCCCGCCTGAACATGGTGACGCTGCGCGAACCCTACTTCTACTTCTTCGAGGAGGTGCCGGCAGTGCCTGCCGATCCTACTATCACGCAGTATAACGCCACTATCGACCAGTGGGGCTACAACGCGCTGCAGTTCACGGTGTATGCTACGGACAAGGACGGCAACTTCATGGTGCCAGAAAAGGTGACGTGGCGTGCATGGATCGACGACGAGCCGTTCATCTTCACCACCGACGACTACGAGACGCTGAGCGAAGACATGGAGGAGATTCCTTATGGTTGGTATGATTCCGGCTATAACATCTACACTTCGTTCTACACCATCTTCTTCGAGCCTGCTAAGAACGTGGGTCTGCAGACCATCTACCGCGGCGGTGGCGAGGAGCGCCATTCGAACGTGGTGCTCTACGACCTGGCAACGGCCCAGATACTGTCTGTTCCCGAAGAGGAGATTACGGGTATCGGAAGCACCGTGAAGAGCGATGCCAAGGTGACGGGCGTGACCTACTACGACGCTACAGGCCGTCAGGTATCGGCATCGGCCAAGGGCTTTGTGGTGAAGACCGTGACCTACAGCGACGGCACGAGAGAGAGCTTCAAGATGGTGAAAAGATAAGATGCTACGGCGTTGCCGTATAGAAATGGAGAATTGATAATTATTAATCATCATGAAGATAGGAATTATGAAGAGCCTGCTCCTGGGCGTAGTGATGACTTGCTGCGCCACGGGAGTATGGGCTCAGACAACGGAGATTCTGTATAGCCGCGGCGACAGCGCGCTGACAGTGGGCACGGGTGTGACGAAGGCTGAGACCTTCGACCTGTGCCAGGAACTGAAGGACCGTGCTCTGGTGGGCATGCGCGTGAAGGCACTGCGCGTGACGTTTCCCTTTGCCAACGGACTGAGCAACGGGCAGGTGTGGCTGTCGAAGCAACTGCCCACCATCAAGAGCCAGAAGATGCAGCCCGTCGACATTGCAACGAAAGCATTCACACCGAAGCGCGGCTACACGGAAGTGGTGCTCGACGAACCCTACACCATCACGGAGGAAGGGCTGTACGTGGGCTACACGTTCAAGATGGAAGCCAGCTCGACTGCCCGCAAGCCTGTGGTGACATCGCGCAAGTCGTCGGCCGGTGGCTGCTATATCCACTCGAGCCAGATGTACCGTACGGCATGGCACGACATGACGGGCGACTGGAACGACCTGGCCGTGGAAGTGGTGCTGGAAGGCGAAAGCGTGGCTGAGAACTCGGCCGGCGTAGGTCGTGTGGAGGAGATAAAAGGCCACACGGGCGAGGTGACGGAGACCACGGTCGAAATCATCAACCATGGCACGGCCGGCGTGAAGGAATTCGACTACACGTGGTCGATAGCCGGCCAGACGGGTACGGGCCACGTGACGCTGCGCGGCACAAACGTACTGCCAGGCATAGCCGGCCGTAGCACGACGTTCAAGGTGAAGCTGCCTCCTGTGGCGACGAAAGGACAGTACACGGTGACGATTGACATCACGAAGGTAAACGGCATCGACAACACCGACGTGGCTCGCCAAGGCGAGGGCAAGGTGAACCTCTACAACACGCTGCCAAAGCACCGCGCTGTGCTGGAAGAATACACGGGCACGTGGTGCGGCTATTGTCCGCGCGGCTTCGTGGGCCTGGAGGAGATGAACAGGCTGTATCCCGACGACTTCATCGGCATTTCGTATCACAACAAAGACCCGATGGAGTTCACGCAGAACTTTCCGAGCAACGTGCCGGGCTTCCCTGCTGCATTCATCGACCGCAGCGTGCCGACCGATGCCTTTGCGGGCAACAGCGGTGGCAAGGTGTTCGGCATCGATGCCGTGTGGAAGAGTGCCTGCGAGGTGCCTGCTCCGGCCGAGGTTGACATTGAGACAACATGGCTGGAAGACAGCATCCTGAAGGCAACGTCGCTGGTGGCCTTCCCCGTGGAGAATGCCGAGTGCCCCTATGAGGTGAGCTTCTGCCTGCTGTGCGACGGATTGACGGGCACGGGTCGCCAGTGGGCTCAGGCCAACTACTATGCCGGCGAGAGCGGCTGGCCTGCCACGATGAACGAATTTACGCAAGGTGGCAGCTACGTGAACGGCCTGACATTCAACTTCGTGATTGTGGCCCGTTCGAGCGTCAGCGGCATAGAAGGTTCGCTGAAGGCTCCGATAGAGGCCGACGTGACGCAGACCTACGACTGGCAGTTCGACCTGCGCGAAGTGCTGAACACCAGCGACAAGCCGATTATCCAGGACAAGGAGAAGTTGTCGGTAGTGGTGCTGCTCATCGAGAAGGCCACGGGCAAGATTGTGAATGCCAACAAGGTGAAAGCCGGCAGCTCTACGCTGGGCATCAAGGAGCCTGTGGCCCGTACGGCCGACGAACGCGTGGTGAGCGTGGCGTGGTATGACCTGGAGGGTCGCCGCGTGACGATGCCTCATCACGGTGTCTACATCAAAGCCGAGACGCTGCAGAACGGTCAGCAAAGAAGGCGGAAGGTGATGATGTAAACAAGGTAACAAAGGACTACGACCTTTGCTCGTTTTCGTAGCGAAGCGGAGAAAGAACAAGGTTACGAAGTTACAAAAAAGCTTATAGAAATAAAAATAGTGGAAGGCTCAGCGGCCTCCCACTATTTTTTTGATGTCGTTCAGTTTGTTCAGAGCCTCGACGGGGGTGAGGTTGTTGATGTCGAGGTTGAGAATCTCGTCGCGTATCTGCGTAAGCACGGGGTCGTCGAGTTGGAAGAAAGAGAGCTGCATGCCCTCGCGACTCTGGTTGATGGTCTCCACCGACGGCTTCGTCACGGCAGAACCGCCCGTATTGTTTTCCTCAAGTTGCTTCAGGATGACGTTGGCGCGCTTCACGATAGACTTCGGCATGCCGGCTATATCGGCCACGTGGATACCGAAGGAGTGCTCAGAGCCGCCGGGTTCGAGTTTTCGCAGGAAGACCACCTTTCCATCAACCTCGCGCACGGAGACATTGAAGTTCTTGATGCGCTTGAAGGTGCGCTGCATCTCGTTGAGCTCGTGATAGTGGGTGGCGAAGAGCGTGCGAGCTTGGGCACGCGGCTGTTCGTGCAGATACTCCACGATGGCCCAGGCAATGGAGATGCCGTCGTAGGTAGACGTGCCTCGTCCCAGTTCGTCGAAGAGCACGAGCGAGCGCGGCGTGACGTTGTTGAGGATGTTGGCAGCCTCAGTCATCTCGACCATGAAGGTCGATTCGCCGAGCGAAATGTTGTCGCTGGCTCCCACGCGGGTGAAGATTTTGTCCACCAGGCCTATTTTCGCGCTCTCTGCGGGCACGAACGAGCCCACCTGGGCCAGTAGCGTGATGAGTGCCGTTTGGCGCAACAGCGCCGACTTACCAGCCATATTCGGTCCGGTAATCATGATGATTTGCTGCTGCTTGGCGTCGAGATACACGTCGTTAGGAATGTAGCGCTCGCCCGGGGGCAGTTGCTGCTCGATGACAGGATGGCGACCCTGCTTGATGTCGAGCATGAGGTCGTCGCTGATGACGGGCCGCACATAGTGGTTTTCCTGAGCGGTACGCGCAAAAGAGAGTAGCGTGTCGAGTTGTGCAATGACGGCAGCATTGGTCTGTATCTGCGGAATGAACTGCTGCATGTCGGCAACCAGCTGGTTGTAGAGTTGCTCTTCGAGCGCCAGAATGCGCTGGTCGGCCCCAAGGATGCGCTCCTCGTACTCCTTCAGTTCGGGCGTGATGTAGCGTTCGGCCTGGGCAAGCGTCTGCTTGCGAATCCAGTTTTCCGGCACACGGTCCTTGTAGGTATTGCGCACTTCGAGGTAGTAGCCGAAAACATTGTTGTAGCCAATCTTCAACGACGAGATGCCCGTCTTCTGCACTTCCTGCTCCTGCAGTTGCAGCAGATAGTTGCGCCCGTTGGTGGAGATGTTTCGTAGCTCATCGAGTTCCTGCGAATAGCCTGGGGCGATGACGTTTCCCTTGTTCAGCAGTTGCGGCGGATTGGGTTGCACCTCGCGCGCAATACGATCGCGCAGTTCTTCGCAGAGAGTGAGCTGAGAAGCCAGTTGCCGGAGCGAAGAGGGTAGGGGCTGCGACTGAGCGGCAGCATAGGATTCTGGCGCTGACGACGCGTCAGGCTCGCCCACTGCCGACAGGTCCGACTCCAGTGCTTTCTTGATGGGCTGAATGGCAACGAGGGCGTTCTTCAGTTGCACCACTTCGCGGGGTGAGACACGTCCTACGGCCACTTTTGAGATGATGCGCTCGAGGTCGCCGATTTGTGAGAGTTGTTCTTCAGCAAGATAGCGGAAGGAAGGCTCGCGGAAGAAATACTCCACGACATCCAACCGATCATTAATAGGCTGTACATCCTTTAAGGGGAACACCAGCCATCGGCGCAGCAGACGGCTGCCCATTGGCGTTGTCGTGCGGTCGATGACAGAGAGCAGCGACTGGCCGTCGTCCTGCATGGGCTGCAGGAGTTCGAGCGAGCGGATGGTGAACTTGTCGAGTCGCACATACTTTTCTTCCTCTATACGCTGCAGATGGGTGATGTGCGAGAGTGACGTGTGCTGCGTCAGTTCCAGATACTGCATGATAGCCCCTGCTGCCACGATGCCGTTGTGGAGATGCTCCACACCAAAGCCTTTCAGCGATCGTGTGCGGAAGTGCTTCAGCAGTTTCTGCCGTGCCGTCTGATCGGTGAACACCCACTCGTCGAGTTCGAAGACACAATATTTTGTTCCGAAGAATCGCTGGAAGTCTTGTTTGCGGTCGCGACAGTACAGCACTTCCTTCGGTTGGAAACTGCCGAGCAGTTTCTCAACGTGGTCGTAGGTGCCTTCACCCGTCAGGAACTCACCTGTAGAGATATCGAGGAAAGCAACACCACAGGCAGCCTTTCCGAAGTGAACGGCAGCAAGGAAGTTGTTTTCCTTGTAGGAAAGCACGTTGTCGCTCATGGCCACACCTGGCGTGACGAGTTCGGTGACGCCACGCTTCACGAGCGTCTTCGTCAGCTTGGGGTCTTCCAGTTGGTCGCAAATGGCCACACGCCGTCCCGCACGGATGAGCTTCGGCAGATACGTATCGAGTGCATGGTAGGGAAATCCTGCCATCTCCGTATCGCCGGTGTTGCCTCCGTTGTTACGACGCGTGAGCGTGATGCCGAGGATGCTTGCAGCCTCTACGGCATCCTTTCCGTATGTCTCGTAGAAATCTCCACACCGGAAGAGCAGCACTGCATCAGGATATTTCTCCTTGAATGCAAAGAACTGCTTCATCATCGGCGTGAGTCCTTTGTCTTTCGCGGCCATTATTTGTTATTTGTTCACCACTTTCACGGCCTTGCCGTTGTCGAGCTTCACGATGGTGAGGCCCTGCTGCTTTTCGCTGACCTGCTGTCCGGCTGCGTTATAGCGGGCCACGGCCTGAGCCTTCTGCTCAATGTTATTCACCGAGGCATTGTCGGAATAGATCATGTTCACGGTGACTTTCGGTCCAGCCTCGTCAAGGTTATACTTCTTCGTGATGGCATTGTAGGTGTAAATGTTGGCCTGCAATTCTACTGTGCAAGTACCATATGTATCAGGAATCCATTCAGCCCTGATGCTCTTCTTCACATCGGTGCCAATCTCACCCTCGGGGGTCTTGCCCTCGCCAGTTTTCGTGATGTTCATGCAGTTCACGGGGAAGCAAATCTGGAACGAACCGCTCGGGAGAGTCTTCACATTGAACGTAATACCTACATAAATATCCTCGCCGGCAATGTTCTCTACATAGAGTCCCGTGGGGAACATCATGCCGCCCCAGCCGTCGTCCTCACCTTCGGTGATATCGATCGTAGAGCCGTCGGCATACACGTTGCCAGCCTCATCGACGAAGCGCACGAGGGCCTCGTCCTGGGCAAAGGCGAAACTGGTTGCAAAGAGCAACATCATTACGGAAGTAAATAATTTCTTCATAAGTTTGTCTATTTTTTTAAGTTTTTACTATGTTTGATTCAATCAATCTTCCACTGCGGCAGGCTTCGAGGTGCCGAAGGGCACTCTGATGGCCTGCATCACGCCCTGCTGCTCGTTCCAGAAGAACACCACAGCCGAGAGGTTCTGCTTCTGCCAGAGGTGCTCGAAGTTGTCGCGGTCGGTATTGCCCTGCACTTGGAACAGCTTCGTGTAGGCCTTGTTGCCAGCCTCCAGCGTGACGGGCTCGCCATAGGTGTCGTAGGTGAGCGAAGCACGGAACACGTGGTTATGAACGTAGTCCTGGCGGCGCGAGCCGTCGGGCATGAACTGCTGGTACTTCGTCTGCGGGTCCTTGGCGTTGATGCTGTCTTCCACTATCCACACTTGCAACTTTCCTTCCACGCGGTCGCTCGACGAGAGGTTTACGAACACCGCATCACCCTCGAAGCTCACCAAGTCGAAAGTCACTGTCGACGTCTTCTTCAGCTCGTCGGCCACGGCGGTGGCATACTGGTTGGTGTCGTAGATGGGTGCGCCGCGATTGATTTTCACGCCGGGCTGGGCTTCGATGCCCCAGTGGGTGAAGTATTCGTCGCCAGTGGTGGTGCCCAGGTCGCTATAGAAAGCGTTACCCATATTATTACGCATATGGGCGAAGGGTCCGCTATGGATGGCCACGGCGATGATGTTGTCCTCGCCGTAGGTCTGCTGCAGTTCGTGAATGGTGGCCGTGGCGTTCGGGCAGTTCACGCAGGCCTGACCCGTGAAGTCCTCTATGAGCACGGGGCGGTTCACTTCGGCGGGTTCCACGTAGATGAGTCGTTCGTCCTCGTCGATGTTCGAGCAGGCGGTGAGGAGCAGAAGCAGAAGACCCACCCCCCAGCCCCTCCCTATATGGAGGGGAGTGATATGTTTTCTTTCCTGATTATTATTGTTTATAGTCTTTTTTTCCATTATAATCTTTTTATTAGAATTTTTTTGAAAGTAGCAGCCTCATCAAGACTAATTAGTTGCCCCTCCCTAAGGGAGGGGTTGGGGTGGGCCTAAAAATTGTAATTATACGAAATGGTGAAACCCTTCTGCGCCGGCACGTAGCGGCACACGCCGCCCGAGCAGTTGTAGCCGGCACGCGTGCGGCCGTAGCCAGCCTGTATGCGGTGCGACTTGTAGTTGAAGGTCACCAGACCCTGATAGTAGTGCAGGTCGGTGTCGCCGCAGTTCCACTCGTCGCTGATGGTGAACATCCAGTTGGGCAGCCACGACAGCTCCAGCAGCGCAAAGGCCCAGTCGCCCTGGTCCTGCTTCGTGGTGAGGTATTGCAGTTCGCCACGCAGCGTGAGCTTCTTGTTGATTTTGTACTTGCCTTCGCCCACGAAGATGTCGCTGTGAATCATGCCGCCATGACCCTCTACGATGGTCTGGTTGTAGCGCTGGTTCATGTACATGAGGTTCAGCTTGAAGTCGCGCGTGATGCGCTTGTCTATCTGGATGTTCAAGTCCTGATAGTAGGTCTGGTCGCCCCAGCTCCAGAACTTCGAGGCATAGCCGTTGGTACCGGCACCTCTGATGAACTGGTTGGGAGCCACCTCCAGGTCGCGCGGCGACTGCTGGATGGCGTGCACATGCGAGAAGTTCACCTTCACGCCCGTACCGTACTTACCGCCGAGCAGCGTCTTCTTCTTGAACGTGTAGCCCAGCTCAGCCTGGTAGGCCCATTCGCCTTCGGGATGCGTGGCGTAGGGGTAGAGGGCCGCCAGCGTGTAGGTGTGGTCCATGGTGAAGGCGGGCAGGTGGTTCAGGAACGACGACGTGCCGTTCATGGAGCGGCGCGAGCGGAACGACATGTTGTCCGACCGCTTGGCCTGCAGCAATACGCTCAGTCCGCGCTTCGAGTAGGAGCCGGAAAGCATGGCCACGTAGCCCTTGCGGTAGATGTAGCCGTTGTCGAACGACGGGTCCTGCGTCTTCTGTGCATATTCGGCCAGCACGTTGAAGCCACCCTTCGCCAGGTTGGCGCGCACGTCCCAGGCATTCACGTTCTCCGGCAGGTTCAGCTTGTAGTAGGAACCCACGCCGATGTTGTCCTCCGAGGCCTTCTCGTGCTTGTTCACAAACGAGGCGCCGAGCGTCAGGTAGGTGCCACCTTCGGCCATCGACTTGATCCACTGGTCGACGTTCAGCTCTACGTCGCCACCCGTCACCCACGAGTTGTTGTGAGCCCAGTAGCGGCGCTGCTCGCCGGTGATGGCCTTCAGCTGCACACCATCGACAGGCTTATAGACCACGCGGCCACCCAGCAGCGAGTTGTCGATGCCCAGCGAGCGCTCCTCGTAGGTGCGCAGGATGAAGCCCGAGCCGAACTGCTCGTAGAAGTTACCGGCAGTGATCTCCATGTTTTTCATCGGGCGACCCTTCACGTAGAAGTAGGGCACGCCCCAGCCCTTGAAGTCCTTCTCGAAGCCGGGCAGCGGATGCTCCAGAAACTCGAAGCGCGCGCCGGCATCCACATACTTGCTCTGCAGGGCTGCCTCGACGTAGGTGTTGGTGAGCGCCCAGTCGTCGGTGTGCTCGGTGCCGATGGCATCGTCGTCCTGCGGAATGAGGATGTCGCTCTGGATGCTGCCGGTCACGACAATCTTCTTGTCCGACTGAGCATAGGAAGGGAGTGAGAGCAGGAGGAGAGCCCACCCAAACCCTCCCAAAGGGAGGGATTTTGATATGCTTTTCAAAAATGATTTTCTATTCAGAATCATGATAGTGATTTCTATAAATAAAACTATTCAATCACCCCTCCCTTGGGGAGGGGAAGGGGTGGGCCTGTTATTGCACCAGCTCCCTGACCTTCTCGATGAGTTCCTCTTCGGCGCCCTCGGTGTAGCCGTTGTGCTTATACACGATATTTCCCTGACCGTCAACGATGAGCACGTAGGGAATCATCTGGATGCCCAGCTGGCGCTTCAGCTCGCTGTTGGGGTCGAGGAGCACGGTCTCGTAGGGCCACTCATGCTGGTCAACCAGCGGCTTCACCTTGTTGATGTTCTGAGCCTGGTCGATGGAAATGGCCACCACCTTTACACCGGTCTCCTCCTGCCACTCGTCGTAGACCTCGCTGATGGCGGTCAGCTCGCGGTTGCAGGGCTTGCACCATGTGGCAAAGAACGAGATGATCATCGGCTTGCCGTTGTTCGACAGTGTGTCTGTGCGGACGGTCTTACCATTGATGTCCTTCAGCGTCACCGACGGCAGTTGTGCACTCATTTCGAGGGCTGTGCCCAGCAGCATCATGGCTGCGAGAAACAAAAATTTTTTCATAACTGTTTGTTGCTTTTTAAGTTATTCGTTTATAAATCGTTATCTATTCACCCTTACGCATACGCGCATAGTCGCTGCAAAAATACAACTTTTTTTTCATTCCGTCACCATATCGCACCTATAAAAAACGTAAAATGCCGAAAAACCACCGATAACGTCGCCATGAAGAATGACGAAATTAGGGAAAGAACAGGTATATCATGCTCTAAAATTATATAGTTCCTTTAAATTTATTTAATATTCGTTCACTATTCAGCAAAAAAGTTTTTGTTCGTTTTCGCGCTCAATCTAGAGAAAAATAAGGGCTGTTTTCTCTCCGTTTTGCGCTATGAAAAATGCAGGACCATGACCTGCGTTTTACAAAGCATAGGTTTCAGAGCTCCAAACCATAGGTTTAGTTCATCAAGAGCGTAGGTCTGGACAGACTAAACCTATGACATAGAGCGATTAAACCATAGGTTTTGAGCCGAAAAAGCATGCTTTTACAGGGAAAAGAGCGGCTTTTTAGAAACCCGAAAACGGCGAAAAAACGATAACCTTCTGAGGCTCAGCAGATTAAGAAAAGTGCCCGAATTTTCGCGTATTTGCGACCAAGGATTTTTTATTTCAAAATAGCGGCCTTCCTGCAGGGGGTAGCGGTCGGGGTCATTAAGATTTTTTATGAAAACAATATAGAATCTTCCCAAAACACCATCGGCAACCCCTCGGGGTCAAATGATAGATTGTTGCCTAGAATTTACTATGTAAATTTTGTCGTTTCGCTATTTTCTTGTATCTTTGCACATTGTTTTAAAAGAGAAAATAAAATCATCAATAACTTTTATGGACTACAATTTCAGAGAAATCGAGAAGAAGTGGCAGCAGCGATGGGTGGAGAATGGCACCTACCGCGTCACAGAAGACAAGCAGAAAGAGAAATTCTACGTGCTCAACATGTTCCCTTATCCTTCGGGAGCGGGCCTGCATGTGGGCCATCCGCTGGGCTACATCGCCAGCGATATCTATGCGCGCTACAAACGCCAGAAAGGTTTTAACGTTTTGAACCCGATGGGCTACGATGCCTACGGCCTGCCCGCCGAGCAGTATGCCATCCAGACGGGTCAGCATCCTGCCATCACCACCGAGCAGAACATCAACCGCTATCGCGAACAGCTGGACAAGATTGGCTTCTCGTTCGACTGGAGCCGCGAGGTGCGCACCTGCGAGCCCGGCTACTACCACTGGACGCAGTGGGCGTTCCAGAAGATGTTTAAGTCGTTCTACAGCCTCACCCCCCTGACCCCCTCTCCAAAAGGCGAGGGGGAGAGCGCGAAAGCTCGTCCCATCGCTGAGCTGGTAGCCTACTTCAAGGATCACGGCACCGAGGGTTTGGAGGCTTTCGGCGTGGCACAAAGCGAGGAACTGCAGTTCACGGCCGACGAGTGGAACAGCTGGACGGAGCAGAAGCAGCAGGAAGTGCTCATGAACTACCGTCTGGCCTATCTGGGCGAGACGATGGTGAACTGGTGTGCCGAGCTGGGCACGGTGCTGGCCAACGACGAGGTGGTCGACGGCGTCTCGGTGCGCGGCGGCTATCCCGTGGTGCAGAAGAAGATGCGCCAGTGGTGCCTGCGCGTGTCGGCCTACGCCCAGCGACTGCTCGACGGCCTGGACACCATCGACTGGACCGACTCGCTGAAGGAAACCCAGCGCAACTGGATTGGCCGTTCGGAAGGTACGGAGATGCAGTTCAAGGTGGCACCCACCCCCAACCCCTCCCAAGGGGAGGGGAGTTTGGATAGTTCTTCTGACTCTTTCTCAGATAATACAGGTAACCAATCCCCCCTCCCCTCGGGAGGGGATGGGGGTGGGTTCACCATCTTCACCACCCGCGCCGACACCATCTTCGGCGTGACGTTCATGGTGCTGGCTCCCGAGAGCGAACTCGTAGAGCAGCTCACTACTCCTGAGCAGAAGGCAGCCGTCGACGAATACCTGGCCTATGTGAAGAAGCGCACCGAGCGTGAGCGCCAGATGGACCACCGCGTGACGGGTGTGTTCTCAGGTTCTTACGCCATCAACCCGCTCACGGGCAAGCAGATTCCCATCTGGATAGCCGAATACGTGCTGGCTGGCTACGGCACCGGTGCCATCATGGCTGTGCCGGCCCACGACTCGCGCGACTATGCCTTCGCCAAGTACTTCAAACTGCCCATCGTTCCGCTCATCGAGGGTGCCGACATCTCGGAAGAGAGCTTCGACGCCAAGGAGGGCATCATGACCAACTCGTCGAACGGTGAGTTCTCGCTCAATGGCCTGACGGTGAAGGAAGCTATTGCTGCAACTAAGAAATATGTCACGGAGAAGGGCCTGGGCCGCGTGAAGGTGAACTACCGCCTGCGCGACGCCATCTTCTCGCGCCAGCGCTACTGGGGCGAGCCGTTCCCCGTTTACTATAAGGAAGGCATGCCCTACATGCTGCCCGAGGAGTGCCTGCCGCTGGAGCTGCCCGAGGTGGAGACCTATCAGCCCACGGCAACGGGCGAGCCGCCACTCGGCAACGCTCAGAAGTGGGCTTGGGACACCGAGAAGCAACAGGTGGTCGACAAATCACTGATCGACAACCAGAAGGTGTTCCCACTGGAGCTCTGCACGATGCCTGGCTTCGCCGGATCGAGCGCCTACTACCTGCGCTACATGGATCCGCACAACACCGAGGCGCTGCTCTCTGACGATGCTGCCAGCTACTGGCAGAACGTCGACCTCTACGTGGGCGGTTCGGAGCACGCCACGGGTCACCTCATCTACTCGCGCTTCTGGAACAAGTTCCTCTTCGACCTCGGCGTGAGCAAGGTGGAGGAGCCGTTCAAGAAACTCGTCAACCAGGGCATGATTCAAGGTCGCTCGAACTTCGTCTATCGCGACAACAAAGCCAGCGAAGAGGCCGGCCACCCGGTGTTCGTGAGCCTGAATATCATGAAGCAGCGCGAGGCTGAAGAGGGTGCCTTCACGCCGATTCACGTCGACGTGAACATCGTCTCGGCCGACGTGCTCGACCTCGAGGCCTTCAAGGCTTGGCGTCCGGAGTACAACGACGCCGAGTTTGTGCTCGAGAATGGCAAGTACGTCTGCGGCTGGGCCATCGAGAAAATGTCGAAGTCGATGTTCAACGTCGTCAACCCCGACATGATTGTCGAGCGCTACGGTGCCGACACGCTGCGCCTCTACGAGATGTTCCTCGGCCCCGTGGAGCAGTCGAAGCCCTGGGACACCAACGGCATCGACGGCTGCCACCGCTTCCTGAAGAAGTTCTGGAACCTCTGCAGTTCAGTATGTTGCGACGATGCCGCAACAAACGAGACCGCCTCGAAGGAAGAGCTGAAGGCCTTGCACAAGCTCATCAAGAAGGTGTCGCAGGACATCGAGGTGTTCTCCTACAACACCAGCATCTCGGCCTTCATGATCTGCGTGAACGAACTCTCGCAGCTGAAGTGCAAGAACCGCGACGTGATGCGCACGCTGGCCGTGCTCATCGCCCCGTTTGCTCCCCACATCGCCGAAGAACTCTGGGAGATGCTCGGCGGCGAAGGCTCTGTCTGCGATGCTCAGTGGCCTGCGTGGAACGAGGAGTATCTCGTTGAGAACACCGTGCGTCTGGGCGTAGCCTTCAACGGCAAGACCCGTTTCGACATGGAGTTTGCCGCCGATGCCGACAACCAGACCATCCAGGCTGCCGTGCTGGCCGACGAGCGTGCCCAGAAGTACATCGACGGCAAGCAGGTCATGAAGGTCATCATCGTGCCGAAGCGCATGGTGAACCTCGTCATCAAGTAGGCAACTCTAAACTCTAAACTCTCAACTCTCAACTAATACCATACCATGACGATAGATAAAAAACTCATGTGGAGCGAGGCCAGGGATTATGCAGGCATAACCCTGGGCCTCATCCTCTACGCTTTCGGCTTCACGTTCTTCCTCATGCCCTACGAAATCGTGACGGGAGGCGTGGCCGGTGTGGCTGCCATCGTGCAGTATGCCACACAGATACCTAACCAGTACACCTATTTCCTCGTGAACGCGGCACTGCTCATCATGGCGCTGCGCATCCTCGGCGTGAAGTTCCTGATGAAGACCATCTACGCCATCTTCATGCTCACGTTCCTGCTGTGGTTCATGAAGGAACTCGTGCCCCACGACGCCCAGGGCAACATGGTGAAGATTCTGGGCGAAGGCCAGGACTTCATGTCGCTCGTCATCGGCTGTATGATGACGGGTTCGTCGCTGGGCATCGTCTTTGTCAACAACGGCTCGACGGGTGGCAGCGATATCATTGCCGCCTCGGTCAACAAGTTCTACAACATGTCGCTCGGCATGGTGCTGCTGCTGCTCGACTTCGTCATCATCGGCTCGTGTCTGTTCATCCCGCAGTTCGGCACGATGCTCGAGCGTGGCAACATGGTGGTGTTCGGTTTCTGCACGATGGTCATCGAAAACTTCATGCTCGACTATCTCTACAACAACCGCCGCTCGTCGGTGCAGTTCCTCATTTTCTCGGAGAAATACCAGGAGATTGCCTACGAAATCGGCACGAAGATGGAGCATGGCGTCACCATCCTCGACGGCCACGGCTGGTACACCGGTCAGGAGCGCAAGGTGCTCTGCATCCTGGCGAAGAAGAATGAGAGTACCATGATTTTCCGCATCATCAAGACCATCGACCCGAACGCCTTCGTCTCGCAGAGCTCCGTCATCGGCGTCTACGGCGAGGGCTTCGATGCCATCAAAGTTAAAGCAAACAAAGAGAAATGAAAAGAATTGTTTTCGCCACCAACAATCAGCATAAGCTCGACGAAATCCGCGAGATTCTCGGCAGTAAGTTTGAAGTGTTGTCGCTCAACGACATTGGCTGCCACGAGGACATTCCCGAGGATCACGACACGCTCAAGGAGAATGCACTGCAGAAGGCACAATACATCGTTGACCACTACCACGTGAGCTGCTTTGCCGACGACACGGGCTTGGAGGTCGATGCGCTGGGCGGTGAGCCGGGGGTCCACAGTGCACGCTATGCCGAAGGCACCGACCACGACAGCGAGGCCAACATGCAGAAACTACTGCGTAAATTAGGAAATAATAACAATCGCCAGGCACGATTTCGCACCGTTATCGCGTTAATACTAAAGACGGACGACGATTGTCAGGTACACTGCTTCGAGGGCATCGTGGAAGGTCACATCGCCCGCGAGAAGAAAGGCACCGAGGGCTTCGGCTACGACCCCATCTTCGTGCCCGACGGCTACAACGAGTCGTTCGCTCAACTGGGCATGGACATCAAGAACCATATTTCTCACCGTGCCCGCGCCGTAGCCAAGCTGGCAGAATTTTTGTCAAAGGATCACGAGCTTTGCTCGCTTTCGTAGCGGAGAAAAAACAAGATAACAAGGGACCACGAGCTTTGCTCGCTTTCGGAGGGAACAGGAGAAAGAACATGGAAAAAAGGAAAAAAATCATTCAACGACTTACAGTAGCAATGCGCCCGCTCGCATTGTTACTTTATTACTTTGTTACTTTGTTATCTTGGTTACCTTGCCATGCCATCGGCGAGTGGAAAGCCTATCTGGCCTATAGCGACATCACGGAAATAGAAAAGGCCGGCGAGGAACTGTTCGTGCTCGCCAGCAAAAACCTCTATCTCTACAACACGCAAGACCAGAGCGTACGCACGTTCAGCAAGATGGATGCACTGAGCGACTGCGGCATCGCCCACATCGCCTGGAATCAGAAAGCCAACCGACTTGTCGTCATCTACGAAAACGAGAACATCGACCTGCTCGAACCCAATGGCAACTGCGTGAACTTACCGGAATATTACATGAAGTCGGTGACAGGCGACAAAATCATCAACGACATCTATATCTCCGGCCAATACGCCTATCTCGCTACGGGATTCGGCATCCTGAAACTCGATGTCGCGAAAGCTGAAATCAGCGATACCTACACGTTGGGAAAGAACATCACAGCCGTCGCCATCAGCAATGGCACCATCTATGCCAAAACCGCACAGGGCGTCTATTCGGCCTCACTCAACGTGAACCTCATCGATCCCAACAACTGGACACCCGCCACGACTATCCCCAGCGGCATCTTCGACAAGGACTGCACCACCTGGAACGAATACATCGAAACCCTGCGCAACGTCTCCACCGACGGACCGCAATACAACTACTTCGGCTTCATGCGCTTCGCCGGCGGTCGCCTCTTCACGGTCGTGGGCGGCTATGGGGCAGGCATCGAGGAGAATCGCGACGGCGCCGTACAGGTGCTCACCGATGGCGAATGGACCATCTATGAAGACCAACTCCAAACCGCCACGGGCTATGAATACAAGGACGTCATGTCGGTCGACATCGATCCCAACGACGCCTCCCACGTCTTCGCTGCCGGCCGAACGGGCATCTACGAGTTTCGCGACGGCCACTTCCTGCAGGCCTACAGCAGCAACAACTCGCCGCTCGGCACAGCCCTCAGTCCTACGCAGAGCAATCAGGAAGCCTACACACTCGTGGAAAGCGTCAAGTACGACGCCGAGGGCAATCTCTGGATGCTCAACAGCCAGTCGGCTACCTCACCCATCCATGTCCTTCAGCACGACGGCAACTGGAAATCCTACACAAGCAGCACCCTGATGAACGATGGGCGTACCATGGGTGCCCTGCAGGGACTCACCTTCCACAGCCAGGGACTTCTTTGGTTTGTCAACAACCACTGGACCGTTCCCTCGCTCCACTGCTTCAACCCGCAGACGGAAAAATCCTTCACCACATTCATCAATCAGGACGGCACGCGCGTCGACGTCAACTCCGTGCAATGTGTGGCGGAAGATAAGAACGGCGACCTCTGGGTGGGCACCAACATTGCCCCGCTGCTCCTGGAGCAAGCAAAGTTCAACGAAACTGACCCGGAATTCATTCAGGTGAAAGTGCCGCGCAACGACGGCACCAACTATGCCGACTATCTGCTCAACGGAGTGAACATCTCGGGCATCGCCATCGACGGCGGCAACCGAAAGTGGTTTGCCACAAAGGGCAACGGCGTCTATCTCATCAGCGCCGACAACCTCACGCAGCTGCAGCACTTCACCAGCCAGAACAGTATGCTGCTCTCCGACAACATCGAGTCCATCGCCATCAACGACCAGACCGGAGAAGTCTTCTTCGGCACCGACAAAGGCCTCTGCTCCTACATGAGCGACGCCACAGCCGTCAACGAAGAAATGACGAAGGACAACGTCTGGGCCTATCCCAATCCCGTGCGTCCCGACTACACCGGACTCATCACCATCACCGGACTCAACTACGACACCGACGTCAAAATCGTCACAGCCAACGGCACACTCGTCGCCGAAGGACGCTCCAACGGAGGAACCTTCACCTGGGACGGCTGCGACCAGCGCAACGGCCGACGCGTCGCATCAGGCGTCTACATGGTACTCGCAGCTACTGCCGAAGGAAATAAGGGAACCGTATGCAAAATAGCCATCGTACGCTGAAGCGCACACTATCAAACAACGCCTATCTCATCAGCTCGGCGCTCTTCCTCCTACTCCTCATAGCCATCCTCTGCATCTTTGGCTACACACCCACCAACGACGGAGAAGGATACCTCGACTATGCCCGCATCGCTCTCGCCGAACACCAGCCCTATCCATCACCAAAAACCATACTCGGACAACCATTCATCTGGAATCCAGGCATCATCAACCTTATTATCCTCTCTCTCTGGGCCTTTCAGTCGCTATGGCCTCTACTCCTCACCCTATGCCTCATGAAAGCGCTCAGCGCATTTCTCGTGGCTAAAATCGCATCAAAACTCTTCTCCCACCAAACAGCACTCATCGCACTCTTCCTCTATATCCTCTATCCCAACAACTGGGGACAAAGCACCATGCTCTCATCCGAAATACCCATGGTCTTCTTCACACTACTAGCCGTCAACCTCTCCCTCAAAAAAAATAATAGTCCACGTTTGCTGCGACCGCGTCGCAGCCATATCCCCCTCCAATTCCTCGCAGGCATCACCCTTGCCATTGCCAACTGGTTCCGACCCGTAGCCACCATCTTCCTCGTCGCCCTCGTCCTCTACCACCTCCTAAAGCGTTCCCGTTTGTTGCGACCGCGTCGCAACCCCACACGCCCCATCCTCCACCTCCTGTCCGGCTACCTCCTCACCATCATCATCATCGGCACCAGCTGCTACCTGCGCACAGGCTACTTCATCTATCAGAGCGACACCCTCTGGTTCAATATGGCCGAAGCAACCTACGAAAAAGACCCGCAGCCACACTACTCCACCGAAATGTTCCCACCAGGAACAGCACGCTACATACAAGATATGCAGCACAAAACAGCCATCGAGTGCAGCCATATCTGGCGACAGAGAAGCCTCAAGTGGCTCGCCAAACATCCCGCACAATATCTCAGCAAGATACCTGCACGACTCTACTACGTCTATAAAAACGATATCGACAACTTATCCGCATTCCTGCCCGATAAGTCAAACCCAGCCGAAAACTACGTCACCCTACCACTCAAAAGCATCCTACACCTCTCCAAAACCTCCCTAACCTTCAGAGAAGGGACCGCCATAGCCTCACTCGCCATCATCACCACCATTTTCTATATCCTTCTCCTCCTTTCAGCCATCATTGCCACCATCACCACTCTCCGCACCAATCTCCACTCTCCGCTCAATCCGCAGAGGCACTTTCATAGCGAAGCGGAGAAACAACTCTCCACTCTCAACATAACCCTCCTCCTCTTCATCATCATAGCAGGATCACTCGCACTCGTACTCGCCGTACACGGCGAAACACGCTTCAAAGCCCCCTTCATGCCATTCATCTTCATCCTAGCCGCCCTCCTCCCCAAAAACCGTTAAGTATGCTGCGACCCCGTCGCAGCCAAACCAGTAGCAATAAAAAGAAACAACAACCCCCCAAAAAAAATCCACACACAATCATTATTATTTCTTTTTATTTTAAAATCTTTAAAAAAAAACTTATTGATGATGATATTCCGTTGATAAGTTGAAAAGTTTTTCATCAAAAATTTGCTCATTTCCTTATCAACATTCTAAAAATAATTATCCACAACCCCTCTCAATTCTTAATCCTTAATTCTCAATACCTTACCCTCCTTTTCCACAACTGTTCAAAACCCAAAACCCTCTCAACTCTACACTCTCAACTCTACACTTTCCCCCTCTCTATCCGTGGAAAAGCTGTGCATAATCACAGTTTTTTCTCCCCAATACTCCCTTAAAACCCCTCCACTCTAAACTCTCCACACTCAACTCCCCACTTTTCCCCCAAGTTTTCCACACACTTTTCCACCCTATTAAAAATCCCCCCATACCTCGTCTCCGTTTGCTGCGACCACGTCGCAGCTTCTTCCCTTTACCTCACTCTTCCGAACGTCTTAATGCACATATACTTCCGCCACACATTCAGCTTACGGCACTGCGGAACACCATGCCGCCTGATGTAATCCTTCGCACCCTCCAGCATCCTCACCGACGACATGCCGTCGTCATAAGGATCATAATTCTCTATCACCCACCTTCTCCTTTCTGCCAAGTCATCCCTGCGAGTCACCTCGTCAAACACACGAGGCACATCCTCCACATCCTGCACGTCGTGCCAGTACACATCCTTCGCACCCGCACGAAGCGTAATAACAGGCTTGTCCAGCAACAGAAACTCATAAATAGTCGACGACGTGTCGCTCAACATCACGTCAGCCATCAGCATATAGCGGGCCACCGAATAGTCATCCATCAACACAATACCATCCGTCTCACGAGCCAGCTCACCATACTCCTCCACCCACTTCCTCGCCGTCAGCGGATGCAGCTTCATCAACAGCAGCCAGTCCTTCCGCTCAGTCACCAACCGACGCAACACCTCCTTCATATAAGGCAACGACGTGAAACGCTTCGAAAAAGTCGGAGCATACAGCGCAATACGCTTCCTGCCATACCTCCTCAGCAACTCCTCACGCTCACCATCGAAAGCCCTCAGATGCTCGTGCACCCAGTCCCTACGCGACCAACCAGTCTCCAGCACCTCAAAGTCACCATACTTCCTCGAAAGCTCCTCAAACCTTCTCGTGAAAAAAGGACCCTGCGTGAAATAAGTATCAAAATAACGCCTGATCACCCAGTGACCCTTCTTCTCCGAAGCATAACCGTGGAAAACCTGAATCTTCACACCCGACAGATAGTAAGGCACAATATTCCCAGGCACAAATATAGCCTCAGGACGCCAGTCATAAACCTCCTGCATCACACCAGTCCAGCTAACAGCACCATCCAGCGGAAAACGCCCAATCTTACGCCCGTCAACATACCACAGCACATCATGACCACCCTCCCGCAGAGCAGCATCACCAATCGGCTTCAATATATCCACCGCATACCTGTTCTCGCAAAACAATAATATCCTCATATCGTCCCGTCACTTCACCACCGACGCAATCGCATTCCGGTTACCCTTGATGCCCACAACAAACGCCTTCGCAGAACCAAAGCGAAGAAACATGTCCAGACGAACCGGAATATGATTATCATCGTCAGTCACGTAGAAGTCCACAACCTTCTTCCACTTATCACCATCCTTCTCCATATACGACAACTGCAGACACCTGTACTTCACACCGTTGTCACCCTTCACAACCTGCTTGCCACGATACACAATCCTCGCAGGATCACAACTGTTGCCGTCCACCATCGGAAAATCAATCACCTTACCCTTCTTCCAACCCTCAGGATTAAACGAACGAGCACGGATAAACATATTCAGCATGTCATACACACAATCACCGTAACGCTTCTTCAACCACGTGTGACTGCCGTCAGACTTCTGCCTGTGCTGACGACAAACTGTCTTACCGTCAGCATAATCATAAAACACCTCGTCAACATAATAACGCTTGCCCTCCCTGGCACCCTTACGGTAATACAAAGGAGCCATATCCAAACTGCTGTAGCACAACAACGTGTCACGCAACACAAACATGTCGTCAACACGCTTGCTGCCACGAGTCGTCAGACTCGCACGCCAAGCACGACGACCACCGTAGCTGCTCTCCACAGTCGACATCGAAGCAGTGCCGGCCTTCACCCACACAAACTTCCAGTTGTAATACAAGTTATAAGACAAATATTCACCAGACTTGAAAGCAGTGTTGCGAAACGTACACTGACCCTCAGATGCCGCCACCCACACAAACAGCAGCAACAGCATGCAAACAATCCTTTTTTTCATCGCTTCGTCTCCTCCCTTAATGATGATGAGTATTAATTTTCTTCAGGAGCCTTGATCCCCAGTTTCTTGGCGCGGTCAGCGTTCTTGCTGCGAATTGTCTTCTGCTTCTCCCCTTTCTGCTTCACCAGCTTCGCAGGCTTCTGCTCGAAGAGAGCCTTGTCAAGCACATTCCACGTCTCAGTAACGTCCCACTTCTCCTTACATTCTATCTCCTCCGAATAGTAGTACACAGCCTCAGGCTGCACGTCCTCGTCGTAGTTACCCGTATCCCACACGCCATTCTCATTGCTGTCAACAAATATGCGTAGGTAGTATTTCCCCGGCGTGACGTAGAAAAATTCAGCCTGACCGTTCTTTGTGCTCGCCTCTTTTATCACCGCGTCGCTGGCGTTCAGCAGCTGAGCCACCACAGGCTTGCCGTTCATGCCCGACAACGTGAAGAGCAGCGTGCTGTAGGCATCATAGCCCTTCACCTTGAAACCCTGTTTCACGGCCTTGCAGCTGTTGCCATAGATATCGCTGATGGCAGCACTGTCAATCTCCAGACTATATTCCTGACCCGGTCGCCATTCGCCTAGCAGCGTGTAGGCCAACTCTGCCTTCGGCAGGCCGCCCGTGCCGCTGAAGAGCTCTGCAGGGTGCTCGTCCCTATAAGGCTTCAGCTGATAGCGGGCCTCATACCACAGCGTGTCCACCTTCGTATAGAGGTGGATGCCGGCGGTGTCGAGGCGTTCGAAGGGGTAGGGCGACGTCAGCGTGATATTGCGGTCGGGATCCAGCTGCGACTGCACATCGATCTTCAGCAGCATAGGCTCCTTAGGCATAATGCTGTCGTAGGGCTCACCGCGTTTCTTCAGCTTGTCCTGTTGCTTCTTCCATTCGTCATACTCCTTTTGCTTCTGCTTCAGTCGCTTGGCATAAGGCTGTTTCGAAAGCATTTCCAGCGTGTCGGTGTACTCCACGAGCACGCCCAGCGTGTCGGTGATGTGGTACTTCGCCTCCATGCGCAGCGTGTCCTGATTGATGAGCGTGGTGTCGCGCAGCCAGAACGTAATGGGATATTCCACACTGCTCTCTGCCGACTGACCGTTGCCCGTCGAGCGCTTGCTGCCGCTCTTCTGACTGTCGCTGCCACTCATGCCACGCTGCACCAGCAGCTGTCCCTTCTCGTCGAAGTTCAGTCCGCGAATCTGAGGAATCTCCTCGTGGTCGTAGGAGAAGAAGAACGTAAAGCGGTCGGGATCCGTGCGCTCAGTCTTGATTTTCTGGCGGTCGGTCTGCACCTCGCTGAATGCCCTCAGCACGATGTCGTCAGGCAGGAAGTGGGTGTAGGGAATGGGCAGTATCTCGTCGATGTGCAGCGTGTCGCGCCAGATAGTATCATAGCGCGTGTCGGGCTTCGACGAAGGTTCAAACACGTCGTGCGAGAAAGCTATCTGCTCGCTCTTCTGCGAGAACATATAGTCGCCGTCGACATCCTGCAGGGCAAAGGCACGATAGCTGCCCGGCGCAATGCCCTTCACGACGAAGTGGCCGCGACTGTCGGTGCGCGAGATGCGCAGCAGCGGTTCCGTGCGGAACACCGAGTCGGGCGCGTCGGCACGATAAAGACCCACGGCAATGCCCTTGATGGGTTCCAGATTGTCGGCAGCCAGCACGTAGCCGCTCACCTCCATCGTGTCTATCTCGCTACCCGTCGAGAAACTATAGGTGTAGTTGCCCAGCGGATTACCCTCGTTGTTGTCGGTGATGGCGTCCGAGAAGTCAATCGTGTACGTGGTATTGGGTTTCAGCGAGTCCTTCAGTTCCACCACGATGGCCTTGCCCTCAGCCTTTATCTCAGGCTGTTCCAGTTGCGGGGGCGACACGATCACCTTTTCCGTAGCATTCTCAATTTTGATGTATTCGTTGAAAACGATGCGTACTTTTTGCGTATTAAATCCCGTACCCTTGTCAGTGGGCGACGTGCTCACCACGCGAGGCGGTGTCTCGTCGAACCATCCGCCGTCGGGACTGCCCATGCGGGCGCAGGACGCAGTAACAAGGCAACAAATCAGCAAGGTAACAACATTCCGTGCTACCTTTGTCATCTTCCTATGTGTTATGTTCGTTCTCATATTACCTTGTTCTTTCTCCACTGCGCTCCAAAAGCAAGCAGAGCTCGTGGTCCCTCGTTACTCTGTCACCTTGTTACCTTGTTACTTTGTTACCTTGTTACTCTGTTACCTTGTTACCTTGTTACCTTGCAACACGAGCAGTTCCTCAATATGCTTGCGCTCGTTCGACAGGCGAGGAATCTTGTGCTGACCACCCAACTTACCCTTCATCTTCAGCCAGTCGTTGAAGAGATCCTTGCGGGCCACGATTACCTCCAGGTGCTGCAGCGTGATGTCGTGAGAGCGCTTGGCCTCGTAGTCGCTGTTCAGCTGCTGCAGTTTCTTGTCCAGTATCTGCTCAAACTCACCGATGTCCTTCGGTGCACGGGCAAACTCTATGAGCCACTGGTGGCGGCACTTTGCGTGCTCGTCCATGAACACCGGAGCTGCCGTGTATTCCAGCACCTCAGCACCCGTCTGCTCGCAGGCGTAGGCCAGTCCGCGTTCGGCATTGTCCATGATGAGCTCCTCGCCAAAGGCATTGATGAAGTACTTTGTGCGACCCGTGATGATGAATTTATAAGGATTCTTCTCAGTGAACATGATGGTGTCGCCAATCATGTAGCGCCACAGTCCGCACGACGTGCTGATCATCATGGCATAGTTTCGGCCCACTTCCACGCCCTCCAGCGGCACCACGTGGGTGCGCACGTGCTGGTTCAGTTCGTCCAGTGGCACAAACTCGTAGAACACGTCGTAGTCCAGCATGAGCAGCATGGCATGATCCGTGGGGTCGTTCTGGATGCCGAAGAAACCTTCCGAAGCGTTGTAGGTCTCCATGTAGTGCATGCGCGGCGAGCGGATAATCTGTTCGTACTGGTGGCGATAGGGTGTAAAGGCGATGCCGCCGTGGAAAAACACTTCCAGGTTCGGCCACACTTCGTCGAGCGTCTTGGCACCCGACAACTCCAGCACGCGCACCAGCACCGACAGCATCCACGAAGGCACGCCGCTCAGGTTGGTCACGTTCTGGTGCATCGTCTCTCGGGCTATACGGTCGCGCTTCACCTCGAAGTCGCTCAGCAATGCTGTCTGCTTCTTCGGCACGCGTATGAGGTTGGCCAGCGGATTGATGTTTTCAATCAGGATGGCGCTCAGGTCGCCCACCAGCGAGTGGTGAACGTTGTAGTTGGGCTGATGACTGCCACCCAGGATGAGGCCCTTGCCGTCGAACATGCGGGTTTGCGGATTGTTCTGCAGATAGAACGCCACCACATCCTTGCCACCACGGTAGTGAATGTGCTTCAGGCCCTCCTCAGAAACAGGGATGAATTTCGACTTGTCGTTGGTCGTACCGCTCGACTTTGCATACCACTTCACTCGACCCGGCCACAGCACATTGGCCTCGCCGTGGCGCATGCGGTCGATGTCGCCCTTCAGTTCCTCATAACTGTTCTGAGGCACCAAGCGAGCAAAGTCGTCATAGTTATTGATGCTGTTGAAGCCGTGTTGCCGACCGTATTCAGTCTGCCGGCCAGCGGCGATGAGATGTTCAAACACCGACTGCTGCAATGCTGTGCCCTCAGTCTGGTGGCGGGAGAGTTCTTTTTGTCGCGACAAGAATGTCTTGCCAACAATGCTGGTCAGATTCATTTCCTATATTTCTTTGTATCAGCTCGTTTTCTACTGTCGGCCACGGTTTTTTCCCCTGGTCGGTATCAGCCTGCAAAGATACTTCATTTCAGCCGAACTACAAAGAATTTAATTCTTTTTAAGTGATACTGCCCTCAGCAACGCCCTGCCTGTCAACAGCAAAACATATGATTTTCCCCGACATTTCAAGCTGTTTTCTAGAGGAAATTAAGTTGTTTTGTAGAGAAATTCAAGTTGTTTTCCCAATCGTTAATTACGATGAAGTGGCATAGGAAGGAGATAAAAAAAGGGGAAAAACAGGTATATCGTTCACTAAAAAAATGCCGAAGGTACGGCAGAATGAAAGCTACTTGGGCTTTCTGTCGTACCTTCGGCACTTTGTTCTTTCCGGGAAGTCTTCGACGGGGTTCCGCTTTGCAACATCCCCGCCTGTATTCTTTCCAGCCCTTCGGGCTTTGCTTGCAACGATTACTCAGCGGCGGCGAAGGCCTGGGCTTCGGCAGCGGCAATGATTTCCTCGCGGGTTTGCTCGCGGGCGCTGATGTCGCTCAGGTCGAACTCATCGTCGTCGTCAACAGGGGAAGCGACCGGTGCTTCAGCGACGGGCTTTGGAGCCTTTGTCTTCTGCGCAGCAGCCTTGTTCTTCTTCTGGCGCTCAGCTTTGGGCTTGCTGTCCTTGGCGGGCTGTGCCTCGCTGTCGGCTTCGGGGCGAACCTTCGATTCCTTAGCGGGCTGCACCTCGTTATTGCCTTCAGGACGAGCCTTGCTCTTGCGGCCAGACTTGGCAGCAGGCTTCTGATCGGAAGCGGCTGGCTTCTGTTCAGCAACCTTCTGCTTTTCTATAGGCTTCTGCTTTTCTATAGGCTTCTGTTCAGCAGCCTTCTGCTTTTCAGCTGGCTTCTGCTCAGCAGCCTTCTGCTTCTCAGCTGGCTTTTGTTCAGCAGCCTTCTGCTTCTCAGCAGGCTTAGCCTTCTCGCTGGTCTTCGGCTTTTCAGCAACCTTCTGCTTCTCGGGAGCCTTGGGCTTCTCAGCCTGTCGAGGTTTTTCTTCCTTGACGGGCTCGGGCTTTTCGACCACTTGCAAAGCGGGAGCCGGCGACGAAGAAACTACGATGAAGTCTTCCTGCTCGTCGGTGCGGGGAACGGCCATGGCAGGCTCTTCCTCCATCTTCGTGCGGTCGCTCTTGGCGGCGAAGACGGCGTCGACGAACTGCGGCTTCTTACGCAGTTGTTCGAGTGTGAGCTTTGAGGCCATCTGCTGGCTCTCCTTCTTGCTGTAGCCGTTGCCCTTGCAGCCTTCGATGCCCTCGATGACCACCTGGTAGCAGAATGTGGGGCTGCCCTGTTTGTCTTTCTCCTGATTGAGCAGTCGGAATTCCATGCGCACGCGGTTCTTCTGCGTCCACTCCAGCAGTTTCGACTTGAAGTTTACTTCCTTGTAGGCCACCTTGTCAATGTTGATCATCTGCTTCAGGATGCGGTTCTGCATGAAGCGCATGCAGGCGTCGTAGCCCCGATCGAGATAGATAGCTCCGACGAGTGCCTCGAAGGCGTTGCCACCCATGTAGCTGTTGTGGCTCTGTCCGCGGCTGTTGGAGAGAATGAGTTCGTTGATACCCATCTCCTGAGCCAGTCGTCCGAGCGTTTCGCGCTGCACGAGTTTCGAGCGTGTATTGGTGAGAAATCCCTCGCGCTTGCCGGGGAAGTGTTTGAAGACGATATAACCTACGACGGCATCGAGAATAGCATCGCCAAGGAACTCCAGTCGTTCGTTGTTGACGGGTTTTCCTTTCTCGTTGCGGCGTGCGATGCTCTTGTGGAGCAGTGCCGTCTTGTAGAGTTCAATGTTGTGCGGATAAAATCCGATGATTCGGTACAAAGACACATAAAGCTCCTTCTCCTTGCGGAAAGGGAGCTTTATGCGATCGAAAAAATTACTCAGCATACTTCTTGAATACTACGCATGCGTTGTGACCACCGAAGCCGAAGGTGTTGCTGATGGCAGCACGCACCTGGCGCTTCTGTGCCTTGTTGAAGGTGTAGTTGAGGTCGTAGTCGATCTCAGGATCTTTGTCATCTTCAGCATGATTGATGGTTGGCGGCACAATGTCGTTCTGCACGGCGAGTACGGCTACCATAGCCTCGACGGCTCCGGCGGCACCGAGAAGGTGTCCGGTCATCGACTTTGTGGAAGAAATGTTGAGTTGATAGGCTGCCTGTCCGAAGACGTCCTTGATGGCTTTCACCTCGGAGATGTCACCGACGTGGGTTGAAGTGCCGTGGACGTTGATATAGTCGATATCCTCGGGCTTGAGAGCAGCGTCGTCGAGGGCGGCCTGCATCACGAGTTTGGCTCCGAGGCCTTCGGGATGGCTGGCAGTGATGTGGTAGGCGTCGCCACTGAGGCCTTCGCCGACCATTTCAGCATAAATCTTGGCACCACGGGCCTTAGCGTGCTCCAGTTCCTCGAGGATGAGGCATCCGGCACCTTCGGCCATGACGAATCCGTCGCGCGAAGCGCTGAAGGGGCGCGAAGCTCCGGCGGGGTCGTCGTTGCGGGTGGAGAGGGCGTGCATGGCGTTGAAGCCTCCTACGCCACACATGCAGATGGCACTTTCGGCACCACCGGCAAGAATGGCGTTGGCTTTGCCCAGACGAATAAGGTTAAAGGCATCGGCCAGGGCATTGCTCGACGAAGCGCAGGCGCTGGTCGTGGCAAAGTTGGGTCCGTGGAAGCCGAAGTGGATGGAGATGTGTCCGGCGGCAATGTCGCTGATCATCTTCGGAATGAAGAAGGGCGAGAACTTCGGTCCGTCTTCGATGTGCTGTCCGTAGTAGACAACCTCGTCCTCGAAGGTGCGGATACCGCCGATGCCTACGCCATAGACAACGCCGATGCGGTTCTTGTCTACAGTCTCCAAATCCATGCCACTATCCTGCACAGCCTGCATGGCTGAAATCATAGCTATCTGTGTATAGCGGTCGATTTTGCGTGATTCTTTTCGATCGAGCCAATCGTTGATGTTCAGATTTTTGATTTCGCAGGCAAAATGTGTTTTGCACTTAGAGCTGTCAAATTGGGTAATAGGAGCAGCACCGCTGACGCCATTGAGGAGGTTTTTCCATGTTTCCTCAACAGAGTTTCCTACTGGAGTGACGGCACCAAGTCCTGTTACTACTACTCTTTTTAATTCCATAGAAACATTGATTAGGTGGAAAATAAAAAGTGAAAAGTGAAAAATTTGCTACTGCTGCGATATGAATAAGCCTACGCAGCCACAAATTTTTCACTTTTCATTTTTCACTTTCTTACTTTGCGTTCTCTTCGATGTAAGCAATGGCATCGCCAACAGTGGCAATCTTCTCTGCCTTATCGTCGGGAATAGAAATACCAAACTCCTTCTCAAATTCCATAATGAGTTCTACTGTATCGAGAGAGTCGGCACCAAGGTCGTTAGTGAAACTTGCTTCGGGCTTCACTTCAGCCTCGTCAACACCCAGTTTGTCTACGATGATTTCCTTTACTTTGCTTTCAATTTCTGACATAATTCTAAAATTTTAATTGGTTTATAATTACGTTAAATTTTTACACTTGATTTCAAAATCGGGTGCAAAGAAACAAATTTTTCTTTAGTTACGCAAATATTTTTATAAAAAAAGCATTACGTGTTGCACAAACAACATGACATTGTGCAAAAAAAAACGTTATTTTATGGCTTTTCATTTGTTTAATTAAAAAATAATACTTATATTTGCACATTCTTAATTGTCTTAAATAGAAACACTGAAATGACTTTTACTGAGCAATGTAACCAAATCTTCGCGATGGTCATCAGAGACTATCACGTGAAGGACTCTGTGGATACCCCCATCAACAACCCCTACGACCGCGATTCTATTGAGAACCGGCTCTACCTGAAGTGCTGGATTGACACCGTGCAGTGGCACTTCGAGGACATTATTCGCGATCCGCACATCAATCCTGTGGAGGCGTTGCAGTTGAAGCGTCGCATCGACCAGTCGAACCAGGACCGCACCGACTTGGTGGAGCAGATTGACAGTTACTTCCGCCACACGTACAGTCACGTGCGTCCGTTGCCTGATGCCACAATCAATACGGAGAGTCCGGCGTGGGCAGTGGACAGACTGAGCATTCTGGCGCTGAAGATTTACCACATGCGCGAGCAGGCCGAGCGTGCCGATGCCAGCGAGGAACATCGCCAGAAGTGCCAGAGCAAGCTGGACGTGCTGCTGGAGCAGCAGAAGGATCTGTCGATGGCCATCGACCAGTTGCTGGCCGACATCGAGGCTGGCCGCAAGTACATGAAGGTGTATCGGCAGATGAAGATGTACAACGATCCTTCGACCAACCCTGTTCTCTATCAGAAAAAGGTTTAAAGGGCGTTTATTGGACATGAAGACTGAACATATAAAAGGCTTAAAGGACGTATATAGAGCATGAAGACTGAACACATTCTGATTATCCGTTTCTCGGCGCTGGGCGACGTGGCGATGACGGTGCCTGTGGTGAGTGCGCTTGCTGAGCAGTATCCTCACGTGCGCATCACGGTGCTGAGCAAGCCGTTCACCCGTGTGTTCTTTGAGGGTCTGGCACCTAACGTTGGTTTCATGGGAGCTGACGTGAAGGGTGAATATCGTGGTGTGAAGGGCTTGAATGCGCTCTATCGTCGGCTGTCGGCAAAACATTTCACGGCGATTGCTGACCTTCACGACACGCTGCGCTCGAAGTATCTGCGCATGCGCTTCAACCTGGGTCACAACAAGGTGGAGCACATCAATAAGCACAAGAACGGAAAGCGCCTGCTGACGTCTCAGTGCAACAAGCATTTGGAGCAGCAACCCACGTCGTTTGAGAACTATGCCGACGTGTTCGACCGTTTGGGTTATCCCGTCAGGCTTGACTTTCAGTCGATGTTTGCCAGCGAAGGTCCCGACCTGTCGCTGTTGCCCGAGGAGTTGAGGGTGAAGCCTGCCGGCGAGAAGTGGATTGGGATAGCACCCTTTGCCGCCCATTGCGGGAAGATTTATCCCATTGAACGGATGGAGGAGGTGGTGGGTCGTCTGTCAGGACAGTTGCAGCAGAGCCGGTTGTTCCTGTTCGGTGGTGGCAAGGAAGAAAAAATGTTGTTGGACGAGTGGGCTGGGAAATACGCAAAGTGTACGAATGCGTCGTTGCTGCTTGGCGGTCTGCAGCAGGAACTGGTGCTGATGAGCCAGCTGGACTGCATGGTATCGATGGATTCAGCCAACATGCACCTGGCTTCGCTGGTGGCGGTTCCCGTGGTCAGTGTGTGGGGAGCTACCCATCCCTATGCTGGCTTCATGGGCTGGCGGCAGAAGGAGGAGAATGCGGTACAGGTGGACTTGCCCTGCCGCCCGTGCTCCATCTACGGCAAGAAGAAATGCCACCGTGGCGACTATGCGTGCCTGAACGAAATCACGCCCGACATGATTGTGGAGCGCGTCCTGCACGTGGTGGATGGAGTGTAAGACTGACAGCGTTTTTTACACATTATTATATAATATAGAAGTTTCTAGTTTATTTAGTTGCTAGTTTCAAAAAGAAAGGAAAGCAATGTCTCAGATGACGCGTGAGACATTGCTTTCCTTTTGTTATTTCATGAAGCGGTTGAGGCGGTCGACGGCCTGACGGAACTGGCGGGGGTTGAGATGATAGGAAGCAACGGGATTGAGGCAGCTGTCGGTGACGTCGAGCGTGCCTTCGGCGGTCTTTTCAAGAATGGTGTCGCCGTCGATGATGAATGCGTAGTTGAGTTCGCTGCCCACGACGTGCCACGAGCGCGACTGGGTGTCGAGGAGTTGGTGGCCGAGGCTGTAGGTGCTGTCGGGGCTGGTGACGCCGAGTGCGGCGTGCATGAGTGTGGGTACGATGTCGTAGTGGGTGGTGCGGTGGGTGAACTGTTGTGGCTGAGTGCCATCGGGCCAGTGCACGATGAGCGGCACGGCAATTTGCCACTTCGAGAAGTTGCCGTTGTGTCCCCAGAAGTTCTTGTGGTTTTCGTTGAACTCCTGTGCGTGGTCGCCAGTGATGATGACGATGGTGTTGCGATGGAGGCGGTGCTGTTGTAATGCCTGCAGCACTTGTCCCACCATGATATCGATCTGATAGCAACAGTTCCGATAGAGGTTGAAATAGGGTGTGGGATCGAGCGATGGACTGAGTTTTGTATAGTCGGCATAGGGCCATGCGGGTCGGAATCGCGTGTTGAGTTTCTGCGGCATCTGGTAGCTGTGGGCGAGGTCGTAGAAGAGCATGGCGAAGAACGGCTGCCTGTCGTTGGCGTGGTGTGGCAGTGAGGCGATGAAGTTGTCGGTCAGCTGCCGGTCGCGGTCGTAGACGGTGGCTCCTTCGGTGGCGGTGTTGAGATGGGGAATGTGTTGGAACACGACGCGGTGGAAGGGTGGATTCTGGATGGTGGCTCCGGGATAGACCTGACAGTTGTAGCCTTGGCGCAACATTTCGTCGATGAAGACGGGTGAGGCGTGATTGGCCTCGAAGAGATCCCAGTAGTAGGAAGGCAGCGAGAAGAACATGCCGAAGACGGCGCTGCGTGTGCCGTTGGAGCAGCTGAGGTGGTTCTGGAACCACTGGCTCTCGTGGGCATAGCGGTAGATGTTTGGCATGCAGGAGGGGGTGAGTGACCGGCGGTTCCAGGAGTCGATGAGGATGAGCACGATGTTGGGTTTCTCCTGGAGCGGCTGTGCCTGAATGGGCTGCAGGGGGTAGCGGATGTCGCCTGAGGCAGCGTTGTGGGTGTTGAGGCTGTTGGGGGAGGAGGCGGTTGCGACGGGGTCGCAACCAACGTGACGCAGCATGAACTTATAGGCGGTTGTGGGGAAGTAGTAGGGCAGCAGTCGTCGGCTTTTGATGACCGATGGTCGTTGCAGGAATGAGGCATAGACGTGGTAGCCGTGGGCAAACAGTGTGGCGGCTATGAGGGTGAGTACGATGGTCAGTAGCTGTCGCCTGTGGCAGCGGTGACTCCATCGGCTGGCAACGGCCCAGAGCAGCAGGTGAAGGACGATGAAGAAAGCGAAGAGGGCGGATTCCTTCAGATAGAGCAGAGGAGAGAAGGCAAACACTTCGGTGGCATTTTGGCCAACCACCATGTTGAGCACGAAGCCGTTGATATGGAATCGGTAGAGGTTGTAGACCTGCATGTCGAGGAAGACCAGCACGGAGATGAGCATGCCACTTGCCACGAGGAGCGTGGCAGCAGTCTTGCGTTGCTTCAGTAGCATGAGAGGGAGAAACAACACCACGAGCGGCACGAGCATGACCACAGCGGCATGGCTGAGGCACGACGTGAGGAAGAAAGCCCATCCAGCAGCGTCCATAACCTGAAGGACTGCGCTGCCCTTGATGAACGTCAGGAACTGCATGGCCACCAGCAATGTGGCCAGGGCGTAGTAGAGGAAGGCTTTACGATACATAGTCGAGGTATGAGATATGAGATACGAGGTATGAAATTATGTCTCAGCTTCGCGCTGAGAGAGTGTGTGCTTATTTTATTTGAAAAGGTTCAGGACCTGATAGTAGTTGCGCGTGAAGAGATAGTTGCGCAGGTTGTGCCACTGGCGTCCCGACTGGCAGGGCTTGATGGTGACATCTTGTTTCGGGGCGTCGGGGTTCAGCGAGTCGCAGACGCGAGCCACGTGCTCAAACATGTTATAGACGTCGAGCACCAGTCGTCGGCTCTCAGCCATAGCCTTGCTGTGCTGGGTGCGCACGTCTTGCTGCAGCATCTGCTCGATGGTGTGGATGGCCTCGTCGGGTTTGCGGATGTCGATGGGGCAGAAGGCGTCCTGCGGGAAGTAGTCGGCCAGATTGGTGCAGCCGTGGTAGAAGGGGAAGCAGCCGGCCAGATAGCAGTCGCTGATTTTCTCGGTCCAGTAGTAGGGCTGCGAGGAATTTTCGATGGCGATGTGGTAGCGATAGGGTCGCAGCACGTCCCACTTGTCGGCGAAGCCGTTGAAACCGCGGCCGAAGACATCGATACGATTGCCGAAGTGCTCCTTGAGCCGTTGGACGAACCGGATGCGGTCGAGGTGTCCTCGCGTGAACGCCTTGTTGCTGGTGATGACAGAAATGAGTTTCGGCTTCTCGTCGTCGAGCGGCATGGCTTTGAGCTGGTCGTAGTCGAGGCTGTAGGAGCATGAGCGGTCAGGCTGCTCGCTGAATCCCACAAACCAGGGCAGCAGCGGGAAGCTGCTATGCTCGTTGGGCAGCATGCCGATGGCTTCCTGACAGGTGAAGGCATGGCCGAACTGTCGCAAGTATTTCTTTGGATAGACGAGCACGGAGGGAGGCTCGGTGGCAAACATCAGTGTGTTTTCGGGTGCAACGCGGCAACTGGCAGGCTGTCGGATGCCCTTGCCCTGTACAACCCAGAAGTCGGCTTCACGGATGGAGTCGTCGAGGACGAAACGATAGCGTCCGTCGCGCGACATCAGGCTGCCGCTTGGGGTCTGGCGTGCATAGATGGCCCCAAGCGATTGGCGGTAGGGAGTAAATTTTACGGTCAACATACGTGCAAAGGTAATAAAAAGTTGAGAGTTTAGTGTTGAGAGTTTAGAGTTTTTAACTTCTGCTACATAACTTTTGAAGTTTTAATCTTTGAACTTTGAACTTTAAACTTTTATTCGTACCTTTGCAGCATGAAGATAGTCTATCCTATTGTCTATGCCCTGTGGTATGTGCTTTCGCTGCTGCCGCTGCGCGTCCTCTACGTGCTGAGCGACGGGTTGTTCTTCCTGATTTATTACGTGGTGCGCTATCGCCGGCCCATTGTCAGAAAGAATCTCGCGGCATCGTTTCCCGAGAAGTCGAAGCAGGAACTGCTCGCCGTGGAGCGCGGCTTCTTCCATTTCTTCTGCGACTATCTGGTGGAGAGCGTGAAGTTTATGACGATGAAGGAAGATGAGCTGCGTCGAAGGATGGTGTTCAAGGGCATGGAGGCTGTCGATGAGGCCATCAACGAGGGTCAGTCGTGTGCCGTTTACTTGGGTCACTATTGCAATTGGGAGTGGGTGACGACACTTCCGCTTTGGGTGACGCCGAAGGCGCAATGCGGACAGATATATCATCCCATCGAGAATGCTGAGTTCGATCAGCTATTCCTTTCGTTGCGCCAGCGGTTTGGCTCGGTGTGCATAGCCATGAACGACACGCTGCGCGAACTGGTGGGCTATCGTCAGAAAGGTCAGCCTGTGGTCATCGGGTTTATAGCCGATCAGGTGCCGCATTGGCGAAACATTCACCACTGGTGCAACTTCCTGAACCATGACACCCCCGTGCTGACGGGTACCGAACGCATTGCGCGCAAGTTGAAGCAGGCGGCGTTTTATTTGGAACTCCGTCGTGTGAAGAGAGGCTATTATGAAGCCGAGTTTCGGCTGATCACTCGGGATGTGCCGGCAATGGCAGAATACGAGTTGACCACTCGCTATTTTGAAATGTTGGAAGAAACCATCCGCCGTGCGCCTGAATACTGGTTGTGGAGTCACAATCGCTGGAAGCGCACGCGCGAGGAGTTCAATGCAAAGTTTGAAGTAGTGGGAGGAAAGGTTATTCCTAAGGCTATAGAGTTGAGAGTTTAGAGTTGAGAGTTTAGAGTTTAGAGTTTAGAGTTTCTAGTTTCTAAGCTGGTCGTGTTCCATGCGAAACATGTACTGATAGATGATGGCCTTCAGTTCGCGTTCCATCTGCGACTGCACCTTCACTTTCCCAATCAGATTCTTTTTCATCGTCCTGTCGCTGAGGCTGTAGATGGCCTTGGCCTTTTCGCCGTCGAACTGCAGCACGTAGCCGTACTTCACGTACTGGTAGGTGCCGTTCAGGTAGTTTACGGCAAAGGTCTGCTCGGCAGGAGTCTTCATCAGGTCGATGCCGAACGAGAAGTAGGGCTTGTCGTAGCCGATGAGGCCCAGCAGCGTGGGCACGATGTCAATCTGCTGTGCCACGGCGGGGCTCATGCCCGGCTTCACCTGCCGGCCGCTGGGGTCGTAGATGATGATGGGCGAGCAGAAGCCGCCGATGTCGCTTTTGTATTCGGCATGGTTGCTCTGGTTGGTGTGGTCGCTGGTGATGACGAACAGCGTGTTCTGGAACCACGGCTGTCGGCTGGCTTCGCGGAAGAAGCGGCCCAGCGCCATGTCGGTGTAGCGTATGCACTTGTGGATGGGCAGTTGCTCCTCCTTGTAGACGTCGCGATACTGTTCGGGTATTTGGAACGGGTGGTGCGACGACGTGGTGAAAAGTGCCGTCATGAACGGCTGCTTCATCTCCGACATCTTCGCGCAGTAGTATTGCAGGAAGGGCTCGTCCCAGATGCCCCAGTGGCCATCGAAGTCGGCGTCGCCCCCGAAACGGCTGTCGGCGGCATAGTCTTCGCGACCGTAGTACTGTTGGAATCCCGTCTTGTTGGCGAAAGCCATGAAGCCCATCGACCCGCGGTTGGCATTGTGGAAGAAGGCTGTCTCGTAGCCGTCCTTGGCCAGCAGTCCGCCGATGCTGGTGTAAGAGTTCATCGAGGCGGGTGTGAGGATGAAGGGTTCCACAAACATCGGGATGCCGCACAGCACCGAGGGCATGCCGTCGATGCTCTTACGGCCGTTGCAGAACGAATGACGGAACACCAGACTCTTCTCGATGAGCGAGTCGATGCAGGGCGTGTAGCCCTTGTAGCGGCCGCCCTCCAGGTCGCGGTTGAGGGCGCCGATGTATTCGCGTCCGAAGCTCTCGACGATGAAGATGACGATGTTCTTCTTCGTGGCCAGCGAGTCGGCTGGCGCAGGCTGGTGGATGGGCGAAAACACCTTCGCAGCCTCGTCGGGACTGTTGTACCAATTGGGCACCGTGAACACGCTCTTGCCGATGGTGCGGATGAGGGCAAACGGCGTGTTCAGCACCACGGCGCACTCTGTCGGACGGTCCACATACTGGTTGGCATTGTTGATGGTGATGGGGCGAATGCCGTGGCCCAGTCCGCCGCGACAGCCGCCGATGCACAGCGGCACGGCCACGACGAGTGCCAGCAGCATCACGCCGGCATAGACCCACTGCTGGCTGCGCTGGCGGAAGTATTTCTTCAGGATGCGCGGGGTGGCATAGAGTTGCCACAGAGCCCACACCACCACGACGAACAGCACCACCAGATACCAGTGGCTGAGCAGTTCGGTCAGGAAGATGCCGCCCAGGTTGCTCTCGTTGCTGAACTCGCGGAAGACGCTCGTCGTGGTGCGCCGCAGCGTGTAGGGGAAGTAGGCCGAGTCGCACAGGTTGATGAGCAGTGCCAGCGCGTTGACCACCACAAACACCCACTTGCACAGGCGGTGGTAGGCCGGTGTCTCCTTCAGGTGGAGGGGGAAGAGCATCAGCACGATGTAGAGCGCGTTGGTGTAGACGATGGCCGACGTGTCGAACACCAGTCCTCCGCGCAGCAGTTGCCACAGGTGGGCCGCCGTGAGGTTGTCCTGGAAATGGCTGAGGTTCACCAGCAGATAGACCACGCGTGCTATCTGATAGACGGCGAAGGCCAGTAGCAGGTTCCACAACAAGGCTGCCACGGGGGCAAACACCGTGTCGAGTATTCCGAATCGTGAGGAGGGTCTCATTATTTAAAGTTGAGAGTTGAGTGTTTAGAGTTTAGAGTTCTTTTAAAGTTGAGTGTTTAGAGTTCTTGCTAACTCTGCATATCGTGCAGTTTCTTGTAGTAGCCGTCGTGCTGCAGCAGTTCGTCGTGAGAGCCGCGCTCCACGATGCGGCCTTCGTGCAGCACGCATATCTCGTCGGCATTCTTGATGGTCGACAGGCGGTGGGCCACAGCCACGGTGGTGCGCGTCTTCATGAGTCGCTCCAGCGCGTCCTGCACCAGTCGCTCGCTCTCGGTGTCGAGGGCGCTGGTGGCTTCGTCGAGAATCAGGATGGGCGGGTTCTTCAGAATGGCGCGGGCTATGCTGACGCGTTGGCGCTGACCGCCCGAGAGGCGTCCGCCGCGGTCGCCGATGTTGGTGTCGTAGCCCTGCTCGCTCTGCATGATGAAGTCGTGGGCGTTGGCAATGCGGGCCGCCTCCTCAATCTTCTCAGCGAGGGCTGCCGAGTCTTCCGACTGTTCCGGAACGCTGAATGCTATGTTGTGCCGGAAGGAGTCGTTGAAGAGGATGGCCTCCTGGTTGACGTTGCCGATGAGCTGGCGCAGCGAGTGCAGGCCCAGGTCCTTCACGTTGATGCCGTCGATGAGCACCTCGCCCTCCTGCGTGTCGTAGTAGCGCGGGATGAGGTCCACGAGTGTCGACTTGCCCGATCCGCTCTGGCCCACCAGTGCCACCGTCTTGCCTTTCGGGATGACGAGGTTGATGTCCTTCAGCACCCACTGCTCGCCGTAGCGGAAGCTGACGTGGCGGAATTCTATCTGGTGCTCGAAACTCTTGATCTGAACGGGATTTTCCTTCTCCCGTATGTCCACCTCGGCCTTCAGAATCTTGTCGATGCGCTCCATCGAGGCCAGTCCTTTCGGGATGTTGTAGCTGGCCTTCGAGAACTGCTTCAGCGGGTCGATGATGGAGTAGAGGATGGTCATGTAGTAGATGAACAGCGGGCCCGAAAGCGTCTTCGTCTGCAGCACCAGGATGCCGCCGAACCACAGCACGATGACAATCATGATGGTGCCCAGAAATTCCGACATGGGGTGGGCCATGGCCTGCCGGATGTTCACCCGCATGATGTCGTTGCGGTAGGCAGAGTTCACGCGGTCGAAGCGTTCGTTCATCTTCTCCTCGGCGCAGAAAGCCTTGATGATGCGCAGTCCGCCCAGCGTCTCCTCCACCTGGCTCATGGTATCGCTCCAGAGGGCCTGCGCCTTGATGCTCTTCTGCTTCAGCTTGCGGCCCACCATCCCCATGAACCATCCGAACACGGGCACGAAGATGATGGTGAAGAGCGTCAGCTGCCATGAGGCCACGAGCAGCGTGGCGAAGTAGATGATGATGAGGATGGGGTTCTTGAACAGCATGTCGAGGCTCGACATGATGCTGTTTTCTATCTCCTGCACGTCGCCGCTCATGCGGGCGATGATGTCGCCCTTGCGCTCTTCGGAGAAGAAGCCCAGCGAGAGCGACGTAATCTTCTGGTAGAGTTGGTTGCGGATGTCGCGCACCACGCCCGTGCGGATGGGCACGATGGTGGCCGACGACAGGAAGTAGGCGCCCGTCTTTAGCGCCGTCATCACTGTCAGCACCAGGCCAATGACCAGCAGCGTCGTCGTCGGGCCCAGGTCGGCAATGAGCTGATTGACGTAGTAGTTCATGTTGTTCATCGCCACCTTCGTCAGGTTGTCCCAGTCCCACGCCATGAGTGCCGTGGCCTGGTCGCCGTCGCCCGTCTTGAACAGGATGTTCAGCATGGGGATGAGCGTCATGAAGGAGAAGATGTTGAGGATGGCCGACAGGATGTTGAACACCACCGACAGCACCAAGTATTTCTTATAGGGCGGCACGAATCGCCGCAGTACGTCCAGAAATTCTTTCACTGCTTTTCTTTAGAGATTGTTTTTTTTGAGTTTCCAGTATCTGACCTCAAGGCTCAGTCTCCCCCTCCCATTGGAAAGGGCGGCCGGGGGAGAGGCTACCTCGTCATGATGTAGCGTATCTCGTCGATGCTGCGCGAGAAGGGGCCATGCTGCTCCAGCTTCAGCGTGCACATGGCGGCGGCAAACTTACCGCTCTCCAGCGGGCTCTCGCCCTGGGCGCGGCAGTAGAGGTAGCCGGCCGAATAGGTGTCGCCGCAGCCCGTGGCGTCTACCAGATGCTGAGGCTTGTAGGCCGGAATCTCGTAGAACTGGCCGTCGGCGCAGATGAGCGAACCGTAGTCGCCGAACGTCAGCACCACCTCGCGCACACCCATCTGCGCCAGCTTCGTGGCCACGGTGCGCGGGTCGCTCGAGTCGGTAATCACCTGCATCTCGTATTCGTTCAACTTCAGGATGTCGGTCATCGCCAGCACCTGCTCCTTCTCCTTCCACTGGCAGGCGTGCACGCTCTCGCCGCGCACTTCGCGCAGGTAGCCCTGCACGTCGATGCTCACCAGTCCGCGCTCGTGCAGCGCGCTGACCACCTCCATCGGGAAGTCGTCGGCCAGCAGCGAGCCCAGGTGGAACACGCGCGCCTCCAGTCCCTCCACCTCGTCGAGCGTGAAGGGGTCGGCCTTGGCCAGCACGCGCTGCGTGCGACGGTTGGAGTCGGTGCCGTATTTGTTTTCAAAATAAACGCTGTGGCGGCTCGGGAAGCACAGCACGTCGAGGCCCTCCTGCCGCATCTTTTCAATCTCAGCCATCGACTCCTCGCCCACCTTCGTGACGAGTTGGAAGTCCACTTTTCCCTGTGGCAGGTGGTTCAGCGCGTGAGCGAAGTAGAACGACGTGCCCCCGGCCATATAGACCGTGCTCTCAGGGGTGATGATTTTATCGCGGGTCAGGTGCCCGATACAGCATATATCCTTCATTGTTGGTGAATGTTTAGGCTGCAAAGATAGTGCAAATAATTGATTTTGCGAAAGAAAACATAGTAAAAGTTGAAATCCTATGAATTTTTCAGACAAAAAGACCGCGGCGTGAAACATCATTCTAGAGCGTGAAACAATAGGGAGCCTACCCCTAGCCCCTCCCTAAAGGGAAGGGAATGCTGCTAAACCTATGGTTTGAGTCGGCTAAACCATAGGTTTCTGCGATACAACTCATGGAGATAGAT